>Ga0070683_100000828_pt1 | contig 22896 bp, 17 predicted proteins | sample KBSC713LmetaG_FD_64662 | JGI IMG/M metagenome (GOLD analysis project Ga0070683, IMG submission 64662) | Corn rhizosphere microbial communities from Kellogg Biological Station, Michigan, USA - KBS C7.1-3L metaG | ecosystem: Host-associated > Plants > Roots > Rhizosphere ... | reverse complement strand
GGAATTGTCACAGATTTGTTACTTCCTGGTTCCGTGTCCGTGGCAGTGTGCAGTCCCCGCGGCCAAATGTCGTCAGCCAAACGAACCTTGCGCAGGGTGATCCAGGACTGGCTGGCGGGGACCTCGTCGGCCCCTCTCCTGCTGCGGCACTGCGAGGTCTGTGGGGAGAAGTCCTGGCGGCCCCTCCCGGAGAGCGTGGAGGGCGTGACGATCGACGCCCACCTGCCGGGCGGCAAGCGCGCGGACGCGATCCTCACCGACGGCCAGGGTGCCGTCCAGCTGGTGATCCAGCTCGAAGGCGGCAGCAAGCTGCAGAACCGCGTCGAGTCGCGGGCCGGGTTGCCGATGATCGTGCTGCGCGCCGCGACGCTGGCGGACGAGCCTCACCGCTGGCGCGCGTCGCGCGAGAACGGGCTGCCGGCGTGGCGCTGCCGCTGCGCAGGAACGCGATCGCTTCCCGTCGACGACGACTTCTCGCTGCGCGTGATCGGGTGTCCGATCAATCTGCGCAGCGATGACGGACATCAGTTCTACGCGCGGGTGATCGAGGACTGCGGCCGCTGCGCGTTCTTCGTCGGCATCGGTTACGTCGGCAACGATCGCCGGCGGATCCAGCTGCGCTGTGGCTACGGCGCGCCGCCCGCCGAGCGGCGTCCGCCTGCGCCTGCGCCGCTCGTGAGTCCGAATCTGCGTCGCCAAATCGTGGCCGGATCGTAACCCCCTCCCGCCGCGCGGGCGCGCATCATCGCGCCATGTTCGATTTCGACGTTCGCGAGATCAGCGACGTCCAGTCAGAGGGTGGCGGGGACGTGCTCGGGTTCAACCTGGTCCGGCTCGACGCGCGGGTGACGGAGATTCCCCGCGGCCCCGCGCTGACCCTTTCGCCGGAGACCTCGATCGCGACGGCGATCGATTCGATGCGTCGCCGGCGGTGTGGCAGCGCGCTGGTCGTTCGCAACCAGCGGCCGCTGGGTGTCGTCAGCGATCGCGACATCGTCGCGCAGGCGTGCGGCGACATCGATGACCTGCGCGCGGTTCCGGTCTCGGCGGTGATGGTCCCCTGCACCGATCCGCTGAGCGAGGACGACACCGTCGGAACGGCGCTTCGCAAGATGTGCGCGCACCGGCAGTGGCACCTGCCGATCGTCTGCGCGCGCGGCCTGTTCGTGGGCGCGCTGGACGTCGCCGATCTGGTGCTGTGGCTGCGCGACCGATTGACGCTCCTGTCGGTCGAGGCCGCGTTCCCGACATAGAGACTCGAAGGGTATGTACGATTCCGGAGGTGGCGCCGGAGGCGCCGTCGAGGTGCGAACGTGGGGACGTCACCTCCGGGATCACTTTTCTCCTGCGGAAGTCGGAGGCTGCGCGACGGCCCGTGTCGCCCGCGCGACGCCGGCGCAACAGTTTGCTGTCCACCGTCCATCGCGGTTGACCGCGCTCGCGAGTGTCGGCTACGGGGTGAGCTCGCGCGCGTTGAGGAACCACTCGTGCACGCCCTCATGTCTCCCGTTCGCTTGATCGCCGGTGGTCTCGTCGCCACCGCGGCGAGCTTGCTGACCGCCGCCCCGGCGAGCGCGCAGGCGATGTGTGACGACGCGGCGCTGGTCAATCCGATCGTCGTCACCGGCACGACGTCGTTCGAGCCGACCCTCCGGCAGCTCGCGCTCAGGCTCGCTGCCGAGACGGCGCCGCGCACGATCATCTACGCGATCGACAGCGCCAGCTCCTGCGGTGGCATCGCGAACGTCGCCGACGCGATGGACCTCGGGGGCAAGACCGGGCTCCACTACACGAAGAGCGGCGCCACGTACGTTCGCGACGCGTGCACGTTCGCGCCCGGACAGAAGGCGCACGCGGCGATCTCCGACGTCTTCTACGAGAGCTGCACCAACCTCCCCCAGCCCCGGCCCGCCGAGCTGATGGACGTCGTCGGTCCGGTGCAGACGACGGTCTTCGTCGTTCCCAGCACCGACCTGACGACCCAGGCGATCACCTACGAGGAAGCGCGCGCGATCTACGGCTGCGGCGTTTCGACAGCGCGTCCCGTCGCCGGCATCTCCGATCCGATGGCCTCGTTCTGCTGGAACGGCGACGCCGGACCGCCGATGGTCGTCGCGGGAACTCTGGGCCTTCCGTCGTCGCAGATGACGCCGCCGAAGTGCTCGTTCGGCGGCGGCACGGTGTCCGCCGTGACGCAGAACCTGCTCTCTTACTCGTCCGGCGGCATTCACACGATCGGCTTCGTCACCGCGGACGTCTTCGACGACGTGCGCGCGTCGGTGAACGCGCTCGCGTTCCGCGCGCAGGGACAGACCAGCGCCTTCAACCCGGACTCTGCGTCGACGTTTCCGGATCGGCGGAACGTCCGCGACGGTCACTACACGCTCTGGGGCTACGAGCACGTGTTCGCCAAGATGACCGGCGGAAACCTGAGTCCGCAGGCCGCGGAGCTCGTCGGCTGGCTGACCGGCACGAAGCTCTCCGCGGGCATCGACTACGTCGCGCTGGAAGGCAGCGCCGGCCTGATCCCGCAGTGCGCGATGCGCGTCAGACGCTCATCCGACGGCGGGCTGCTGAGCCCGTACACGCCTCCCGAGTCTTGCCACTGCGCGTTCACCGCGGCGATCACGCGAACGCTTCCACCCGACTGCGTCGCGTGCACCGGCAACGCCATGTGCACCGGCGGAAAGGTCTGCAGACGCGGCTTCTGTGAGTGACCCGATCGGGCCGGAACGTCGTCGGCGGTAACAAAATCGTCACCAAAGTGTCGACTGCGCCACGCAGCCGCAACACTTCGTAGAGCTGCCCGCATTGCCGTTGCCACGACGCGTGCTCGTCGGATACGGGTGTTGGCGCACGCAAGCAATCACATTCATGGAGACACGCATGAACCGTCTTATCCGTCTAGCTGTCGGCACCGCCACGGTCGCCGCGGGCGTCCTGGTCGCAGGATCGGCCCACGCGCAGATGATGTGCAACGACGCCACGCTGCCGAACCCGATCATCGTCACCGGCTCCAGCGCCTTCGAACCGACGCTCCGCGCCCTCGCGGTGAAGCTGTCCGCCGAGGCGCTGCCGAGCACCGTCATCTACACGCCCGGCACGGGCTCCTGCACCGGTGTCGCGAACGTCGTGAACGGCATGGACCTCGGCGCCACCACGGGCCGCTACTACACCGGCGGCACCAGCGCCGGTGACAAGAGCTGCACCTTCGCGGCGGGGCAGAAGGCGCACGTCGCCATCTCGGACGTGTACTACGAGGCCTGCTCGGCCGTGACGCAGCCGAGGCCGGCAGCGATCATGGACGTGAACGGACCGGTGCAGGCGATGCTGTTCATCGTCCCCAAGGCCAACACGGCCACCAGCTACCTGACCTACAAGGAAGCGCAGACGCTGTACGGCTGCGGCGTCTCCGCCACGCGCACCATCGCGGGCTTCATGGACCCGATGGGCGTGTACTGCCGCGACCCGAACTCGGGCACCCAGATCACCGTCGCGAAGAACATCGGCCTGCCGGAGTCCGTCCTCGTGGCTCCGAAGTGCGTCAACGGTGGCAGCACCGGTGGCGTCGGCAGCGGCGTGTACATGTACCCGATGGCCACGCAGGCGATCGGCTTCGTCGCCGCCGACTACCTCGACGGGCAGCGCACCATGCTGAACCCGCTCGCGTTCCAGTCGGTCGGTCAGACGCAGGCCTTCTATGCGGACTCGGCCGCGGACGTCGCGGACCGCCGCAACGTGCGCGACGGCCACTACACGATCTGGGGCTACGAGCACTTCATCGCCCAGACGACGGGCGGCGCGCTGAGCACGCAGGCTGCCGACTTGATCGGCTGGGTGAACGGCACGAAGACCAGCGCCAACATCGACTACGTCGCGATTGAAGGCGGCGCGGGCGTGATTCCGCAGTGCGCGATGAAGGTGAAGCGCGGCTCCGACGGTGGTCTGCTCAGCCCGTACACGCCCGCTGATTCATGCGGCTGCGCGTTCGAGGCGGCGATCACCAAGACCACCCCGGCGGCCTGCATGGCCTGCACCGGGACGGGCACCAGCACCTGCACCGGCGGCAAGAGCTGCCACCACGGCTTCTGCGAGTAAAGGACCAACGACGATGCGTACTCATCTCTTCAAACTTTCATTCGCGGTCATCCTGGGCGGCACGCTCCTCGCGGGCGCCTGCAGTTCTTCCCCCGGCACGCCGACGGGCTCGGCGGGACGCGGCGGCAGCACCACGACCGGCACGGCGGGAACGGGCGGCGGCACGGCGGGAACGGGCGCGGGCACGGGCGGCGCGGCCGGCGACACCGGTGGCACGGGCGGTGAGGCGACCGGCACGGCCGGCACCGGTGGATCGGCCGCTGGCACGGGTGGCGCGACGGGCGGTTCGGGTGGCGCGACTGGTGGCTCGGGCGGCGGGACGGGCGGAACGGGTGGCGGCGCCGCGGATCCCTGCGCCGGCAAGACCGCGCAGCAGTGCAATGACCTGCTGATCAACGCGACGACGACCGGGGGCGTGAACGTCACCCGCACAGCGCCGACGATCAGCTATCCGGCCTGCCAATAGTAGATGGACGAGTCATCGCAGCGAGGCACTCGGCCTCACACGCGACGGCTCGGCAAGGGTTCAGCGTGGGTGATAGTGGCGGCACTGTCGGCGGCGACGCCGGCAGTGGCGCAGCAGGGGGGAACCTCGCCGGCCGCCGCAAAGAAGGACGCGGCACCGGCGGGTCCGGTCGAGGCGGGAAAGCCCTGGCCACCAGCCGACGAGGCCGCCGAGGCGGCCGCCGCGGCGGAGGCCAAGGCGCGCGCTGAACACGAAGCCGAGGCCGCGCGCGAACGTGCCGAGACGCAGGCCCAGATCTCGGCGTTGCGCGCCGGGCTGGAGTCGGAGCGTGCGGCACGCGTCGCCGCCGAGCAGGCGCTTTCGACGCGCGTCGAGGCGATCAGCACGAAGGCGTCCGAAGCGCCGCCGTCGGTATCGACCGCGCGCCTGGGCGTGGGCCTGACCGGCTTCGCGCAAGCAGACTACGTTCTGCGGCAATCGTCGTCCGATCAACTGAACCCGTCGGGCGTGCCGCTGAACCAGGACCTGTTCCTGATCCGGCGCGCGCGGCTGCGCGCGACGATCGAGCGCTGGTGGGTCGCGGGCGCGATCGAGTTCGACGGCAACACGGTGAACGGACCGCAGGCACGCATCATCGGTGCCGAGGCGTCGCTGAAGTGGCCGGCCGAGCGCGGCACCATGCCGCTCGTGATGGGGACGATGGGCCTCTTCAAGATCCCGTTCGGCTTCGAGATCGGCCAGAGCGATCGCGAGCGCCTGTTCATCGACCGCTCGGTCGCCGAGCGCGCGATGTTCCCCGGCGAGTACGACGTGGGCGCCCGGCTGATAGGCGGCTGGCGCTTCGTCCGCTACGCGGTCGCCGTCCAGAACGGAAATCCGATCGGCGATCGCAGCTTCCCGCTGCGCGATCCGAACTCGGCGAAGGACGTGACCGGCCGGGTCGGTGTCGACGTGCCGGTGGGTTCGGGCGTCTGGATCGCCGGCGGCTTCTCGGGCCTTCACGGCACCGGCTTCCACTCTGGCTCGCCCGCGACCAAGGCGACCGTGCAGTGGAACGACCTCAACGGAAACGGCGTCGCTGACAACGGCGAGATCACGGTCATTCCGGGCAGCGCCGCGCTCCCGTCGCAGAACTTCCCGCGCTTCGCGTACGGCGGCGATCTGCGGTTCGGTTTCACCATCCCGAACCTGGGCGCCACGATGATCTACGGTGAGTTCATCCTCGCGAAGAACCTGGACCGCAACCTGCTTCCGGCGGATCCCGTCACGTTCGCGCGCGACTACCGCGAGTTCGGCATCTACGGCGCCATCACGCAGGAGATCGGGCCGCACATGATGGTCGGCGCCCGCTACGACTTCTACAACCCGGACGCGGACTCGACGAACCAGGTGATGGGCGCGCAGCTGCCGACGGCGCTCAGCTACCAGACGCTGACGGTGACCGCTGCGTTGCGCGCGCCGTCGGGGCGCTTGATCGCCGAGTTCGATCTGAACCGCAACCACAACGGCCGCGACATGCAGGGCAACCCGGCGAACCTCGCCGACAACGCCTTCTACGTCCGCGGCGAGGTGAGCTTCTGATGCGGATGCGGGCGATCGCCTTCGCGGCCGTCGCGGCCGTCGGCTGCGGCGGGACCAGCGCCGACAGCGGGCTCGACGCGAAGATGCGGCTGACGAACGCCCAGTTCGTCCCGGGCGCGCTGCAGCCGTCGGCGGACGCGACGGGACCGGCCTCCGAAGCCAACATCCTCGTCTCGAAGTTCTACCCGGGCGTTCAGAACATCCCGCTGTCGGGCGCCGTCGACAACGGCACCAGCGTCCTCATGGGACTGGCGGACGACGCCGGCTACTGGATCGTGCCGGCCCCGATCCACGACGCGACCCCGGGCAGCACCAAGTACAACTACTCGACGCGCATGGCGCTGTCGCCCGACACGCCGCTGGGCACGGAGATGCTGATCGTGCGCGGCGTCGATGCGGCCGGGAACGTCGGCCCGTCGCAGATGTACAGCCTGACGGTCGCCTCGCCGCTGCCGATGCCGGCGATGACCATCACGCTCGAGTGGGACACGAACGCCGATCTGGATCTGCATGCGGTCGTCCCGGTCGATCCCAACTTCGAGTTGCCCCCCGGCGTCGAACCGGCCGCGTCGGTCGAGGTGTGGTCGAAGGCGCCGCTCGCGCTGCCGCCCAGCCCGCTCGGCTACGACAAGAACGCCAATCCGGCCGTGGCCGGCGTGGGCCGGCTCGATTTCGACTCGAACGCGAATTGCCTCATCGACGGCCGGCGCAAGGAGAGCATCGTCTTCACTGACCCGCCGCCGTCCGGCCAGTACATCGTGCGCGTCGACGCGTTCTCGATGTGCGGCCAGGCGTCCGCGCAGTGGACGCTCACGGTGACCGACGCGTTCGGCAACGTCGTGAACCCCGCGACGTGGCAAGCGACGGACGCCGACACGCGCGGCGAGCACGGCATCGGCGCGGGCCGGCTGGCGGTGGAATTTGCTCGCTGAGGTGAGCTGAACGGGTCGAGGGCAGCAGCAGGAAAGGCAATGCGGCAATGCGGAAGGAAGGGACGAAATGAACTCCAATGTTGTGATGCAGAAACTGGTTCTGATAGCGCCGCTGGTCGCGCGCACGGTGCTCTACGTGCTGATGGGACTGTCGGTGCTGTCGATCGGTGTGATCATCGAACGCTGGTGGTTCTTCCGGCGGCGGCGCGATGATCTGGAGAAGCTGACCGACGGCGTGCGCAAGGCGCTGGCGCGCGGCGACCTCGCGGAGGCGCGGAAGCTGCTGGCCGCGAGCCCGTCGATCGAGGCGGAGATCGTCGGCGAGAGCCTGGGCTGGTACAACGACGGCGTCGACGCGGTCGAGCAGATCCTCGTCAAGGCGACGCGCGTGCGGCGCAAGAAGTTCGAGGCCGGCCTGCTGTTCCTGGGCACGCTGGGCAACAACGCGCCGTTCATCGGTCTGTTCGGCACGGTGCTCGGCATCGTGACGGCGTTCCGCGAGCTGGGCGGCAACCAGATGGGCGCCGCGATGGGCAACGTCATGTCGGGCATCGCGGAGGCGCTGCTGGCGACCGCGGTCGGCATCCTCGTCGCTCTGCCGGCCGTCATCTACTACAACGTGTTCCAGAAGAAGGGCGCTGACGTCGAGGAGGGCGCGGCCGCGCTCGGCAACGTCATCATCGCGTCGATGAAGGCGGGCGTGAAGCCGAACGGTACGTCGTCGGGCAAGAAGCACGCGCCGATCGAGCCGTCGTCCAACGTCGTCGAGATGGAGGCCTAGTCATGGCCGGCACGATGCCAACGGGCGGCGGCCGCGCCCGGACGATCTCGGCCATCAACGTCACCCCGCTGGTCGACGTCGTGCTGGTGTTGCTTGTCATCCTGATGGTCGCGTCGACGTACATCGTCGCGCAGACGCTGAAGGTGCAGCTGCCGCGCGCGAAGTCCACCGACGGAACCGCGGAGAAGCCAACGAAGATCGAGCTGCTGAAGGGCGGGGCTTACCGCTGGAACGAGGAGCCGATCCTCGAGCCGGCGATCGCCGACAAGATGAAGGCAGCGATCGCGGCGGATCCCGAGATGAGCCTGGTGGTGAGCGCGGACAAGGAAGTGATGCACGGCAACGTCGTTCACATCCTCGACCTCGCAAAGCTCAACGGCATCACCAAGTTCGCCATCAACGTCCAGCAGACGGAGTAAGCCCGTGCGGTGGGCCACCGTCATCGTTTCCGTGGGGCTGCACCTGGGGGTGGCGCTCAGCCTGGTCACGGTCGCCGAGCGGAAGGGCCTCGGCAAGAAGACGATCACCGTCGCCGTCACGCGCGACGAGAAAAAGAAGAAAGAGGAACCCAAGCCGCCGCCGCCCAAGCCGATCGCGAAGCCGGCGGCGCCGAAGCCGGCCGCGCCGACGAAGGCGGAAGCTTCGGCGCCCGCGAGGGCGGCGCCCGTCGCCACGAACCTGGCGATGTCGAACGCGGACCTGGACGTTGGCCCGGGCATCGGCCTGGAAGGCCGCGCGAAGCCGACCGCAGCGGCGGCCGCGCCGGTGAAGGTCGCGTCGAACATCTCGGCGGAGCGCACCCGCCGCGCCAAGGAAGAACTGGGCGCCGGCAGCGAGGACCAGCCCTGCACCGAGGATCCGAGCAAGCCCACGCCGATCTCGCAGACGGCGATCGACTATACGGTCTACCCGCAGGCCCAGGCGGACGGCATCGAGGGCAAGTTCAAGGCGCGCCTGGCCATCGATACGAACGGCGAGGTGATCGGCGTCGACGTCGTCACCAGCATCGATCCGGGATTCGACGCGGCGATCGTCGCCGCCCTGAAGCGCTGGCGGTTCAAGCCGGCGATGGCCTGTGGCAAACCGGTCGCGTCCTCGATGCCGTTCAGCGCGCGGTTCGAGCTCGGCGACTGATTCGAATGAAACGCGCGCTCGCTTTCCTCGTTTTCACGCTGGCGGTCTACGGTTTTCCGACGGCTGTGCTGGGTCAGGCCGAGGGCCCGACCGTCACCAAGGCGCCGAAGCTGGTGAAGTTCGTGCCCGCCGTGTACCCGAAGGACAAGCACGACGCGGGCATCACCGCGTCGGTCGAGCTGTCGATCGAGATCGGCGCCGACGGCCAGGTCGGCGAGGTGGCGGTGACGAAGAACGCGCCCACGCCGGACTTCGACGCGGCGGCGGTGGCGGCGGCCAAGCAGTTCGTCTTCGAGCCCGCCGAGATCGACGGCCAGCCCGCACCCGTCACGATCACCTACCGCTACGACTTCACGATCGTGCAGAAGATGGTGAAGGCGGGGCCGCAGATCAACTTCGACGGCGTCGTGCTGGAGCGCATGAAGAAGCGTCCGCTCTCGAAGGTCTCGATCAAGCTCAAGGAGCTGGACGGCGTCACGGCGCAGACCGACGCCGATGGTCACTTCGCCTTCATGGACGTCCCGCCCGGGAAGTACAAGGTCGAGATCTCGCACCCGAGGCTGATGACGGTGCAGACCGAGGAGACGATCGCGCCCGGCAAGCGGCGCACGGTGAAGTATTTGGTCGAGGAGAAGGACGAGGACGAGGGCATCTCGATCGTCGTTCGCGCGCCGCGCATCAAGAAGGAAGCTGTCGAGACCCGCATCCGCACGGAAGAAGCGCGCCGCGTCCCCGGCACCCAGGGCGACACGCTGAAGGTCGTCCAGAACCTGCCCGGCGTCGCCCGGTCGTCGTTCGGTTCGGGCCAGTTGATCGTCTGGGGGGCGGCGCCCAAGGAGACGCGCGTGAACGTCGACGGCGTCGAGGTCCCGACGCTGTACCACGTGGGCGGGCTGCGCTCGACGATCAACTCGGATCTCGTGCGGTCGATCGACCTGGCGCCCGGCTCGTATGGCGCCGAGTACGGCCGCGGGCTGGGCGGCCTCGTGCGCATCGATCTCGCGTCGCTGCCCAAGGCGGGCGTGCACGGCTACGCCGCGGCCGACTTCATGGACGCGTCGGCCCTGGTGTCGACGGCGGTGACGCCGAAGCTGCGGCTCGCCGTGGCGGGCCGCTACAGCTACCTCGATCGGCTGCTCACCGGGGTGACCTCGGCGGACGTCGGCGACTTCGTCCCGATCCCGCGCTACGACGACTACCAGGCGCGCGCGACGCTGGCGTTGCGCCAGGACGAGGAGGTGTCCGCGACCTTCCTCGCCTCCGACGACCACCTGCGCCGCGCCATCCCGTCGGACGATCCGCAGGAGGTCCGCTCGCAGAACACCGACCTGTCGTGGAAGCGCCTCATCGTCCGCTACACCCGACTGATGCCCGACGGCGCCAGCGTGGTCGTGACGCCGTCGATCGGGTACGACACGACGCTCGACGAGTCGCTGTTCGGCCGCACGCCGATCACCGTCACCGGCAAGTACTGGCAGTACGCGCTGCGCGCCAGCTACCGGCGGAAGGTCGCGGCCACCACCACCCTGGCGCTGGGCCTGGACATGGAAGCGCGGTCGTCCGAGCTGACCCGCCACGGTTCGCTGACGCTGCCCGCCCGCGAGGGCGACATCACCGTGTTCGGCCAGCCGCCGGGCAACGCCATCAACGACGACCACTGGACGCTGCTGACGATCAACACCGCGCCCTACGCCACCGCCGAGATCAACCTCGGGAAGTTGACCCTCACGCCGGGGTTGCGCTTCGACCCGGTGCTGATCGAAGGCAGCCCGGTCCTCCCGCCGTCGCCCGGCACGGCGGCGCGCGGCTATGGGCGCTTTGACATCCCGCAGAACCCCGTCGGCAAGTTCGGCGACAACGACTACGCCGCGGCGACGCGGCAGGCGCTGCGCTGGATGCCGAACCCGCGCCTGATCGCCACCTACCGCGCCAGCAGGCGTCTCGCGTTCATGGCGGGCGGCGGCATCTACGGCCAGCCGCCGGATCCCGAGGACATGAGCCCCATCTTCGGCAACACCGGGATCTCGATGTCGCGCGCGATGCACCTGTCGGCCGGGATCAACGTCAAGCTGCGGCCGACGCTGACCTTCGACGCGGTCGGCTTCTACAAGCGGATGTGGGATCTGGTCGCGCGCACCGAGGACCCGACGCCGCCGCTCGCGCAGTCGCTGACGCAGGACCAGATCGGCCGCGCCTACGGCGCCCAGGCCCTGCTGCGGCAAGAGATGCTGCGCGGCTTCTTCGGCTGGATCAGCTACTCGTACATCGTCAGCGAGCGGCGCGACCACCCCGATCAGGACTGGCGCCTCTTCGATTACGACCAGACGCACGTGCTGGCCGTGCTGGCGAGCTACCAGATCGCCAAAGGCTGGGACGCCGGCGCCCGCTTCCGCTACACGACCGGCTTCCCGCGCACGCCGGTCGTCGGCGCGTACTACGACTCGCCCAACGATTCATACGATCCGATCTTCGGGGCGCACAATTCGATCCGGATCCCGGCGTTCTATCAGCTGGACGTACGCGTCGAGCGCGCCTTCGTGTTCCGCGGCGGCAAGGTCAACCTGTTCCTCGACGTCCAGAACGTCACCAACCGAAAGAACCCCGAAGAGATCATCTACTTCTACAATTTCAGCCAGCGCGCCTACATCACGGGGTTCCCGACCCTGGCGATCCTGGGCGCCCGCGTGGAGTTTTGATGTCGGTGAAAGCACGTCACGTCGATCTCGTCGCCGCTCTCGCGCTCGCGGGCCTGCTCGGCGGCTGCAAACCGGATCTCGGCACGCCGCCGTCGCTGGTGATCGGTCCGCGCGTCCTGGCCGTGCGCGGCACGCCTCCGGAGGCGAAGGCGTTCGGCGACCCGGTCACCTACGACACGCTCCTCGTCGACGTCGACGGGCGCGCGGCGGCGCCCAGCGTCGGCTGGGCGCTGTGCAAGGAGCCCCACCCGCCCGCAGAGAGCAACATCGTCAGCAGCGAATGCCTGCAGATCCCCGACGACTCCAGCGGCGAATCGTTCATGGCGCAGCTCCCCGCCGACGCCTGCATCAACTTCGGTCCCTTGCCGAGCATGCCCGGCGCGCGGCCGGCCGACCCGGACGTCACGGGCGGGTACTACCAGCCGGTGCGCGCCGTGTGGCACGCCGGGGGCGGCGACGAGACGGCCTTCGCGCTGGAGCGCATCTTCTGCAGCATCACGTCCATCGCGCCGACCGACGTCTCGGGCATGTATGCGTCGGACTACAAGCCGAACACCAACCCGGCGATCGCGTCGGTGGTGCTGGATCCGGGGGGCATGAACGTCTCCTTGTTCGAGGCCGGACAGACGACGGCCCCCCCGCCCGCCTCTGTCCCCGCCGGTCAGTTCATCACCTTGCAGGTGACCTGGGCTGACGACACGGCGGAGAGCTTCCTCGTCTATGACATCACGTCGCACGCGCTCGTGACCCAGCGCGAAGCCATGCGGCTCTCCTGGTTCACGGCGGGCGGCGTCCTGGAGCACGACCGCACCGGCCGCAGCGAGATCGAGGTCGAGACGGAGAACTTCACGCAGAACCTCTGGACCGCGCCGACGACGCCCGGACTGGTCCACCTCTGGTTCGTGCTGCGCGACAGCCGCGGCGGCGTCGACTTCGCGGAAGCGCAGATCGACGTCACGCCCTGACGCGCGCCTCAAGCGCTGCGGGCGAGCTGGCGCCAGCTCTGGTACGCCGCTTCGTCGCCGAGGTTGTGCGCGCACAACGACAGCCGTTCGTAGAGCTGCGTCCGCTCGGCCGAGGTCAACGCCGCCTCACAGTTGTCGAGGATGCTCCGCGATACCTCGAGGCAATCGCGCCACTCGTGGCGCGACAGGTGAATCTCGGCGTAGCCGTTCCAAACCCGGTACTGATCGCGCAGCCGCACCCAGAGCGGCGGCAGGCTGAGCTCGACGGGCGTCGAGCGCCGCAGCACCGCGCGGATGCGGAGCAGCAGCTCGGCGGTGCTGAACGGCTTCACGACGTAGTCGTCCGCGCCGGCGGCCAGGCCACGAACGCGATCCTTCTCGCCCGCGCGGGCGGTCAGGAAGACGATCGGAACACGGCTGGTGGCTGGATCGTCGCGAAGGCGCCGGCACACCTCGAGCCCGTCGATGTCCGGCAGCATCTGGTCGAGCAGGACCAGGTCGGGCCTCTGCTGCTTGCACGCCTCGATAGCGCCCGCGCCTGTCGCCGCACCGTTGACCTCGTACCCCGCGATTTTCAAGGCCTCGACGATCGACACCCTGATGTCGGGGTCGTCATCGACCACCAGTACCCGCGCCATGCCACTTTGGATGTTAGCCGCGCGCGATCATGGTCGCGTGTGACTGATTTGTGACGGGTCAGCTACAGGCCGTACTTCTTGACCTTCTCGTACAAGGTCGAGGGGGCGATCCCGAGAATCTTCGCGGCGTGCACCTTGTTGCCGCGCACCTGCTGAAGCGTCTGCCGGATCGCGACGCGCTCGAGCCGCACGAGCGAATGCCCGGCGAGCTGAAGCCGCTCCAGGCCCGCGTCCTCGGAGGGGGGGGACACGAACCGGAGGTGATGCGGCTCGACGACGCCCGACTCGACGAACGCGAGGGCACACGCGAGGACGTTCTTCAGCTCCCGCACGTTGCCCGGCCAGCTGTGGCTGCGCAACGCCTCGAGCGTTGCCTCGGGAACGTGCAGGTCGGCGCGGCCGAGATCCTTCATCAAACGCGGCACGAGCAGCGTCAGGTCTTCCAGGCGGTCGCGCAGCGGCGGCAACTGGACGATGGCAGCCGCGAGGCGGAAGTACAGATCCTGGCGGAACTGCTTCGCCGCCACCAGGGCGCCGAGATCGCGGTTTGTCGCCGCGATGATGCGAACGTCGACGCGCCGTTCTCCGGTGCCACCGACGCGACGGATCGAGTGATCGTCCAGCACGCGCAGCAGCCGGGGCTGCAACTCCAGCGGCAGCTCGCCGATCTCGTCGAGGAACAGGACGCCGCCCTGGGCGCGCTCGAAGGCGCCGAGGTGATCCGCGTGCGCGCCGGTGAACGAGCCGCGCTCGTGACCGAACAGCTCGCTCTCGACGAGGTTTGGCGGCACGGCGCCGCAATCGAAGACAACGAACGGCGCGCGGGCGCGCGGGCTGGCGTTGTGAGCGAGGTGCGCGAGCACGTCCTTGCCCGTGCCGGTTTCGCCCGTCAACGTCAGCGTCACGTCGGTCGTCGCGAGCTGCCGGATCAGCGCATACACCTGCCGCATCACCACCGAAACGGCCGCAAAGTCATCGGTGCCGGGCGGGGCCGCCACCGGCGTCAGCGGAGCAACATGCGGCGTTGCGCGACGGGTTGGACCTACGCGGGATTTGGGAAATCCCAGGCGCAGAGGTCGACTCGAAGAGCCGGTTGTCTCCATTGGCCAGCGCTTATACCAGCGGGCTTCTGGCTCTATGTGACGGTTTGGGTCCGATTGCGTTTCGTCGCGCAGCCGTCGACGCAGACTCGTTTCGCAGGCTTGCGAAGCAGACCGCGGAGAAGTTCCGCGCGGAGAACGCCCCCTGAACCGGCGAGTCGATCGCGGGTGCGTTCTCACGGATTCATGGCCTCGCAAGAGACGAGCCAACTTTGTCATTCAGAAGTTGCCGTGCGGACGCAGAGATGCCGAGCGCGATCCGGAACGTTTCCTCCGGTTACCGGAGAAGCACCTTCGAATTTCGAAAGAGTGCCGCCGCCTACGTCAACGAACGACCCGTCATCAAACTGTTGCGGGGACACGCGTGACCATCATGCGAGAAACGTCGCCGGATACGACCCGTGCGCGCCCGAGCAAAAAATCCACGCGTCGCGTTGCTCGCGCCGGTCGCCGTCTGCGCCTCGCTGCTGGGCGCGGGCGCCTGCGGCCCCGATGACCCACCGGACAACCCGACGTGGGCCGAGGTCGAACCGATCATGCGGGCGCAATGCACGGGCTGCCACGGCGCCAGCGCCACCCAGACCGGCAGCTCGTACCGCTTCGACTTCTACGACATGTCGTCGACCGACACGACGCCGAACCCTTGCGGCGACGCCGCGGCGATCCTCTCTGACGTGACCCTGGCGCGCGGCCAGGCCGACAAGATCGCGCGGGCGATCACGACCACCGATCCGGACGTGCGGCCGGCGATGCCGCCGCTTCCAGCGCCGTATCTGACCGACAACGAATGGCTGACGATCCTGCGCTGGACCGCGAACCCGGTCCGCGGCGACAAGCCGCCGAGCAACCACGCGCCGCAGATCACCGTCGAGGGGACGTCGGTGATCGTCGACGAGACGATGGAGGTCAACTTGGTGGTGAGCGATCCGGAGGGCGACCCCGTCGTCGGCGTGATCAAGGTCGGCGATGAGGTCGTTCGTCGGATGGACAGATCGGGCGCCTTCTTCGAACGCTTCGATACATCGGGCTGGCCCGAGGGCACCGTCGGTCTGACCGCCCTCCTCTGCGACGGATGGTCGCTGGTGTCGGCGGACCTGCTGGAGATCTCGATCCACCACTAGCGGGGACGCGAGGAATGCACTCAAGATCATGTCGAGGCATCGGGGCGCGGGCGGGCGTTTGCGTTCTGCTCGCGCTCGCCGCGTGCAGCCGCGGCAAGGCGCTGCCGAAGGGCGGCTCGTTCTCGCAGCCGCCTTCGACGACACCGGCGACGGTGACCTGCCCAGCCGCGCGATCCTCGGAGGCCCTGGTCCCGCGCGTCGATCTGACCGGCATGAGCGCGTCCAGCGTCGGCGGACAGGACGTCGCGTACACCTCCGATCTGTTCGGCCAGTTCTATTCGTTCTGCGGCGGCTGCCATGTCGACGGCGCGCAAGGCGACCATCACATCGGCAAGAGCGTGGACGCGTTCGTCGCCGGCTTCGACTCGACCTGGCTGGCCGCGGTCATGTCGGACGATCCGAACAAGTGGATGCCGCGTCCGGGAAAGGCGTGGAGCGAGCGCGCGCCCGGCGACCCCGTTTACGACTTCGTCATGCACGCGCAGTCCTGGCTCTCGGCCGGAAAGCCGAAGGGCGTGTACGCCGTCGAGGGCGGCATGACGGGCGGCTCGCACGTCGCGAAGGCGAACTACACGTTCACGCCCGACGTCGCTGCGGCGATGACCAACATCGGCAACTGTGTTCCGACGTCGGCGCTGTTCGCGTCGAGCACGTCGGATGTGATGTCGTCGATGGACGAGTTCTTCCGGACGGCGACCGATCTGCCCAAGACGCTCGCCGAGACGGACCTGACCAGCTTCGACGCGCAGGAGCTGGCGAGGACCGCCGTGATCGCCTACGCGCCGACTTACGCGCTCTGGTCCGCCGGTTCGGGCAAGCTCCGCCACATCCGCGTGCCGCGCGGTCAGAGCGTCAAGTTCGACAAGCAGACGCAGACCTTCGATATCCCGGAGAACACGCGCTTCTACAAAACGTTCCTCCGCAAGGTCGTCGACCGCACCGGGGCGATCGCCTGGCGCAAGATGGAGACGCGCATGATCCTCACGCGCGCCGACGACGTCGATCCAGCGACGGGCGCGACCCGGCAGAACGCGCTCTTCGGGACGTACATCTGGAACGAGGACGAGACCGAGGCGACGCTCGCGTCGCAGCCGTACCGCGATCAGGATCCCAAGGCGTGGAGCGACATCGTCCGCACGTACATCACCGACGAGCTCCTGTACCAGACGATCCTCGACACCAGCACCGGCTCGGTCGACGGCGCCGTGGCGCTGGCGATCAAGAACAACCCGAACGATCCGAGGTATCGCGACCTGCTTCAGCACTACGCGATCCCGGGGAAGCTGCGCTGCGTGCAGTGCCACATGGGCAGCGCGACGAAGGACTTCCAGCTGGGATTCCTCCCGCTGCAGGTCAAGCGCCGGGCGACCGGCACCGGCGGGACCTACGACGTGACGGGCGCCGACGAGCTGACGCAGCTGCAGCGCCTCATCGACGTCGGCGTCATCACCGGCGTCACCTCGCCCGACGACATCAAACCGCTGGAGGAGTCGCAGGGCGCGCGCAAGCCGCGCAAGACCGCCAGCGCCGCGGGCGACGACATGACCGACGACGGCGAGCTGAAGGCGCAGGCGTACATGCTGGGCAACTGCGCCCACTGCCACAACCCGCGCGGCTTCCCCAGCGTCAGCAAGCCCGAGCTGGCGAAGGTGCTGGACTTCCTGCCCGACGGGAAGGAAGGCGGCATCTTCGAGTTCCCGCTCGAGCGCTTCAGCCCGATCCGCGCGCGCGGCTCCTCGGGCGACATTCCGATCCCGTACATCACGCCGTCGCTGCGCGACTACCCCGTCGCCGCGGGCTTCTATCGGCTGGACACCGGCCAGCACATCGTCGACGACGGCATCACCTGGACGCCGAAATATCATCCGGTCTACAACCCCGGCGCCGGCGGCGACTGCTCGAACGTCGTCGACGACCCCGAGGTCGCGGCTTACTGCGGCGACAGGAAGACGGGGCCCACGTACGTGTCGGCGCCGTGGCGGTCACTCATCTACCGGAACGTCGACACGCCCGCCGCGTACTTCGACGACTACGTCCCGTTCCCGCACATGCCGATGAACACCGCGGGCTTCGATTGCCGCGCGCCGCGCATCATGGGCGACTGGATGGCCGGCTTGCCGAGCGTCCGCAAGCTGGCGCAGCTGGCGACGTTCCTGGGCGTGGACCCGCCGTCCGAGGACGCGCTGCCGAAGGAGCCGGTGCGCCCGCCGGTCATCGGATCGCTGAAGACCGGTTACGACGACAACCCGCAACCGTACATCGAGGTCCTGCCGGACAGCGCGCAGTACAAGCAGGCGCTCGCCGACGCGCGCGCGCGGCTCGCCGAATACCACGAGGGCGTCCGCTACCAGTACTGCCAGGACGTCATCAGCCCCGACATCTACGACCCGTTCGTGCCGGTCAACGCGCCCGAGTACGTCTACCACCCGGACCCGAACGAATATCAGCTGTCGTACATCGAGTCGCCACCCGACGATCCGCTGCACCCCGGGCGATTCATTCAGCCGCGCATCGGCGTTCCGCTGCACGCCCACTGGATCAACTACGATCCGACCGATCCGCCGCCGCCCTGGACGCCGCGCCGCACGCGCTGGAAGGAGATCCTGGTCGACGGCCTGCCCGACACCGAGCTGCCGGTCGGGACGATCTCGCCCGATGCGCTCGAGGCGACAGGCATCCCGGAGAAGGTCGCGATCGCGGCGACGTTCCGGCGCGATCGCGCCAACGTCGCGACGGCGCTCGCGCAATCACAGCTGACCGATGCGTTGCGCGCATACGCAACCACCGAGCAGCCCTTCGGCCTCTGGAAGGTGAAGCCCGAGTGCGCCCAGAAGCTCGCGTCGCAGAAGACGGTCGCGCAGATCCCGGCTGATCAGCGGCCGGCCTGGTTCGATCGCGAGAAGCCCGATCCGAACGCGGCCGTCTACATGCTGGCGCCCGGCGCGTCGATCTACCGGCACGTCTGCTTCAACTGCCACGGCCCGAACGCCGACGGCAAAGGGATCCAGGTCGACCTGCTCGCGGCCGCGTCGGAAGGCGAGGCGCGCCCCGCCAACTTCCGGTCGGGCCTATTCGGCCCGCCCGAGATGCCGCTGTCGAACATCCTCGCCACCTTCGACGTCGGCAAGACCGGTGACATGAAGGCCGCCGATCTCTGGGCGTCCCGCTACATGTCCTGGATGGCGCTGGGCGGAACGCTGAAGCGAATTCCGCAGGACATCATCCACCTCGTCGCCGCGACGCCGGTGCTGGGCCACCTGCGCGACAACCTCAGCACGGTGCCGGGCGCGACCGACCCGACGGGCAACATGCTGAATCTCGCGAAGGGCCTGTGCTCGATCGTCCTCCCCGAGCCCACGAGCGGCAGCCTTCCCGGCTTCGTCGAGGTCTTGCCCGCGTTCGACAACTTCTCGACGATCGATAGCCCGTACTACCCGCCCTATAACCACGACGGGTCGCCCTTCGTCTCCAGCACGTACGACCGCGAGATGTGGCTGCACCTGTGCAGCGATTTCAACCCGCAGGTGATTCGCGTCTACGGAGCAGCGTTCGCGGCGCAGCAGGGAAGCGACCAGACGATTCGTCTGCTTCAGATGTATTACGCGTACGATCCGAACGACGCGGGCCGCAACCCGGCAAACCTCGCCAATTTCCCGGCGGGCGCGCCGCTGTGGGATCAGACGAAGACGATCCAGGCCGGATTGAGCCCGAAGAATCTCTATCCGGCGTGCCTCGATCCGAACCTGATCGCGGCCGATCGGCTGCCGAAGATCAGCATGCCGCTTTGCCCACAAAGGTTTCTCGAGAACGCAAAGCCGCTGTGGCGCGATGCGGCCTTGCAGTCGCGTTTCAAGTCCGACGATCAGCTCGCGTTCGCGAACAACGTCAACGTGTGGAAGCTGGGCGGCGCAGTCGCCTCCGGCATGTCCGTGTTCAGCTATCTCGAGAAGCGCGTCACTGATCCGGCGATGGCGAAGATGCCGCCGTACTACGATCAGTGCGAGCTGCTTCCCTGACGCCGCGCGCGGCGCGATTTCCGTCGCCGCCGCTAACGCTGTGCGTGCGGATGATTTGCTATCCGATAATCGGGGGAAACCCTCCGAAGATCGAACGCTCGCACGCGATCGAGCGCTCGTAAAAACAGGTTACAGGCGCGTTTCGTCGAAGATTATCTCACCGAAAGCACGGGTTAATTCAGCCCGTCTCTCGCTCCGTTTTTCCCACCTGTACCTGCTGGAACGGACCTTGCTCGCGAGCATGCGCGCAGGTTGTGGCCGCATGAGGGGACGCATCCTTGCGAGCTTGTCCAAACGGAGGATTCTGATGAGAACGAGAACACTGATCACGGGAGCGGCTTTCGTTGCAGTGAGCGCCGCCGCTGGAACGGCATCGGCCCAGCTGCAGCTCAAAGGTTCCGACACGCTGGAACTGGTGACGAAGGACGTCATCACGGCCTGCGGCCTCGACAGCCAGATCACTTACATCGGCCAGGGCTCGGGCGCCGGCCAGTCGGCGATGACGGCGACGACGCCGACGCAGCACGTGGCGCCGATGTCGCGTCAGCTGAACGGCGGGGCATGCACCACCCCGGCGCGCCAGTTGATGATCGGGCTCGACGGTATCGTGATCGTTGCGAAGAACCCGGCGCACGGTGACCCGTCGACCTGCACCGACGACGTCGGCGGCGGCACGGCCGGCGCGGGCGGCGTGCCTGCTCCGCTCGTCATGACGAACATCCCGACCCAGTTCGTCGTCTGCACGTCGGACACGAACTGTTCGGCCTTCGGGACGACCTGTGACACCGTCCACCAGTACTGCCTCCCCGGCGGCACGCTGGGCCTCTGCAACAACACGCAGGGATGCAGCCCCGACGGCACGTACACGTTCGACAGCGGCACCGCCAGCACGGCGGACGACTGGAAGGACGTGCTCGCGCAGATCTACGGCGGCCAGAACCACACGACGGCGGCCCAGCTGGTCACCGACGCGGCGGAGACGAACGCCGACGGCACGGCCATCTGCACGGGCGGCCGCACCTGCAAGCGCAACCCGGACCGCATCAACTGCGCGAACCCGATCCGTGGCGTGCTCCTCTCGAACTACCAGTCGATCATCCGCACGCCGACGTGCACGGTCGGGACGCCCGAGTGCGTGAAGCTCCGTCACGCGTTCCGCCGCGACGACCTGTCGGGTACGACGGACGCGTTCCAGGCGCTCGTCGGCCTCGTGTCGATCGCGCCGTTCACCACGCTGCGCAGCACCGTCGGCGCCGCCAACGCGCCGGAGATCGCGGACACGGCCGCCGTTGCGAGCCCGTTCTGCAACGCCGGCACCGCGGCCCTCAACAAGGGCTTCACGGACGGCCTCGACCTCGATCCGATCCGCCGCGCGTGCAGCGCCGGCCCGGCCCCGGACCGTCTGGCCCTCGAGTCGGTTTGCCAGGGGTTCGGCCCGCCGACCAACAGCGACGCGGCTTGCTACGTCGCCGGTGGCTCGCCGTCGGTCCTCAGCCCGAACAACTACCCGCAGCGTGACCGCTCTGCGCCGCAGGGCCGCGGGCTGCTGGCTGGTGGCTCGGTCGACACGGTCGCCGCTCTCGCGAACGACTACCTGCTGACCAACGCGACGAAGCCGCGCTGCCTCGGCGTCGTTCTCCCCGTCTCGATCCCGACGGACGTCGTGGGCTCGACCGCGTGGACGACCGACCGCTACCCGGCGGGTGGCAACTGCACCGCCGGCGTCCGCGCGTTCGTGAACCCGCTCCCGGCGCGCGCGATGATGTGCCCCGATGGTTCGCAGAAGGCCGCGGGCGGCACCTGCCGCATGCCGCAGAACACGGCCAACGGCCGCTTCGACTGCATCGTCGACTCGCCCCTGCCGGCGCCGGGCATGAACGACGCCCGCGTGTTCAACCTCGCCCCGGTCAACAGCCTGGGCGGCATGGCGGGCTCGCAGCCGCTGACGGATTCGTACGCGAACCCGAACTTCACGGCCACGCTGCGCCGCTTCGGCCGCCGCTACTTCGGCCTCCACATGGTGCGCCCCGACAGCTCGCAGTCGCCGGCGACGATCGCGACGGCCTGCCTCGCGACGGATGACACCTCGCAGATCGGCTGCCTCGTGAAGGCCAGCCCGTGCAGCATCGGCTACGCCGGCCGCGAGGCCAGCGACAGCGTCGCGCCGTTCAACAACGTGGCGCTGCGCATCGAGGGCACCCAGCCGACGCAGGCGACGATCGAGAATCTGGCCACGGGCGGCGCGCCGGTCTACGGCATGGCGCGCAAGCTGTGGTTCAACTCGGTCCAGGGCACGCTGATCGGGTTCGCGCAGCCGAACCTGACGGACGCCGAGCTGGCGCTGTCGGTCTGCATGGGTCTGCCGCCCGCGTGCACCGACGACACGCAGTGCACGGCCCCGGCGACCTGCAACCTGGCGACCGGCCGCTGCACGGCTGGCGCTATCACGACGGTGGACACTGCCATCCAGAACCACAACTTCGTGAAGGTGCCGGCGGGCGTCCAGCGCTTCACGCTCAATGGCTCGGGCGCCGGCTGCCCGCTGTAGTCCGCGACGCATAGACGGTACGGCTGCCGTACCGTCCTGAAGTACGAGACGGCGCGCTCCCCTTCGGGGGGCGCGCCGTTTTCTTTTTGGGGCAGGGTCAGGGTGAGGGGTCCGTCTTCAGCCCGCGCCCCCTCACCCGCCGAGCCTTCGGCTCGTCGGCCTCTCCCCCTCTCGGGGGCGAGGCGCAGATCGGATCGGTTGCGACGTGCACGTCACCGCGGCCGCTCAAGGGTGAGGGGTCCGTCTTCACCGCGCGCGAGAAACGCGCTTACGGAGCGAGGCGGCGGGTCGCGGTCAGCCGGCGCCGGTAAACGCCCAGCAGCGCCAGCGCCAGCATCAGCGTGGCGGCGCCCACCAGCACCACACCGATCCCCCGCGCGGACAATCCATGCCCCACCATCGACACCTGGCTCATTCGATCGATGTTGGCCTGCGCAACGCCCGCCTTCTGCGCCCTCTCGAGCAGTACGACTGCCTGGTCGCGATCGCCGCGCATCACGGCGAGCGACCACTGGAAGACGATCGTCTTCGGATCGTCGGGCGCCGTCTTCGCGAGCACGGCGGTGCACGCCTCCAGCGCCGCCTGATCTTTCATCTTCACGCCCGCCTCACAGCGCAGGTGCGCGGTTAGGACCGCCATGTCCGCCTGCCCGTCGAGGTGCGCGAACACTGCCTTCAGCTCGTCTCGATCCTCGGGCAGCAGGTCGCCCGGCTTCGCCGTGATCAGCTCGACGTAACGGCGGTAGTCCTTCGCCTGGGCGCCCTTGCGGTCGATCGCGTACTTGCACGCGCGGACGGCGCGGTCACGGTCGCCGGCGTT
>Ga0070683_100000827_pt1 | contig 22909 bp, 27 predicted proteins | sample KBSC713LmetaG_FD_64662 | JGI IMG/M metagenome (GOLD analysis project Ga0070683, IMG submission 64662) | Corn rhizosphere microbial communities from Kellogg Biological Station, Michigan, USA - KBS C7.1-3L metaG | ecosystem: Host-associated > Plants > Roots > Rhizosphere ... | reverse complement strand
CTGAAGGTGCTCGTCGCGCTCCACGACAAGAGCGGCCAGGTGGTCACCCGCGACGAACTCGTCGACCGCTGCTGGGACGGCCGGATCGTCGGCGAGGATGTGATCAACCGCTGCATCCTGCTGCTTCGGCGGTTCGCGGACGAGAGCGGCGGATTCAAGATCGATACCGTACCGCGAGCCGGCTACCGCCTGGTCGAAAGCGAAGTCCCGGCGCAAAGTGCGCCGCGGTGGGTGGCCGCCGCCGCTGTCCTGTTTCTCGCCGTCGCGGCCCTTGGCGGATGGGCATGGCTTGAGCGCAAGCCGCCAAGCCAGGGCGTGCCGCCGACGCCGAGCGTCTCGGTGATGCCGTTCCGCGCCGAAGCGGGCGATGCGGTTGCGCGGCGCGTCGCCGAGGCGGCCCCGCTGTCGATTTCACATATGATGGCGGAGAGCGGCTTCGCGATCGTCCGCGACGATGCCGCCGGCGGACAGCCCGCTGTCACCGATTATGTGTTCACCGGCAACATCCGTCACGAGGCGAGCTCGGTCGACGCGACGGTGCAGCTGGTTGCGAGGCGCGACGGCACGGTTCTCTACGCCCACGATTTCAGCGCGCCGGTCGACCGCGCGGCCGACTTGCCCGACCGGATCGGCGCGGCTGTCGCGGCCGAGCTCGCATGGACGGGCGCGCAGATGGTGCTCGACCCCAGGGAGCACCTCAATCCCGAGATCGCGTCCGAGATCATGAACGCAGTCGTGCTGACGATCGAGGACCATGGCGATCTTCGCGCCTATCAGCTCTCCCGCCACGCTGCGGCGGCGGCGCCCGATTCGGCAATCGCGCAGCTGGGGTTTGCGGTTCAGACGGGCTTCTCCATGTCGTCAATCCCGCAGGGCGAGCGTATCGAAGCGCTTGCTCTCGGCCGCCGCGCAAGCGACCGCGCTCGCGCTCTCGCGCCGGAATTCGGCGACGTCTATCTCACCTGGTGCCTCCTCCACAGCCCGGTCAGGATGACCGAATGCGACGCCCAGGTCCGCCACGCGCTGGACGTCGATTCGAGCTCCTCGTTCGTCCCGGGCTATCTGAGCAGCCTGCTTTACGGAGCGGGCCGGATCAAAGAGTCGACCCAGCTCGCGAGCCAGTCGCTCGCCAACGATCCGTACAAGCCCGCCAAGCTCGCACGCATGATCCGCATGCTCGAGGTGTCCGGCAGGAGCGATGAAGCGCAACAAGTCTTTCAGCAGGCGATTCGGCTATGGCCCGACCTCGTCGGGCGAATGCGGGCAAGCCGCCTTCGCGGCATGGCCGAACGCGGGAATTATGCAGGCCTGGCGGCGTTCGCCAGCCCCGTCTCCGACGGTCCGATGCTCGACCCGCCGGCATTCTCGGCGCTGCTCGCTGCGCAGCGCAGGCACGACCTCGGGGGAGCGCGGCGCGCATGCGCTGCGAAGGCGGTCACGGACTTCACGCTCGCCCTGTGCATGACGATCCTCGCCGATCTCGGCGATGCGGACGGTTCTTTTGCAATCGCCAAGGACTTTTACCCGGCGTGGCAAGCGCCGGCGGCAACGGACGAAGACCGCCTGTGGCTCGACAATCTTGGCGGGTTCGACACGGCGCTCCTGGACGCTCCCGCGGGCACGTCGATGAGGACCGACCCGCGGTTCCTCGCCATTGCCCGGAAGCTTGGCCTGCTGTCCTATTGGCGCAAGGACGGCCTGCCAGATTTCTGCACCAAGGCCCGCGAGCCGGTTTGCGCCCAAATCACCGGCACGCGAGGATAGCCGCGCGAGGCGGCTGTCGTCAGCGGACGATGATCGTGTCCGTCATGCCGAGCGGCGCATGGAAGAAGTGGCTGCAATGGGCGTGGTAGGTGCCGGCGCGGGGGACGAGGGTGACGGTGCGGGTCGAGTGCGGGGGAAGCTCGATCTCGCCTTCGGCGGCGTCGCCGGCGAGGATGCGCGAGTAGGCGAAGAAGCTCCTGGCGGTGAAGTCGTGGCTGCTGCCCGACTGGTTGACGAAGGTCAGGCGGACCGGGCGCCCGGCCGCGAGCTGGATCGGCTTGGGCGCGAAGCCGTAGCTGTAGACCTGGACGACGAGCGCCGAGGGCTGGGCCGGCGCGGGGGCAGCGAGCATCAGCGCGAGGGCCGCTGCGCTCAAAGGACGGAGCAGGGACATCCAATCTTCTCCTTTGCGGCTTAGTGCCGCGCTTAGCACAAGCCGTTCAAAAGCACACGCGTTCAAAAGTACAATTGTGAACCTATATGGAGAAAAACACTTGACAGCGTCACGCTGATTCGGTACACGACAGGCACAGTGAAGAATTGCGAGTCGGGCGGCGCTCCCTGGAGCGGCCGCCCGTTTTCGTTGGGAGACGGCGTGGCGCGAAAATCGAATTTGACTCTCGTGGCCGCGAAGAAGCCGCAGCGGAAGAAGAGGGCGAAGCGCGACTGGTCGAAGGCGAAGGCAGCCAGGTTCCTCACCGTGCTGGCGGACACCTGCAACGTCAGCGAGGCGTGCCGGCGAAGCGGGGTGCCGATGACGGTTGCTTACCGCCGGCGCAAAATGGATGCGGCATTCCGCGCCGAGTGGGCGGAGATGATCGCGATCGGGTACCAGCGGCTCGAAGGGGTGCTGCTCGAGCGCGCGTTCAACGGCACCGAGCGGGTGGTGACCAAGAAGGACGGCAACGAGGAACGGATGCGCGAGTATCCGAACCAGCTCGGCCTCATGCTGCTCCGGATGCACCGCGAAACGGCGATCGAGGCCGACCGCGAGCTGTCCGAAGAAGAGGTGAGTGAAATTCGCGAGCGGCTCGTCCGCAAGCTCCAGCGGATGAAGAAGCGCGATGAACAGCAGGAAGCGCAAAGAGCCCGGTTACGGGGTGCTTCGCCACGAGATGGACTTGATGGCGAAGGCGCCGGAGGAGCTGCAGCGGAAGGTCCTCGAGAACGCGACTCCGGAGAGCCTGCTCAAGTGGGACGCGGATTTCGAACATTGGGCGCATGAGAACCAGCTCCCGCCCAATGGCGATGGATGGCGCACTTGGCTGATGCTCGCCGGACGCGGCTTCGGCAAGACGCGCGCAGGGTCTGAGTGGATCTTCCGGCTGGCGAACGCGCGGCCGAAGGTGCGCATAGCGCTGGTCGGCGCGACGATCGCCGAGGCGCGCAGCATCATGGTCGAAGGCGTGAGCGGGCTGATCACCGTCGCCAGGCAATACCGGCGGAAGCTGAACTGGGAGCCGAGCATCGGCCGACTGAGCTGGCCGAACGGGAGCGAGGCAAGGCTGTTTTCGGGCGACAATGCCGATGGCCTGAGAGGGCCGGAGCACGACTTCGCCTGGGCGGACGAGCTGGCAAAGTGGCGTCAGGCGGGAGAGGCGTGGATGAACCTGCAGTTCGGGCTCAGGCGTGGGGCAAGGCCGCGATCACTTGCGACTACGACGCCGCGGCCGATGGAGCTGCTCAAGCGGATCAAGGAGGAGCGCTGGACCGTGACCACGCGAGGCCGGACGAGCGACAATATCAATTTGGACGAAAGGGTGGTCGAGGTGCTGACCGCGACCTACGGCGGGACGCGGATCGGGGCGCAGGAGCTCGACGGCGAGCTGCTCACGGACGTCGAGGGAGCGCTGTGGCCGCGGGAGGTGATTGAGCAGGCGAGGGTGGACCAAATCCTCCCCGGAACGGGGAGGTGGCAGGCCGGAGGCCTGACGGAGGGGGCGGCGTGCCAAACGGAGACCCCCCTCCACCATGCTGCGCATGGTCCCCCTCCCCGTCCCGGGGAGGAATTCGACCGCATTGTCGTCGGGGTCGACCCGCCGGCGGGCGCTTCGACGAGCTCAGGACAGGCGCGGGGAGGCGACGCGTGCGGAATCGTCGTTGCGGGGTCGCGGGAGGGCAGGCTCTACGTGCTTGAGGATGCGAGCGTGCGCGGGCTGTCGCCCGAAGGCTGGGCGAGCCGCGTCGCGGCGGCGGCGGCGCGGTGGGACACGACGCTCGTTGTCGCCGAGGCTAATAACGGCGGGACGATGGTCGAAAGCGTCCTGAAAGCCGCGGAACTCGGGCTGAAGGTGCGGCTGGTGCACGCCTCGCGCGGCAAGTGCGCGCGGGCCGAGCCGATCGCGCTCAAGTTCGAAACGGGCAAGGCGTTCTTTGCCGGTGAGTTCCCGGAACTGGAGGCCGAGCTCGGCGGCATGATCGCCGGCGGCGGCTACGAAGGGCCGGGGCGGTCGCCCGACCGCGCCGACGCGATGGTGTGGGCGCTGACGGTACTCAGCGAGACGCGGTCAGGGCTGCCGCGGGTGCGGAGGTTGTGAATCTCGCGGTACCGTCGATAGACGGACGAGATGGCCGCACGTTAAAAGCGCTTGGAAAAGATGCGCGCCAATCCGCGGGATTGGACGAAAGAAGATGTGAAGTCGCTATGCGACAGCTTCGACATTGCATGTGAGAAGCCGAAGGGGACCTCACATTTCACTGTGTCTGATCCGAGACAGCGCGAGATACTTACTGTGGTCGCGGCGAAACCGATTAAGCAAGTATATATCAAAAAGCTTGTAGCCTTTGTGGATGCAGTGCAGGCTGCGCGCGCAGCTCCTAAGGGTGACGGCGAATGAGGCCTGAGGACTACGAAGTTGTAATCAGCCACCTCGCCGAAGAGGACGGGGGAGGCTATCTTGCTACTGTGCCGGAACTCCCCGGTTGCATGTCCGATGGCGACACCCAGGAGCAGGCACTTGCAAGCGTGCGGGATGCCATCACTGCATGGATTTCGACCGCGCAAAAGATGGGTCGCACCGTTCCGGAGCCGCGATTGGCGCACGTCTAACGCTGCAATTGAAGTACGACTGATCGGATCAAGTGAGGGCCCTTAGCGGCCCTTTTTCTTTAGGAGCGAGCATGGGGTGGTGGTTCGGGCGCAAGAGCGCGCCGGCGGACGTGAGGCCGTTTGTGCCTGCGTGGCTGCGCAACGATGCAGCGGAGGAGGGGTTCGCTCGCTCCTATGAGACGCAGTTCGACGAGGTGTACCGGCGCAACCCGGTCGGCCAGCGCGCGGTGCGGCTGGTCGCGGGGATGCTCGGCGGGCTCACGATCGACGGGCCGTCGACAAGCTCAGGACAGACTGCGGTCGCGCTGGTCAAGGCGAGCGGGCTGCTCGAGGGCATCACCGCGAGCCTGCTGCTCCAGGGCAATGCCTATGTGCAGCTGATCGCCGGCGCCGACGACCAGCCGCTCGAGTTGTGCCCACTCCGGCCCGAGCGGGTGCAGGTGGTCAGCGACGAGCGCGGCTGGCCGGTGGGTTATTTGTACCGCGCCGGCGCGCGGGCGACCCGCATCAATCGCCTCGACCCGTTCGGCCGCATCCAGTTGGCGCACATCAAGGCGCTGCACCCGCGCGATGATCATTACGGCATGGGCTGCATCGAAGCGGCGATTGCCGCGGCGAGCGTGCACAATCGCGCCAGCCGCTGGAACAAGTCGCTGCTCGACCAGGGCGCGCGCCCGAGCGGAGCGCTGAGCTACGAGCCGGCCGATGGAAGCGTGATGTCGGCCGAGCAGTTCAAGCGGCTGAAGGAGGAGCTGGCGAGCGAATTTTCGGGCAGCGGCAATGCCGGGCGGCCGATGCTGCTCGAGGGCGGGCTCAAGTGGCAGGCGCTGAGCCTGACGCCCGCGGACATGGATTTCGTCGCGCTCAAGGAAGGCGCGGCCCGCGACATCGCGCTGGCGTTTGGAGTGCCGCCGGTGCTCGTCGGGCTGCCGGGCGACGCGACCTACGCCAATGCGCGCGAGGCGGGGCGGGCGCTCTATCGGCAGACGATCCTGCCGATGGCGGGCAAGATATTGGACGCACTCGGCGCGATGCTGAGCGACTGGCTGGGGCCGGTGAGCCTCAGCGTGGACACCGACCAGATCAGCGAGCTCGCGGAGGATCGAGCGGCGCTGTGGCAGGCGGTCGGAAGCGCGAGCTTCCTCAGCGATGCGGAGAAACGCGAGATGCTCGGGTTCAAGGGCGTAAGCCCCACCCCCGACCCCTCCCCTGAAGGAGAGGGGAGGTGAGCGGCGATGCGTTGCTCGCGACGCTGCTGGCGCAGAGCGAAGCGCGCGGGGTGGATCTGGTGACGCTGCGCGCGCTGGTCGAGGAATCGAGCCAGGCGGGGGCGCGGCGGGCGCTGGCGTCGCTCGGCCTCGACGACGAGCGCGCGCGGCGGGACATGGACGAATTGCGCGAGCTGCTGTCGGCGTGGCGGGATGCGAAGCGGACGGCATGGCGCGCGGTGGTGGGGTGGCTGGTGCGGATTGCGCTGGCGCTGGTGCTGATCGGGATCGCGGTGCGGCTGAGGCTGACGGATCTGGTGGTTTCGTGAGCGTGCCCCACCCCCTGACCCCCTCCCCTAAAGGAGAGGGGGGACTTCGCTTCGCGGGATACGCGGCGGTGTTCGACCGGCCGGACCGGGGCGGGGACATCATCCGCAAGGGCGCGTTCGCAGCGGCGCTGCAGCGGGCGGGGGAGGTGCCTTTGCTGTGGCAGCACAAGGTGGGCGCGGTGATCGGCAGGGTCGACCATCTGAGCGAGGACGAGCGAGGGCTGCGGGTGATCGCGTCAGTGGCGAATGGGCGCGTGTCGCGGCTGCTGGAAGCTAGGAAAGTGGACGGCCTCAGCTTCGGCTATCGCGTGCGCGAAGCGAAGAGTGCGGGCGGCTATCGCGAGCTGGTCGAGCTGGACCTGGTCGAGGTCAGCCTCGTCGCCAACCCGATGCAGCCGAAGGCGCGGGTGCATGCGGTCGAGCGAGGAGATGTTTAGCGGGCGTCGGGCATGCGTTGCTGCATCAAGCGAGCGAATCGGTCGAAGTGCGGGTCGGCGGCAGCGCGTTCGGTGCAGGCTTTGAGTGGTTCTTTGTAGGCAACCGGGTTCAGGCTCATCGCCTTGATGATGGCATCGCCGTGGTCCGCAGGATCGGGCGTGTTGGCGTGATCATGATCCCATTTGGCGCTGTACCACTGTTCCATGATGAACAGACCTTGCCGTGCTTTGTCGGGAGCACCTTGAACCTTAGCGACCTCGCGGAAGACGCGGAACGTGATGGCGCAGTCGTAGTCGTTGTTGGGATCGACGGTTGCGGCATCGGCCTTGGCACAGCCGGCAAGCGCAAGGGCAGCGATCAGGCAGGTCGCATGGATACGCATCGGAACCTCCGCACGCGATTATGAGTGATGTGCGCTTAAGATGGTCTAAATTGCTGGAAGCGGCCTGATCGCGAATCCGGCGGGGTCACGGCGCGGGTGCATGCGCTAGAAAGTTGATGAACGACCAGAATTCTCGCGGATCATACGATAAACGTCTCTTGCACGCTCAATGCCGAAAAAGCTCGTCGAAACGATCATCGACGGGACCCACAAATTGAGTCCGCTGTATCTGTTGATCGTGGAAAAGCCCTCGTTCTGAAAGGCGATTGTCCCTGTGCCGTCGCTGCGTTCGTTTAGTTCGAGCTTGGGAAGGTGGGCGAGATCGAGCGAAGTCAGCTTCGACCGGCGCAAAAAGAGGGCGCGCTGATCCGTAAGTGCGTAGCTAGTGATTCGCCGGAGCGCCGCATCGTGAATGAAGCGGCCGATGGTGAGGTAGACGCCGATCAGCAGGAAGAACATCAGGATTACATTCGGAGAACCGGACGGTCCGAAATCCGTCGTCGGAATAAACATCGCGACGACGATACCGGTCCAGATGAGACTAAACGGTATGAGAAGAGCATCCATTGGGCGCAGCGCGAAACCTTGCTTGGGCTCTCCCGTCCACAAGATGCGCTCCCCGGGAAACAAATAGGGTTGAAATGCCTGGACTGACTCAAAGTCGTTCATGGCTGAAGTCGTAATGACATGGATTGAACAGCGCTAGTTGCGCGAAATTCACCTGAGGGTCGCGAGAAAATCGCGGCCCTTTTTTGTTTGTGCAGGAGAAGATGGGAATGGTGGAAGTGAAGGCGGATGCGCTCGAGCAGTCGTTCGATGCGTTCGAGGAGGAAGAGGACGGCGTCGCGGCGCTCCGCGCGGAGCTCGACCAGCTCAAGGCGAAGATTGCCGCGCGCGTGATCGCGGCGCAGCGGCCGGCGCTCGACGGCGTCAAATCGGCGGAAGCCGCGAGCTTCGTCGATCAATATATCCGGCGCGGGATCGAGAGCGGGCTGGAGACCAAGGCGATTGGTTCTTCGTCCGACGCGATCGGCGGCTATGCAGTGCCGCAGGAGATCGACGAGAAGATCGACAGCACCCTGCTCGCGATCTCGCCCATCCGCTCAATCGCCAATGTCGTGAAGGTCGGGAGCGCCGGCTATCGCAAGCTGATCGCGAGCGGCGGGACCCCATCGGGCTGGGTCGGGTTCGAGGCCGACCGGCCGGAGACCGCGACGCCGACCTTCACCGAAGTCGTGCCGGCGAGCGGCGACCTTTACGCCAATCCGGCGGCGTCGCAGCAGATGCTCGACGATGCGATGTTCGACGTCGAGGCCTGGCTGGCGCAGGAGATCGCGACCGAGTTCGCGCGGGCTGAAGGCGCGGCGTACGTGAACGGCAGCGGCGTCAACCAGCCGCTCGGGTTCCTGAGCTCGCCGAACTCCTCGGCCGTGGACAGCGCGCGGCCGATGGGAACGCTGCAGACGATCGGCACCGGCGTCGCGGGAGGATTCCCGGGCACCGATCCGGAGGACGCGCTGATCGACCTCGTGCAGGCGTTGCGCTCGCCTTACCGGCAGGGCGCGGTGTTCGTGATGAACTCGGCCACCGCTGCGGAAATCCGCAAGTTCAAGACCAGCACCGGCGCGTTCCTGTTCCAGCCGAGCCTGGCCGCGGGCCAGCCGGCGACACTGCTCGGCTACCCGCTGATCGAGGCCGAGGACATGCCCGACATTGCCGCGGGATCGCTGTCGATCGCGTTCGGCAACTTCAAGGCCGGCTATGTGATCGCCGAGCGCAATGCGACGACAATCCTGCGCGATCCTTTCACGCACAAGCCCTACGTCCACTTCTACGCGACCAAGCGCGTTGGCGGCCAGGTGGTGAACTCGGAAAGCATCAAGCTGCTGAAGTTCGCCTGAGCCGCGGGGCCTGCGAGCCCCTGCGCAGGCCCCTTCACCGCACTTTCGTGCGGTCCCCCTCCCCGAGCCAAGCTCGGGGAGGATTTGTTTTCTTCAGTTGAGGAGCCGCAATGGCGGACGCGTTCCAGCCGAAGTTCGCCGACCTCGTGCGCAACACGACGACGACGGTCGGCACCGGCGATTTCACGCTCGGCGCTGCAATGACGGGCTTCACCAGCTTCACCGCCGCCTGCCAGGTCGGCGACAGCTTCTATTATTCGGCGATCGGCATCGACAAACCGGCCGAGCGCGAGGTCGGCCGCGGCACGTTGCTCGCCGGCGGGCTGATCAGCCGCGACCCAATCGGCGGCGTCAAGACCAACTTCTCGAACGGCACCAAGGCCGTTGCGCTGATCACCTCGGCCGAGTGGTTCAGCGACATGCAGTCGGGCGCAGCAGCCGGGCCGCCGCTGGTGACGACGCGGACCGCACTGGCGGCGGCGATGCCGCAGCGGGTCGCGGTGCTGAACGAAGAGGGCCGCGAGGGCCTGTTCGTCTTCAAGGCCGGCAATTTGTCGGCGCTCGTCGCAGCCGACGCGGCGCAGGGCATCTACGTTGCGCCGGCGGGGGACCCGAGCGGCGCATCGGGCACCTGGGTGCGCAAATATGACGGGCCGGTCAGCGTCAAATGGTTCGGGGCCACGGGCGACGGCACGACCGACGACAGCGGCGCGTTCACCGCGGCGATAGCCTTCCTGAGCGCGGTCGCCGTCAATTCGCTGATCCTCGAATATAAAGCGTCGCCGCGGCTGTTCGTCCCGGCAGGCCATTATTACCTCGGCACCACCACGCTCGACATCGCCCATACGCTGATCATCGAGGGCGAAGGCGGGATGGGGATCGGCTCGGGCGGGGGCGCGGCGACCAAGCTCCGCTGGGACGCGAACACGACGGGCATCCGCATTCAGTCGCAGTCCACCGAGGGCGCGACGACGTTCGATGCGTCGCCGCATTACAGCGGCGCCTTCTCGACGCTCCGCCAACTTTATCTGTGCGGTCCGGCGGCGAACCTCAGCGGCTTGCTGAGCGCGGGCGGGCTCGCCGAGGGCGAGTGCCACGGCATCCACGTCAAGGCGACCGTGTTCCTCGACAATGTCGCGGTTGAAGGCTTCCAGGGCGACGGCCTGTACGCGCACACGACCTCCGGCGCGCAGGATGCGACCGAGGGCTACAGCAATGTCTCGCGCGCGTACAATTGCGTGTACAAGGGCTGCCGCAACGGGGTCTCGCTGTTTGGCGGCGACGCCAACGTGTGGACGTTCACCGGCTGCCAGGCGCTCTACAACCGCGCGTGCGGCGTCGACGAGCAATCCTTCCTCGGCAACACGCACATGGGATGGCACACCAATGGCAACGGCGTCACCGGGGACAATCTCGGGACGCCGGGCTTTCCCGCTTACGTCGTCACCAATGGCGGCAATCGATATTGCCCGGTGCAAGGGCAGGAAGCGGCCGCGTCCGTAACGGCGCCGGGCGGAGCGGCGGATACCTCCGTTTGGCTGTATCTTGGAGCAGGCGGCACCGCGGCCGGCGTTCCGGCGTGGACGAGCGGCATCTCGCTGCGCTGTGCCGCGCCCTACCGGACCAACAATCACAACGGGCGCAACGAATTCTACAACCCGTACGAGGAGGGCAACCAGGGTTTCAGCCAGTTCGTCTATCCGACGGTCATCCACGGCGGCTTGCACGGGCCGGGCGCGCCGAAGGGCACCGGATTGTACATCCGCAATAGCTTCGGCGCGTTCGAAGTCGACAACCTCAGCATCGCCAACAATGTGAATGCGATCGGGGCGCAATGGGACATCGGGCCGAGCGGCAACCTGCCCGCGTCCGATACGGCCGTGAACACGCACACGACCAATAACCGGATCACTTACAGCTTCAAGTCGTGGACCGCCGGCGTTGCGCGGACCGAATATTCGCTGACCGTCGACAAGAACAACGGCGTCTCGCACGACGCACGCGTCGGTCACTACGTGCAGGTCGCGGACGCGACGATCTATGTCGTCGACGCATCCGGAATCGCGCTGCAGAGCGGCAAGGTGCTGAAGGTCGGGGCAACGCAAGTGGTCGGGGCGCGGCAGACCGGCACGGCCCCGGACGCGACTGACCTCGCCTCGGCGATCGCGCTGGTGAATGATCTGAAAGCGAAGCTGGCCGCGCACGGGCTCATCGCATGAGCATCGGCGCGGACCCGATCGGCCAGGACGCGATTGCGGCCCAGCCGAGCACGACATCGAAGGACAAGGGCGGCCCGCCGCCGAAGCGCACGGCCGTCGCCACGTCCGATAGCGTCGCGCAGCCCGAGCCGCGCTGAGCGCGCTTAAACACAAAGGACCGAGATGACACTCTTGCTCAAGGATCCCGACGCGGTCCTCGACTATGCGATCGACTGGGGTGCGGAATATCTCGCCCCGGACGACGTGCTGACGGAGAGCAGCTGGTCGGTGACTCCCGACGAAGCTGACGGAGTCGTCGTCGTCGCAAGCGCGTTCGAGGATCGCTCGTCCACCGTGCAGGCGGGCGGCGGCATCGCGGGTCGGCTCTACCGGGTCGCCAACCGGGTGGTGACGCAGTCGGGCCGCATCGACGAACGCTCGATCATGCTGCGCGTGGAGAAGCGCTGATGAACGGGCTCGCGGAACCGATCGTCACGCTGAGCGAGGCGCAGGCCTATGTCCGGATTGAAACGGGCGAAGAGGAAGCGCTGGTCGCCGGCCTTATCCGGACGGCGAGCGCGCTGTGCGAAGCGTTCATCAACCAGGTGGTGATCGCGCGGCCGTTCAGCTGCGAATTGCCGGCGAGCGGATGCTGGGAGCGGCTGCCGGTCACTCCCGTGCGCGCGATCAGCGATGTGAACGGGCTGGACTCGAGCGGCGCGGCAACGCCGCTGCCGAGCGGCGGCTTCACGGTCGATATCGATTTCAACGGCGACGGCTGGGTGCGGACGCCGGAGACCGCCGGCATTTCGCGCGTGCAGGTCAGCGGAACGGCCGGAATCGCAAGCGACGAGAATGGGGTGCCGGAGCCGATCCGCCAGGGCGTGCTGCGGCTGGTGTCGCACCTGTTCACGGCACGCGACGGCGAGGGCGGAGAAGTGCCCGCGGCCGTGACCGCCTTGTGGCGTCCGTACCGGCGGATGAGGCTGGCATGAGCGAGTTCGCCGGAACGCTGCGCGAGCGGGTCCTGATCGAGCGGCCGATCTCGGTGCGCAATGCAATGGGGCTGCAGGAGCCCGGCTGGGAGCAGGTCTGCCGCTGCCTCGCCGCGGTCGCGCTCGAGACGATCGGCGTGGAAGCCGAAGGGCAGGCGCTGAGCTCGATGCCCAAGTACCGGGTCATCATCCGGCAGCGCGACGGCATCGCGCTCGACCAAAGGATCACCTGGCACGGCCGGAGCCTGATGGTGCGGCAGCTGCTCGACGATCCGCGGACCAAGGACCGGATCGTGATGCGCTGCGAGGAGGTGCGGGGATGATGGAGAATGTGCTCGCGCGTGGGCAGAGGATCGCGCGCGACGCGGAGCAGCGTAAGGTGCGCGACGTCGCGCAACAGCTGCGCGCAATGTTCGGAAGCGCTGCGGTTGAGGTCGAGGAAGCGCGCGTGCTGGTGCGCGGGCGCGGGATCATCAAGCGCTGGCTGATCGACCCGAGCCTGCGCTTCCTCGCCGGAGGGTTGAAGTGAGCGCCGGCGGCGCGCTGCAAGCGGCGGTCGCGGCTGCTTTGTCCGAGCTCGCGCAGCTGAGCGGTGTGTTCGACGGGCCGCCCGCGCGCGCGACCTATCCCTATGTCGCGCTCGACGCGACGACGGAGACGGATTGGGGGCACAAGAGCGGCGAGGGCCGCGAGGTGATGCTGGCGATCACTCTGTGGGACGACCAGCCGGTCCGCCTTCACGGTCTCGCCGACGCGATCGAAGTGAGCCTGCAGGCGCTGCCGGCGACGGACGGTTGGGAGCTGGTGACCATGCGCCTGGTGCGGCGGCGGGTGATCCGCGACGTGACGGGTCCGTGGGCCGCGGCGATCGACTTTCGCGCGCGCATGCTGGCCGCCTGAGAACCTGGGGATCCGTATTTTTCCAGTCTTGTTACGCTTTTTCTCGTTAACTATAGTTAGGCGCATGGGGGCGATGGAGTTTCTTGCGGGGAGGGCGTCACCGCACGCACGAATCGAACTCCTGTCAGCGGGTATGACTGCTGACGGCGCGCGGATCTACAGGGTCAAGGATCGGCCGACGGTTCTTAAGGTGTCGCCGCCGGAGTTCCCGACGGTCATCAGCGAAATGACCCAGAAGGCGCGGTTGGCGCGGGAAACCCTCGGCGCAGAGATTGGGCGTCCGATTCCGGTCCCGCTCGACGAGTGGGAAAGGAACGGGGTCAGCTGTGCCCTATTCGAAGAGTTGTCCCCAATATCCAACCATCGGGTGATCCGCAGGATTCAGCTGCGGAGACTCACGCCGCTTGTGTTGAACTGGTTGCGAAAAGTAGCGGCATTGGAGCGCGGCGTCAGCGGAAACGCCGAGAGAAACCTAGAGGCACTTGCCGATTGTCCGTGCGGAGTGCTGCGGGCCCTAGCCAAGGACGAACTCACCAAGATCCGTGCGGAGTCTTTCTTGCTGCGATCGAGAGTGATGCACGGCGATTTTTGGGTGGGTAACATTTTGCTTGATCCCTCCGGTGTGCGGGACTTCGTGATCATTGACTGGCGTGGCTCGAACATCGACGGCTTCCCGATCTTCGATCTCGTCAAGTTCGCCGAGAGCGCTAAGCTCGCGCCTAGGCTGTTGCGGCGCGAGCTGACTGCGCACGCAAAGATCCTCGGCTGCACCTTGGAGCAGACACGCACGTACTTGCTCGCGGCACTTGGAGATATTTGGATGAACCTTGACCAGTTTCCGCCTGAGCGCTTCGCGGAGATGGCCGAGCTTAACCTCCGTTCACTGGATGTGGCCTTGAATGGCTGAGTTCGAGGAGGTCAAATCCGAACTTACCAGGCTGGCTCGCCAAGTTGGATGGAAGGAAGCGATCGCGTGCCAGGCGGGCGCGGAGTATTTGATCGACGAACGCCGCGGCATCTTCCTTGATCTGTTGCCGATCGAGGGGGCCGACGTGCTGGAGATCGGGCCTGGATTTGGTCAGTTCACTGACAAAATTGCGCAAAAGGCAAAAAGCGTGGACGTCCTGGAGGTCGATTCGGACCAAGCTGATTTCATTCGCGAGAAGCTGCGCCAGGAAGCCATCACGAACGTGACCGTCACTACGGGCGGTGCGGATTGCCGATTACCCTATGCCGCCGCCTCCTTCGATCTCGCCATATTGAATCTTGTTCTGGAATGGTGCGCGACCAGGCTCACCGAGCCCCACGAGGAAGCTCAGCTCAGGCTATTGCGCGAAATCGCCCGAGTACTACGTCCCGGTGGCAAGCTCTACATCGCGACAAAGAACAGATTTGCTGTCCGTTATCTGATCGGAAAACCTGACGAACATTATCGCAACATGCGTTTTGGGAGCGCACTGCCACGATGGTTTGCGGAGGGCTTGCACCGGCAGCGTTCGAGGGGCCGCCTGTACTCGTGGCGCGGTCTTCGAAGGCTACTTGAGGATGCCGGCTTCAATGTAGAACAGAGTTGGTGGGCGGCACCGGAGATGCGTTACCCCGATGAGATGGTCGCCGTTGACTCAAATTCCGTTCGGGCCGCTCGACGCCGTGGAATCCGACAGGGTCATGGGCGCGCCGAGCGGTTGCTGACTAGCCTCTTGCCTGCACCTCTGGTCAAGCATTTTGCCCCGGGGCTGAGCTTCCTGGCCCGAACCTGAGCCCACGAGCGGGGACGCGTCCAAAGCACTATTACATACCAGGCGTTGCTTCGTTCAGCTCAGCATTGCCACAGCCGCATCGATGTTGAAGCACGCGCATCTGCGCGAACACAACAACTGAAGTCATACATCACCTGAAGTCATGAAGTGGCTCCCAGCCGCTTCTCGGCGACTAATCAACGAAATGGAGAAACTTATGGCGGCGGAGCGCGGCAGCGCATTCCTGCTCAAGATCGGCGACGGGTCGGCGACGCCGACCTACACGACCGTGGCGGGGCTCAAGACGACCCAACTGACGATCAACGGCGACGCGGTGGCGATCACCAACAAGGGCAGCGGCGGCTGGCGCGAGCTTTTGTCGGGCGCCGGCGTGCGCTCCGTATCGGTTGCGGCAAGCGGCATCTTCACGGGCAGCGCCGCCGAAGCGCAGGTGAAGGGCCTGGCGCTGTCGGGTGCGCTGCAGAGCTACGAGCTGAGCTTCGAAAGCGGCGACCGGATGCAGGGCCAGTTCCTGGTCACCCGGCTCGAATATGCAGGCGATTTCAACGGCGAGCGCAACTACACGCTCGCGCTCGAAAGCTCGGGCGAGGTGGTCGCACTGTGAGGCCGGCGAACGCGTTCCGCGGCGAAGCGAGCCTCAAGGTCGGCGGCGAGCGGCTGCTGCTGCGGCCGACGTTCGGCGCGCTGGTCGCGGCGGAAGAGGAGCTCGGGTCGCTGTTCGAGCTCATTGAACGCGCGGCAGCAGGCGCGTTCAAGCTGCATGAGATTGCCGCTCTGTTCGACCATCTGTCACGCGGAAGGCCGGAGGCGATCACGCGCGAGCGGATCGGCGACGCGGTCGTCGAGAAGGGCCTCGCCGGCGTCACGCCGATGCTGAAGCTGGTGCTGAAGCAAATCCTCCAGGGACGGTGAGCAGCTTTGGCGATGGCGCGGCGCGGCTGTGCCACGCGGCTGCCGTGCTGCTCGGCTGGCGACCTGACGATTTCTGGAATGCGACGCCGGCGGAGCTTTCGCTCACACTTCGGCCGCCTGGCGACGGCGGTGAAGCGATCGATCGCGTGACGATCGACGCATTGAAGCAGCGCTTTCCCGACCAAGTGAAGGCTTGATCAATGGACGAGACAATCGACCAGCTGGTGGTCAGCGTTCGCGCTGACACAGGTGCGTTCGCGCGGGATGTCGCGGCGATGCGCGGGCAGCTCGAGGGACCGCTCACCGACGGAGCCAGCCGCGCGGGACGGCTGATCGACAGCTCGCTGGCGCGGGCGATCACCAGCGGCAAGCTCGGCTTCGACGACCTGAAGAAGGTTGCGCTGGCGGCGATGAACGACATTGCGCAGGCGTCGCTGCGCTCGCTGTTCAACTCGGCGGGCGGCAGCGGGCTCGGCACAGGCGTGATCAACGGGCTTTCCGGCCTCGTAGCATCCCTGTTCGGCGCTCCCGGACGCGCAACCGGCGGGCCGGTGAGCGGCGGCAGAGCTTATGTGGTGGGCGAGCGCGGGCCCGAGCTGTTCGTGCCGTCGAGCAGCGGGCGGATCGAGCATGCCGGCAGCGGCACGCGCGACGTGCGGGTAGGAATCACCATCCAGTCACCGGCACCGCAGGACCCGCAAGTGCTGCGGCAGTCGAGCCGGCAAGTCGCGCGGGCGGTGCGCTCGGCGCTTACGGAGCGATAGATGAACCTGTGGTTCACGCGGCCGGACGCGAAGATCGTCCGGACGCATGTCAAGCGCTTCGACCCGCTGCACTGGAGCGTCGACTTTCCGCGCGGGACGGTGGCGAGCATGGTCACCACGCCGGATGCGCATGGGCTCAGCGCGCAGTGCGAGTTCCTGCGCAAGGGCGACCTCGTCGGGCTGATCTGGGAAAGCGAGGATGGGCTCGCCCACCCGGCGCACGCGCGGGAGACGAGCCGCGATTATTCGCACTGCCTGTTGAGCTTCCACTGGGAGTCGAGCGGCGTGATTGAGCTCGATGCGCTGAACGGGCCGACGCTGACAATCGAAGGGACGGACGCGGGCGGCAATGCGCGAACCTGGCTCGTGCGGCTGTGGAATTATGCGAGCGGCAGTCCGACCAGCGCCGACGTGACGTTCGACTTCGACGCGCTCGATGGCGGGTTCAGCCTGCCGGTCGATGCTGACCGGGTGGACCCGACGAATGTCGACCGGATGTTCATCAGCCTGGTCGCGCCGGGTTACGTTGAGGGATCGCAGGAGCTGTTTCCTGCGCCTGTGCAGGGCAGCGTCACGATCAGTGGCATCAAGTGCGACGGTTCGGGCAGCGTGCTGGCAATCAACGACGCAGTCGCGCCGGAACACGGGCTGCGGATCGCGACGGCGTATGACGATCTCTACAATGTCCCGCCCGAGCGGCTGGTGCAGGCGATCGAGCGGCTCGGCTACCGCGGCGTGATCAGCCACTACATCGGGATGAGCCATTATTTCGGGCTCACCGGGGCGGGCGAGCTCGATCCGGCGCGGACGCTCAACAGCGCAGCGCTTGCATGGCACCAAAATTTTGCGCGAGCGGCGAAGGCGCGCGGCTACGAGCTTGTCTGGTCGATCTCGTACGAGATCCTCGACATGTTCTGTCCCGCGGCGTGGAAGCAGCGGGCTTATGACGGGACGCAGGCGCTGACCGCTTGGGAGCCGCCATCAACCCTGGTCTCGCCGGCGAATGCGGAGGCGATCGACTTCCTGAAAAATGTCGCGCTCGAGCTGGTCGGCATTTCGCAAGCGGCGGGGCTCCAGCCGCAGGTGCAGATCGGCGAGCCGTGGTGGTGGGTGACGCCGAGCGGCGCGATCTGTCTTTATGACGATGCAGCGAAGGCGGTGCTTGGCGGCGATCCGGTTGAGATCGCCGATGTGCGAGTGGCCCTGACCGCCGAGCAGACGGATGTGCTTGACCAGTCGGGGGCGCTGCTGGCTGCATCGACGGCGACGATCACGAATGCAGTGAAAGCCGCGGCGGCGGACGCGAGGACTCTGCTGCTCGCCTACTTGCCGACGGTGCTCGATTCCCGGGCGCCGGAGCTGAAGCGCGCCGACCTGCCGCTCGGCTGGGCGAAGCCGGCGTTCGATGTGCTGCAGCTCGAAGATTATGAGTGGGTGACCGGCGGCCGGACCGCATTGCGCGCAGCAGCATATGCGCAGGTCGAGCAACGGCTCGGCTACGCGCCGGCTGAACAGCATTATTTTTCCGGTTTCGCCGCCGACGCTGCCGACCGCCAGCAGTGGCGCGGCATCGTCGATGCGGCGCTGGAGGGGGCGAAGCGAGGGTGCGCCGAGGTTTTCCTGTGGGCGCTGCCGCAGGTGCTACGCGACGGGCTCACGATCTTTGGAGAGGAGCAGGCGGTGACGCCATTCGATGATGTCGATTTCCCGATCGAGATTGGACAGGAGGCGAGCGTCGCGCCGACCTTCTCGACCAATATCGTGACCAGCGCGAGCGGTTATGAGGCGCGCAACGTGAACTGGGCGCAGGCGCGGCTGCAGTTCGACGCTGGGCCGGGCGTTCGCGGTGAGACCGAGCTGGAGACGCTAATCGCATTCTTTCGGGCGCGGCGCGGACCCGCCGCGGCATTCCGCTTCCGCGACCCGTTCGACAGCAGCTCGAATGGAATGACGGGGTTACCGACACCGCTGGACCAGGAGATCGGGACGGGCGACGGCACCGCGACGCAGTTCGCGCTGGTGAAGCAATATGGCGGGAGCGAGCAGCGGCGAATCACGCGGCCCGTTGCCGGCAGCGTTCGTGTGGCGGTCGCCGGAACCGAGCTCGCGACCGGCTGGACGCTCCAGGACAAGGGCATTGTGGAGTTCGACGAGCCACCGGCAGCGGGTGCGTCGATTACCGCGGGATTCCTGTTCGACGTTCCCGTGCGGTTTGCGCATGACCGGCTTGAGGTCAATCGCTCGACCTTCCTCGCCGGGGAAGCGCCGTCGGTGCCGCTGATCGAGGTTCGCGAGGACCGAGCATGAGCATTACGGATGGGGAGCTCACGAGCGTTGCCTTCTGCTGGCGGCTGGAGCGAACGGATGGGGCCGGCATCGCGCTGACGAGCCATGACCAGTCGCTGGTGTGCGACGGCGTTACGTTTGAGGCGGCGCCTGGCATGATGCCGGCGTCGATTACGCGCCAGCTGGGACTGGAGCCCGCTTCAAGCGAGATTGACGGCGCCTTGAGCTCCGAGGCGCTGGTGGAAAGCGATCTCGAGCTTGGCCGCTGGGACGGCGCCGCCGTGCAGCTGAGGGCGGTGGATTGGAGCGATCCTGCTGCCGATCCGATCGTGCTGCTGGCGGGCGAGGTCGGCAGCGTGACAATCGATGGCGATAGCTTCACCGCCGACCTGAGCGGTGCCGCAGCGAAGCTCGCCGCGCCGGTGTGCCCGGCGACCTCTGCGGAATGTCGCGCGCATTTCGGGGACAAGCAGTGCCGCATCGATCTGGCCGGCCGAACGATCGCGGCGACTGTTGTCGCCAGCAGCGGCGGCCAACTGAGCCTCGACCAGAGCGTGGATGAGCGGTTTGTCCTCGGACGCATTCGTTACATGAGCGGCGCCAGTTGTGGTCTGAGCAGCGTTATCCTGTCGGCCAGCGGAAGCGTTGTGCAGGTGCGCGACCTGCCGCGCGCTCCGGTCGAGGTGGGTTGCCGCGTAGAGCTGCGCGAGGGCTGCGACAAGCGGTTCGCGACCTGCGTGATCCGGTTCAACAATGCCGTGAACTTCCGCGGCGAGCCGCATCTGCCCGGCAACGACCTGCTGACGCGCTATCCCGGAGCTTGAACTCGATGGCGATCGACTACGCCGAGCGCGCCGGTGCGCTGGTCGGCATCCGCTTTCGCCCGCAGGGCCGGGACGAGCAGGGCCTCGACTGCGTCGGCGTGGTGCTGGCGACATATGATCTGCCATCTGCCTCGGCGCGAAGAGACTATCGGTTGAGCGGAGATCACGCGATCGAGTTGCACGAACAGCTCAGGCGTTACTTTCGCCCTGTCCCAAAGACGCAATTGCGAGAAGGTGATGTGATGCTGCTCGCCGCAGGTGAGAGACAGATGCACCTCGCGGTCAAAACGCGCGCCGGCTTTGTCCACGCGCACGCGGGCATCCGCCGCGTCGTCGAAACACCCGGCGATCCGCAATGGCCGCTCGTCGGAGTTTACCGCAGGCGCAGGAGCAGCTGAGCCTTGGCGACATTGGTACTAAGCACCGTCGGCAACGCGCTCGGCGGACCCGTCGGTGGCGCCATCGGAGCACTGATCGGCCAGTCGATCGACCAGCAGCTCCTCGGCTCGCCGCGCCGCGGGCCGCGCGTTGGCGACCTTAGCGTCCAGAGCTCGAGCTACGGCACGCAAATCCCGCGCGTCTATGGGACGATGCGCGTGGCGGGCAGCGTCGTCTGGTCGACCGATCTTGTGGAGGGCGAGCAGACCGCGGGCGCCAAGGGCCAGCCGGACGTGACCTACAGCTATTCCGTGTCGTTCGCGGTCGCACTTTCTTCTCGCTCGGCAAAGTCGGTCAGACGGATCTGGGCGGATGGAAAGCTGCTTCGCGGCGCGGCCGGCGACTTCAAGACCAGCACCGATTTTCGATTCTATACCGGAAGCGAAGACCAGGCGATCGATCCGCTGATCGGGTCGATCGAGGGCATCGCGAACACACCCGCTTATCGGGGCCTGGCGCTCGCCGTATTCGAAAATTTGCAGTTGGCCGACTTCGGCAATCGAATCCCGTTCCTGACGTTTGAAATCGTGAGCGACGACGCGCCGCCGACGGTCGGATCAGTGCTGAACGATTCGTCGGGCGGTCTGGTCCAATGCGATGCGGAGCAGCAGCTCGTGGGATTCGCCGGTTATGGTTCGTCGATCAAGGCGGCGGTCGAGCCGCTGGTCGACAGCTTCGGCGTGGACATGTTCGACGACGGCGTGGTTCTGCGGGGAGCGAACAGTGCCGTCGCAGTGGAGGTGGCCGAAGACGAGCTCGGGAACAGCGCCGACAATCGCAAGGAACCGCGCCTGCATCGGGAGCAGCTTCCGGTGAGCTCGGTCGCGGCGGCCTTTCGCCTGTCCTACTATGATCCCGCACGCGATTATCAGACGGGCGAAGCACGTGCCGTTGCGGGCGAGCAGGTTGGCAACGAAGCGCAGCAAGATCTGCCGGCGGTGCTAAATGCGGGCGACGCAAAGTCGCTTGCGCAGCAGATGGTGGCGCGCGGCTGGGCGAAGCGCGACAGGCTGACGCTGCGGTTGCCGCCAGACCAGCTAGGCCTGGAGCCGGGCAGCACTCTCAGTCTGCCATTCAATCCATCGACGTGGCTGGTGGAGAAGTCGACCATCGACGGCTTCGTTGTTGTGACCGAACTCCGGCCGTGGGTCGGGGCGAGCGTTGCCGTTGCTGCGGACAGCGGGCGGATTGTCGCCAACAGCGACATTGTCGAGGGTCCGCTCAGCCTTGCGTTGCTCGATATTCCGAACGTGCTGGCGCCAGGATCGAATGATCCCACAGTGCTGGTCGCGGCGTCGACCTCGACGAGCGGATGGAAGCGGCGGATCGTACAAGTCGAAGTGGGCGGTCAGACCATCACGTCCGACACGGCGCGGGCGAAGAGTCTGCTGGGAAGCGCCGCTTCGGTCCTCGCGCCGGCCGGAGCCGAGCTGGTCGACGAGGTGAATAGCGTGGATGTGACGCTTCTCGACCCCGATCAATGGCTGACCAGTTGCGACGACGATGCGCTGGCGAGCGGCGAAAATCTTGCCCTCCTCGGCAGCGAGCTGATCCAGTTCGGCAACGCAGCGCCGCTTGGAGAGGGCCGATTCCGCCTGTCGCATTTGCTGCGCGGCCGCGGCGGCACCGAATGGTCGAGCGGCGGCCATACGATGGGCGAGCTCTTTTCTATGGTCGATGCGGTCTCGCTGCAGCCTGTGATCCTGCCGAACTGGAGCGTCGGGTCGGTCGTGAGCGCCCAAGCCGCGGAGGCCGCCGCTTCCGTGACGTTCAGCGGTGAAAGCCTGAGACCGCCTTCGCCAGTGAACCTCGTCGTCGTGCTCCAGGACGGCGGCGGCCTGTTGCTGAGCTGGACGCGGCGCAGCCGCGTCGGCTTTGCGTGGGTCGACGATATCGACGCGCCACTCGGAGAAGCGCGTGAGCAATATCGCGTGAACCTGACGGGCAGCGTCGCGTCGCTTGAAATCTACGCCGACCAGCCGACGGTCACTATTTCAGCCGCGGATGCAGCCGCGCTGGGCAGCGGACCTGTGGTGGTCGAGGTGCGCCAGATCGGCGATCTCGCCGCGTCGCGGCCAGCCCAGCTCAGCTTTACCCTCTGACAGGAGATCCATCACCGATGACCGCTACCCCGCGGCTTGCCTTGCCGTTCCTCAGCGCCGGACAAGCCCAGAAGGAATTTTTCCATAATGAGGCGCTGCAGACGCTCGACGTCGTCGTCGCCGGTGCGGTTGAAGACGGACCGCTTTCGACGCCGCCCGCGTCACCGGCGCTGGGTGCCTGTTACATCGTGGGCCAGACGCCGACCGACGCGTGGACGGGAAACGAGCAGTCGATTGCAGCGTACACGAGCGGAGGCTGGCGGTTTATCGCGCCGTTCGATGGGATCAGCGTCTATGTGAAATCGACCGGTGTCTGGGCGAATTTTCGCGCGGGCGCGTGGGAATTCGGATTGCTTCGCGGCTCCGGCGTCATGATCGGCGGCGTGCAGGTCGTCGGCAGCAGGGCTGCACCGATTGCGTCGCCAGCGGGAGGAACGACCATCGACGCGGAGGCGCGGGCAACGATCGATCAAATGCTCAACGCCCTGCGCAACCACGGACTTATCGATATTTGATCCATCTCCTGGGAGCAGGCGAAGCGCTTTGTCAGTGAGGCTTTTCGGCAACAGCAGGCGGCAATCGCAAGCTTGCGCGGCAAACGGCCCTTTCATAATGTGACGCCAGCGGTTCAAATAATAAGAACGCATGTGAAAGGGGAC
>Ga0070683_100000825_pt1 | contig 22964 bp, 19 predicted proteins | sample KBSC713LmetaG_FD_64662 | JGI IMG/M metagenome (GOLD analysis project Ga0070683, IMG submission 64662) | Corn rhizosphere microbial communities from Kellogg Biological Station, Michigan, USA - KBS C7.1-3L metaG | ecosystem: Host-associated > Plants > Roots > Rhizosphere ... | reverse complement strand
CGTCTTCTTCGCCGCCCCCGCCTTCTGGTGAGTGGCCGCCCTACGGCAGCTGGCGCCGCGCCCCACTGCTCCCGCTGGTGGTGATCGCCGCCGTCGTGATCATGCTGGTCGCCGGGGTCAGCAGCGCGGCCGGCGTGCTGGTCGGGATCGTGGCCACGAAGAACGCCGACTCGCATTCGCGCGTCGACCGGCACTACCACCAGGGTCCCTACGGCCCCGACCGGCGCGGCCCCCGCGACCACCGCCGCGGCCCGAAGGCGGTTCCGACGACCCCGGCCGCCCCGGCTCCCCCGACGACGCAGCCCGCTCCCCCGGCTCCCCCGACACCGTCGCCGACGACCACCTGATTGCCACAATGTAGGGCGTGAGCGAGCCGCTGCACCTGCCGGCCCCGTGCGTCGTCATCCTGGCCGGGCCGGGCGCGTCCGGGAAGAGCACCTGGGCGGCCGAGCACTTCGCCGCCGACCAGGTCGTCGGCAGTGACCAGTTGCGCGCGCTCGTCGGGGCCGGCGAGGACGACATCGGCGCCAGCACGGACGCCTTCGACCTGCTCGACCGCATCGTCGAGCGTCGCCTGGCCCGCCGGCTCACCACGGTCATCGACACGCTGGGCATGGACGCCGCCCGCCGGGCCCGCTGGCGCGACCTCGCCGCCGCCAATGACCTGCCGTGTGTGACGGTCGCGTTCGACACCCCGGCCGCCGAGTGCCGCGAGCGCAACCGCAACCGCGTCAAGCGCATCCCCGCTGACGTCCTCACCGGGCAGCTGCGGACCTGGGCCAAGGTACGGGACACGCTCGAGGGCGAGGTGCACCCGGTCCGCCCGCTCCGCGTGGTCCCCGATGCGTTCTTGGAGGCCGGCTCGGCCGCCCAGCGCCAGCGCGAGCAGCCGACCGGGCTCCGGTTCGGGCTCCACATCGGACAGTTCGGGTTCGACAGTACGACGCTGCGGGCCATCGCCAGCGCCGCCGAGCAGGCCGGCTTCGACGCGATCTACGTGATGGACCACTTCCGCCAGATCCCGCAGATCGGCCGGGCCTGGGACGACTTTCTCGAGTCATACACGACGCTCGCCTACCTCGCCGCCGGCACCGACCGGGTGCGGCTGGGCGCGCTCGTCACCGGCATCACCTACCGCAACGTCGCCCATCTCGGGAAGATCGTGTCCACACTGGATGTGCTCAGCGGCGGCCGGGCGGTCTGCGGGCTCGGGCTCGCCTGGTTCAAGCAGGAGCATCAGGCCTACGGGTGGCCGTTTCCGTCAACCAGCGAGCGGTATGCCCTGCTTGAAGACGCTCTGCAGCTGCTGCCGCTGCTGTGGGGCAAGGGCAGTCCGCGCTTCGAGGGCAAGGTCATCACCGTGCCGGAGGCGCTGTGCTACCCGCGGCCGGTGCAACCGCACATCCCGATCGTGCTCGGCGGCGGCGGCGAACGCCGGACTCTGAAGCTCGCCGGGCAGTACGCCGATGCGGCGAACGTCTTTGGCGACCTCCCGACAGTACGACGGAAAAAGCGAGTGCTCGATGAGCATGCGGGCAACGCCGGGCGGGCGGTCGAGCTGACTCACCTGTCGACCGTGCTGGTCGGGGACGATGACCGGCACGTGCAGTCCCTTGTGGACAAGCACCGGCGGCGCAATCAGGATCCGGCCAAGTATGCGGCCGAGGTCAACGCCGGCACGGTGGCCGACCACATCGGACGGTTTCGGGAGCTGGCCGAGGCCGGCGTGGCCGAGGTCATGCTGCGGCTGCCCGATCTGACCGGGCCCGAACCACTCGAGCGGATGGCCAAGGTGATTCAGGCGTTTACGAGGTAGTCACTATCCCGTGCGTCGGTGACGAACATGTGCCCGGGCGCGTGCGAGATCGCGAACGGCGGCTTGGACGCCATCACGACCGCCTGCGGGGTCACCCCACAGGCCCAGAACACCGGCACCTCGCCGGCGTTGATCGTCACCGGGTCGCCGAAGTCGGGCTTGGCGAGGTCGGTGATGCCGAGCTCGTCCGGCGCGCCGATGTGGACCGGGGCGCCGTGGACCTTCGGGTAGCGCCCGGTCACCTCGACGGCCAGCTCGACGAGCGACGCCGGGATCGGGCGCATCGACACGACCAGCGGGCCACGGAACGGCCCGGACGGCTCGCAGTCGCGGTTGGTCCGGTACATCGGGACGTTGACACCCTCGTCGATGTGCCGCACAGGCACGCCGGCGTCGACGAGCGCGGCCTCGAACGTGAAGCTGCACCCGATGAGGAACGCCACGAGATCGTCGCGCCAGTAGGGCGTCGCATCGGTGACCTCGGCCACCAGGGTGCCGTTTTCCCAGATGCGGTAGGCGGGTAGGTCGGTGCGCAGATCGGCCCCGGGCGCCAGCTTGGTTGTCGCGTCGCCCGGCGCCGACACGTCGAGCAACGGGCACGGCTTGGGGTTGAGCTCGGCGAAGCGGCGCAGATCCGCGGCCCGGTCGGCGGGGACCGCGATCAGGTTGGCCTGCGTGTAGCCGGCGGCCAGTCCGGCGGTCGGCACCGACAGGCCGGCCCGGAACCGGGCGCGCTCCTCGGCGGGGGTCGTCATGAAGACCAGGGTAGCTACGATGGGCGGCGTGGGCATTGATCTGAGCGCGGTGGGGGCGCTGCGCTTCTCGGGCCGGACGTTCGACCCGTCGACCGGGGTGGCGACGTTCTCCTATTCGCTGTCCGACGACCTGCGGTTCACCGAGACCGTGACGTTCACCATGCCCTCGGGCGGCTACGACGCTTCGGTTTTCGAGCGGGTGCTGGATCTGCTCTACGTGGCGATTTCGACCAGCTACTACAAGATTGCCGCGCCCAAGAAGGTCGTGCTCGACCCGTTGAAGCTGGCCGACAAGGCGCTCCCGTGGGTGACCGCGCTGTTCCGCGAGGGGCTCGGCGAGTTCGCATATCAGAATGATCTGCCGCACGTGCTCGATCTCGATCTGGTGCCCGGCTCGTTTCCGTCTCCCGTCTCTTCGGCTGTCTTGGCTGGGCGGCCGTTGGTGCCCGTCGGCGGCGGCAAGGACTCGATCGTCACCGTGGAGGCGCTGAAGTCGCGCTCGCCCGTCCTGTTCGCGGTCAACCCCAACGCGATCATCACGAGCGTGATGGCCGTCTCCGACCTGCCGATCCTGACCGCCAAGCGGGTGCTCGACCCGCAGATCCGCGAGCTCAACGCGGCCGGCGGTCTCAACGGTCACATCCCGGTCACCGCGATCAACTCGCTCATCGCGGTCGCGACTTCCCTCCTGCACGGTCTCGGCCCGGTCGTGATGTCCAACGAGAGCTCGGCGTCGGTGCCCAACCTCACCTGGCGCGGGCACGACATCAACCACCAGTGGTCCAAGGGTCTGCCCGCCGAGGTGCTGTTGCGCGACGCGCTGGAGGCGCATGCCGGCCTTTCCGACGCCTACTTCTCACTGCTTCGCGGCCTGTCCGAGCTGCACATCGCGAGCGTGTTCGCCCGATACACCGCCTACGACCACGTGGTGACAAGCTGCAACGCCGCGTTCAAGCAGCGCGACGCGAGCGCCCGGTGGTGCGGGCACTGCCCCAAGTGCCGGTTCGTGTTCCTGGCGATGGCGCCGTTCACCGGCAAGCCGCGGCTGCTCGACATCTTCGGCACCGACTTGTTCGAGGACGAGTCGCAGCTTCCCGGCTACCGGGAGCTGATGGGCATCGCGGCGCACAAGCCGTTCGAGTGCGTCGGCGAGATCGAGGAGTCACAGGTGGCGCTGCGGCTGCTGACCGAGCACCCGGACTGGTCGTCGTCGATGGCCGTGCGCACGCTGGCAGCCGAGGTCCCGGCCCGGCCGTCCGACGAGGAAGTGGCACGAACGTTTCGCGGCGACGGCCCCAACGTGGTGCCGGCTGACTACGGCGACGTGTTGCACTCGTTCGCCGCGTAGCGTCGCCGCGTTTGCCGCTGAAGGGCATGTCAGTGGTGAGAAGTTGATGCGCGTGTGGCGACATCATGATGTCGCCAGGCGCATCAAGTTCTCGGAACTCACCTCCACTTGGCGGTGAGGGCCATGTGGCTATAATGTCCACACTGTGATACGGTGCACTCATGGGGCTCTACAGTTTCCGGCTACCCGACGAGCTCATCGAAACCATCGACGCGCTGGCCGACCGTGACCACAAGCGCCGCGCCGACCTCGTCCGCGACGCGCTCACCGAATATGTCGCGGCCCGCACTGCGCCCGTCGAGCGGGACGAAGCCCTGCACGCCCTTGAGGTCCTCCGCAAGATCGTCGAAAACCGGGGGCTTCCCGTCGGCGTTACCGGGGAGTAACTTTACATTCACGAACGTGCACGTTCGCCCCACACCGGTCCCGCCCGACTCGGAGGTGGAGCGATGCTGCTCCGAAGATCCCTCGCCGTCCTCGCCGCCGTCGTCGTCGGCCTTGTGCTCGTCGCAAATCCGGCGCACGCCGCCAGCACTCGCAACCCCGTCGTCGTGGTCGCCGGCCTGAGTGGGCCGGCGTTCGCGTACGAACCGTTCGCCGCGCGCCTTCGGGCCGACGGCTTCCAGGTGTACATCTACGAACTGCCCGGCCTCGGGTTCGGCGACATCGCCGTGTCGGCGCAGGCCCTCGGCGCCTACGTGAACGGGCTCGGCGTCGCCAAGGTCGACGTCGTCGGGCACTCGGAGGGCGGCCTCGTCTCCCGGTACTGGATCAAAAACCTCGGCGGCGCCGCCAAGGTCGGGCGCTACGTCAGCCTGGGCACGCCCCAGTACGGCACGTACGTCGCCAACATCATCGCGTTCCTCGGGCTCGGCAGTTGCCTGGGGATCCCCGCCTGCCAGCAGATGAGCATCGGCTCGTCATTCCTCAACCAGCTCAACGCCGGCGACGACACGCCCGGCTCGGTCCGGTACACCGCGGTCCGGACCTTCGAGGACGAGCTCGTCCGGCCGGTCGACAACGCCGAGCTCACCGACGGCGCGACCAACGTGCTGGTCCAGGGCGCCTGCCCGCTTCGCGTGGTCGGGCATCTCGGACTGGTACTGGACGGCACCGTCTACTCGATCGTCCGGCAAGCCCTCACCGGCTCGGCGATCAGTCCGAACTGCCTGGCGGTTTAGCGGCCCACAGCAACCCGCGCCGGGTAATAGTGCGAGTTGACGGCACGAGCAGATCCGAAGGCGCGTGGCCGAGTGTGTTCACGAACACTCGGCCCGCGCCGTAGCGCTTGACCCACACGACCGGCATGACCGCACCGGCCGTTTCCGGGGCACCGTGCTCGCCGGTGAACGTCGTCGTGGCGAGCACGGTGATCGTCGGGTCGACGTGGCAGAAGTACTGCTCGGTGTGCACATCGAAGTCGTCCAGCCCAACCACGATCGGGTGCTCCGAAACGACGTTCACGCGGTAGTCCACGAAGCCGCCCGGGTGCGTGACGAACCGCCCACCGACCATGAACTGGTAGCCGGCATTCTCGTAGGCCGTCGCGACAACGCCGCCGTGCCAGCCGGCGAAGCCGGTCCCGCCCCGGATGGCGTTGAGGAGCCCGTCCTCCTGGGCCGGCGTCAGCCGGCCGTCGGTCCAGCACTGGACGATGAGGTCGAGGGGCGGCAGATCCTCGTAGACATCAAGGCGGTCGGCGATGGTGACGTTGAAGGACTCTAGGGCCGGGAGGAAGAGGTCGGTGCAGGCAACCGGCTCGTGCCCGTCCCAGCCCCCGCGTACGACCAGCGCCTCCACGGCGGCCACCCTACCGTCGGCAGCAGCGCCACCGCGAACATCGCCGCCACGTACAGGGCCGTCAACGTCCAGCCGCCCCGCTCGAACACCAGGCCGCCGACCCAGCCGCCGACGCTCGAGCCGAAGTAGTAGGCGAACATGTAGATCCCGGCCGCCTGCGCTCGCCCCGAAACCGCATGCCGGCTGACCCAGCCGCTCGCGACCGCGTGCGCCGCGAAGAAGCCGGCCGTGACGAGGACCAGACCGACCAGCACCAAAAGGAGCGAGTCGGGGACGGTCAGCAGGACCGCCACGATGGCCAGCAGCACCGAGCCGGCCAGCACGACCCGTGCGCCACGGCGGTCGGCGAGGCGGCCGGCCAGCGCCGAGGCCGACGTGCCGGCCAAGTACGCCAGGAAGATCACTCCGACGACGGCCGGGGGCAGGTTGAACGGCGGCCGGAGCAGCCGGTAGCTCAGGTAGTTGTAGATCGTGACGAAGCCGCCCATGAGCACGAACCCGGCGACGAAGAGCCGCCGTAGCAAGGGGTCGCGCAAGTGAACGCCACCGGGCGACCGTGAAGGCGGATGAGCGGGCAAGGCGCGGAGCAGCGCCACAAACAGCACCGCGCCGGTCACCGACAGCAGGCTCACCGCGCCCAGGCCCCAGCGCCAGCCGCCCACGTCGGTCACGACGCCGCCGAGCAGGCGGCCGGACAGCCCGCCCAGCCCGTTGCCGGCCACGAACGTCCCGACCGCCCCGGCCAGTGCCGTCGGGTGGATCTCGTCGGCCAGGTAGGCCATCGCGACCGCCGGCATGCCGGCCATCGCGACGCCCTGCAGCGCCCGGACCGTCAGCAGGATCCCGTACGTCGGGCTGAGCGGCAGCAACACGCCGAGCACGGCGGCGGCCGTGACGGCCCCGACGAGGACGCGGGAGCGTCCCCACCGCTCGGACAGCGCCGACGCCGGCACGATCGCCAGCGCGAGCGCCGCCGTCGCTACCGACATCGTCAGGCCGGCCTCGGCCGGGGACACCTGGAACTCGGCCGAGATCTGCGGCAGGACCGCCTGCGCCGAGTAGAGCAGTGCGAAGATCGCCGTGCCGGCGGCGAACATGGCGATCCCGACCCGGGCGAACCCGGCGTCTCCTCGCCGGAGGCGCGCATCTTCCAACACCGGCACGACATCAACGCTAGGCAGCGACGCGAAATGCGTCCAATGTATGAGTCGTGGACGGAAGCAGAGACGATATACATGAACGGCTGATCGACGCGACAGCACCCCGGCTCCGGCAGTTCGCCGTCGTCGCCCGCGAGCAGCATGTGACTCGCGCCGCAGATCAACTCGGGCTCGCGCAGTCGACGCTCAGCCGCAACATCGCCCGGCTCGAGGCCGACCTCGGCACCGCGCTGTTCGTGCGCGCCGGGCGGACCGTCCGGCTGACCCGCCATGGCCGGCAACTGCTGCCGCACGTCGAGCGCGCCCTCCTCGCGTTGTCCGACGGCCTCGACGAGCTCGCCCAGGAGCTGCACCCGGACACCGGCCGGGTCGCGTTCGCGTTCCTGCACTCGCTGGGCGCCAAGGTGGTGCCGGTGCTCCTGCGCGACTTCCGGCGCAGCCACCCGGGGGTCAGGTTCGCGCTGGTCCACCACGCCAACGACGCGATGCTCGAGCAACTCCGGGCCGGCGCCGTCGACCTCTGCGTGACCTCGCCGGTGCCGGACGATCCGGTGTTCCGGTCCCGGCAACTCGACGTGCAGCGGCTGTGCCTCATGGTCCCGCTCGGGCACCAGCTGGCCGAGCGCAAGCGGGTCCGGCTGGCCGAGGCGGCCGACGAGGACTTCATCGGCATGGAGCACGGCTACGGCCTGCGCCGGCTGACCGACGAGTGGTGCCGGCAGGCCGGGTTCACGCCGCGGCTGGCGTTCGAGGGCGAGGAGATCGACACCGTGCTCGGGCTGGTCGCGATCGGACTCGGCGTCGCGCTCATGCCCAAGGGCTCGGGACGCCAGCACGAGGTGGTCGAGCTCGAGGTGAGCGCGCCGCGCACCACGCGCACGATCGCGCTCGTCTGGCGGGCCGACCGCGCGCTGCCACCGCCGATCGAGGCGTTTCGCCAGTCAATCCTGACCTATCGCGGCCGCCTGCTGAGCGCCCGTTGATGCGCGCGGTAGCCGCAGCGTCGCCCGCAGCCCGCGCGGCAGCGCATCGGTCAACCGCAACTGGCCGCCCGACGCTTCGGCCAGCACGGCGACGATCGCCAGCCCGAGGCCGGCTCCTTCAATATTTTGTACCGTGGGAGCCCGCCACAACCGCGTCGTTGCCTGCGACCTGTCCTCTTCGGACAGTCCCGGCCCGTCGTCGACGACGTGGACTTCGACCGCCTCCGCGTCCACGGACACGTCGACGACGACGGAGGCGCCCGGCCCGCTGAACTTCACCGCGTTGTCGACGAGCGCGTCCAGCGACTGGTCGAGTGCGGTCGCGACGACGTGGACCGGCGCGGCGTCGGCCCCGGTCCGGGTCAGCGACACGCCCTTCTCCAACGCCAGCGGCGCCCAGGCGACGACCCGTTCGTCGGCGACCACGGCCGCGTCGATGTCCTCCCAGGTGTGCTGATCCCGCTCGGCGCGGGCGAGGGCGAGCAGACCGTCCAGGATGGACGCCAGCCGCTCGGTCTCCTCGAGCAGCAGCCGGTGCTCCTCGTTGCCGGGCGGCTGCACGTACCGCGCGAGGTTGTCCACCCTTATCCGCAGCGCGGCCAACGGATTGCGCAGCTGATGGCTCGCCTGGGCGACGAACGCGCGCTGCCGGACGAGCGAGCCGCCGACATGATCGGCCATCGCATTGAACGAGCGGGCCAGGTGACGAAGCTCCTCGGGGCCGACATTCGCCGGTACGCGGGAATCAAAATCTCCCGCGGCCAACCGTAGCGCCGTGTCGTCCAGCTCGGTCACCGGCCGCAGGATCCAGCGGGCCAGCCAGCCGGCCACCCCGACGAAGAGGCCGAGCGCGAGCAGGCCGACGATCCCCGCGATCGTCCAGGCCCGAACGATCGCCGAGCGCAGCCGGGAGGTCGGCGACAGCGTGACGACCGCGCCGATCACCTCGCCGCCGCTGGTGACCGGCACGGCCAGGGTGAGCGGGGCGGTCTGCCACGGCCAGATGGTGCCGGTGCCGCCGGCGCGCGCGCCGGCCAGCGCCTCCCGCATTCGCTGGCGGACGACCGGCTGGGCGAAGGCCTGCACGCTGCCGGCCACGGCGACGATCGTCGCCTCCCGGTTGACCACGGCCGCGGCGATGCCGTAGACGCGCCGGTACTGGTCGAGCTCCTCGGACAGCCCCTGGATGCGCCCCTCGCGCAGGGCCGGCTCGGCGATCGAGGCGATCCGGTTGGCGTCCAGGAGCCGATCGACGACCATCTCGTCGGTGTGCCCGGCGGCCACATTGGAGCCGAGGGGGATCTCCAGGGCCACCAGTACGGCGGCGAGCATCACCAGGTACGTGATGACGAGCCGGCGGCGCATGACGGGTCAGCCCGGCTGGCTCGCGCGGAGCCGGTAGCCGACCCCGCGGACGGTCTGGACGAGGCCGGGATCGCCGAGCTTGGCCCGCAGCGAGGCGACGTGGACCTCGACCGTCCGGACGCTGCCCGGCCAGGTCGTCTGCCATACCTCGGCGAGCAGCTGGTCGCGGGTCACCACTCCGCCCGGCTGCCGGGCCAGCGCGGCCAGCAGGTCGTACTCCTTGCGGGTCAGCGTGATCTCCCGCCCGGCCACGGTCACCCGCCGCGCGTGGAAGTCGACGACGAGCGATCCGACCCGGGCCGGCTCGCGGACCGTCGCCGGACGGCCGCTGCGGCGCAGGACGGCCTCCATGCGGGCCTGCAACTCGGCCATGCCGAACGGCTTGACGACGTAGTCGTCGGCCCCGCTGCGCAGGCCGAGGACCCGTTCGCGCTCCTCGCCGCGGGCGGTCACCGCGATGATCGGCAGGTCACTGCGCCGGCGCAGCTCGCGGCAGACCTCGATGCCGTCCTTGTCGGGCAGGCCGAGGTCGAGCAGGACGATGTCGACGGCCTCCTCGGGCGCACCGCGCAGGGCGTCGGCCGCCGTCGGCGCCCGGACCACCGCATAGCCGCGCTGCCGCAGCGCGGTCTCCAGTGCGCTGGCGAACCGCACGTCGTCGTCGACGAGAAGGACCCGCACGCTGGTCAATATAGGCTCACACGCCGAGATAGGCCGCGCGGACGCGGGCGTCCCCGGCCAGCTCGCCGGCCGGGCCATGCAGTGTGACCGCGCCGTTCTCCAGGACGTACCCGCGGTGCGCGACGTCGAGCGCGGCCCCGGCGTCCTGCTCGACGAGGAGCACGCCGGTGCCGGCCGCGGTGATGTCGGCGAGCCGGGCCAGGATCTCGTCGACCAGGACCGGCGCCAGCCCGAGCGACAGCTCGTCGATCAGCATGTACTCGGGCCGGCTCATCATCGCCCTTCCGATCGCGCACATCTGCTGCTCGCCGCCGGACAGCGAGCCGGCGACCTGGTCGAGCCGCTGGCCAAGGGCCGGGAACAGCTCGAGGACCGGCTCGATGTCGGTCGCCCGCCGATACCAGCCGCCGAGGCGCAGGTTGTCCCGCACGGTCAGGCCCGGGAAGAGCCGGCGACCCTCGGGCACGTGCGCGACGCCGGCCCGGGCGATCTTCTCCACGGCGGCGCCGGTCAGGTCGACGCCGTCGATCTCGATCCGGCCGGCCGTGGTGGCGATCATGCCGGTAGCCGCGCGCAGGAGCGTCGACTTGCCGGCCCCGTTGGCGCCGATGAGCGCGACGACCTCGGCCGGCTCGACACTGACCGCGACTCCCCGGAGGACCTGCACCCGCCCGTACCCGGCGTCGATGCCGTCAAGCCGGAACGTCATCGTCCACCGCCTTCTTGATCCGTTCGGCGTACCGCTTGCCCAGGTATGCCTCGACCACCCGCTCGTCGGCGAGCACCTGTGCGGCCGGTCCGCGGGTGAGCACCTGGCCGTGATGCAGCACGAGGACCTCGTCGGAGACCGCGGCGATCGCGTGGACGAGGTGTTCGACCATGAGCAGCGCGATGCCTTCGTCGCGCAGCGCGCGGATCAGGTCGAGGGCCGGGGCGATCTCGGCCGGCCGCAGACCGGCGAGGACCTCGTCGAGGAGCAGGACTCGCGGCTGCAGCGCGAGCGCCTTGGCCAGCTCCAGCCGCCGGGCGTCGGCGACCGACAGCTCGCCAGGGCCGAGCCCAGCCTTGCCGCCCAGCCCGACCCGGTCGAGCACCTCGACCGCGGCGCGGCGCGCGACCGCCGGGCGGCGCAGCCGGCGCGGCCCGTACAGGCCGGCCAGCGCGACGTTGTCCAGCACGGTCATGCCCCGGAACGGCTTGACGATCTGGAACGTCCGCGCCACCCCGGCGTGGGCGATCCGCCACGGCCGGGCGCCGGTGAAGTCCTTCCCCGCGATGTGCACGGTTCCGGTGGTCGGCTTGAGCTGACCGGTAATCAGGTTGATCAGTGTGGACTTGCCGGCGCCGTTGGGGCCGATCACCCCGAGCAGCTTGCCCTCCTCGAGGTCGAGGTCGACCCCGCCGACGGCGAGCAGGCCGCCGAAGCGCCGGGACAGGTTGCGCGCCTCCAGCCGGGCGCTCATAGCCGGTACCTTCGGACGTTGTCCAACAGGGACCATCGTCGCTCGGTGACGGCGTCGCGGGCGTAGTTGACGAAGCCCTGCGGCATCAGCACGACGGCGACGATGATCAGCGCGCCGAGCACGAACGTGTGCGCGTTGGTGAGGTGCTGGCGCAGCCATTCCGACGCGTACGCGATGACGATGGCCCCGATCACCGGCCCGGCGACCGTCCCCGACCCGCCGAGCACGACCATGACGACCATCAGCACGGTGATGTTCACGTCGAAGAGCCGCTCCGGGAAGATCGTGACCTGCTGGAAGGCGTAGGCGGCGCCGATCGCCCCGGTGAGCGCGGCCGACCCGGCGAACGCGAGCGTCTTGGCCCGCGTGGTGTTGACGCCCATCGCGGCGGCCGCGTCCTCGTCCTGGTGGATCGCTCGGAGCGCGAACCCGCCCTTGCTGTAGGCGATGTAGCCGCCGACCGCGACGACGAGCGCCGCCAGTACCAGAAAAAGCACGTAAAAGCCGTCGTTGCCGAGCCACGGGGTCGGCGCGTCGTGGCCGACCGTCGGGATCGTGATGCCGGCGCCGCCACCGGTGACGGCGGGCGTGTTGAGGACGAGCTCGCGCAGGCCCTCGGCGACGCCGAGCGTGGCGACCGCGAAGTAGTGGCCCTTCAGCCGCAGTAGCGGGAAGCCGACCAGCGCCGCGAACAGCCCGGCGACGACGGCCGCGACCACGATCGTCAGCCAGAACGACACGCCGAGATGGGTCATGAAGACCACCGTCGTGTACGCGCCGAGCCCGAAGAAGCCGACCTGGCCGAAGCAGGCGTAGCCGGTGTACCCGCCGATGAGGTTCCAGGCGGCGGCCAGCCCGACGTACATGAACACGGTGCTGACCGTGCGGACCTGGCCGGTGTAGAGCTGGGTCTGCAGGCCGAACGCGCCGAGCAGCACGAGCAGGCCGACCGCCCAGCCGATGACTTGCCGCCGGGGGTTCATATCTCCACCCGGCTGGCGTAGAAGGCGCGGCCGGCGAGGCCCTGTGGCCGCAGCGCGAGGACGACGACGAGCACGCCGAACGCGATCGCGTTGACCAGCGTGCCGGGCAGCAGTTGGCCGCCCCACGCCTGGAAGAGCCCGAGGACGAGCCCGCCGAGGAGGGCGCCGTACGTGTTGCCGAGCCCACCCAGTACCGCGGCGATAAAGCTGAACAGCGTGTAGCGGCCGGCATCGGCGGGGCTGAACGTGGTGACGGCGCCGACCGCCGCGCCGGCGGCCCCGGCGAGCGCGGCCGCGATGCCGAACGTCAGCGCGTACACGTGGCGGGCGCTGATGCCCATGAGCCGGGCGGCACCGCGGTCCATCCCCGTGGCGAGGATCGCGACGCCGGTACGCGTGCGGCGGACGAACATCGACAGCGCGAGCGTCAGCAGCACGGCGGCGATCGCGGCGATGAGCCGCCCGTACGGCAGCCGGACGTCGCCGGGCAGCACGAGCGAGTCCGCCGCGTAGCTGGTCGGGATCGAGCGGTAGTCGGCCGTGAACACGAGCAGTAGCCCGTTGACGACCAGCAGCTCGAGCCCGAACGTCAGCAGCAGCGTGATGAAGATGGGCGCGTTGACAACCAGGTTGACCAGTCCCCGCTGCAGCAGGTACCCGGCGGCGAACAGCACGAGCGCCGCCGGAACCATGCCGAGAAACGGGTCGAGCCCGACGAGGTCGTTCAGCTCGTACGCGACGTAGGCGCCGCTGAGCACGAACGCGCCATGGGCCAGGTTGACCACGTTCATCACGCCCCAGACCAGGGAGAATCCGACGGCCACCAGGCCGAAGATGCAACCCTGCAGCAGGCCGTACAGCGTGGCCTGTAAGAACTGACTCACGCCGCTCCAGCCCCGGGGAACTTCATGCTCGCTTGTGAAGAGTCGGTCGGCCACACGGCGACCGGCTTGCCGCCCTGAATCTGGATCACGGCCATCTTCTTGGTGACGTTCTGGCCCTTGTCGTTGAACTTGAGCGGGCCGAAGAACGTCTGCTCGTCGAGCCCGGCCAGCGCGTCGCGGACCTTGTTCGGGTCGGTCGAACCGGCCTTCTCGACCGCGAGGACGAAGGCGAGGCAGGCGGCGGTCGCCTCGGCGCCGTGGTATTCGGGCTCGCGGTTGTTGAACTGCTTGGCGAAGGTCGCCGCGTAGTCCTGGGCGCTTCCCAGCCACTTGTCCGAGCCGGACGTCTTCGAGGTCCACTGCGTCGAGCCGAGCACGCCCTCGGCCGAGGTGGTCAGCGTCTTGGCGAAGTCCGGCGTCGGCGGCGCGACCGTCTCGGCGAAGATCTGCGGGGTGATACCGAGCTCCTTGGCCTGCTTGACGATCGCCACGCCCTCGGCCAGGTGCACCGAACCGACGATGACCTGCGGGTTCTTGCCCTTGATCTTGGTCAGCGCCGAGGAGACGTCGGAGGTGCCGTTGGGCACGTACTCCTCGCCGACGACCTGGAAGCCGAGGCTCTGCGCCTTGGCCACGCCGGCCTTGGTGACCGTCTTGGAGAAGCCGTCGTCGGCCGACACGAACGCGACGGTGGTCGGCTTCGGCTTGGCCAGATCGGCGATCGCCTCGAGCATGACGCTGGCGTACTGGTTGGCCGGTGACAGGACGGCGAAGGTCCGCTTGTACCCCTTCTGGAAGATCTTGTCGTCGGCTCCCGCGCTGTCGGCCATGACCTGGCCATTGCGCTCGATGACGGCGGCGGCCGCCTCGGTGGTGGCCGAGCCGTACGGGCCGAGGATCAGCTTCACGCCCTTGTCGTTGAACTGGTCGACGAGTTGCGCGGCGGTGTCCGGTTTCGAGGTGTCGTCCTGGTACTGGATCTGCAGCTTGACCTTCTTGCCACCGACCGGGACGCCACCCTTGTCGTTGACGACCTTGGCGCAGACGTCGTACCCCTCTTTGGTCAGCGCGCCCTCCCGAGCCAGCGAGCCGGTCAGCGACATCGAAGCGCCGAGCGTGAGCGTGCCGCTGTCTTCGGCGCTGGAGCCGGCGTCACCTTTGGAGCCGCAGGCGCTTATCGTGAGGGCTAGTGCAGCAATTCCGATGATCGCTTTCGATCTCATTCCGTAACGGTATGGACCGCATCGACAGGTCGGCCTACGTCCCTGTCCAGGCTTAACGAACATCTGAGGTTCGTTGTCGTCCTGCTGCCGTGGTGGCTTTTCGCTATGCTCCCTCAGTGCGGCGCCGCCACGCACTGGTCGGAGGCCTGGCCGCGCTGGGCGCCGTTGGAGTCGGCGTGTCCGGCCTGGTCAGTGCCTCGCGCGCCCGCGCCGTCGACGCGCTGACCGAGCTGCGCATCGGCACCGGCCCGCCGGGCGGCGTGTTCCGCGAGATCGGCGCCGCGCTGGCCGCGGCCGTCGCGTCGCGCCTGCCGGGAACCCAGATCCGCTGCATCGGCACCGACGCGTCGCTGCAAAACCTCCAGCTGCTCGACACCGGTGCCGTGGAATTGGCCTTCGCCGCGGTCGACGCCGTCGCCGCCGGCCTGAGTCTCGACGTCACCGCGGTCGCACGGCTCTTCGACAGCTGGATGCAGATCTTCGTGCCGGTGGAGAGCCCGATCACCAGCCTCGCCCAGCTCAACGGCCGTCGGGTCGCGGCCGGGGCGGCCGGCTCGGGTACCCGCTTCACGACCGACCGGCTCCTGGCCGTGGCCGAGCTGAAGCCCGTGCTGATCACCGCGACCCAGGACGACGGCGCCGCCCAACTCGCGGCCGGGACCGTGGATGCCTGGTTCACGTGCACCGGAGTGCCGACGCCGGCTGTGCGCACGCTCGCTCAGCGGTTCCGGCTCCGGATGTTGCCACTCACCCCGTACCTGAACGACATGACGTCGCGGTTCGGCGCCACATACAACGTGGCCACGCTGCCTTCGACCACCTATCAGGGTGTGCCGGGCACCGCCACGATCACCACGCCCAACCTGCTGCTGGCGCGGCCCGAGGTCCCCGCCGAGGTGGTCGAGGCGGTGCTGTCGGGCCTGTTCAGCGAGCTCTCGACAATCGCGCGCGATCATCCGGAGGCGAACGAGATCAACATCCGCAGCGGTCCGGCCACGATGCCGGTGCGCCTCCACCCGGGGGCACTGCACTACTTCCGCTCGCAGAAGCCGTTCGTGTAGCCCCACTCGGCGCCAAGATCGTTAGGTGAGGCGATTCAGTGTCGCCATGGCAGCACCAACTCGCCTCACCTGCCGACTACAGGGCCAGGCGCTGGCCGGGCAACAGGTCGTTCGGGTTGCCGCCGAGAACCCACAGGTTCTTCTCGTACAGCGCCTTCCACCCGCCTTCGAGCCCGAACTTGTCCGCGATGCTGGGCAGCGTGTCGCCCACCATCACCGTGTATCGATTGGGCTTGCCGCCGCCGGTTGGACGGATGAACACCGCGTCGGTCGGCAGGAAGGCCAGCGAGTGGCGGCCTTCGTACTGAGCACTCATGCTCAACCTCCACGCCTGCGAGGTCAGCTGTCGGGTTCGGCCCGAGGTCGGCCGGCCGCACGTGTGCGGCTTCACCCCGAGGCGCGTTGGGCGTTGGCCCGCGACGCCGTGGAACGTGGGTCCCCCACTCCCGCCTCATCGATTCCTCGCTCACGCGGCCGACGGCGGGACTCGGCGTGCCGGACGGTGAGATCCGCCCACTGCGGACCGTCATCGACGCTAAACCGCATCGGCCCGGGAAGCCAACGCTCGCCCCAAACGGGTGAGGCGGCTCACCTCATCCGGCGGTAGAGCGGTCGAAGGGCATCTACCAGGGCTTTTCCGCCCAATCGGGGGCCCGGCGTGGGCAGCTGGCGCAGGAGCAAGTCTGGCTCAACGGCCAACACTGGACGGGTCTTTCCGGTCAGCGGCACCGGCGGAAGCCAGTAACGGTCGAGCATCTCGTCGAGCTGCGGAGCGTGCAGGTCACGCAGCGCAGCGGCGGCGCCGACGTCACGCGCCGGCGGCTCGGCCGCGCCATCCTCGGCGCGCAGCCCGGCGAGCAGCCCGGCGAGCAGCTCGTCGCGCGACCGCCCGCGCCAGTGCAGGATCTGGAACGGGTCGTCGTCGAACGCCTCGGCCAGCAGGTAGAACGTCGCGGCGATGTGCTTGCACGGCACGGCCGAGTCCGGGCAGCTGCACGACATCGCCAGGTCGCCGACCGCGCGCGGGAAGAGCGGCGCCCCGGCCGCGGCGAACACGCCCTCGATCTCGGCCGGCAGCTCCCCGGCCAGCAACTGCGCGCTGAACAGGGCCTGGGCGGCCAGCCGCAGCTCGACCTCGGCCCAGATCTCGTCCTCGAACGGCTCCAGGCCGACCCGCACCTTGTAGGGCTTGACCCGCGAGCCCTGCACCGTCGCGCGCACCGCACCCGGCTCCACGTCGAGGGTCAGGACCTGCCCGGCGCGGGCATAGCTCTTGCCGCGGGTGAGCCGCGACCCGAGCGCGAACGACTCGAGCACCTCCAAGAACCGCTTGGACCACCATGAAGAGCCGATCGCGCCGCGTGTGCTGCGGGCCCGGATGCCGCCGTCGACGCGTCGCGTGCGAGCTCGCGGGAAGAAGTCGTCCATCTATTCCACCACCGCTCCGGCGTCGAGCGTGAGCAGGTCACGCAGCTCGCGGGTGGACAGCTCGGTGAGCCATTGCTCACCCGCGCCGACGATCTTGGCGGCCAGGCCGCGTTTGTCGCGGATCATCGCGGCGATTTTCTCCTCGACCGTGCCGGCACAGACGAACTTGCGCACCTGCACCGACCGCCGCTGCCCGATGCGGAACGCCCGGTCGGTCGCCTGGTCTTCGACGGCCGGATTCCACCACCGGTCGACGTGCACCACGTGGTTGGCCGCGGTCAGCGTGAGCCCGGTGCCGCCCGCCTTCAACGACAGCACGAACAGCGGCGGCGCCGCCGGGCCGGCCTCCTGGAACCGCGCGACGAGCACATCGCGCTCCTTCTTGCCGACCCCGCCGTGCAAGAACGCCACCTCGCGGCCGAACCGCGCCGAGAGATGCCCACGCAGCATCCCGCCGAACTCCGCGTATTGCGTGAAGAGCAGCGCTCGCTCCCCCGCCGCGAGCACCTCGTCGAGGATCTCCTCGAGCCGCGCGAGCTTGCCCGAGCGCCCGGCCAACCGGCTGCCGTCGCGCAGGAGTTGAGCCGGATGGTTGCAGACCTGCTTGAGCTTGGTCATCGTGGCGAGCACCAGCCCGCGCCGCTCGATGCCCTCGCTGCGCTCGATCTTGCCGAGCATGTCCTCGACCACGGCCTGGTAGAGCGACGCCTGCTCGGCGGTGAGGTTGCAGAGCACGTCCATCTCGAGCTTCTCGGGCAGGTCGGAGATGATCGACGTGTCGGTCTTGACCCGGCGCAACACGAACGGCTGGGTGATCCGCCGCAGCCGCTCGGCGGCCTGCTCGTCGCCGCGCCGCTCGACCGGCTCCGCATAGAGCTCCTTGAACCGCCGCGCCGAGCCGAGCAGCCCAGGGTTGGCGAACTCCATGATCGACCACAGGTCGGCCAGCCGGTTTTCGACCGGCGTGCCGGTCACCGCGATCCGGTGCCGGGCCGGCACCTGCCGCAGCGCGGTCGCCTGCCGGGTGGCCGCGTTCTTGATCGCCTGGGCCTCGTCGACGACCAGCCGGTGCCAGTCCAGGGCGGCCAGCCCAACGGCGTCGCGCGCGGCGATCGCGTAGGTGGTGATCACCAGGTCGGCCTCCGCGACGGCGCGGGCGAACGCCTTGCCGCGCGCCCGCTCGGCCCCGTGGTGGACGTGAACCCGCAGGCCGGGCGCGAACTTGGCGGCCTCGCGCTGCCAGTTGCCGACCAGCGACATCGGGCAGACCAGCAGCGTCGGCCCGACGCCGGGGTCGTCGCCGGCCAGCAGCGCGAGCAACTGCACGGTCTTGCCCAGCCCCATGTCGTCGGCCAGGATGCCGCCGAGCCGGGCCCGCTGCAGGAAGTGCAGCCAGGACAGCCCGCGCTCCTGGTAAGGCCGCAGCGTGCCGATGAACGACTCCGGGGCCGCGACCGTCTCCAGCCGGCGGTCGACGTCGGCCGCGAGCAGATCGGCGAGCCAGCCATCGGCCTCGATGCCGACGACCGGCAGTCCACCCGGCGCCTCCGCCGCCCCACCGGCGAGGTGCAGCAGGTCACCGACGGTCAGCTGGGTCCCCGGCTCGGCCATCATCCGCAGCCCGGCGGCCAGCCGCCGCGGGTCCAGCTCGACCCACTGCCCCCGCAGCCGCACCAGCGGTGCCTTGAGCGCGGTCAGCCGGCGCAGCTCCTCCTCGGACAGCGGTTCATCGCCGAGCGCCAATTGCCACTTGTACTCGACGAGCGTCTCCAGCCCCAGCCCGCTCTCCTTGGCGACGGTCCCGGGAGCCGCTCCCGCGCTGCGAGCCGACAGCCGCGCCCCGAGCCGGGCCGACGGCCGGCTCCACCAGCCCGGCAACAGCACGCCGAACCCGGCCGCCGACAGCAGCGGTGCACCCTCACGGAGCAGCCGGTGCGCCCCGGCCGCGTCGAGGTCGAGCGCCACCGGCTGCGCCGTGCGCAGGGCCGACTCGAGCTCCGGGTAGAGCCGGCTGGCCCGGCCCAGCTCGCCGAGCAGTGTCTCCTGCGGCCGTCCGACATGCCGGGTCAGCGCGGCAACCGCCCCGCGCGACTGCCAAACCTGCTCGGCGTCGACGACCAGGCTGGGCTCGTCGGCCGACTGCAGCGCAAAGTCCAGCCGCCAGTCATCCTCCTCGGGGGCCGGCTCGACCAGCCGGAAGAGCGCCCGCACCGCCCCGCCGGCAGCGTCGCGCTGCCAGGCCGCCAACTCCTCGACGAGCCGGTCCCGATCCGTAGCGCTCGCGGCGAACCGCCGCTCCCGTCCGGTCAGCGCGGCCAACCAGGCCCCGGCCGCGCCGGGCAACCGCACCGACGACAGACCCGCCGAACGAGCCGCCGGCACCGACGCCGTCGCCACGGCCGACCCGACCGCCGACCCCGCCGACCCACGGCCCGACCCACGGCCCGACCCACGGCCCGACCGGGCGGCCGAGCCCGAGGACACCGCCGAGCCCGAAGACACCAGCGCGGACCCCAGGTCACGCGGCAGCGTTGCCCGCGCCGCCGCGTCGACCAGCGCATCCACGGCAGCCGCCAGGGTCTCGCCGGCCCCAGCGAGCCCATCGACCTCGGCGCTCACCGACGGCGGCAGAGCCAGCGCCAGCGCGCGCAGCGTGTCGGCATCCGGACCGGTCACGACCGGCGACCAGCGCGCCTCCTCGCCGACCACGGTTGGCAACAGCCGGCCCCGGTTGACCAGGTCGCAGGCGAACCCGGCGACCGCCACCAGCATCCGCAGGCCGGCCCCGCACACCAGGTCGTCGGGCTGGTCGATCAGGCGCGCGAACGCCTCGTCCGGCTCGTATTCGAGTGTCGGGACCGTCCACGCATGCCGGCCGAGCCGGGCCGGGACCGGCGCAACCTCGTCGCGGACCAGCTCGGGCGAGGCGACCGGCGCGGTCGAGGTGCCGGGCACCCACAACTCGATCTCGGTGGCGACGCCCTTTGTATCAAGCAGGGAGGTCAGTGACTCATGAGGGCAAGCAAAGGGATGCACACGCCTGCGTGACCGCGCGGGGGCCGCGACCGGCAGCGCCGAGTCCTCACCCCACAGGCACAGCCGGCCCCGTGCCGACCACACCGCATGCACCACGATCACAGCCCAGAACTCTAACCACGCCCACTGACATTTCCCGGCGACGCCACCACCGAGTGAACCGGAGGCCGCGGTGAACAGCCCGTACCTTGCGCCCTTAGGCAACAACCCGACCCTGATCAAGGCCGCGCCGATCGCGATCACGGGCCTGGCCGACCGGAACTGGGAGGGCTATCGCGCGTACATCGATCACTCGTGCGACCTGACCATGCGCGGCGGAACCACCAGCGGAGTCGTCTACCCGCTCGCCGTGTGTGAGATGGCCAAGCAGTACGTGTTCCGGTCGGTCGGCGGGGCGTCGGCCGGGGCGATCGCGGCATCGGTGACCGCCGCGGCCGAGCTGGGCCGAACCGCCGAGCCGCCGAAAGAGCGCGGACCGTTGACCGTCGATCCCGGGTTCGCCGGTCTCGAGCAGGTCATCACCTGGCTGACCGGGTCGGACAAGGATTGGCGGCTGGCGCAACTGTTCCAGCCCGGAAAGGCGACTCATCGACTCTTCCGCGTCGCCGCGGCGTCGATGCAGAGCTCGGGCTCCCGCGGTACCAACAAAAGCAGGCTCCGCTGCCTGAGCGTGGCGCTGCTGGCCATGCTCGGCCCGGTCTCGCTGCTCGCCGTCGTGCTGTCGACGCTCGTCTGGTTGGTCGTCCCGTCGATGATCGGTTGGCTGCCGCCCTCGCGTTGGGAGTCGTGGCCGGCCTGGACGCCCTGGCTGTGCGTCCTGCTCGCGGTGCTGGCCGCGGCCGGGATCGGCGCGGCGTTCGTGCACGGCCGCGGCACCGCGCAGAAGACCGTCGAAGGCATGGGTCGCAAGCCCGACGCGACGCCGACCAAGCCGGCCGTGATCGCGGGTGGCGTCGCCGCGGTGCCGCTCGTCGGCGCGCTGATCGTCTTCCTGATCCACACGTTCATGCATCGCGGCGCGCATTTCCCGCACGTGCAGTGGTGGGCGACCGGCGCCGCGGTCGTCGTCGCCTGGCTCGGGCTGAGCCTGGCGGCCGCCGGTGTGTTCTCGCTCGTGCTGAGCCTGGGCGGCTCCCGCTTTCTCGCCGAGCACGCTCGTGACGTCAATTTTGGCTTGGTACCGGGCACAACCGCCGAAAAGCGTGGACCCCTCGGCCGGTTCGTCGATCGGCTGGCCGGGATGCCGACGAGCACCGGCGTGCCGGGGCTCAGCGTCTGGCTCGCCGACCGCATCGACGACGTGGCCGGCGTGCCCATGCCACAAGATGGCGAAGCCCGGCATGCGCTCACGTTCGGCGACCTGTGGCGGGGCACCCTCGTCGACAACGGCCAGAACTGGGAGACGTTGGCGGCTGATCGCCGGTACCGCGTGATCAACCTCGAACTCATGACCACCAATCTGTCGCAGGGCCGCCCCTACCGGCTGCCGTTCCTGGACGCGCCGGAGGCCGTCAAGATCGGCGGCACGACCTGGCTGTTCTGTGCGGATTGCCTGGCCGAGGTGCTGCCGGCCCGGGTGGTCGACCAGCTGGCCGCGGCTGCCCACGGCGAGCATGGCCGCTGCACCTGGCACCAAGAAACCTCACTGCAGCCACTCCCGGCGCCGTGGGACATCCCGGTGGTCATGGCCGCGCGCATGAGCCTCTCGCTGCCCGGGCTGATCGCGGCGGTCCCGCTCTACAGTGCCGAGGCGGTCCCGCAGTGGTTCTCCGACGGCGGCATCACCAGCAACTTCCCGATCCACTTCTTCGACTCGCTGCTGCCGCGCTGGCCGACGTTCGGGCTGAACCTGCAGCCGTTTGCCAAGGCCGACGACAAGGGCGTGTACCTCCCGGCCCAGGACACCTCGACCTCTACCGAGCAATGGGTGCCGATCGACTCGGCGTTCGCGTTCGTCAACTCGATCCTGAACACGTTCCTCGGCTGGCGCGACACGATGCAGTCGGCGCTGCCCGGCTTCCGGGGCCGGATCGCCCAGGTCCGCCAGCACCCGTGGGAGGGCGGCAGCAACCTGTTCATGCGCCCGGAGACGATCAAGGACCTGGCCGAACGCGGCCGGCTCGCGGGCGCCGACCTGCGCGAGCGGTTCACGTCCCCCGACGGCGACGCCGGCGTGGACGGGCAGACGCAGACCGACCGGTACCGGTGGATCCGGATGCGGCTGGCCATGCGCAAGTACGGCGAGTTGGCGCGCGAGATCGACGACGGCGCGCCGCTGTACCGGGACCTGGCCAAGTACGTGGTACCCAACGAGGTGCGCGGCTGGTTTACCGACCCGACGCTGGACGGGCCGCAGGCCGATCCGGGCGGTCCGCTGGTGGCGGCGGCGATCGAGGCGCTCGCCGACCTGGCGGGCGAGGGCCGGCCGCTGGCGACGGTCATCCCGGGCGCCCCGCCGACCAACCCCGACCTGCGCCTGACCCCACGCGAGTGATCGTCCGCTCGTTTGTGAGGCTTCGGGAGAGTAGTGGTCTCTCGGCCCGTTTTGACCACTACGTTTGCAAAGTCGTGGTCAACGGCCGGCTCTGGCCAGTGGACCGTGGTGGTGGTCTCGCGGTGCGCTGTGCTGCGACGCGCTGCGGTGCGCTGCGCTGCGGTGCGGTGCGGTCGTCTCTCCGACGACGGTGGTCGATCTGCCACCGCCGGTCCCAGACGATGGTCGATGCGCCACCGCAGGTCCCAGACGCTGGTCGATCTGCCGACATCTCGTCGGCGTGTCCCGGTGGCTGAGCGGCCACCGTCTTGCTGCTCGGGTAGACGGTGACCGATCTGCCACCACCACTCGGCAACTGATCATGAATTACGGTGGCGCATCACGCCGACGACATGTCGGCAGAGCGGCCACCGTCTGGGACCTGCGGTGGCGCATCGACCGTCGTCTGGGACCTGCGGTGGCGCATCGACCGTCGTCTGGGACC
>Ga0070683_100000822_pt1 | contig 22987 bp, 19 predicted proteins | sample KBSC713LmetaG_FD_64662 | JGI IMG/M metagenome (GOLD analysis project Ga0070683, IMG submission 64662) | Corn rhizosphere microbial communities from Kellogg Biological Station, Michigan, USA - KBS C7.1-3L metaG | ecosystem: Host-associated > Plants > Roots > Rhizosphere ... | reverse complement strand
TGTTCCTTTTTGTACTAATAAATTACAAAGGCCGTCATACTCTTTTTGAGAGCCGTCACACCAATAAATTGTTTCGGCCTCGCAGTGCTGGGCAACTTGATTTACCCATTTGCTCAATTCGTCCTTAACAGGGTAATTGCCAATGTCTACTGATTTGCTTTGAATTTTCATAAATTTTTTTTTGTAGATCTGTTATCAATTTTCTATAACATATAGCATCCAACCCTAGCGTTCCCATATTGAGTGAGTAGAGAGATGGGCAAAATCGAAAAGCGATGTAAGATTAGTGCAGGAAATTTTTAAAATAACTGATCGTGGTTGCTTGAAGTAATGATTGTTGTTACTTACCAGGAACAAATTTTTTTTAATTATAAGAATTCTTTCAACCTATCTTGGCCAAAATCCCTAATGATTAAATGCAGGATTCAGATGCAAAATATTTGATGTTCCGAAATCGCCTGGAAAAAGTGTACAGGCATTTAAAAAAGCAGGCTAAAAGGCAGGCTGTCACGTGTTACAGAATTTATGACCATGATTTACCCGAATTCCCTCTCATAATTGAAATATACGAAGACAATCTTCACCTATCAGAGTACAAGCGAAACCACGACATGAACGATGATGAACATGAAATTTGGCTCAACGAGTGCATGAAAACTATAGCAGAAGTTTTACAGGTGCCTGAAAAGAATATATATCTGAAAACCAGGAAAAGAAAGGAGGGAAGAGGAAGCCAATACCAAAAAGCTGCTGAGTCCAAAAATGAATTCATCGTTCACGAAAATGGTTTAAAGTTCATTGTTAACCTCAGCGATTATTTGGACACGGGTTTATTTCTTGATCATCGTATTACCAGGCAAATGGTTAAAGAACAAAGCAATAGAAAACGAGTATTGAATTTATTTAGCTACACCGGATCATTTTCTGTATATGCAATTGCAGGTGATGCATCAAAAGTGACATCCGTTGATCTTTCAAAAACTTACCTGAACTGGGCACAACGAAATTTGGATTTGAATTTTCCCGGTTCAGCAAACCATGAGATCATTCATGCAGACGTAAAACAATATTTAAAAACAGTTGCTGAAAAAAGTTTTGACTTAATTGTCATGGACCCTCCAACTTTCAGTAACAGTAAAAGAATGGACGACTTTCTTGACATACAGAAAGATCATGTGGAATTGATCAATGATTGCATGAGCATTTTAAGTAACGGGGGAAAACTCTTTTTCAGTACGAATTATACCAGGTTTCAAATGGAAAATGAAAAACTCCAGGCTTCAGAAATTAAAAACATTACCAAACAAACGACTCCTTTTGATTTTGTTGGGAAACTAAAACGTCAATGTTTCGTCTTAAGCAAATAAAAAAAACCGTCACACAGGTGACGGTTCGAAAATGATTAAACATAATTATTAATACAAAACATTCATTGCTGTTACATCATTTGCATTAAATGTTCTGTTGCCACCATTGGAACATGCCAACATCCATGACTCTGCATCAGGAGTAGAAGGAGTACCAGGTATCAAAATTGCGCCAAGGCCGCTTGGTGGTTTCTCCTCGTTAACCCTACGTCCACCACAACTATAACTTCTGTTCATATAATCAGTATGACGGAAGCCAATGCAATGCCCAATTTCATGTTGAATTACGGAACCTACATAATTCACATCGGGGTTGCTGCCGTAAGCATATTGGTTTGTATTCATTTTGATTTCATTGTATGGATTTCCTGATGATGTTGGAAAGCCAGACGACCCTAAAGTAATATAACCACCCGAAGGTCCCTGGTTAAATCCAATTATAGTTATATCAGGAGTTCCGGTTGTAATTCTTTGAAAAGTTATTTGTCCACCCAAAGCATTGTAGCGGGAAATTGCAAGGTCCGCACCCTGAATGAATGCTGTTCCAAGGCTCGAAACCAACACAGTTAAAGTACGTGGTAAACGTTGAACAAGGTTAGTGGTTCGGTACTGTTCAACTTCGGCGATGCGCAATGTTTTTTCTTCTGGTTTGCTATTAAGGAGTTCAGGAGTTAAAACAATATCTCCCTCTACCAAAAAGCCCTCATCAACTTTCCTAACATTTTGAGTGCTGAATCCAAGGGATTGGATTTGGGCTAAGGTTTGTTGGGAAATTTCGTCTTCAGAAGTGCTGGTTGCATTTTTTTTACAGCCGATAATACTAATCGCAGTAACACAAATCACTGCAAAGGGCAACAAGATTCGTTTCATGTGTGTAGTTATTATTTATGGTTAAAAAAGAAAAATAAGGCTGAGCACTTCAGCCTCTTATGGCTTAATACAAATAGTTTAAGGCAATCTTGTCATTGTTATTGAAGGTTCGATCTCCTCCATTTGAGCAAGCGAGCATCCATGAGTTTGCATCAGGTCCTGATGGAGTTCCCGGGATCAGAATAGCCCCTATGTTGCTGGCACCTTCATTGGAGTGGGCGCCGCCACAGCTGTAACTTCTATCCATATAATCGGTATGACGGAAACCAATGCAATGACCAATTTCATGCTGAATTACTGAACCAACATAGTTCACATCTGGATTTGATCCATATGCATATTGATTCGTATTCATTTTGACCTGGCTGTATGGCTCTCCTCTTCTTGATGGAAAGCCCGAGCTGCCTAAAGTAATGTAACCACCAGAAGGCCCCTGGTTAAAACCTACAATGTCAATATCGGCTTTGCCTGAAGTAATTCTTTGAAACTGCATTTGCAAACCGAGTGCATTGTAACGACTAATGGCAAGGTCTGCACCTTGTACATAGGCAGTGCCCAGGCCACTGACACTAACAGTGATGGTTCTTGGCAAATGGGTTACAAGATTTGTTGTTCTGTACTGCTCATTATTTGCAATACGCAATAAGGATTGATCCGGACTAGAGCTCAACAGTTCATCTGTCAGAACAATATCTCCTTCCACCAGGTAACCTTCGTCCACTTTTAGAACGTTGCTTGTTCCAAAACCGAGCTCTTTAATTTTGGATAAAGTGGCCTGAGAAATTTCATCATTTTGAACAGGTGTTGTTGCTTCTTTTTTACAGGCAACAAATGTGAAGGCAGTGAAAATACTCACCGCAACAGGGAGCCAAATTTTTTTCATGTGTGTAATGTTTGGGTTTCGGGGAATTGATTAGCCTGATCAATTTACAGACTGTTAAAATATCTTAACAAAATATATACGCAACTTTGTTGCAATTATGTTTAATGAGTATTTTTCTATGTAGATTTTCAGCAAACAGTTTCTCTCAGATTTTCAGGTATATTGCCACAGTCTATGAAACTAGTACGAGTTCTGTTTCTTTTACTCCTATCTACTTTTTTATTTTCTGCAGCTAGCAAGGCTCAGTATAGCAATGCGGGAAAAATAACTCCGGCACTCAAGGATTTGCTTATTAAGGGAAAAAGCGATGATTCAGCTTATGTATTTATCACAGTAAAGGATTTTTCCAAAATACAAATTGATAAAACGATACATATTGTTTCCAAGTATAAGAATACCAATACTGCTTTAGTAAAAATTTCAATAAGCAGGCTATCTTCTTTGTTGGAGCAGAATGATGTTGTTTTCGCTGATACATATAGAATTCCAAGAGAAGAAGTAACCACGGGTTCATTGGATATTGGATTGAATAAAATTTCTCTTGAACAACGCCAGTTTTCAAATGTTAATGGAGATTCTATAAATGTTTCTATAAAAGAGCAACGGTTTGATACCACTGATATAGATATAAAAGGAAGAATTTTCGAAACTGGCGTTGCCGCTAATGTCCAATCCTCACATGCAGCAATTATGGCAACGATTCTTGCTGGTGCCGGTAATACTTCACAGTTAGCAACAGGAGCTGCATGGGCTGCCAATCTTACATCATCGGATTACATTACACTATTACCGGACGCGGATAATATATACCGGCAGTATAAAATATCTGTTCAAAATCATTCTTACGGAACCGGAATTGAAAACTATTATGGCGCAGATGCTGCATCTTATGACATGAGCGTATGGAACAATCCTACACTTGTTCACGTTTTCTCTTCTGGAAATTCAGGAAATAACAGCGCTACAGGTGTATATACAGGAATTGCAGGATTTGCTAACCTTACCGGCAGCTTTAAGATGGCGAAAAACATTATCACTGTTGGTGCCACTGATTCTTTCAATATCGTTGCAGCATTAAGTTCAAAAGGTCCTGCATTTGATGGAAGAGTAAAACCTGAACTAGTAGCGTTTGGGGAAGATGGCACTTCGGGTGCGGCAGCTTTGGTTTCAGGAACCGCTGCATTGATACAACAAGCTTATAAAACCAGTTATAAAAATTTGCCAACCACCGCACTAGTGAAGGCCATTCTTTTAAACAGTGCAGATGATATTGGTGAAAAATATGTTGACTTTAGTACTGGTTATGGCAGCCTCAACGCTGTTTCGGCTGTGAGCACAGTAAAAGAAAAAAGATTTTTTGAAAGTAGTGTTGGTGAGGGTGAGGTAAAAACTTTTCCGATCAATGTACCGGCAGGAATTACCCAATTAAAAATTACAGTCGCGTGGACAGATACTGCGGCAGCTCCGAATGCGACCAAAGCATTGGTCAATGATATTGACGCTTTACTGCAATTGCCTGCTACAAATGAAATATGGCAACCATGGGTTTTAAATTCTTTTCCAAATAAGGATTCGTTATCAATTGGGGCAGTTAGAAGAATTGACACTCTAAATAGTAATGAACAGATTTCCCTCGATAACCCGCAACCCGGAAATTACCTGGTTCAGATTAAAGGAGCGAAGATTCAAACTTCAACTTCGCAAGGATTTGCTCTTGCCTACCAATTGGACACCGTCAACAGTTTTCAATGGACGTATCCTAATTCTCAAAACGTACTGACAGCATCAACTAAAAATGTGGTTCGATGGCAAACGAACATTTTAGGTACTGGATCAATTGATTATTCAACTAACGGAACCCAATGGCAAAAGATTAGTTCATCTGTTGATCTGCAAACGAAATATTTCAAGTGGGATGTTCCTGATACCATTGCAGTAGCCTTTCTACGAATGAATTTTAATGCCGTAACACCTGTTGTTTCCGATAGTTTTGTGATTTCAAATCCGGTATCAATTCATGTTGGATTTGTTTGCAAGGATTCATTTTTACTCTATTGGAATAAAGCAAAAGCAAATCAATACCAGGTATACAGTTTAGGGTCAAAATACCTGGAGCCGCTGCAAAAAGTTGCGGATACTTTTGCGATTTTTCAAAAGGCCCAAAATCCGGATTTATTTTATAGCGTTGCGCCTCTTATCAATAGTGAGCCCGGATTGAGAAGTTATACCATAAACTATACTACACAAGGTGCCGGTTGTTATATCAAAACTTTTTATGCAGTTCTGCAAAACCTGAATAGCGCATTGCTTACAGCAGATTTAGGCACATTGTTTAATGTATCGGAAGTCAGCTTCCAGAAAATAACCGCTTTAGGAATTCAAAATCTCAAGACGATTTCTAACCCTTCCAGTGCAAGCTTAGATTACTTAGACTTACAATTAACCCAGGGAACCAATTTGTACAGGCTACAAATTAAATTGAGTAACGGAAATGCAGTATTCAGCGACACAGATCTGGTTTATTATTTTCCTGCACAACCCGTCTTAATTTATCCGAACCCGGTTAAGCAAAATGCATCAGTTAACATCCTGGCTCAGGATCCCGGACTTTATTCCATAAAGATTTTTGATAGTAACGGGCGGCTTATACATCAGCAACACGTAAATAATATTTTTCAGAAACTGTGGACCGGCCGTTTACCTGCAGGATTGTATTTTGTAAACGTCATCGAGGCTAATGAAAAACTATTTACGCAAAAACTGATTGTTTACTAAACAAAAAAAGCGATTCGAAAATTTTCAAATCGCTTTTTCAAAAAAAATTTTTAGATAAATCACAAGGTCTTCAACACATCATTCATATTTCTAACTGCATCTGCGCTTTTGTTGAATGCTGCTTGTTCTTCTCCATCTAATTTATAGTCAACAATTTTTTCCCATCCTTTTTTGCCAATTACCACAGGAACGCCCAGGCAAATATCCTTTTGCCCATATTCACCTTCCAGTGAAACGCAACATGAGAACAATTTTTTTTCATCTCGCACAATAGATTCAACTAATGCTGCCCCGGCGGCACCTGGTGCATACCATGCTGATGTTCCGATTAACTTGGTAAGTGTGGCTCCGCCCACCATTGTGTCAGCAACAATTTGTTTTTGCTGATCGGCACTTAAAAAATTGGTAACAGGTACACTATTCCATGTTGCCAGGCGTATCAAAGGAATCATCGTGGTATCACCATGACCACCCACTACAATTGCATTAAGATCATTTGGTGAACAACCCAAAGCAAAACTTAAGTAGCATTTGAATCGGGCGCTATCCAGAATTCCGCCCATTCCAATGATCCTGTTCTTTGGTAAACCTGTTGCTTTCAAAGTCAGGTAGGTCATTGTATCCATTGGATTGCTGATAACTATAATGATGGCATCAGGAGAATGTTGCAAAATATTTTGGGCTACGACTTTTACAATGTTCGCATTGGTACCAATCAATTCTTCGCGGGTCATGCCTGGCTTGCGCGGGATACCTGACGTAATAACAACTACTTCCGATCCTGCAGTTTTGCTGTAATCGTTAGTACTTCCAGTAATCTTTGTATCGAATCCCAGAAGGGCAGCGGTTTGGGTCATGTCTAATGCCTTTCCCTCGGCGAGACCTTCCTTTATATCGAGTAATACCAGTTCCTGACACAATTCTTTTCGTACAATATTATCAGCCGTGGTTGCACCAACTGCACCGGCTCCTACAACTGTAACTTTCATTGATAGCTAATTTGAGGGGTTATAATTTGAGGTGCAAATGTAGCAGAATTGATAGAATATTTAGTGACCTGGCTCAGTTCTAATTGCATCGCTATAAACTGAATTGTATATTAAAACTGGCCTGTAGTATTTACCAGGATTGCTGGCAAGAAACAATAGAAGGGGGATAAATTTGATCTCTCTTTCCAAAATTTATATTAGAAGAATCTTCCCAGTCGAATATGAATCAGGTGATCGTCTTCGGAAAGACCGTAGTAAACTGTTGCTGCAATTTTATTAAACGGAGAAAGCAACAAACCCGCCCCATAGCCAACATGCCATTTATTGGAAGTTTCCTCTGGCATCCACACACGGCCCTGGTCAACAAAGCCCATTAATCCGATTTTACCTTTAAACAAATAACCATTCATATTGGTTATCCATCTTAATTCATTATCGGTATAAACACTGGATTTACCAGCAAACCTCTGACGACGAAAACCTCTTAAATTTTGTCCGCCACCTATCCAATTAAATTGATAAAATTCAGGTTTGCCCGTTAATATACTATAACCATTTCGCGTTGCAAATGAAAAGCTCTTGCTCAATGGTAAAACCACACCTAATGTTGTCCAATATTTATTAAACCAGCGCTCACTGATGCTAAGATTTTTTGTATGACTGGCATTGACTGAAAAACCAATCCCTTTTGTTGGTATCACTTCATCATTGATGTTATAATAAGTATAACCCACTACACCACTTATAAAATTTTTGCGGTCAAATGCTGTTTCATCAAAAACCGGCAAGGTTTCAGAGGACAGGTGGTCTTCCTCTTTTTGCGCTTTAATATTTTCATACACGCCTGCGATGGTAACTGAATTATGGCGGTCAAAAACTCTGTTCAGGCCTATGCCTCCACGTCCTTCTGTTGTATGTAATTGGTAATAGGTCACCGTCTCGTCAGGATCTTTAGGCGATTCATTACCTAAACCAAAAAAATAGTACTTCAGTGACTGATCATAGCTGGCATTAAGTATAAGGTTCCATTTACCAATTGCTTCGTTAAATATCCCTACATATTCCCCACCAAAAGAGCTGTTGGTAATGGAGTAGTTTCCTTTAATCGATTGTTGGGAACCAAAAGGTTCTGTGCGCCATTTATATTTTATGGCCTTGTACCCAAACTCAAAAAAAATGCCCCGAGTGTTTGTGTAATTTGGCATTAATGACCATCCTTTTTTGTCAAAGGGGCGTCGCTGGTAGTTGTAAGCATTAATACCTATTCCATTGGATATATGACTTTTTACTTTTCCTGTTACAATGTTTCCTGGATTATCGTAATACTCAATTTTTGAGGACTCATTAATTATAGTGTCCCTGTCGCGGCCTCCAATTACCCTTATCTTAATATCATTTTCAGGGCCTCCGGATACATGAAAAACATCATGGCCATCAATACCATATAACCTTATTTCCTTTGTTTCATCATCATTAAATATCCTGGAGTAAGTGGGATTGCTGCTTACCTGCCCTTCCTTATTTACCGGATAAACAGTGACAAGGGTTTCATGACCGTTTAATCTTTGCACATTGAACACCTCATTTTGTCTGCTACCTGCGATGTCAATCTCTTTTGCAAGAAAATCATAGTATTCGGCTGCATAATCCACTAATTTTTCACGGCGCGATTTTAATATCCTTATTGTTTCTTCACCCGACTTAGCAAAGATTTCAGGAGGCATTTGTTTTACAGCATTTTCAATTACATTATCAGTAACATATTGCTGCAATGCTTTTGCCGAGTCTATCCATACCTGTTTTGTTATTTCATTGGTAAACCGTTTGTCAAGTTCATTTGGCGCATAGTTATACCACCTGATGTCTTTAATCTTGTCATCAAAAGACTGCAATTGTTTTAACCCTGCCGCTTTAACAATTGTTGAAAGAAAAAAACCCTCAAATTTCGCCCAGGTCTGATCCCTGTCCTTCGGAACAGGACGATAAATTTTATAAGCACCACTATCAAATTTTGCCCATCTCCAGTTATCAGGATGGCGTCCCCAATCACCAAGAAAAATGTCAAACAATCTTGTCATTACAAAATGGTTCTGGTCCATCAGGTGATCATTTTCTTTGGTCATCTTTTCATACATGTCTTCAGTACTCATGATGTCCTGCGGATGACCAAAGCTTTCTGTTTCCAGTTGTGAATCGTCAGGTCGTTCCTCCAGTAAACAAAGTGTATTGGCAAAAATTTCATTGTATTCACCCAAACGTTCGCTATAGGGTACTACATAATATTTGGGATTGGTGTGATATACTTTTGCTGCTTCCGCCATTTGCGGAACTGCCAGCGCCGCGTAGGGATGATTGGTCGCTATCTGGTCATTTGCCAAATGTTCAATAATAGTTCCCTGGTATAGTTCAGGAAGAGCACCAGTGTATGTTTTATTAACAGTACGCAATACAAATTGACGACCTGCCGAATCCTTTAAACGAAGCGATTTTGTTTGCCGGCCGCCGCCTTCTTTTATTGGTGTGAGGCCACCAAAAGCCGAATCCATATTGAGCACAGGAATTTTGACTGGAGTTGTCCATTCCGGCCGATAGTCTTCTCCCCATAGCCATTTATGCCAGTTCGATGACTTGTATTCTTGCCCTGCAATAACTGTATGAAAATGTGGATCTGAACTATCTACAACTGTTGTTTTTTGGCTGTATGAAACTTGCGCCAAACCAATAGAAATAAAAATTGTCAATATCTTAATAAGTACCTGCCTCCTAATTCCTTGTTTCATTTCATGAGCTTTAATTAAAAAATAGTGCCAGTGGATGCCGGTAAGAAGCCGCAAGTTCCGTGTTTAAAGATAAATACTGATTTGGGCCTGACCGCTAAACGTTTGGTCAATGCACGTTTTCCTTTACTTTTGCCTGCCCGAAAATGGGGTAAACAATCCCTATAGCTATTGGGAGTAATTTGTAAATCTTAATTTTTTTATGGCAACTACTTCAGATATTAGTCGCGGCCTCATTATTAAGCTCGACGGCAGCCTTTACAAAGTGGTGGAATTTGGCGAGAACAAGACAGCCCGCGCAGCAGCAAAAGTTTGGGCAAGACTTACCGGGATTGATAACAGTCGTACAATAGAAAAAACCTGGAACAGCGGTGATAACATCTTTCCTGTGCGTGTAGAAAGAAAAGAATACCAATATTTATATAAAGATGAGACAGGCTATAATTTTATGGACAATGAATCTTTTGAACAGGTAACTGTTCCTGAAAATGCCATTGATGCCCCACAATTTTTAAAAGATGGTCAAACCGTTTCGGTTTTATTTAACACAGAAACCGAGGCACCAATGACCGTAGAATTGCCAGACAAAATCATAGTACAGGTAACTTACAGTGAGCCAGGTTTAAGAGGAGATACTGCCACACGAACTTTAAAACCGGCAACAGTTGAAACGGGAGCTACCGTGATGGTTCCACTGTTCGTAAACGAAGGAGAAAGGATTCGCGTAAATACAAAGACCGGCGAATATGTTGAAAGAGTGAAGGAGTAATAAGTTGTAAGTAATTAGTTACAAGTACTGATTGGTAAGTATTAAGTGGTGTGCAAATTGAGACCTGTTTATTCAGCCTACTAAAAACTTATCATCTCTAACCTGCGATTAATTTCTTCCTATCTTAGCCGACCTGTATTAACCAAAATTATAATAAATTGAAACAAATGGATTTCAAGCAAATTCAGGAATTGATCAAATTGATCAATGATTCGAATATTGGTGAAGTAACGATTGAACAGAAAGAATTCAGGGTAACGATAAAACAAAAAGAGGAACAGGTTACACAAATGGTTGCAGGAACAATGCAAGCTCCACTGTTTGCTCAACAAGCGCCACCGCAACAGCTAAGTACAACGGCTCCAGCTCAGGCGCAGGAAAAACCGAAACAAGAAACTGCAGCTCCTTCAAACACCATCACTATTAAGAGTCCAATGATCGGCACGTTTTACCGGAGGCCGTCACCAGACAAGCCAAACTTTGTTGAACTAGGTGATGAGGTCACTCCAGGTAAAGTAGTGTGCATAATTGAAGCTATGAAGCTGTTCAATGAAATTGAGAGTGAAGTGAAAGGTAAGATTGTGAAGATGCTTGTGGAAGACGCTTCACCTGTTGAATACGATCAGCCCTTATTCCTTGTTGAACCCTCCTAACACAGTAATGTAAAATGCATCCTGCGAGGGCGGGATCAATTTTTCATTTTTAATTTTAAAGACGTGTTTAAAAAAATACTAATTGCTAATCGTGGTGAGATTGCTTTAAGGGTGATTCGTACGGCTCGCGAAATGGGAATTAAAACTGTTGCTGTTTATTCAACTGCCGACCGGGATAGTTTGCATGTAAAATTTGCTGACGAAGCTGTTTGTATAGGTAAGCCACAAAGCAGCGACTCCTATCTGAATATTCCTCACCTTATGGCTGCAGTAGAAATCACCAATGCTGATGCCATTCATCCGGGTTATGGTTTCTTAGCTGAAAATGCAAAGTTCTCCCAGATCTGTGCCGATCATGGAATTAAGTTCATTGGACCAACTGCTGAAATGATCAATAAGATGGGGGATAAGATCAGCGCCAAAGAAACCATGATTGCAGCAGGCGTTCCGGTAATTCCAGGCAGCGAGGGTTTACTGCAAAGCCTTGAAGAAGCAAAAACGCTTGCGAAGGATATGGGTTACCCGGTCATTTTGAAAGCAACAGCAGGTGGCGGCGGAAAGGGTATGCGCATCGTTTGGGAAGAAAGTGAGATGGAAAGAGCATACAATACCGCGAAAGCAGAAGCGGGTGCTGCTTTTAAGAACGATGGCATTTACATGGAGAAGTTTGTTGAAGAACCACGTCATATCGAAATACAGGTAGTAGGTGATCAATATGGAACTGTTTGCCATCTGAGTGAAAGGGATTGCTCCATTCAACGTCGTCATCAAAAACTTGTAGAGGAATCGCCCTCGCCCTTCATGACTTCTGAATTAAGAAAAAAAATGGGTGATGCCGCCAAAAAAGCTGCAGCCGCAATAAATTACGAAAGCGTAGGAACAATCGAATTCCTTGTTGATAAGAACCGCAATTTCTATTTCATGGAAATGAACACCCGTATCCAGGTTGAGCATTGTGTTACGGAAGAAGTCATTAACCATGATTTGATTAAAGAGCAGATCAAGATTGCGATGGGAGAAAAAATTTCAGGAAAGGATTATGAACCACAAATGCATGCCATCGAATGCCGTATTAATGCAGAAGATCCTTATAACGACTTTCGCCCATCCCCAGGGAAAATAACCGTATTGCATCAACCTGGCGGCCACGGTGTTCGTGTAGATAGCCATGTTTACGCGGGGTATGTTATTCCGCCGTATTATGATTCAATGATCGGTAAATTAATTACTGTGGCCCGCACCAGGGAAGAAGCCATAAATACAATGTACAGGGCTTTGAGTGAGTACGTAATCGAAGGAGTAAAAACAACCATCCCCTTTCATTTACAACTGATGCAGAACGACAAGTTCATAGCTGGTGATTTCAATACTAAATTCCTGGAAGGATTTCAACTTAAATAAATATTTCCTGACACAGTTTTCGTAAATACGTTAGATACTAGTGTATTTCGTAAGTACTGCCTTCAATAGCCAGTTCGGTGTTCAGAAAAACTTCTTTTGATTCAGCCTCAAATTGGTCTAGTGTATTGTATTTGGAGCTGAAATGACCAATCAATAACTTTTTTACTTCTGCTTTCTTTGCAATTTCTGCTGCTTGTTTCGTTGTGCAATGAAATCGTTCAAAAGCCTTGTCTTTGACATTGTCCAGGTAAGTTGTTTCATGATAAATCATATCCGCCTTTGAGATGTAAGGAATGATCAATTCATCATAACGTGTATCTGCACAAAAAGCATATTTCTTGCCTTTTTCAGGTGCAGTGGTTACTTCATCATTGCGAATGGTTTGTCCTCGTGGCGTTAAATAATCCAACCCATTTTGAAGGCTGGAATAAAATGAAATTGGAATATTCAGTTTTCGAACCTTGTCGATATTCAGTTTTCTTTTGCCTTCTTTCTCCTCAAATAAGAATCCATAACATTCAATTCGATGGGTTGTTGGGAAACAGCTGATTTTGATCTTATCATTGTCTACCAAAACATCCGGTTTTGTTAACGTATGAAAATACAATGGATAAGGCAGTACAGTCTCTGCTACATTCATCTGCATCTCAACAATCTCCTGCAGTGGCGAGGGGCCGTACACGTGCAATTCCTGTTTGTGATTCAAAAGTCCAAACGTATTCAGCAAACCTACCAATCCAAAGTAGTGGTCACCATGCAAATGAGAAATAAATATGTGAGAGATCTTTCCTCTGCGAATCTTATACTTGATCATTTGTATCTGGGTGCCTTCACCACAGTCAACAAGGTAGTTGGTACCATCATGTGAAACGACCTGGCTTGTTGGATGCCGATTGAACGCAGGCACTGCGGAGTTATTTCCTAGTATGGTAACAGATAACATGGCACAAAATTAAGGGACTACTTGAATCAGATATTAAGTGTAACGGTTAACAATACTTTCGATTTGCGCGAGATAGCTGCTACCGAATAAAGCAAGATGAATAAGCAGGGGATATAGATTACAAACTTCCCATTGTTCCTTAACATTTGATGGGAATGGATTATGGTAATGATAGGATTCGTAGAAACCTGGATGAAAACCACCAAACAAAGTTGTCATTGCCAGGTCTACAGAGGGATGACCGAAATATACAGCTGTATCAATTAAAACAGGTTCAGAATTTTTGTTGCACATAAAATTTCCACTCCATAAGTCGCCATGAACAAGAGCAGGCTTCTGTTCTTTGTCAAAAATTGAAGGCAATAGCTGAAACAAATTTTCAAATTGAGATTGATGTTTGGCAGATAATAATTTCCTAAACAAGCATTGTTCAATTAAGGGTTGAAGTCGTTGGCCAATAAAGAAATCGATCCAGTTGTCACCAGGTTTGTTGCATTGAAAAATGCTTCCCATAAAATTATCCTCGTTCAACCCAAAAAAATCATTTGAAACCTGGTGGAGTGCAGCAAGTTGTTCTCCAAACTTTTTCCAGAAGGCAGCAGTTCTTTGCCCCTGGTCAATCCATTCCAGTAATAGCATTTGATGTTCATCAAAATCAAAGCAGCCAATAACCTCCGGAACTTTTATGATTTTTTGCCGGGCAATTAATTTGAGGCCACGGAATTCCTTCTCAAATAAGTGAGGAAAATTTGAAGCAGAATTGATCTTACAAAAAAACTGCTTATCGTCAAACCTAATGTTATATGTTTCATTTATACAACCTCCACCAACCGAACCGAAATGAATTTCGTTTGTAATATTTGGAAACAGTTCTTTGACTTTTTTTTGAATAGCAGCTTGTGTTAACGACATTTTGAATTGTGATAATAATAATTACGCCTCGTCAACTCTGGTAACTGTGCGCACTTGCGTAAAACAGGCGATTACAGCAGAAGCGACGATAGTAGCCATATGCGCTTGAATCGTTCTTTGACCAATGATAAGGTGGTGAAGACCCAACCAGTTTTAAGTAAACTCAAATGAGGATGACAAGTGCATAGATCATTAGAAAATGAGATTTATGACTCCGGTGATTACTCATCAAAATCATTACCTAACAGTTCTCTTTCTACTTCTTCCATCTGAACAATATCATAAGCCTCACTTTCGGTCGGTGTAACATTCATCATTTCCAGGAGTTCTAGTTCATCTAAGTACTTCTCGATTTCATCAGTCAATTCGCAAACAACAAACGAAGCATTTTGTTCATAGAACTTTTGTTGTGTTCTTACTAAAACTTCTGCTGTTTCTTCATCAATAGTCTTAACATTGCGTAAATTCAGTACAACGTTCTTTATTGTATCTTTAAGTGGTTCTTCTAAATAGGTTTTCAATTCTGCTGCCAGATTAGCAGGCAATTCCGCGGTTTCCACCCGAATGACATGAAACTTCTCTTTGGTATCAGTTTTGACTTCCATATAGACTAAACTAAGACTTAACAATAGAAGTCTTGTGATCGCTCAAAAATATTTTTTATTATTGTGTAAAGCTTAAAAACTAAATGGATAATAATTTTTCCTCACAAGTAAAGGAGATCATTTCCTTCAGCCGGGAAGAGGCCTTGAGGTTGGGCAATGATTTTATAGGGACAGAGCATTTATTGCTGGGATTGATTCGTGAGGGTGATAATACGGCTATTCGAATTTTGAAGAGCTTTAATGTTGACCTATACGAGTTACGAAAAGAAATTGAGCTTGCTGTAAAGGATAAGACTGGTAAGAATATTGCTAACATCAATAGCCTGCCATTAACGAAGCAAGCAGAGAAAGTAATTAGGGTTACTGTTTTAGAAGCAAAGGCGCTAAAAAGCCCAACCGTTGAAACGGAGCATCTAATGCTTTCAATCCTGAAGAACAAAGAAAATATTGCAACCCAAATCTTAAATCAATTCGACGTGGACTACGATTTATTCAGACAGGAATTGGGGGTAATGAAATCCAACGATCCCCGCGCAGAGTACCAGGATGAAAATGACGAAGATTTTGATGATGAGAAAAAATATTCAGGATCAAAATCACGCCAGGCTGGTGCTACAAAAAGTAAAACACCTGTGCTCGACAATTTTGGTAGAGATATCACCAAATTAGCAGAGACAGGACAGCTTGATCCAATTATAGGTCGTGAAAAAGAAATTGAGAGAGTCTCTCAAATCCTTTCGCGCCGTAAAAAGAACAATCCCATTTTAATTGGCGAACCCGGAGTTGGTAAAACAGCTATTGTTGAAGGGCTGGCCTTAAGAATTGTTCAGCGCAAGGTTTCAAGAGTGTTGTTTGATAAAAGAGTCATCTCACTAGACCTTGCAGCATTGGTTGCCGGTACCAAATACCGTGGCCAGTTTGAAGAAAGAATGAAAGCGATTATGAACGAGTTGGAAAAGAACCGTGATGTTATCCTTTTCATTGACGAGATACATACTATTGTGGGTGCAGGCGGTGCCAGCGGTTCCCTGGATGCTTCCAATATATTTAAGCCTGCCCTGGCACGAGGCGAACTTCAATGCATTGGTGCTTCCACTTTGGATGAATATAGAATGTACATTGAAAAAGATGGTGCTCTTGACCGTCGTTTTCAAAAAGTGATGATTGATCCGCCAAGTGTGGAAGACACTATTAAAATTCTGGAGAATATTAAATCAAAATACGAAGACTATCACAATGTGATTTATGATGATGAAGCTATTAACGCATGTGTGAAGTTGAGCGACCGTTACATCACCGATCGTTTGTTGCCGGATAAAGCAATTGACGTATTGGATGAAGTGGGCGCAAGAGTGCATTTGAAAAATATTAATGTTCCCCAAAACATTCTTGACCTCGAAAAGAAAATAGAAGATATTAAGGTTGAAAAGAATAGGGTAGTGAAGAGCCAGAAATTTGAAGAAGCTGCTGCTCTTCGTGACACTGAAAAACGTTTAGGTGAAGACCTGGAAAAAGCAAAAGCGCAGTGGGAAGAGGAAAGCAAGCATAAACGCTATCCAATCGGCGAAGAAGAAATTGCGGAAGTAATCAGTATGATGACTGGCATTCCGGTGAAAAGAATGGTGGAAGCTGAAACACAAAAGCTTCGCAAGATGGCTGATGAAATGAAGGCAATGGTAGTAGGCCAGGACGAAGCCATAGCAAAAGTAGTGAAAGCCATACAACGTAATCGGGTTGGTTTGAAGGACCCAAAGAAACCAATCGGTACATTTATTTTTCTTGGACCGACGGGTGTCGGTAAAACAGAATTGGCAAGGGCCTTGGCGCGCCACATGTTCGATAGCGAGGACGCCCTAATCAGGATTGATATGAGTGAGTACATGGAGAAATTCACCGTCTCCAGGTTAATTGGTGCGCCTCCGGGATATGTTGGATACGAAGAAGGTGGACAGTTAACAGAAAAGGTTCGCCGTAAACCATACAGCGTAATCCTTTTGGATGAAATTGAAAAAGCGCATCCCGATATTTACAATATCCTGTTACAAGTGTTGGATGATGGCCAGTTGACTGATGGTTTAGGAAGAAAAGTTGACTTTAAGAATACGACTATCATCATGACTTCAAATATTGGTGTTCGCCAGTTGAAAGATTTTGGTGAAGGAGTTGGATTTGCCACAGCATCCCGTATACAAAACGCAGATGAAAATAATAAGGCGGTGATTGAGAAATCTTTGAAGCGTACATTCTCTCCAGAGTTTCTAAACCGTATTGATGATGTGATCATCTTTAATTCATTGACTAAGGAGCATATCTTCCAGATCATTGATATTTTGATGAAAGGTGTTATGAAACGGTTGACGAATCTTGGATTTAGCCTGGAGTTGACAGAAGATGCGAAAAGCTTCATTGCAGATAAAGGATATGACCAGCAGTTTGGTGCGAGACCTTTGCATAGGGCCATTCAGAAATATCTGGAAGATCCCCTTGCCGAAGAGATTCTAAATATGAATATCAAAGCCGGCGATGTTTTGCAAGCCGATCTTGATAAAGAAAATGGTAAGCTTGTTTTCAGTTTGAAGAAGCCGGTAGAAGAAGAGTCAAAGGCATAAAACGAATAAATATAATTTTAAATCTCGTGTCGTTTCCGGCACGGGATTTTTTATTTAATAGATTATGTCCAAAAAGAAAGATATGGTTGACATTGTAATTGAGACGCCGAAAAGTTGCCGCAATAAGTACGCTTATGATGAGGAAACAAAAAAGTTTCGATTAAAAAAAATTCTACCGGCAGGAGCCGTATTCCCTTTTGATTTTGGCTTTATCCCCGACACCAAAGGCGAAGATGGCGATCCGCTTGATGTACTGGTTATCATGGACGAGCCGGCGTATCCTGGATGCATTGTTGAATGCAGAATTATTGGTGCATTAAAAGCAAAGCAAACTGAGAAAAATCGAAAGGTGGAAGAAAATGATCGGTTGATTGCAGTATCAATCGTGTCCAACAACTATTCAGATGTGACTGAATTAAAAGATGTAAATAAAAATACGCTGGACGAGATAAAACATTTTTTTGTTTCCTATAATGAGCAGGCCGGAAAAAAATTTGAGCCATTGGGCTGGGCCGATGCAAAAGAGGCGATGCAGTTGATAAAAAAAGCTAAGTAATATACTGCGAAACTATTATCTGCCGTTCAACTCATCTTTGAAGTATGGTTTGAAGTTGGCATTTTTGCAGTTGGATGAAGAAGATAATTATTACGATAGATGGATGGTCCTCCTGCGGAAAAAGCACATTGGCAAAACAGTTAGCAAACTCACTCGGATACATTTATGTTGACAGTGGTGCGATGTACCGCGCCATTACTTTATATTTTTTGCGAAACCATGTTGACTGGACTGATGTTGGTGCAGTAAAAAACGCACTAAAAGAAATTTCCCTCGAATTCATTTACAATTCCAAGTCTGAACTTTCAGAAATTTATTTGAACGGCGAAAATGTTGAATATGTTATCAGGGACCTGGTGGTTGCTGAAAAGGTGAGTGAAGTGGCCGCAATTAAAGAGGTTCGGCATTTTGCTGTTGCCCAACAACAGAAGATGGGAAGAGGTAAAGGCATTGTAATGGATGGCCGTGATATAGGTACAGTCGTTTTCCCTAATGCAGAACTAAAAATATTTATGACTGCCGATGATGCCATGCGGGTAGAAAGGCGGTTTAAGGAGTTGTATGAGAAGAATCCTAACGTTACCCTGGACGAAGTAAAAGCTAATCTTGAAATGAGAGACTATATTGATTCACACCGTGAAGTAAGCCCGTTGCACCAGGCCGAAGACGCTATTCTTTTAGACAATACGAACCTCACAGAGAAAGAGCAACTTCAGAGAGCACTGAAATGGGCTCAACACGAAATAGAGAAATAATAGAACTGTATAACCGCGAAATTTTTTTTGTAGACTATTTGCTTTTCTGAAAAAACAATCTAGTTTTGTCCTCGATACTCTAATCACTTACGATTCCCGTACCCAAACTTCCTCGCAAAACCGTAACCCCGATTTCCCATACTTAGTTTTCGTTCTATCCTCCGAATAGACCTTTTAACTCCGTTACTAAAAAAAATATGGCAATCCGCCATCTGTTACACCAATCCTATTCATAATCACCACTGTTCAATCCTCATGAGCAACCTGTAAACACAGGATGTACCGACGCATCATAGCTCGATATTGAGCACGACTATTAAACTATTTTTTAACCCGAAACTCTTTGATTATGAAAAAGGTTTTACTCTCTTTTTTTCTATGCAGCATAATACTTGTTGCAAGTTCTCAAACCAGCAGTACTTACCCCTGCGTAAAGTTTTATTCTTCAGGTAACCTCGGAGGTGGCAATTGTGTAACAAGTGGTACCGGCGCTGACAAACACTATCCCGGTTATTTAACTGAACCGGAAAACGCTAACTATTTTCCAACCGGAAAAATTACAGTTTATTTCACCACCCCAATTCCAGCTGGTACCCCTGCTCCTTTAATAACAGCAGCCGGCGGTGACGATGGGCATGGTAATATGCTTATGCCTCCATTCGATTATAAGTATGCTGCATTTCAGGACGATATTACTGTAGCCAGATCTAGTGTCGTTTACTGTTATTATGGTTCTGCTGCCAACCAGAACATTTTTAACGGCGCCAATCAACCATCGCTGGTATTTCAAATTGCATACCCGGGAAATCCGAACGCAAATCAAACATGCGGTGGTGTTGTAATTGTACCCGTTACGCTTCCGGTTTCTATGAAGTCATTTGCCGTTGCCCGAAATAACCAATCAGTTTCAATAAAGTGGGAAACTGCATTAGAACAAAACAATAAAGGTTTCTACGTTCAGCGCAATGTAAACGGTGAATGGAAGGACATTGCATTTGTTTTTTCCAAAGCCGATGATGGTAACAGCAGCCAGGTTCTAAGCTACTCTTACAACGATCCAAATAATCTCAAAACAGTTAGTTATTATAGAATCCTGCAGGTAGACCTGGATAACAGGGGAAAATTCAGTGAAGTACGTACAGTAAGAGGGCTGGATGAATTGAACAAATTAATGCTCTTCCCAAATCCAGGAAGCAATGGTAAAATTAATTTATTGTTCCAGGACGAAACTGCTGCAAAAAATATAATCGTTTATGATGCTACAGGTCGTGTAATAAAATCATTCAAAAATATTGTAAGCGCTAACCTCACAATTGACCAATTGAGGCCTGGTATGTACAACATCCAGGTAATTAACACCATTTCTCAAATCATTACTTCGGATAAATTTATTATCAGGGATTGAATTAAATAAGCCACCATTTTGGTGGCTTATTTCTTTGCAACTCGATTCGTAATACGTTGTTTCAATTAACAGCTGAAAACATTTGTCTTCATATTCAAAATGCAAAGTTCTATATGAACATAAAGAAGCGATAGTTTAAGGTCGATTAGCTCAAAGGGGTGATCTTTACGGTCATCCCTTTTTTTATTGCTATTTTGGTTTTTTTACATCAAGCAATTCAACTTCAAAAATCAAAACAGAACCTCCGGGAATTGCCTGCATGTCATTTAACCCATAAGCTAACTGGTAAGGAACATAGAACTTGTATTTTGAACCTACCGGCATTAATTGTAAACCTTCCGTCCAACCGCGGATCACACCATTTAAGGCGAAAGAAGCAGGTTCCCCTCTTTTGTAGGAATTATCAAATTCATTTCCATTGGTGAGTGTTCCTTTATAATTAACAACCACTGTGTCTGTTGCTATAGGCTTACCCCCTGTGCCTGCCTTTACCACTTCGTATTGCAAACCGGAAGGTGTAGTTTTTATATTTGGATTCTTTTTGTTTTGCGCTAAAAACTTTTCTCCCTCTTTTACGTTAACACAAATCTGCGGGTTCGAATGACACATGAATAAAAGATTGGCCTGGTCGTCCGTGAGCAAAGTTTTTTTCTTTTCCAGAACATCATTACACGCTTTGGAAACGATAGCAGTATTTAGCTTTATCCCCTGCTGATGATAAAAATTAGCTACACTTAATCCAATGGCATAACTCAGAGAATCATTGTGGGTTTTTAAAACTGGTGTTGAAGCGGTAGTTGTTTTTTTGGCAACAGGCTTGGCAACTGGTTTTTGTGCATTAACAAAAATGAAGGATGACAGACAACATGTTATAAAACAATATTTTTTCATTATTGTGTGATTTGAGTCGCAAAAATAGCCAACATGGTTGTGAATGATAATTTAATTTAGCGAATGTTCCAGGCTTCGGTGCAGCTTTATCGGAATGCCTATAGTGGTCTGTCCAGGCAGATGTGGTGGTTGGCTTTGGTGATGTTTATTAACCGAAGCGGTACCATGGTGATTCCGTTTCTTACTGTTTATCTAACTTTTAGGGGATACTCACTTGCCCAGGCAGGATATGTAATGGCTGCATTTGGATGTGGCTCTATCCTGGGCGGTTATTTGGGTGGACGGTTAACCGACAGGTTTGGACATTATTATGTGCAGGTTTTCAGCCTGATGCTGAACGGTATTTTATTTATTATACTGGGCCAGATGCAAACACTTTTGCAATTCATGATTTGCATTTTTGTTTTGAGCAGTTTAGGTGAATCTTTTAGACCTGCCAATTCAGCTGCAGTTGCAGCATATAGTAACGAAACCAACCGTACCCGGTGCTATTCTTTAAATCGTTTAGCAATAAATATGGGATGGGCAATTGGCCCTGCCATTGGCGGAGCTTTAGCAAGCATTAATTACCACTTTTTATTTTGGGCAGACGGACTGACCTGTATAATTGCGTCAATCCTCTTGTATGTTTTATTTTCCGGAACTAAAACGACAACAGTTACAAAATCCGTTAACACGGAAAAAACAAAATCTTCTTCAGCTTACAGGGATAAAATTTTCCTGCTTGCCATGTTTTGTATATTTCTTGTGGGTATGTGTTTTTTCCAAATGTTCAATATTATTCCTGTCTATTTTAAGCAGCAATTACATTTACGTGAAAACATTATTGGTGCTGTACTGGCCATGAATGGTTTGATCATTGCTTTGGTTGAAATGGTTTTGGTATACAAATTAGAGCACCGCCATTCGTCTGTGCTTTACATGACGTTGGGTTCCTTCCTTATCGGACTTTCTTTTTTATTTCTCAATCTTTCCCAGGCTTTTGTTTTTGTACTGTCGCAAATGATGATGATTACCCTTGGGGAAATGCTGTTGTTCCCGTTTATGAATAATTTTTGGGTGGGAAGAAGCACAGAATCAAACCGTGGTCAATATGCTGCTGTTTATACCATGTCATTTTCCGCGGCTATTGTTTTGGCGCCTACATTTGCTTCTCAAATTGCTACCTGGTTTGGTTTTTCGGTGCTTTGGATAATGAATTTTATTCTTTGCAGCTTTGCAACACTTGGATTTTTCTTATTGAAAAAACGAAAATAACATGACTGAATTTAGCCGTGTCATTCAACTTAGATGGTCAGATCTGGATCCGAACTTTCATATTCGTCATTCTGTTTATTATGACTGGGGCGCATTTGTTCGCATTGAGTTTTTAAATGAGCATGGGTTGAATCACCAGGTTATGCAGGAACTTAAATTTGGACCCATACTTTTTCGCGAGGAATGTGTTTTCAGAAAGGAAATACGTTCGGGGGATGTAATAAACATGGACCTGCAGTTGCTTCGCTCCAAAAAAGATTTTTCAAGATGGAGTATCCAGCACCAGATAACAAAAACTGATGGCAGTCTGTGTTCAGTTCTTACAGTTGATGGTGCATGGATAGATGTTGTAAAAAGAAAGCTTTCTTCTCCTCCTGAAAAGGTCAACGAAGTTTTCGCAATGATGCCTCAGGCAGAAAGTTTTGAGTGGATTGCATAGAAACTAAAAAACCCTGACATTGTCAGGGCCATTAGTGGGAGTTGACGGGTTCGAACCGCCGACCCTTCCGCATTAAGCGGAATGCTCTGAACCAATAAGTTTTTCAATTTTAGATCTGCTTTTCCACGATT
>Ga0070683_100000820_pt1 | contig 23030 bp, 16 predicted proteins | sample KBSC713LmetaG_FD_64662 | JGI IMG/M metagenome (GOLD analysis project Ga0070683, IMG submission 64662) | Corn rhizosphere microbial communities from Kellogg Biological Station, Michigan, USA - KBS C7.1-3L metaG | ecosystem: Host-associated > Plants > Roots > Rhizosphere ... | reverse complement strand
GTGAGCGAGCCGTTCGAGCCGGGTTCCACGCTCAAGCCGCTCGTCGTCTCGCAGCTCCTCATGGACCACCTGGCCACTCCCGGTGACGTGGTGAACACCGAGAACGGGACGTATCGCGTGGACGGGCGCACCATTACGGATGAGCACAAGGCGGCGCGGATGTCGCTCGCGGATGTCATTCGGTTTTCGAGCAACATTGGCATCGTCAAGTTCAGCAGCCGCTTCAGCACGGCGCAGGAATTCCAGACGTTCCGCGATTTCGGATTCGGCACGCCGACGGGGGTGGCGATCCCGGGGGAGGCATCGGGCACGCTGCGACCACCGGACGAATGGTCCAGCCAGTCGGCGGCATCGCTCGCCATGGGATACGAGATTGCGGTGACGCCGCTGCAGCTTGCCGCGGCGTATGGCGCCGTGGCGAACGGTGGCGAGCTGCTGCAGCCCGCCATCATCAAGGAGATCCGCGCGCCCGATGGGACGGTGATCTTCCACCACGAGCGCCGCGTGGTGCGACGCGTCATGACGCCGGAGGTCGCCGCGCAGGTGCGGCGCATGATGATGGGTGTCGTCGAGGAGGGCACGGGAAAGGAAGCCGCACTCGGCCAGTACACGCTGGCGGGCAAGACCGGTACGGCACGGCGCACCGGCGCCGGCGGGCGGTACGAAGCGGGAGCGTACACCGCTTCCTTCGTTGGACTCTTTCCCGCGGATGATCCGCAGTACGTGATCTACGTGAAGATGGATCGGCCGCGCAATTCCATTTTCGGTGCCATGGCGGCGGCTCCGGTGTCCAAGATCGTCCTGGAGGCGGCGCTCGCGGCGCGCCACGCGGCGCTCGACCGCGGGGAGCTGGCGGCCCACGATTCCCCGCCGGGAGCCGCGGATACCGTCGTGAAATCCGTGGCGATCGCGCCCGCCGCCGGCGGCGAGGACGATCCGCCGGATTCCGCGACGGTTTCCGTACTGCTGTCCCTTCCCGTTCCGCGAAGCCCGGCGCGACCCGCCGTGGCTCGCGCGGTGCCGGACGTGCACGGGCTCACCCTGCGCGCGGCGGTGCGCGCCCTGCACGCCGCGGGATTCCAGGTGCAGCCGGGTGGATTCGGCATGCCAACCGGTACGACGCCGCAGGCCGGCACCATGGCGCCGGGCGGTACGCTCGTCCGGCTGGCCACGACACCATGAGCGCCGTCGCCACCGCTCGTGTGCTCGCGGCGCTGCGACGCGCCGGCCAGCTCCTCGATCTCACCGGGACGATCCCGGATGAATTCACGACCGTCACGGACGACAGTCGCGCCGTGGGTCCCGGTTCGCTCTTCGTCGCCGTGCGCGGCGTCGCGCGGGATGGTCACGAGTTTCTGCCGCAGGCGGCGGCGCAGGGCGCGGCGGCCGCCATCGTGGAAGAGCGTGGACGCACGGAGCTGCCGTCCATCGTCGTGCGTGATGCGCGTCGTGCCGCCGCGATCGCCGCGGCCATTGCGTACGACGAACCCGGGCACGCGCTGCGACTCATCGCCGTCACCGGTACCAATGGCAAGACCACGACCGTCGGCATCCTGCGCCATCTGCTCGACAACGTCGAGGGCCGCAGCGCATCCATTGGGACCCTTGGCGTGCTCGCAGGCAGCGACGGCGAACCGGTGCCGGGCGGCGCGGGACTCACGACGCCAGGGCCGGTCGAATTGCAGCGTGTGCTGCGCCTCCTCGCGGACGGCGGCGTGCGCACGATCGCCATGGAGGTGTCGTCGCACAGTCTCGATCAGCATCGCGTGGATGGACTGACGTTCGCGGCCGCGGTGTTCACGAACTTCACCCGCGACCATCTCGACTATCACGGTACGATGGACAAGTACTTCGCGGCGAAGGCGCGGCTGGTCGCGCAGCTCGCTCCGCGAAGCGGCGTTGCCGTGGTGAATCTGGACGACCTGGCGTGGCGGAAACTGCCGCGCGCACCGCGCGCCCTGACATTCGGACTGGGCGATGAGGCCACGGTGCGCGCGGAGTCCGTGAGCTATCAGCCACGTGGCAGCGAATGGCGCCTGTGCGCGGATGGTCAGCGGCATTCGCTGCACCTGCCGCTCATTGGCGATTTCAACGTGCTGAACGCGCTGGGCGCGGCCGCCACGGCATGGCACCTGGGGATGCCGCTGGGTGAGATTGCCTCGCGGCTCCGCACCACGCCGCAGGTGCCTGGCCGACTGGAGGTGATTCAGGAGCGTCCGACGGTGCTGCGCGACTACGCACACACACCCGACGCGCTCGAGCGCGCGCTCGCGGCGGTGCGTCCCTTCACGCGACGCCGCCTCATCGTCGTGTTTGGCGCCGGCGGCGACCGCGATCGCGGCAAGCGGCCGCAGATGGGCAATCTCGCCGAGCGCGCCGCCGATCACGTGATTCTCACCAGCGACAATCCGCGCACCGAGGACCCCGAAGCGATCCTCGATGACATCGAGGCGGGCATGCGCAAGGCCAATCACGAGCGCATCGAGGAGCGCGAGCGCGCCATCCAGCGGGCGCTCGAGATGGCCGATCCCGCCAATGATGTCATCCTGCTCGCGGGGAAGGGGCATGAGACGTACCAGGTGCGCGGCACCACGCGCCATCCCTTCGACGAGAAAGCCATCGTGGCGGAACTCATGAGCGGCCGCACGTGACGGACGTGTTCTGGACGCTCGACCGCCTGGCGCAGGCGCTCGCGCCCCGTGCGGCGAACCGGCTGCCCACGGGAGCCGCATTAGTGCGCGCGATCTCCACCGATACGCGTGCGATCACCTCCGGCGACTGCTTCGTCGCGCTCGCCGGAGACCGCTTCGATGCACACGAGTTCGTTGGCGATGCGGTGGCGCGCGGCGCGGGATCGCTCGTGGTATCGAACCCCGCGAGAGCGCGTGCGACGGGCGTGCCGGTGTACACGGTGGACGATACGCAGGCCGCGCTCGCCGCACTCGCGCACTACCGCCGCCGCGCCTGGAACGGCCCGATCATTGGCGTGGGCGGCTCCAACGGCAAGACCACCACGAAGGAATTCCTTCGCGCGGCGCTCGACAGCGTCCTCACGGTGCACGCCACCAGCGCGAATCTGAACAACCTCGTGGGCGTGCCGCTCACGTTGCTGGCACTGCCGGATTCCGCGGATGTGGGCGTGGTGGAGATGGGGATCAACGTGCCCGGAGAAATGGAGCGACTGAACCGGATCGTCGAACCGGATATTGCGCTCTTCACCTGCCTGGCTGAAGAGCATCTGGAAGGCCTGGGCGACATGGACGGAGTGTTGCGCGAGGAGTCGTTTCTGTTCGATGGCGCGCAACTGGCCATCGTGCCGGCGGCGCAGCCCGAGGTGGCGCGTGCGGCGCATGGGCGCGCCCGGCGCGTGATCTCGGCTGGCCTCGAGGCGGGTGATGTGCGCGCGGCGCGCTGGGGACTGGACGACGACGGCCATGGCTGGCTGGAAGTGGATGGCGTGACGATTCGACCGCCCGTTCGCGGCGCGCACACCCTGCGCAATGTGATGCTCGCCCTGGCCGCGGCCCGCGAGTGCGGAGTTGGCGTCGCGGATGCGGCGCACGGCCTGGAATCCGCCGTGATTCCCGGCATGCGCCTCGCCTGGGAGACGCTTGGGGCAGCCACTCTCATCAACGATGCCTACAACGCGAGCCCCGCCTCGATGCGCGCCGCTCTCGCACTGCTCGACGGCCTGGATGCCGGTCACCAGCGCGTTGCGGTGCTGGGGACCATGCTCGAACTGGGCACTCATGCCAGCCGGCTGCATGCGGACGTGGCGCGGTATGCGCTCGCGTCGTCCATTGACGTAGTGGCCGGACTCGGCGAGCTGGGCGACGCACTGCGCGCTGCCGCGAATGGAGCGGATAGCGAGCGGGTGATCACGGCACCGGACATCGACGGCTTGTGGGCCGCGCTCGAGCCGCGGCTCGAGCCTGACGCCACCATACTCCTCAAAGCTTCGCGCGGCGTCCGGCTGGAACGCCTCGTACCACTTCTCACCGGCTGGGCAAGGCGCTAGTGCTCTATCACTTCCTCACGCGGTTCACCGAGTCCTGCCGCTACTGCGGCGTCTTCAACGTTTTCAACTACATCACCTTCCGCTCGGCCGGCGCCGCCGCCACGGCGTTTCTGCTGGCGTTCATCACCGGCCCGATGATCATCGTGCGGCTGCGAGCCATGAAGGTGCGGCAGGTCGTGCGCACCGGCACGCCGGAGAGCCACGCCACCAAGGGCCGCACCCCTACGATGGGCGGAGTGATCATTCTCCTGGCCGGCATCGTGCCCACGCTGCTCTGGGCCAAGCTCTCGAACCGCTATGTGTGGGTGGCGCTCTTTGTCATGGCCTGGATGGGCGCCATTGGCTTCATCGACGACCTGCTCAAGCTGAAGCAGAAACGGGAAGGGAAGGCGAACGTCGGGCTCGTGGAGCGTTACAAGCTCGCCGGCCAGCTCTCCCTCGGCGTGCTGCTCGGCGTCTATCTCTGGCAGTTTCCGCTGTCCACCCTGCCCGGGGCGTCCACCACCCTGCCGTTCTACAAGTACGTGCTCGTGGTGCCGACCGTGGCATGGCTCTACGTGCCATGGACGGCGTTCATCCTGACGGGAACGAGCAACGCGGTGAACCTCAGCGATGGACTGGATGGCCTCGCGGCGGGGTTGACGGGCATCGCGGTGATCACGTTCGCGATCTTCGCCTACGTCATGGGCCGCATCGATACCAGCCAGTATCTTCAGATCTACTATCTGCGAGGAGCCGGCGAACTCACCGTATTCTGCTCCGCGCTGCTTGGCGCGTGCATTGGGTTTCTCTGGTACAATGCCCATCCCGCTGAAGTCTTCATGGGGGACACGGGATCACTCGCACTGGGCGGGGCGCTGGGCGCGATCGCGATTCTGCTCAAGAGCGAATTCCTGCTCCTGCTGATCGGCGGCGTGTTCGTCGCGGAAACGGTGTCCGTGATCCTGCAGCGCGGCGTATTCAAGGTGCGGCGCCGCCGGCGCGGCCTGGAATTCGCGAAGGCGCATCGCCTGTTCAAGCGTGCGCCGCTGCATCATCACTTCGAGTTGTCCGGATGGACCGAGACACAGGTCGTGGTCCGCTTCTGGATCCTTGGCATCTTCTGCGCATTCATCGCGCTCACCACGCTGAAACTCCGATGATACCGGACGCCTGGCGGCAGGGCGAAGTGGCGGTCACGGGGCTCGGGCGGAGCGGGCGCAGCGCCGCCGCGCTGCTCGCGCGCCGCGGTCTGCGCGTCTACGTGTCGGATGGCACGTGGTCCAGCGCGCTCGAACAGGAAGCCGTCACGCTGCGCGCCGCCGGCGTGCACGTGGATCTCGGCGCACACGATCTGGACCGCATCGCCCGGGCGGTGGTGGTCGTCGCGAGCCCGGGGGTGCCACCCGACGCGGCGCCCCTGGCGCGGGCGCGCGCCGCCGGCGTGCCGATCGTGAGCGAGATCGAGGTAGGATTGCATGCCCTGCCGCCCGGCACACGCTACATCGCGATCACGGGAACGAATGGCAAGACGACGACCACGGCCATGGTGGGGCACCTGTTGCGTACGCTGGGGCTCAATGCCGTGGATGCCGGCAATATCGGCACGCCGCTCACCAGGGTCGCGATGGCGGAACAGCCCGCGGACTGGATCGCGCTCGAGATGTCGTCGTTCCAGTTGCATGACACGCCGGGCATCCGGCCCACGGTGGGCGTGCTCACCAACCTCGCGCCCGATCATCTCGACCGCTACGCCTCCGCGGACGAATACTACGGCGACAAGGCGCTCCTCTTTCGCAACGCAACGGCTGCATCGCGCTGGGTCGTGAACTACGGCGACACCGCGGTCATGGCGATGATCGCGCGCGTCGAAGGCGCCCATCACTATTTCGGGCGCTCGCCATACGTGGACATGAACTTCGTGCTGCCTTCGGGCGATCCCGCCCTGGCGGCGGCGGAACGCGGCGGCACCATCGAGTGGAAGGGCCAGCTGGTACTCCATCGGGACGAGCTCGCGCTGCTCGGTGACCACAACGTGGACAATGCCATGGCCGCCGCGCTCGCGGTGCTCGTGGCGGACGACGCGCATCAGACGCCGGAGGCACTCGCTCGCATAGCGGACGGGCTGCGGACCTTTCACGCGCTCGAGCACCGGCTGGAGAGCGCCGGCGAGTTTGGCGGCGTGCTCTGGATCAACGACTCCAAGGCGACCAACGTGAGCTCCACGCTCGTCGCGCTGAAGGGCATGACGCGCCCGACCATCGTACTGCTCGGCGGTCGCCACAAGGGCGAGCCGTACACATCGCTGGTCCCGCCGCTGCGTCGGGTCGGCAAGGCCGTGCTGGCCTATGGCGAGGCGGGGCCGCTCATCGCGGAGGATCTCGCCAACGTCGTGCCCGTCCGCCTGCTCGGCTCTGATTTCCAGGAAGTGATGGCGACGGCGCGATCGCTGGCACAGCCGGGCGACGTGGTATTGCTGTCGCCCGCCTGCTCCAGCTACGACATGTTCCGCAACTACGAAGAGCGCGGCCGCGCTTTCAAGCAACTGGCCAGGGACGGCGCATGAGTGCGGCCGCAGGAGTGCGCGAACGCTGGCGCATGAGCGTGCACGCACGGGCGCTGGTGATCGTGACCGCCACTGTGCTGGCGTTCGGCCTCGCCGTACTCTACAGCGCGAGCGCGCTGCTCGCCGTTCGTGAAGGGCACGGGAGCATGTACTACCTGCTCCGACAGCTCAGCGGGATCGGCATTGGCGTCGTCCTGTTCGCGCTGACCGCCAAGATGGACGCGGAACGATGGCGAAAGTGGGCCTGGCCTGTCCTGGGAATCGGGATCGTGCTGCTCGTCATCCCCGTCCTGCCGTTCACCAGCGCCATCGCGCCCCGCATCAACGGATCCCGCCGCTGGGTGTATCTCGGCTTCGCTTTCCAGTCCTCCGAATTTGGCAAGCTGGCGGTCGTCGTCTGGACCGCGATGCTCATCGTGAAGAAGGGAGATACCCTCCGGCGCCTCACCAAGGGACTGCTGCCGTTCCTGCTCGTGCTCGCGGTGCTCAATCTGCTGGTCGTGCTCGAGCCCGACCTCTCCATGGCGATGACCTTCACGCTCATCATGGGCGTGATACTGTTTGCCGGCGGCGTGCGGATCGGGCACGTGGTGGTGCTGTCGGTGCTGGCCATTCCGCTGCTCTGGCATGAGGTGGAGAAGGTCCAGTACGCGCTGCTGCGCATGACGTCGTTTTTCGATCCGGGACGCGCGCCGGCCGAGGCGGGTTACCAGCTCAAGCAGTCGCTCATTGCCGTGGGCTCCGGCGGACTGTTCGGCGTGGGGTTCGGGCAGGGACGACAGCAGATGGGTTTCGTGCCGTTTCCGTACAACGACTTCATCGCGAGCAACATCGGCGAGGAATGGGGATTCCTGGGGATTCTCTTCATTACGCTGGCCTTCGCGCTGTACGGATGGCTCGGCTTCCGGATCGCGAAGGAGGCCCGTACGCCGTTTCAGCAATTGACCGCGATCGGCATCACGTTCACGACCGTGAGTACGGCGTTCCTGCACATCGGGGTCGTGATCGGACTGCTTCCCACCACCGGTCTTACGCTGCCGTTCATCTCGTACGGACGTACGAATCTCGTGCTCTCGATTCTCATGACGGGAATCCTGGTGAACATTGGGAGCACCCGTGAGCGCGTGGTGGGCGATCGGGCGACGAATCCGCTCACGGCTTCCGCGTCGTGATCGTCTGGTTCGCTGGCGGCGGCACGGGCGGACACCTCTATCCCGGGCTCGCCATTGCCCGGGCGCTCGTCCGGGTCGATGCCAGCGTTCGCCCCGTCTTCATCGGCGCACGTCGCGGCATCGAGCGTGATGTCCTGCCCACGACGGAGTTCGCGCACCTGCTGCTCGACCTGCATCCGCTCTATCGTGCACGGCCATGGGAAAACTGGAAAACCGCGCTCGGCTTTGCCGGCGCGTGGCGCGCGCTGGGGCGTGAACTGCACACGGCGCGGCCCGCACTCGTGCTGGGCACCGGTGGCTACGCGTCCGGCGCCGCGCTGGCGTACGCGGTGTCGCATGGCGTGCCGATCGCGCTGCAGGAGCAGAACAGCGTCCCCGGCCTCACCACGCGATGGTTCAGCCGCTATGCGCGCGAGATCTATCTGGGTTACGGCGACGCGGCCGTACGCCTCCGCGCGAACACGGGCGCATGGGTGGGAGAGACCGGCAACCCGATCGAGCCGCCGCCAGAGCCCCGGCCGAGTCGCCAGGATGCGCGCGTGCGCTGGAGCTTTCCGGCGACCGGGGGAACGGTGGTCCTCGTGATTGGCGGCAGCCAGGGCGCCCGCGCGGTGAACGAGGCGGTGGCGGAATGGGTTCGCTTGGGGCTGCCTGACGACGTGATGCTGATCTGGGGAACGGGCCGCGGCTCGCATGCGCGCTATGCATCGCTCGAGAGTCCACGGGTACGCGTCGTGCCATATCTGGCGCCAATCGCGGAAGCCTACGCGGCGAGCGACCTGGCGGTCTCCCGGGCAGGCGCGCTCACGCTGGCCGAGTTGTCTGCGTGGAACATACCGGCGATCCTGATTCCGCTGCCAACCGCGGCCGCGGATCATCAGAGCGCCAATGCTCGCGTTCTCCAGGATGCTGGAGCCGCCATCCTGCTCGAGGAGCGCGCGCTCGCACCGGGCGACCTCGGACAGCAAGTCCAGGCGCTGGCGGCGGATCGCGCGCGGTTGCACCGCATGGCGGTGGCCAGCGAGGCCCACGAGCATCCGCGCGCGGCAGACGTGATCGCGGCGCGCATGCTCGAGCTCTGCCGCACGGCCGATCGCCGATCAGTTCGCTGAGCGGTCCCCGCACGGGTCACCGGGCCAGCCGTTCGTCCCTGTTGTCCGGCAAACACTTACATTGTTCCGCCTCAAGCAGCTTGCGTCTTGAGTCGTCTCCCTCTCGCGCGCTAGATTGCCGCACTCCCCCATGTCACACTTCGATCCATCCGATCCGCGTCCGGTGCACCTCGTTGGCGCTGCCGGCGCCGGCATGAGCGCGCTGGCGGAACTGCTGGCGCGGCGCGGCATCGCGGTCACAGGGTGTGACGCGGGCGGCGCCGCCACGCCCGATCTGGACCGGCTGGGCATTGCCGTTGCGCAGGGGCACGACCCGGCGCACGTCGAAGGTGCCCGACTGGTCATCGTGACTTCGGCTGTCCCCGCGCACCACGCCGAGCTGGAGCATGCGCGTACGCTCGGCATCCCGGTCTTGCGGCGCGCCGAGGCGCTGGCCGAAGCCGTGGGCGTGGGCGATGTCGTGGCCATCGCCGGCACGCATGGCAAGACCACGACCACGGTCATGACCACGGATGCGCTGGCCGCGGCGGGGTTCGAGCCCACCGGCGTGGCGGGCGGGCGTGTAGGCGCATGGCAGGGGAACGTCAGGCACGGGTCGAGCCAGCTGTTCGTCGTGGAAGCAGACGAGTACGATCGGTCCTTTCTGGCCCTCGCGCCAACCGTCGCGGTGGTCACCAACATCGAGGCCGACCATCTCGACATCTACGCGGATCTCGCTGACATCCGCGTCGCCTTTGCGCAGTTCGTGCACGGCGCGCGCGCCATCGTGCTGTGCGCCGATGATACCGGCGCGGACACGCTGGTGACGCCGTCAACCGCCGAAGTCATCCGCTACGGCATCCAGTCGCCCAATGCGCGCCTTAGCGCGCGCGACGTGCGCGTCGCCGATGGCGGGTCCCGCTTCACCGTCGTGCACGATCACGAGGTGCTGGGCGAGGCCACGCTTCGCGTGCCGGGCGCGCACAACGTGCGCAACGCGCTGGCTGCACTCGCGGCCGGACTCGCGCTGGGCGCGTCCGTACCCGACATGGTGCGCGGCCTCGCTGGCTTCACCGGTGTCGAGCGCCGATTTCAGCGGATTGGGGACGCGCACGGCGTCACGATCATCGATGACTACGCACACCACCCCACGGAGATCGCGGCCACGCTCGCCGCGGCGCGCGGCGCCTTCCCGGGACGGCGTCTCGTGGCGGCGTTCCAGCCCCATCTGTACAGTCGCACGCGTGATTTCGCGGTGGAATTCGGACAGGCGCTGGCCCGGTCGGACGCGATTTTCCTCACGGAAATCTATCCCGCGCGCGAGCAACCCATCGCGGGCGTAACGTCCTCGCTCATCGAGCGTGCCGCGCGCGACGCCGGCGGGACGCTCGCGTGGCGCGGCAACCGGACGCAGCTCGCCGCAGCGCTTGCCCGATCCGTGCGGGAAGGTGACGTCGTGCTCACGCTCGGTGCGGGCGACATCACGCGAACGGGAGCAGAACTGCTCACATGTCTGGCGACGGCTGGCTGAGGCGCGCCGCCGGGGCGGTGCGTGCGCGCGGCTGGAAACCGCCGGCCGCGATTGGCGCCGCGATCGGCATAATGTGCGCGCCCTGGTGGGGACCGCCGCTGCTGTCGCACCTCGCGTATTTCCGTGTGCGGCACGTCGAGATCGTGGGAGAACGCTTTATCGAGCCGCGCGACATTCTGGCGCGATTGCGCGTGGATACGGCGACGTCGATCTGGACGGATCTCACGCCGCTCGAGCAGCGTGTCGCATCGCTCCCACAGGTGCGCGCGGCGCACATCGAGCGTAATCTTCCCGGAACACTGGTCGTGCACATCACCGAGAACGTTCCCGTGGCATTCGTGCCATCGCCCTCCGGCTTGCGCGCCGTGGATGCCTCGGGAAGAACGCTGCCGATCGATCCAAGCGAGGTTGGCGTGGACGTGCCGGTCGTTCCGCGTGCCGACCATGCGGTACTTGCCCTGCTCGATGCCGTGCGACAGCAGGCCCCCGGGTTGTTCGCCCGGATCAGCAGTGTGCAGCGCACCGGACGTGACGAACTGACGATCGAACTGCCCACAGAACGTGTTCTCGCGGAGGTGGGGGTGACAGCGGGGCGATTGACCGACATCATTCCCGTCGAGCGCGATCTCTCGCGCCGCCAACTGCACGCCGCCGAACTGGATCTCCGTTTCCGCGATCAGGTGATCGCAAGGTTGCAATGAACCCCGAACTGCTTGTCGCGGGCCTCGACCTCGGCTCCTCCCGCACCACCGCGCTCATTGCCGAGGTGGGCGGCGACATTCCCCGCCACCCGTCCATCAAGATCCTCGGCGTCGGACAGGCCCGCACCGCGGGGATGCGGCGCGGCGTCGTGGCTGACATCGAGGAGACCACGCGCTCGATTCGTGGCGCCATGCAGGACGCCGAGCGCATGGCGGGCGTGGAGGTGGAGGCGGTGTACGCGGGGATCGCCGGAGAGCACGTCCAGGCCATGACCAGCTCGGGCATCGTCGCCGTGAACGGCGATGAGGTGACGCGCGCCGACGTCGAGCGCGCCAACGAGGTGGCGCGGACGCAGGCCATTCCGGCCGACCGGGAACTGCTCCATGCGATTCCGCAGGAATATCGCGTGGACAAGAACGATGGCATTCGTGATCCGATCGGGATGATCGGCATGCGTCTGGAGACGGAGATGTACCTCGTGACGATTGGGGCGTCTCCCGCCATGAATCTGCGCAAGTCCGTGGAGCGGGCAGGCTACAAGGTGCGCGATCTGGTGCTCGAGCCGCTTGCCAGCGCCCTGGCCGTGCTGACGGACGATGAGAAGGAACTCGGCGTGGCGCTGGTGGAGATGGGCGCCGGCAGCACCGACCTTGCGGTGTTCCATGAAGGGAAAATCCGCTTCATGGGCACGGTGAATTTCGGCGGAAACAACGTGACGAGCGACATCGTGCACGGCCTGGGCGTGACGCAGGCGGACGCCGAACGGCTCAAGGAGCGCTACGGCTGCGCGTACGAGGCGCTCGTGGCGCACTCGCACGACATCATCAAGCTGCCGAGCACCGTCGCGCAGGGCGACCGTGAGATTCCGCGGGAACTGCTGGCGCACATCATCCATCAACGGATGGATGAAATATTCGGCCTGGCAAATCAGAAAATCACCGACGCAGGTTTCGCCGGACGCCTTAGTGCCGGGATCGTACTCACGGGCGGCGCTTCGGCCATCGAGGGTGCGACGGAGCTTGCGACGGAAGTGTTCGGGACAGGCGTGCGCGTCGGCTCGCCGGCGGAAGCCGTCGGTGGGCTGAGCGACTCGGTGGAATCGCCGCGCTTCGCGACGGTGGTCGGACTTGCGGTGTACGGCGCCGCCCAGATCGCGCAGGGCGCGGCGGCCTCGGCGGGCGGTCGCAAGCGCATGTCCTCGCCCGGTGTGGATCGGCTCACGCAGCGCGTCAAGACCTGGCTGCAGGATTTCTTCTGATCGTCCCGCAGTCCGGTAGTGTGCATCGCGGCTGGACGCATTATATTGGCAAATCGCGCGGCGCGATTCATTGCGGCGCGCAATCCGACAGTCTCCGCAGCACCGCGCTCCGCCCGTGAGAGCCCTTTCCCATCATCTGGAGTTCCCTCCGCAATGATCTTCGAGTTCGAGGAGAGCACGTCCCAGAACGCCCGCATGAAAGTCGTTGGCGTGGGCGGCGGCGGCGGCAACGCCGTGAATCGCATGATCGAAGAGCATCTGGAAGGTGTGGAGTTCATCTCGGTGAATACGGATGCCCAGGCGCTCCTGAACTCGAAATCCGACGTCAAGATCCAGATCGGGAAAAAACTGACACGGGGCCTCGGCGCCGGGGCACGTCCGGAAATCGGGCGACAGGCCGTCGAGGAAAACCGTGACGAGGTCGCGCGTGTGCTCACCAACGCCGACCTCGTTTTCGTCACGTGCGGCATGGGCGGCGGTACGGGCACCGGCGCGGCGCCGGTAGTCTGCGAGATGGCGCGCGAATCGGGCGCGCTCACCGTCGGCATCGTCACCAAGCCCTTCCTGTTCGAAGGGCGGAAACGGATGCGTCAGGCGGAAATGGGTATCGCCGACATGCGCAAGAGCGTGGACACGATGATCGTCGTCCCGAACGAGCGACTGCTGGCCGTAGTCGGGAAGGGCATTCCCTTCGGCGACGCGCTCAAGAAGGCCGACGAAGTGTTGTTGCACGCCACGCAGGGCATCTCCAATCTCATTGGCGTCACCGGCCTCGTGAACGTCGACTTTGCCGACGTGCGCACGGTCATGCAGCGCGGCGGCTCCGCGCTCATGGGCACGGGCATTGGCCGTGGCGACAACCGCGCCATGGAGGCTGCGCAGCAGGCCATCTCATCGCCTCTGCTCGACAACGTGTCGGTGAGCGGCGCCACGGGCGTGCTGGTGAACATTACCGGCGGTAACGACCTGACGCTCGGCGAAGTGCACCAGATCAACGAAATCGTGCACGACGCGGTCGGCGACGATGCGGAAATCATCTTTGGCGCCGTGAACGAACCGGCCATGCAAGGCGAGATTCGCGTCACGGTCATCGCCACCGGTTTCGACCGGGTGGTGCAGCCGCAGGCCGGCGGCGCGGAGGGCCAGTCGGGACGTCCGAGTCCCGCCACTCCGGTCATTCCCTTTCCCGGGGCGCGTCCCAGTCGTCCGGGATCCACCAGCACGCGCACCCCGCCGCCGTCGCGCAGCACACCGCAGCCGGGCCAGCCAGCCGAGAAGGCGTCGCAGGATCTCAATGACATGGAGATCCCGACGTTCATCCGGAGGCAGATGGATTGAAGCGGCCGTCGCCACGCACGGTATCGTCGCTGGCGATCGTCGCGCTCGCCCTCGTTCTGCTCGCCGTCGGTCTGCCGCATCCCAGAGCCGCGGCGCCGTTCGCGTCGGCCGCGGTCGACAGCGTCGCGGCTCCGATGTGGTCCGTGCACTCCGACACGCTGCACGCCGGCGAGACGCTCTCCGGCGTGCTCGAGCGCGGCGGCGTGCGCGGCAGCGACATGGCAGACATCCTCAAAGCGGCCCCGTCACTGGATGCGCGGCGGATTCCGGCCGGCATGCCCATTCGCGTCAGGCAGCAGGCTGGGGATTCGCTACCGTCCGAAATCGTGTTCCAGCTCGCCGTGGATCGTCTCCTTCACGTCAGTCGCACCTCGGACTCCACGTGGGAGAGCACGGTCGAGGTGCTGCCCTGGCACACCGACACGATCGTCGTGGGCGGGGTGATCCGCGCAAATCTGTATCAGGCGCTGGATGACTCGGCAGCCACACTGCTGAATGCCGATGTGCGCTCCGAGCTGGCGTGGTCGCTGGCGGACGTGTACGAGTACCGCGTGGACATGAGCCGGGAACTGCAGTCTGGCGACACGTTCCGCGCGCTCGTGGAGCGCCGGACAGGTCCTGGTGGCGTCGTGCAACTCGGCAACATTCTCGCGGCCCGGTTCACGTTGTCGGGCAGCACAATGGATGCAGTGCGCTATGTGAAGCCGGATGGCGCGGCAGAGTACTACGATCAGACGGGCCGCTCCATGCGCGCCAGCTTCCTGCGTGCGCCGCTGGCCTTCCGGCGCATCTCGAGCGTCTTCGGCGTGCGCAAGCATCCGATCCTCGGCATGTGGCGGGCACACAAGGGCACCGACTACGCCGCCAACGCCGGTACGCCGGTTCGCTCCATCGCCGACGGCGTCGTGATCTTTGCTGGACGCAAGGGTGGCTATGGCAATGCGATCGATGTGCGCCACCCGAACGGCTTCGTAAGCCGGTATGGCCACCTGCGCGGTTTCGCCAGGGGCATTCACGCCGGCGCGCATGTGGGTATCGGGCAGACCATTGGATATGTGGGCATGACCGGCCTGGCCACCGGACCACACCTCCACTTCGAGATTCTCGTGCACGGGGTCCAGCGCAATCCGTCCTCGGTGCTCAGCCGTACGGATGGCGTCCCGATCCCCGCATCCGAGCGCGCGAGTTTCGACAGCACGAAGGATGTTCTGCTCGCGGCGCTCCTGGCCGGTGAGCACGACTCGCCGGTCGCCAGCCGCTGACGCCAGCTACCAGTCACCAGCTACCAGCTACCGACAACCAGCTACCATTCTCCCATGACATCATGGCTGCTCTCGGTCGTGGCGGGAGTCGCGGTCGCGATGGTGGGGTATGGGTGGCGGCGAGGACGTGCAACGCCGCTTCGGGGCATGCTCCTCCTCCTGCGAGCGGCGGCGCTCACGCTGGTCTTCGCGCTGGCATTCAATGCGCCCGCCGGTGCCCGGCTGGTTCCAGCGGCGATGGTGGCGCTGGATGCGTCCGCGAGCTGGACGCGCGGCGGGGATACGGCGCCATGGCGTCGGGCGGTGGCGATGGCCCGTTCACTCGCCGGCGACTCCCTGATCCTGTTTGGTGATTCCGTGCGCGCCGTATTGCGCCCGCCCGCCCACCCCGGGGACAATGCCACGCGCGTGCGTCCGCTGGTCGAGCGCGCGCTGGCCGCCGGTCGGCCGCTCACACTCATCACGGACGGAGAGATCGACGACCCGGGTGCGCGCGTGGCGTTCCCGGGGGGATCACGCGTGAATGTGCTGGCGCATTCTTCGGCGGTTGATGCGGGTGTCGTGCAGCTCGACGCGCCGCGCGCGGTGGTGAGCGGTGACACGCTGGATGTGCGCGTCGCGCTGCGCGCTGGCGCGCGCGCGACGCCAGCCGGCACGCTCGCGATTGCGGTGAACGGACGGACGCTGGCCACGGCAGCACTGGCGCCACTGGCCGCGCGATCCGATCGCACGCAAACCGTCCGCACGCCATTCAGCGGCGCGACGGGTCCGGCCGTGCTGTCCGCGATCGTTCGCGTTCCCGGCGACGTCGAGCCGCGCAACGACACGCTGAGTGTGCCGGTGGATGTCGCGCGTGCGGCGGGCGCGGTTCTGGCATCCACGTCGCCGGACTTCGATGCCCGCTTTCTGCTCCCCGTGCTGCGCGGCGCGGTTGCCCTGCCGACACGCGCCTACTTTCTTGTGGCGCCGCAGCAGTGGCGGCAGGACGGATCGCTCGCGCCGGTGAGCGAACGCGTCGTGCGCGACGCGTTGCGTGATGCGCCGCTGGCGATCATCCACGGCGACACCAGCTATTTTGGCGCGCCACGCTCCGTGACGACCGGCTCGCTGGCCCTGCTCGTGCCGCCGGCCGACTCTACCGGAGAATGGTATGCGGTGGCCGCACCCGCATCGCCCCTCTCCGGTGCGCTCGGCGGCATCGACTGGGACAGTCTGCCACCCATCACCACGTCGTTGCGCGCACCGGTCGGCCAGTGGAACGGATTGCTCGTCGCGCGCGCGCGCGAGTTCGAGCGACAGCCCGTCATCGCGGGCACCGCGTCCGGTCGCCGAGTCGTGATCGTGAGCGCGTCCGGCCTGTGGCGCTGGCAGTTCCGTGGCGGCGCCAGCGCCGACGCGTTCGCGGCGGTGTGGGGCAGTATATTTGACTGGCTCACCGCCGAGCGCCCTGATCCGCGAGCGGCGTTTCCCGCCGAGGGTGTGGTGCGTGCTGGCGAGGCAATTCGCTGGCGCCGTGGGTCCGGCTCGGATTCCGTGGTGATTGTCCGCCTCGAACGGCGTGGTACGACTCGCACGGATTCGGTACGGCTCCGCTTCGCCAGAGATGCCACTGTTGCCGAAAGTGATCCGCTCGCTGCCGGCATCTATGACGTCCGGGTCAGTGGAGGTGCAGCCGTGCTCGTGGTCAACGCGTCGCGCGAGCTGCTTCCCCGCGCACCCAGTGTCACCAGCGGCGCCGTTGGCGGCGCCGCCGAGCTGGGCGCGCGACCGGGCCTCAGGGAATTCTGGTGGGCGTACCTCCTCGCCCTCGCGTTGTTGTGCACGGAGTGGATTCTGCGCCGCATGCGTGGCCTGCGGTAACCGTGCTGGTGAGCTGACATTTCGACTCTGCATTCGTCATGCGCATTCTTCGTCGCAAGGAAGACCTGCCCCGGCGTACCCTGTGGCGCCGCATCAAGGACATCGCCCTCATGGATGTGGGGGTACTCGTGCGCGGCGGCGTCAGCCCCGGCTCGCTCGAAAAGCTCGAGGAGCTGCTGCTCGAGTCCGATTTCGGCGTTCCCGTAACCATCCGGCTGGTTGCCGAGGTGGAAGGATTGGCCAGCAAGGGAAAGGTCAGGACCCAGGAGGAATTTCTCCAGGTCCTGCGCGATGGCATCGACAGCGCCCTGCGCACCGGCAACAGCGATCCGGCGCTCAAGTTCGCGCCGTCCGCCCCGACCATCATTCTCGTCGTCGGAGTGAACGGAGCGGGGAAGACCACCTTCATCGCCAAGCTCGGCGCGCGGTTGCGCGGGGAGGGAAAATCCGTGGTGGTCGCGGCGGGCGATACGTATCGCGCGGGCGCGATTGATCAGCTCCGCGTGTGGGCCGAGCGCACCGGGACGCACTTCGTGGGCTCGGCCGCAGGTAGCGATCCGGCAGCCGTGGCATTCAATGCGATCGAGTCAGCCGTGGCGCGGCACGCCGACGTGGTGATCGTGGACACGGCTGGCCGGTTGCATACGCAGGACAACCTGATGACCGAGCTGCAGAAGGTTGCGCGAGTCGTCGCCAAACGGCTGCCGGGCGCGCCGCACGAGACGTTGCTGGTGCTCGACGGCACGATTGGCCAGAACGCGGTGGCGCAGGCCCGCGCGTTCGCGCAGGTCGTGCCGCTTACGGGCGTGGTGATCACCAAACTCGATGGCACGGCCCGCGGCGGCATCGTGGTCGCCGTGCACGAGGCACTCGACATCCCCGTCAAGTTCGTCGGCGTGGGCGAACAACCGGATGATCTGCTGCCCTTCGATGCGGATGCATTTGCGGGTAGGTTGGTAGCTGGTGGGTGGTAGCTGGTCGCTAGTCGCTGGTCGCTGATAGCGGGATTCCAGGCACCATCGTTCCCAGCGACCAGCGACCAGTCTCCAGCGACCAATTACCAGCGACCAGCGACCAGCGACCAGCCACCAGCTACCGTCTCAATGCTCCTCTCCACTCCCGTCACGTATCTCAAGCACATCGGTCCGCAGCGTGCGGAAGCGCTGCGGCGGCTGGGCGTGATCACGGCGGGGGATCTGCTGCGCCACCTGCCGCATCGCTACGAGGACGCGAGCACCGTCTCACCCATCTCGGCGCTGCATCCGGGAATGGAGGCCACGGTCATCGGTACGGTGATCTCCAAGGGCATCGTCCCCACGCGCAAGGGGCTGCGTGTCTTTCAGGCGGTGGTGCGGGATGACACCGGGCTCATCGAAGCCTCCTGGCCGGGCCAGCCGTTCCTGGACCGCGCGATCGCCAGGGACGATGTGCTGCTGTTGCGCGGCGTCGTTCGATTCTTTCACGGGCGCCAGCTTCAACCGCGCGAATTCGTGAATCTTGGACGGGACGCGGATGGTACGCAGGGCGGACGCGTGCTCGCCGTGTATCCCGCCACGGAACGGCTGTCGCACAAGCAGATTCGCGCACTCATCGATGAGCATCTGGACCTGCTGCTCGGTCTCGTGCACGAATACTTTCCGCCGGCGCTCCTGGCGCGCGCCGGCGTGCCACCGCTTCGGGACGCGCTGCGCATGGTGCACCATCCGGCGAACATGGACGAAGCGCTGCGCGGACGCTCCAGACTGGCCTTCGAGGAGCTGTTCTTCGTACACCTGCTGCACGCCCGCGCGCGCGAGATGGCCCGTGAGACGCGTCGCGGCATCACGTTTACCAACCGCCGGGATCTCACGTCGCGTCTCAAGGATGCGCTGCCCTTCGAGCTGACCGCAGCCCAGGTGCATGTCATCCGGGAAATCGTCTCGGACATGTGCAGTCCGCGACGCATGCACCGGCTCCTGCAGGGTGACGTCGGGAGCGGCAAAACCATCGTCGCGCTCTTTGCCGCGCTGCTCGCGCTCGAGAACGGGTTCCAGGCGGCGCTCATGGCACCCACCGAGCTGCTCGCGGAACAGCACGCGCGTACCCTGGAGCATCTGCTGGCCCCCCTGGGCGTGCGGCCGCTCCTCATGACGGGCAGCGTGCCGGCTCGCGAGCGGCGCCAGGCGGACGAGCGACTGGCGAGCGGCGCGCCGCTCATCGTCGTGGGCACGCACGCACTGGTGCAGGAGCGTACGCGCTTTGGCCGGCTCGGCCTCATCGTCATCGACGAGCAGCACCGATTCGGCGTCGAGCATCGCGCGGCGCTGGGAGAAAAGGGCGCGCGGCCGGATGTGCTCCTGCTGAGCGCGACGCCCATCCCACGCTCCCTGGCGCTGACGCTCCACGGCGACCTGGATGTCAGTGTGCTGGACGAGCGCCTGCCCGGCCGGCGCCCGGTACTGACCGCTCACCGGCCGGAGTCGGCACGCGAGCGGGTGCTCGAATTTGCGAGAAGCGAAGTCGAGCGGGGGCGACAGGTCTATATCGTCTATCCGGTCATCGAGGAGTCAGAGAAGACCGATCTCAAGGCCGCGACTACGATGCACGCCGAGCTGGCGTCGGGTGTCTTCGCCGACTATCGTGTGGCACTGCTGCATGGACGCCTGAGCGCGGACGAACGCGAGCGCACCATGCGCGCCTTCCGCGATCACGAGCTGGATGTGCTCGTCGCCACCACCGTGATCGAGGTCGGCATCGATGTGGCCAACGCCACCCTCATGCTCATCGAGCATCCGGAACGCTTCGGATTGTCGCAGCTGCATCAGCTCCGCGGCCGCGTCGGCCGTGGTGCGCAGGAGAGCTACTGCATTCTGCTGGGCGACGTGAGCATGGAGGTCGCCGAGCGTCTCCGTGTTTTCCTGGAGACCGAGAACGGATTCACCATCGCGCGCGAGGACCTGCGCATGCGCGGCATGGGTGATCTGTTCGGATCGCAGCAGAGCGGGGCACCCACCTTCCGGGTCGCGGATCCGCTGCGCGACGAGGAGCTGAATCGCAGCGCCATGGCGCTCGCCGCGGAGTATCTGGCGACCGATCCGGCACTCGAGCGCGCCGAACACGCCGGCATCCGTACCGCGCTCGGCGAGCGTTTCGCCCGCGCGATCGAGCTGTTTCGGGTGGGCTAGTTCACTCCGCCCCACGTCACCCCGCCCTTGGGAATCGGCCGCCCCACGTCACCCCGCCCTTGGGAATCGGCAATCGGGAATGGGGAATCGTGGGAATGGGGAATGATGAAGCGGGGTGAGGCGGCGGTGAAAAAAAGTGGCGGTGGGGTGCGGTGTGGGGAGGTCTTCCTTCCCGATTCCCCATTCCCGATTGCCGATTCCCAAGGGCGGGGTGACGTGGGGCGGCCCATTCCCAAGGGCGGGGTGACATGGGGCGGCCGGTTCCCAGGGGCGGGGTGGCGTGCGGCGGTCATGGCTTTCTCTCCGACAGTCTCTTCTTGATCCGTTCCAGCTCGGCGGTCCGTTTGTCGAGTTCGTCCTTGAGCCGCTGATTCTCCTTCTGCAGATCCGCGTTCTGCGCGACGCTGGCGGCCGCGGCATCGATCTTCGCCGCGTCCGCAGCGTGCGCGGTGGAGTCGGCGCGGCGCTGCAGCGAGTCCATGGCCCCGGCGACGCTGCGCAGAATGATGGCTTCCGTGCGATGGAGCACGAGCGAGCTGTCGCTGAGGTACGCCTGCAGGTTCTCGCGCGCGAGACTCGTGCTGGCGTGCGTGTTCGCGGGGTCGAGCCTGAACAACGCTCGCCAGAAGTTCACCTCCCGGCTTTCCGGCGCGTTCGGATGGCGTTGCGAGAACGCCGTGAGGATGTAATCGGCGTCGTCAAAGCGAGACTGGCCGGCCGCCAGTTGCGCCGCCGTGAGCGTCTGCTCCCAATTGCCAAGCGGCGGAAGCGCTGATTGCTGGTGAAGCGGTCGGGAGCAGGCGGTGATCGTCAGCGCCGTGGCCAGCGCGAGCAGACGCTTCACGCAGACACTCCAACACCGCTCGCGCTGCTCGGCGGCACCGCTCGAATGCGCTGACCGGATCGAATGGGGAGTACGATCTGAAAGGTCGTGCCGAGACTGACTGTGCTCTCCACGGAGATGGTGCCACCATGCGCCTGGACGATCTGTCGCGCGATGGCGAGGCCCAGCCCCGTTCCCCCGTGTGAGGCCGATTCCTGATTGTCGGCCTGATAGAACTTCTCGAAGACGTGTTGAAGTTGCAGCGGAGGAATTCCGACGCCGGTGTCACGAACGATGAACTGCACGGCGTCCTCCGTCGAACCCGCCAGAAGTTCAACCATGCCGCCGCGCTCGGTGAACTTGAATGCATTGGACAGCAAGTTGCCGAGTACCTCGCTCACGCGATCCGGATCCCACAGCACCTCGGCCGGCAGGTGATTCAGATGCTCGATGCGAAAGGTGATGTCGCGCTGCAGCGCCAGCACCTGGAATGTCTCCTCGAGATCCGCCAGGAACGGGGACAGCTTCGTTGGGCGCAGGTCCAGGCGGCTGCCGCCAGCTTCGAAGCGGCTCATGTCCAGCAACTGATGCACGAGGCGCGCAAGCGAGCGGGTCTGTGCGTCCAGGGTCCGAATGATCTCGCGCATCTTCGGCGCGACCGGACCGTAGACCTCCTCCTCGATGAGCTGCAGATAGCCGAGGATTACGTTGATCGGCGTCTTCAGCTCGTGCGACGCGATCGACACGAATTCGGCCTTCAGGCGGTCCAGCGCCGCGAGCTGCTGCGCCATGGAGCTGAAGCTCTGTGCCAGATGGCCAAACTCGTCACGGCGCGACGGTGAGATCGAAAGCCGGTGACCGAAGTCCCCATCTGCCACCGCGGCCATCCCCTGTTCCAGATCGCGCACCGGCCGACTGATGCTTCGCCAGAGCAGAATCGAGATAATGAGCGCGAGGGTCGCGCCGACAGCCAGGCCGAGCGCGGCGGCGCGCCGCGCCGCGGTGGTCTCGTCCGTGCCGGCGGCCACCAGGCGGCTCGATCGGTCCCGCAGCAGACGCTCGGCGCTGGTCAGCTCGCGCTCGGTGAGTGACACCGCGGTGAGCAGATGGCTCTTTGAAATGGAGTCCGCCGACGCCCAGTTCCCTGCCGCCGCCGCCTGGTACTCGAGCGGAACGAAGTACTGAACCTGGCGGATGCCGCTCGAGATCCGCGCCGCCGCGCTCGCCATGCTGAGCTGTTTGAGCGAATCCGCCAGCACCTGCAGCTCCGTGAGCTGCGAATCCATGGCCACCTTGTCCTTCGAGTCCTTGACGACCAGAATGGCGAGATCGAGACGACGGAGCTCGTCGGTTCCCGATCGCATCTGGTTGAGCACCAGGGATGCGGCAAAATCCCGCGTCTGCAGCAGGGTGGTGATTTGATGAAGCGTCGTGAGCGACCGCAATGCAATGGCGAGCGGCAGCAGCAGGACTATCGCGATCGCGAAGAGGCCAAGAGCCAGCTTTGAGCGAATCGTCGCGCGCGCGGTCACAGGGCGATAAGTCAGGGTAGGAAGTCCGCGTCTGCGATCGTGGGGTGTGTGACTGTATCCTTCATCGTACACGGAAACGCGAGTTCACGCCAGCGGGGCGGCGTGGGCGCTCTGCGAGCAGCCGTCATCTGTCGTTGACACATGCCGCCAGTGCCGCGTAGCTTGCCGATCCCCACAGAGCCGTTCACACACCATACACGACCAGTGCGTACGACGCGTATCGAAGATCTTCACGCGTACGTCGGTCGCGCGGCCACCGTGCGTGGCTGGGTGACCCACGTACGTTCGTCCGGCAAGATCGCCTTCATTGTGATCCGGGATGGTACGGGCATCCTGCAGGCCGTGCTGAGCCGCCCGCAGGTGAGCGACGCCATCTGGACGCGGTTTGCCGAGCTGTCCGTCGAGGCCTCGGTCGAGGTCACCGGCGAGGTCCGCGCCGATGCGCGTTCGCCCGGCGGACTCGAGCTGGCGGTGACAGCGCTGGAGTTGATCGGCGCCAGCCCGCTCGACTATCCCATTCAGCCCAAGGAGCACGGTGTCGATTTTCTCCTCGACAACCGGCATCTCTGGCTGCGGGTGCCGCGCCAGCGCGCCATCGCACGTGTGCGCAACGAAGTGGAGCAGGGCATTCATGACTTCTTCTACCAGCGCGGCTTTCTCCGGGTTGATACACCCATCCTCACCGCCGCCATCGGCGAACGCTCCGGGCTCTTCGAGACCGAGTACTTCGATGA
>Ga0070683_100000819_pt1 | contig 23040 bp, 20 predicted proteins | sample KBSC713LmetaG_FD_64662 | JGI IMG/M metagenome (GOLD analysis project Ga0070683, IMG submission 64662) | Corn rhizosphere microbial communities from Kellogg Biological Station, Michigan, USA - KBS C7.1-3L metaG | ecosystem: Host-associated > Plants > Roots > Rhizosphere ... | reverse complement strand
CTCTCCGACGCGGCCTACAAGGCCTGCCTGGACCTGGCCGAGGACAGCGGGCTGACCCGCAACATGGTGCTGCTGGCGGCCTGGAGCCTGGTCGTGGCCCGCCGCGCCGGCGCCCGTGAACTGGTGCTGGGCCTGGTGTCGGCCGGCCGTACGACGCCGCAGTCGCTCCAGGTCTTCGGCCCGTGCGTGAAAGTCCTCCCGGTGGTCTCCACTGTGGACGACGCCGGCTCGGTCAGCGCTTACCTGGCCGGGGTCGCGGCGGCCACTCGTGAGGCGCTGGCTGAGCCCGAGCTTCCGCTGGAGGATCTCGTGGCTGCCCTCGGGCTCGGCGGCGACCGGGCCAACCCGCTGGTCCAGATCGCCTTCGCCGCCCACGACGAGCTGATCCCCGATGAGCTGCGCACCGCCGACCTGACCCTGCGCCTGCACGAGGGGCACTGTGGCGGCACCGTGTACGACGCGATCCTGTACGTGCAGCGCTGGGCGCCGGCCGCCCGCCTGGCCCTGGAGTATGCCACCGCCGCCCGGCACGCCGGCGAGGCCGCCGAGTTGGCCGGGGCGCTGGACTCGACCCTGGTCGAGCTGGCCACGCGGCGCGACGCCGGGCTGGCCGAGGTCCGCACGATGACCCCGGCCCAGCGCGACCGGCTGGCCCGGATCGGGGCCGGACCAGAAGTGCCCGCGGCCCGAACCGCCGGGCTTTGGCAGCTTTTCGTGGCCGCGGTCGAGTCCGGGCCGGAGCGGCTGGCCGTACGGGACGCGGATCCGAGCCGGGTGCTGACCTACCGGACGCTGGCCGACGCAGCGATCGCGCAGTCGGCCGTGCTGGCCGCGGCCGGGGTCGGGATTGGGGACGTGGTCGGGCTGGCCGTACGCCGGTCGGTCGCCGAGGTCGTCGCGATCCTGGCCATCCTGCGGATCGGGGCCGCGTACACCGGGATCGAGACCGACGTGCCGGACGACACGCTGCGGGGCATGCTCGACAGCTGCGACGCCCGGGTCGTCCTGGCCGGAACGGAACGGATCGACCGCCTGCGGGCCGCACTACCCACCCGGACCGTCCTTGATGTCCACCGCACACAGTCCACGAGAGACGCTCCGCAGGCCGCCCCGGCCGACCCCGAACGCGTCGCGTACGTCGGTTTCACCTCCGGGTCGACCGGCACTCCCAAGGGCACGCTGGTCCCGCACCGCGGCGTGGTCCGGCTGGTGGCCGCCCCGGAGTACCTGGTCCCCGGGGCCACCGACCGGTTCCTGCGCCTGGCCCCGCTGGCCTTCGACGCGTCCACGCTGGAGATCTTCGCCCCGCTGGTCGCCGGTGGCCTCGTCGACGTGTACGCCGAGGAGTACCTGACCCCGGCCGGCCTGGCCGAGCACATCCGCTCCCGCGGCACTACCGGCCTGTGGCTGACCGCCGGCCTGTTCCGGCTCGTCGCCGACTTCGCCCCGGACGCGTTCGACGGCGTACGGCAGCTGCTGACCGGCGGTGACGTGGTACCGCCGGCTCAGGTCGCCCGGGTCCTCGACGCCTGTCCCGGGCTGCGCGTCACCAACGGGTACGGGCCGACCGAGAACACCACGTTCACCACCGTCCACCACGTCACCGATGCGTCCGATGTGGACGATCCGCTCCCCATCGGCCGCCCGGTCCCCGGTACCGGCGTTTTCGTCCTCGACCCGGCCGGCCGCCTGGTACCGCCGGGTGGCATCGGCGAGCTCTACGCGTCCGGCCCGGGTCTGGCCCTCGGGTACGCCGGCCGGCCGGCCGAGACCGACCGGGCCTTCGGGACCCTCTCCCCGGATACCGGGGAGCGGTTGTACCGCACCGGCGACCTGGTCCGCTGGGACGGGCAGGACCGGCTGACGTTCCTCGGCCGGCGGGACCGGCAGGTGAAGATCCGGGGCTTCCGGATCGAGCTGGACGCGGTCGAGCGGGTCCTCCGGGCCCACCCGGCCGTACGCGACGCGGCCGTGGCCGCCCTGACCGGGGCCGAGCAGCGACTGCTGGCCGCTCTCGTCACCGATGCCGGTCCGGAGCTGGCCGACGCCGTACGCGAGCACGCCGCCGCCCAGCTGCCTGGGCACGCCGTCCCGTCACTGTGGACGGTCGTACCCGAGTTGCCGGTCACCCGCAACGGGAAGCTGGACGTCGCCCGGCTGCGCGAACTGGCCGGGCAGCGGGGCGAGGCGCCGGTACCCCCAGAAAGGAAGCCCGAGCCCGACGGACCCGCACCCGGCGACGGCGCCGCCGACCTCGAGGCCACCGTCGCCGGGGTCTGGCACGCGGTGCTCGGCGTCGACGGCTTCGGCCGGGAAGAGAGCTTCTTCGACGTGGGCGGGGACTCGCTGCAGCTGCTGCGGGTCGCCGCGAGCCTGCGACGCGAGCTGCCGCGCTACGAGATCACCGTTCAGGACCTGCACGCGCACCAGAGCATCCGGGCGATCGGCACCCTCCTGCGGACCCGGGGGCACCGGTGACCGGCCCCCGCATCCCGCCGCCGGTGGGGCTGGGCGCGCACATCCGGGTGGTCAGCCCGGCGATGCCGTCGATGACGTACATCCCGGCCCGCGAGCGGCGCGGCCGGCGAGCCCTGACCGACCTCGGCTACACCGTCACGTACGGCTCGCACGCGTTCGACGTCTCCGACGACGGGCTGACCGCGGGCACCCCGGCCCAGCGGGCCAGCGACCTGATGGAGGCGTTCGCCGACCCCAGCGTCCAGGTCATCCTGGCCGCCGACGGCGGGGTCGGCACCCGGGACCTGCTGCCGTTGCTCGACCCCGCGGTCATCGCGGCCAACCCCAAACCCTTCGTCGGATACAGCGACAACGTCTACCTCAACCAGTACCTGCTCTCCGAGGTCGGGCTCAGCTCGCTCAACGGCTGCACCCTGATGCAGCACATGGGCGAGGCCGGCGGCGCCTACCCCGAGACCGTCGAGTACTTCCGGCGCGCGCTGGCCAGCGACCAACCGCTGCGCTGCGAGCCGCTGCCCTCCCGTACCGTCGGATTCATCGATTTTTACGTCCCCGAGCGCGAGGCCCGGCCGCGCACGCGCGACATCCCCGGCGGCTGGACGTGGCTGCGCCCGGGGCGGGCCGAGGCGCCGCTGATCGGGGCCGAGGTGACGCTGGTGCCCTCGCTGGTCGCCGAGTTCGGCCTGGTCGTCGACGGCACGGTCCTCTACTGGGACATCTCGTTTCACGGGTACGACGTCGAGCTGCACTTCAAAGCCTTGTGCGAGCGGCTCGACGTGACCCGGCTGGCCGGGATGGTCATCGGGTCGCATCCCGGCATCGCCCCGCCGGCGTGGGCCGAGACGGTCGACCAGATGCTCGACGCCTACCTCCCCGACGCCACGTACCCGGTCGTCGTCAACACCGATCTCAGCCACACCTCGCCGTCCTGGACCGTCCCCTACGGCGAGACCGTGGTGCTGAGCTCGCCGGACGACCTCATGGTGTTCCCGCGTCTCACGATTGTCCCGCGCTGAGCGGCTCCTGGGCGGCGACCGCGATCAGCGCCGCCTCGGTGCGGTTGCCGCAGTTGAGCTTGATGAGGATCGCCGACACGTTGCGCTTCACCGCGTGGATCGAGATGTTCAGGGCCCGGGCGATCTGCTGGTTGCTCCGGCCCAGGGCCAGAAGCGTGAGGACCGATACCTCGCGTGGCGTGAGCCGGTCGGTCGGCCGGGCCGGCGTGAGCTCGACCCGCGGCGCGGTCAGGGCATCCGGAACGCCGTCGGGCGCGAAGCGTTGCCGCTGGACCTCGAGGGCCTCCCGGATCGGGTTGGGCAGCAACTGGTTCACCGCCTCGCGGAGCAGCTCGTGGGCGAAGACCACGGCGTCGCCCTGGCGTACGACGATCTCGCTCATCAGCGCCTCCTCCCAGGCCAGCAGGAGACCGGCCGTGGTGCCGCCGAGCATGTCGGCGATCCGTTGCGGATCCAGCTGGGGCCCGAGGGCGGCCGCCGTGTAGATGAATTGCCGGCACTGCGGCGACAACCCGGCCAGCAGTCGCCGGACCACGGTGTGGACCCGCTGCGGCAGACCCGGACCGACATCGCTGACCGCCTGGCCGGCATCGCAGCGGACTCGCTCCTCCTCGACCAGCCCGTCGATGAGCGCCACCGTCAACCGCGGCTCGCCGCTCGCGGTCCACAGCCAGCGCAACAGCTCCGGCGACGGCGGCGCCCCGAACGCGTCCGTGGCCAACTGCTCTACGGCCGCCCCGGTCAGCGGCTCGATCAGGCAACGGCTCACCGGCGGCCGTGCCCGGTCGAGCATCTCGTGCAGGTCCGGCCGCGCGATGACGCTGCGGGCGGCCAGGAGCACGCCGACGGCCGCGCCGCGGGACGCGGTGAGCAGCCCGTCGAGCACCTCGGCGGGGAGCTGGTCGGCGTCGTCGGCCAGGATCAACCCCGGAGAGCTCACCGGCTCGTTGATGGTGGCCGGCGTGACCCGGATCGTCGGCAGGCCGGAGCGGCGGGCCTCGGCCTCGGCGGCGTCGATCAGGCGGGTCCTCCCGCTGCCGGGCGCGCCCTCGATGAGCAGTGCATCGCCGCGCCTCTCCCGCAGCGAGTCAAGCATCCGATTTATCCGGGTCAGGACGGTGTTTCTCCCGTAGAGCCGTGCTGGCATTGTGGTGGTCTCTCCCTCCGCGAACCAACCCTCGTCCAGAAGGCGTTCCGGTTCGTCCCGACCCGTTCTGTTGGTTCCAGCCGTTCTAGATGTCGGCTTTAGAACCGCGCCAGGACTTCCGTCGCGAAGGCGACAAGCGCATCGCCCGCCACCTCGTGGGTGGCGGGCGCGAACCTCGTACGCGAGGCGGCCACGGCCGGCCCGGCGCCAGGCCAGCCCGTCGGTCTCGGCCACGTGGACCCCCGCACCCAGCGTCAGCGGCACCCGATCGGTCCGCTCGAAAGTGCGGTCACCCGCTCAGGCTGGCACTCGAGCCAGCATCTCGGCCACCGCGATGACCGACAGCTGCGTGTTGGCCGCCGGCACCGTCGGGAGGATGGAGGCGTCCACCACCCGCAGGTTGGCCACCCCCCGTACCCGCCCGTCGGCGTCCACGACTGCGTCGGCCGCCGTGTCCGGCCCCATGGCGCAGGTCCCGACCGGGTGCCAGTAGCTGCCCGCCCGGTCTCGCAGCTCCACGTCGGGAATGTCCTGCGGCGCCCGCGGGTCGGCCAGGGTGGCCAGCGACTTCAGGGCCGCGCTGCCGGCCAGCTCGGCGGCGAGCTCCAATCCGATACGGCCAACCGCGAGGTCCCGCCCCTCCGGATCGGTCAGCGCACCGGTGTCGATGAGCGCCGGGGTGGCCGGGTCGGCGCCGGCCAGCCGGACCGAGCCGCGCGAGCGCGGCTTCATGACGAACGCCGCGATGCCCACCTCGTACTGCCCCGGCGGCAACTCCCCGAACAGTGGCGCCCCCGCCGTCGGCAGCGCGTGCAGATCCCAGGCTCCGCGCGGGCAGTAGCCGCTGGCCGCCCGGATGGCGACCTGGCTCGCGTACAGCTCGCCCTCCGCCTCCTTGGCCGCCAGGGCCCGGTTGAGCTCGTCGGTCGGGGCAAGCGGCAGGACCAGGCTCGGATGATCGGAGAGGTTGCGCCCTACCCCCGGCAGGTCGACCGCCACCGGGATACCCAGCGGCTCCAGTTCGCCGGCCGGCCCGACGCCGCTCCGCAGCAACAGCACCGGCGAGCCGAACGCCCCGGCGGCCAGGATGTACGTCTCGCCGGTGACCCGGCGCGGCCGGCCGTCCACCACGACCTCGGCCTGCCGGACCCGCCCGTCCCGCATGGCCAGCCGCTCGACCGTCGCGCCGGCGAGGATGGTCAGGTTCGGCCGGTCCCGCACCGGGTCGAGGTAGGCGAACGCCGAGTTCCAGCGCAGTTCCCCGATCGCGTTCACCGGCGGGCACCCGTATCCCGGCCCGGCGCCCGGGGCGGCCAGGTCCGGTATCTCGGGGTAGCCCAACTCGTGGGCGGCGGCGAGCGCACCACTGCTCCAGGCCGACAGCTCGGTGCGCGGGATCGGCCGCAGGCGCATGGTGTCGACCGCGGTCCGCCGGTACGGCTCGAGTCCCTCCGCCGACCAGCTTGATCCGCCTCGCGCCGCCCACTCGGCATAGTCGGCCGTCGACCCCCAGGTGTGCCAGCACCCGTTGATACACGAAGACCCGCCGAGGACCTTCGCCCGCAACCGGTACGGCGGGCAGTCCCGCTCCCAGACGTCGTCGCGGGGCAGCACCCGCGCGTCGAGTACCGTGGGCGGCCACGCGGTGCGGTCCGTACCGTAGTCCGGGCCGGCCTCGATCAGCAGTACCGAGCGGCTCGGGTCCTCGCTCAGCCGGGCAGCTAACACGCAGCCGGCCACTCCTCCGCCGACAATGACGACGTCGTACCCGCTGGCGGTGGCTGCGTCATTCATGACCTCTCCCGGCTCGGTGAACTCCTCTCCGGAATGTCTAGCCGCGGCCGGGCGGTATCCACTACTACTCTTTGGTGCTCCCCGGCAGTTGCGTAGGCCGGGCGCCGTGGCCTCGCGTTGTCCGCCAGATCAGCCGCTCAGGCCTCAATGACCTGAATTGCGGGTGACGAATCCGCTTTCGTAGGCGAGCACTACCGCCTGCACCCGGTCGCGGATGGCGAGCTTGGTCAGGATCCGGGCGACGTGGGTCTTGACCGTGGTCTCGGCCACCACCAACTCGGCGGCGATCTCGGCGTTGGAAAGCCCTCGTGCGATGAGGCGCAGCACGTCGAGTTCGCGTTCGGTCAGCGGGGTCAGCTGTGGGGGAAGTCCCGGCGGCTGGACGGGCTCGACGAAGCGTTCGACCAGTCGTTGGGTGATGGACGGCTCGATGAGGGAGTCGCCGGTCGCGGCGGCCCGGACGGCGGCGATCAGCCGGGTCGACGGGGCGTCCTTGAGCAGGAAGCCGGCCGCGCCGGCGCGCAGCGCGCGGTACACGTACTCGTTCTGATCGAACGTGGTGAGCACGACGATCGTGGGCGGGTCGGGGTGGCGGAGAATCTCCTCGGTGGCCGAGAGCCCGTCAAGTTCCGGCATCCGGATGTCCATCAAGATCACATCGGGTTCGGCCAGCTGGGCCTGGCGGATGGCCTCGATACCGGTGTCGGCCTCGGCGACCACCTCGATGTCGCCCTCGGCTTCCAGGATCACCCGGAAGCCGGTGCGCACAAGTGTCTGGTCGTCGGCGACGAGCACGCGAATCTTCGCGGACATACCCGAGATTCTGCCGGTCCGGTGCTGGTCGGCGGGTCATCCCTGCGGACGACGTGCGTGCTCAACATCGTCCTCACGCCGGACGAGGGCTACAGGGCCTGGTTCCTACCGTCGTGGCAACGACGTCACCGATCGAAAGGAACCTCCGATGAACACCATCCTCAAGGGAATCCGACCCCTCGACTACGTGCTGGCCGGCCTCATGACCGCGGCCGGCGGGTATCTGATGTATCAGAACAGCGTCGCGGCCTACGGCCCCGGGCTACCCCATCCGCAGTCGACCACCACCGTGACGATGCTGCCGTTCTTCGTGGCGGTGACGTTGCCGATCCTGTGGCGCCGGCGCGACATCGTCGCGGTCGTCGGGGCGACCACCGTCGCCACCGCGGTCCACGTGGTGCTGTTCGGTTGGAACACCCGCTGTGGGGTCGTGGTTCCTCTGTCGTTCGCGCTTGCCTACGCCGTGGGTCGATTCGCCACGAGCCGGCGGGACCACCTGATCGGCCTCGCTGGAATCCTCCTGCTCCAGGTCGTCACGGTCGCCCGGGATGCGTCGATCGACACGATGATCAGCGCTTTGCCGCTCACGATTCCGGTCGGGGCGCTCAGCTACGCCATCGGCCGCTTCGTCCAGACTAGGGTCAGCAAGAAGCAGGTCGTCGCGGCAGCAGCGTGACCGGCCCTGCGCGAAGGAGTACGGCAATGGGTGAGGTCTTCCGCGGTATCAAGCTGGGCGATGCCGCTCTCGCCGGTGCACTCACCGGGCTGGGTCTGCTCGTGATGCGGTTCGACGTCCAGGTGACCGATGCCCATGTCGCCAAGTCGGTTGTCGCCGGATCGATGGTCCACTCGTTGAGCTCCCACTCGACGTGGATGATCCCGGTGTTTCTCGCCGCCACGATCCCGGTGCTGTGGTGGCGGCGCAGCGTCATCGCCGTCACCGGCATCGCGATCGCGGTCATCGCGCTGCATGATGTGCTCTTCGGGTGGGTGACCCGGTGCGGCGCCGGGCTCCCGCTCGCGCTGGTGCTGGCGTTCCTCGCAGCGCTGCGCTACGAGCGCCCGAAGGCGTGGATCGCCGGCGGGCTCAGCGTGCTGCTGAGCGTGGTCGTGGTCGTGGTCGACGCGACCACCGGACCGAGCGTCCTGGCCTTCACCGTGCCGGTCATCCTCATCGTCTTCGGGATCGGCCGAGCGGCCCGTCACCGCACCGTGCTGCATCAGGAACTCAAGGCCCGTGACGCCGAGCTTCGGCGGCTTCGTGACGAGCGGGCCGCGCTCATCGTCGCCGACGACCGGGCGCGGCTGTCCCGACAACTCGACGGCCTGCTCCAGGAGCGCCTGGAGCAGTTGACGGCCGCCGCCGGCTCCGCCGAAGGCCTCGCTCCGGTGCAGGCGAAAGCGCTGTTGGAGTCCATCGAGGCCGGCAGCCGGAAGACGCTGGACGACATGCGCGAGATCGTCGGACTGCTGCGCGGTGGTGACGTCGCCTTGGCGCCCACCCCGACGGTCGCCCATCTCGACGCGCTCCTGGCCCGCCACCAGGCGGCGAACTCGCGGCTCACCGTGACGGGCAACGCCCGCTCGCTCCCGGCCACCGTCGAACTCTCGGCGTACCGGATCATCGAACACCTCGTCACTGTGCTCGCCGACCAGGCCGACTCGCCGATCGCCGTTACGGTGCGGTTCGAGGACGAGGCACTCGAGATCCGCGTGACCGGGCCGGTGAGCAAGGGCGCCGACGTGAAGCAGGCCATCGCGCGGGCCCGGGAGCGGGCCCGTCTCCTCGGCGGCTCGCTCGAGGTGAAGGTGGCCCGCGGGCAGGCCGGCGCCGTGGCCCTGCTGCCCGTGCACGGCTGAGCTCAGGGGTGAGGCATGCGCCGGTACGAGAAGGCAGCGATCGCGACGCTGATGTTCGCCATCGTCGCGCTGCCGACGGCGATCCACGGCTGGCCGACCTCCATCGCCGGGAACATCTTCACCGCCGCGCTGCTGGCCAGCGGGCTGACGCTGCTGTGGTGGCGGACCCATCCTCGTCTGGTCGCCGTCCTCGGCGCGGCGCTCGGTCTCGTCCCCGCGTTCCTCGGTGACTACGGATGGTTCCCGGACACCGCCTTCGCGATCCTGACGCTCCTCGCGACCGTCACCGCACTCGCCTGGCGCGGCCGGGCGGCCTGGGTCGCCGCGCTCGGGCTGGGAATCTATCTCTTCGTCGTCTGGCTGGCCCTCGGCGGCACGAGCGCGATCGCGTTGGTGATGTTCAGCGTGCCCGGCTTCCTTGCCGGTACGGTTCTGCGGCAGCGCTGGGAGGCCGCCGACGAGCTCGCCCGCCGCGGCCGGGAGCTCGAGGAGGAACGGGAACTCTTCGCGGAACTCGCCTTGCGGCATGAACGCGCTCGAATCGCCTCGGAACTGCACGACATCATCGGGCACGCGATCAGCGTCATGGTCATCCAGGCCGCGGCCGGACAGCGACTGGTCGACCATGACCCCGATCGGGCCAAGGAGGCCTTCGCCGCTATCGCGGAGTCGGCCCGCCAGGGCAAAGCAGACCTGCAACGGCTGATCGAGCTGCTCGGCGGCACGACGGTCGGCGGACCCGACCTCTCGCTGATCGAGGAGGTCGTGACCCGGGCCGCCCGCAGCGGGTTGGACGTGTCGTGCCGGTTCGAGGGAGACCGCGACGGCTTCACCGCGCCGGCCGCGCACGTCGCGTTCCGTCTCGTGCAGGAGAGCCTCACCAATGCGTTGCGCTACGCGCCCGGCGCGGCCGTTCGCATACTCGTCAACGGGTCGGGCCCGGGGCTGACGGTGCGCGTCGAGAACGACCAGTCAATCCAACCGCGACCGGGTCTATCCGGCACCGGTCGCGGACTCGTCGGCCTCCGCGAGCGCGTGCAGGAACTCGGTGGTCAGCTGCTCGCCGGTCCGACCCCCCGCGGCGGCTGGCTGGTCGAGGCAACGCTTCCCGAGTAGCCGCCTTCTTCGCGGCGGGAACCGGTCAGCAGGCCACCGTCGACGGGTTGGACGGAACGTACGTGGGGTCCTCGATGACGGCCTTGCCGGTTGGATCGGCGCCCTTGACCGGGATCCGCGCGGCCCCGGTGATCGTCCAGTCCAGGTGCAGCTGCCGGTAGTACCCGCCGGGCATGCCGGCGATGCCGAAGTACACCTGGAAACGGCCCGTGCCCGTGTCACACGGGCCCGACGACGGCGACGGCCGGTTGTAGAGGTCTTCCGTCGCCTTGCTGGTGAACTGGACGAGCAGGGTTCCGTCGGCCAGCATCATGCCCGGCTGGACGCCACCGGGGCTGAAGGTGAACGTGTTGAAGAAGTGCCCGCCGTGGACGTTGGCGTGCTCGGCGGTGACCCGCAGGAACGACGGGCCGGCGCCCAGCGCGAGCGCCGGGTCGGTGCCGACACTGCTGCTCGCCGCGACCCGGGAACCCCACGCGGCGTAGAGCTGGGCGAGCTTCCCCGGGTCGAGCACGAGTTGGCCGGGGGGCGGCGTGGGCGTGAGATAGCCGTCGGGGTCGATGCCGGGCACCGGCACCTTGGTCTTGTCGGTGTTGTAGTACAGCTGGGTCAGCTTCCACGGCTGGTCGGGGCCCGTGCGACCGAAGCGCACGACGAGGTAGACGGTCCGGCCGTCGGACAGCTTCGCGGTGGCGGTGGCCAGGAAGTACGCCGGATAGCCCTTCTGGTCCCGCGGCAAGCCGATCTTGATGTCGGAGAGGTCGGCCACGCTCACACCGGGCAGCGCCAGCAAGTCGGTGAGCCCGTCGGCGTCGACGTGCGACTTGTTGCCGCCACGCGCCTCGGACCAGGTGTTCACCGTGATGATGCGGGCCTTGTTCGCGTCGAGGACATCGTCGGCGGCGGCCGCGGGGGAGGGGCCGGCGACCGTGGCGACCACCGCGATCACCACGGCGACCACGCCGCCCGCCAACGCGGGTACGCCGGTGGCCGCCTTCGACGCGCCCGTCTTGACCGCGGTGACCGCGACGGTCGCGCCGGTGCCCAAGGCCGGATTGCTGGCCGTCGCCGACAGTGCGCCGGTGGCTTGGAGGGCGCTCGTGCCGCCGGCGACCACCGCGCCCGAACCGGCGGCGATGACCGACCCGGCCGCGACGATCGCCCCACCGGGCACGAGAATCGCGCCGGTCAGCGCGCCGATGGTCATCCAGTCCGGCCCGTACGCGGCACTCGCGGCCTCGTCGAGCTCGGCGAGGAACGCCTCCGCGGTCGGCGGCCGGTCGTCGGGGCTTTCCGACGTCGCGCGCTCGATCAGGGCGGCCATGCTCGGCGGCACCTCGCCAACCAGTAGCGAAGCCAGCAACACGCCGCCGGTGAACAGGTCGCTGCGCGGGTCGAGCCGTTCGTGTCGCCGCTGTTCGGGGCTGAGGTATTCCGGCGTGCCCTCGACCGCGTCGAGGTCGGCATCGCCCGGGCGGGCCAGCGCGAACGTGCCCAGCATCGCCCCTTCGACCGAGTGCAGGTCGATCGCGGACGGCGTGATGTCGCGATGGACCAGCCCGGCCGCGTGGACGGCGGTCAGCCCGGTCAGCACGTCCCGCAGGACGATGGCCGCCTGCTCCCCGGTGAACTGCCGCTCCCCGTCGAGGAACCCGCGGACGGTGCCGGCGGGGGCAGGCTCCGTCACCAGCGTGGTGGTCAGGTTTTCGCGTACTCGCGGCAGCTGGTCCCCGCGGAGCTGACTCAGCACGGCGACGTGCCGATCGAACAGCGACCGGTCCTCGGCGTCCGGCGGGACCGTGGTCAGCAGGACCGATGACCCGTCGTCATCCACCGCGACGTATCGCACCGCGCCGGCGGTCCGGTCCAGCTCGGCGACCGGCCGGTAGCGGCCGAAGTCGGCATCCGCGGGCGGGACGAACGCGGCGGGCGGCGCCAGCTCCGGCCGATCCGGCCGCCACGGCCGCGCCAGCAGGACGCCGATGACGAGGCCGATCACCGGGCCGAGCACGATGAACCGACTGTCCGGCTTGATCAGGCCCGCCTCATGCAGGACGAGCGCCTCACCGACGCCGGCCGCCAAGCCGAACACGCCGCCGAGCAACGTGCGCGACATCCGGCCGGCGCGCCGGCGACGGGCGAAGAGGATGGCCAGCACGCCAGCCACGACGGCGAGCACGACCCCGCCCAGCCCGGCGACGGTGCCGTAGGGGCTGCGATCGACGACGAGCGTGACGTTGGCGGCGCAGCCGTCGGCACCGCCGTGGACCTTCGCCGTACGGCTGACCGAGCCGAGCATCGGCACCGCGTCCTGGCTCACGTACCGCGATTTGCCGGCGCCCGAACCGGACGCCACGTCGAAGGTGAACCCGAACATCGACATTTCCGCGCGACCGGCCGTGAGCGGGCGCTCCGAGTCGACCACGACAATCGGCACGCTTCCGGACGGGATCGTCCAGACCATGCCGTCACGAAGCGGCGTACCGGCCAGCTCGTTGACGCTCTGGCCGGCGAGCTTCGCGCGCAATGCGTTGGCCTGCGCGGCATTCGGCGCGGTATAGCCGGTGAGAGTGCAGGTGGAGGCCGGGGCCGCCGAGGCCGGGACGGCAAGCAACGCCGTCAGGCCGGCGGCGACGACAAGCAGCGAAGCCAGCCGTGAGCGGGTTCTGGACATCGTCGGTGCCCTTCGGCCGGGGAGGGTATCTCTGGGCGGCCAGTCTATGAACGCAGCTCAGGAGCATTGCCCCCTGCGCGGGCGCTGTCTGGCAACGTTCGGCGGACCGGATACCAGCCGATTAGGGTGTCGGCATGGCGGCGGGCGGTTACCGGTTGGGGGTCGATCTCGGCACCTCCAACACCGTCGCCGTGCTCGCCCGCCCCGACGGCCGCGTGACGCCGTTGCTGTTCGACGGTGCGCCGATCCTGGCTTCCTGCGTGTGCGTCACCGAAGACGGCGACATCGTCGTCGGGCCCGATGCGATCCATTCGGCCGCCGGGCGCCCGGCCGCATTCGAGCCTTATCCCAAGCGCCGCATCGATGACGGCACCGTGCTGCTCGGCGACCTGGAGGTCTCGGTCGTCGACCTGTTGGCGGCCGTGTTGCGCCGGGTGGCCGACGAGGCGAACCGGGTCGCCGGCACAACCGTCGGGTCGGTCACCCTGACCCATCCGGCCGGTTGGGCCGCGCCGCGCCAAGAGGTGTTGCGCGCGGCCGCCGCAGTTGCCGACCTGCCGGCGCCGACGCTGGTACCCGAGCCGGTCGCCGCCGCCGCGTACTTCGTCCACGTCCTCGGTCGCCGGCTGCCGCCCGGGGCGGCGCTGGCCATCTTCGACTTCGGCGCGGGCACGTTCGACGCGTCCGTGGTCCGCCGCGACCCGGACGGGTTCACGACGCTCGCCGTCGAGGGGCTCGACGCGGTCGGCGGGATCGACGTCGACGCGGCCATCGTCGAGCACATCGGCGAGGTACTGGCCGAGCGCGCCCCCGAAGCGTGGCACCGGCTGCTCACCGATCCGGCCGAGCGGCGCCAGAACCGAGCGCTCTGGGATGACGTCCGGGCCGCGAAGGAGATGCTGTCGCGCTCGTCGTCGTCGGTGGTGCACACGCCGATCGAAGGGCCCGACCTGCCGCTCGGGCGGGAGCAGTTCGACGAGTTGGCCACTCCGCTGCTGGCGCAGGCGGTGGCCGCCACCGACAAGGCGATCCGAGCCGCCGGCCGGGCCCCCGCCGACCTGGCCGGCGTGCTGTTCGTCGGCGGGTCGAGCCGCATCCCGCTCGCCTCGACGCTCCTGCACCGCAGTCTGGGCGTGGCGCCGACCGTGCTCGACCAGCCCGAGATTGTCGTCGCCGCCGGTGCACTGCTGGCGACCCCGGCCGCCCCACCGCCGCCGGTCATCGACGCCGTCCCAGTGCCGGTGAGGCCGGTATACCGAGCACCGGAACGGCCACGGGCGAAACTCAGCCGGCCGCTCTGGATCGTCGCCGGGCTCGTCGTCCTCGCCGCACTGATCCCCACCGCTCGCGCCGGGGCCGCTCCGGCATTCACGGATGGGCTGCGCGCCCCGCTCGGCCCGACCGGCTGGGTCGCCGTCATCGGCGCGCTCGCACTCCTCGCGACCGCCGGACTGCACCGGGTGGCGGGCGTCGAACGGCCGCGCTGGGGCCGGCTCGCCGGATCCGGCGCGATCGCCGCGGCCGGTTACGCGGCCGTCGTCGCGATGACGGCGGCCGTCGCCCACGTAAGGAACGGCGCGCCGCTGCTCGCCCCCGAGGCATTCGCTGCCAACCCGGCTGACCCCAGTACCGTGGAAAGCCTTCAAGGCACACCGGGTGACCTCCTCGTCGGGACCATCGTCGCCGGGGTCGCCGCCGCCGGCCTCGGGCTGTGGCTCCTCGCCGGGCGGGGCGGCCGCGCGCGCCGATGGTCCGGCCGGCTCCGGCTCGCCGCGACCGCCGGCGCCGGCGCCGTGTTCGGCCTCGCCGCTCAGACGCACGCCTACGGCCTCGTCCCCAACGTCGCGGCGCTGAGCGACTACGGCGCCTCGGGGGTGCACGCCGACGTGCCCCTCGTCGAGGTCCACCCCGAGCGCGACACCGGCTTCGCGTTCGCCGATCGGGTCCTGACCGCCGGCGGGCTGCGGGCCGCGGCGCTCGGGATCCTCTTCACGGTGGGTGTCGCGCTCGTGGCGATCGCCGTCCTGCTCTGCGCGGCGCTGGCCCGGCGCTGGCTGTCGGCGGCCGCCGGTCCGGTCCGCGCGTACGCCGCCGGCGTCGGCTACGGACTGTTCGCCGCGGCCGGCCTCGCGCTGGCCTACCACGCATGGACCGAGTTCTCCTACTGGGGCCGGTGGCATCGCGACGGCAGTGGTTACTGGCAGCCGGTGCCGCGGCCGCCGTTGCTGAGCGCGGTGCCGACCGTCTGGCTGGTCGCCGCGCCGCCGCTGGCCATCCTGCTCGGACTCGGCGCGGTGGCCTACGTGGCGAGCACCCGGCGTCGCCGGGTATGAAACCTCGGTGAAAACCATGTTCGCCGACCGGGTCGCGGCGAATAATGCGACGTATGGAAATGTCTCGACGTAATGTCCTGGCTGGTGGAGCCGGAGCCCTGGCCACGAGCTGGCTCCTCACCCCCGACGATGCGGCGGCGGCCGAACCAAGCGCCCTGCCCAGCCCGAGCGCCTCGGGCATCGACCACATCGTGGTCGTGTGCATGGAGAACCGGTCCTTCGACCATCTGCTCGGCTGGCTGCCCGGGGCCAACGGCAAGCAGGCCGGCCTGTCCTACGCCGACACGACCGGGGCCATGCACCCGACGTACCACCTCACCACCACGCAAGGTTGTGCCTACGCCGACCCCGACCACTCGTACGGCGGTGGGCGCACCGAATTCAACAACGGGGCTTGCGACGGCTGGCTGCGCGCCAATGACATCTTCTCGATCGGCTACTACCAGCCGTCGGATCTGCCGTTCCTCGGCACCGCCGCGCCGATGTGGACGGTGTGCGACAACTTCTACGCCTCGACGATGGGGCCGACCTTCCCCAACCGGCTCTACCTGTGGAGCGCCCAGACCGACCGCACCTCCAACACGTTCAGCTTCACGTCGGTGCCGACCATTTTCGACCGTCTGCGGGCGGCCGGGATTTCCCGCCGGTACTACTACTCTGACGTGCCTTTCTCGGCTCTTTGGGGGCTGAAATACCTGGGCGTCAGCGAGGAACTCGACGCGTTCTTCGCCGACGCGGCGGCCGGCACGCTCCCGGCGGTCAGCTACGTCGAGCCGGCGCTGTTCCTCGAGGTCGCCGACGGCCTGTCGAACGACTACCACCCGCACGGCGACATCCGCAACGGCGAGGCGTTTCTGAACCAGATCTACCGGGCGGTGACGACCAGCCCGGCCTGGTCGAAGACCGTGCTGATCTTCACATTCGACGAGTGGGGCGGCTTCTTCGACCACGTGCCGCCGACCACGGCGCCGGACACCAACCCGAACTCGACGGGCCTGCGCGGGTTCCGGATCCCGACGCTCGTCATCTCGCCGCTGGCCCCGCGGCACACCGTGGCCCACGGCCTCTACGACCACACCTCAATCCTCAAGCTCATCGAGTGGCGCTTCGGCCTCGCGCCGCTGACCCCGCGCGATGCGGCGGCCAACAACCTCGCCGAGGTGTTGTCGTTTGGCGCGCCCAACCTCGACGCCCCGCAGTGGACCGTCGACAGCGTCTTCGTCCTGCCGTGCTTCGCGCAGAGCGGGGCCAAGACCAGTACGCAGGAAAAAGGCGATTGGGTAAGGCTGCGCGAGGCCGCCATCCAGGCCGGCTGGCCGCTTAAACCGCGCTGACCTCGCGAATCCATTCCAGCACCCGCGGCCCGAGCTTGAGCACCGAGACGTGGCCCTCCCCGTCGAGAATGTTCAGCTCGGCGCCCGGGATGTGGGCGGCCAGCCATTCGCCGTGTCCACTGGGGACGAAGACGTCGTCGCGGCCGTGGAAGATGTACGCCGGCGCGCCGATCTGCGCGAGGTCGAAGCCCCACGGCGCGACGAACGCCACGTTGTCGTCGATGGCCGGTCCCGGGCCGTTGGCCATGGCCGGGGCGACGACGCTGCCGAACCAGGACCACGCGCCCTCGAGCGCGGCCCAGTCGGCCTTCGTGAACGGGATGTCGCCGTCGTTGGCGTGGGCCTTCTCGTAGGCCTCGCTCGCCTCGCGGCTGGTGAGGACGGCGCGCATGGCCCCGTCCTGCAGCGGCGCCATGCCGGCGAAGTAGTCCAGGCCCTCGGCGCCGTACGGGGCGAGCGATGAACCGCTGGCTACGGCGAGGACGCGGTCGGCGAGCAGGGCGGCGCAGGCCAGCGCGTGCGGCCCGCCGCCCGAGTGGCCGAGCAGCGCGAACCGGTCGATGCCGAGCGCGTCGACGACGCTGCGCACGTCCTCGGCGGCCGAGGCGACGTCACGACCGGGTCGGGCGGTCGAGCCGCCGTAGCCGGGCCGGTCGTACGCGACCCAGCGCAGGCCGAGCCGGTCGGCGTCGCCGAACAGCGGGGCCGGCGGCGCGCCGATGTTCGGCGTCCCGTGGTGCCAGACGACCGCGAGCCGATCCTCCTCTGCACTGTCGTAGGCGTGCAGCGTGCGTCCATCGTCGCGGGTCACGTCGAACTCGATCACAGTGGCAGTATGTCCGGCGTGACGGGCTGGATCCAACCGGCGCTCGACCTGGACAGCGCGGTCCCGTCGCGTTGCTCGTGACCGCGGCGGTCGGTCGGTCGCCGCGGTCGGTCGCCGCGGTCGGTCGCGATCGGCGTCGGCGTCGGCGTCGGCGTCGGCGTCGGCGAGGAAACCAAGTTCCGCGGCCGGTTCATCGTGCTCAGCGTTCAGCCGCGACGGGCGTTTCGCACAATCGCCTCGACAATCTGTGGCCGGGCGCCAACCGGCAGATCGTGACCCATCCCCGGAATCACCAGGAGTTCGGCCCCCGGCACCGCCGCCGCCGTGGCCCGACCTCCGCTGACGTCGATGAGCGGATCGACCTCGCCGTGGATGACCACGGTCGGCACGGTCACCGCGCGCAGGCCCTCGGTCCGATCCGGCGAGGCCAGCGCGGCGGCCAGTTGGCGGAGCGTGCCCACCGGCCGGTACGACCGGTCGTACTTGGCCGTGGCCCGGTCCAGCAGTTCCTGATCGGTCACCGGAAACCCGGTCGAGCCGATGATCCGCGACGACCGGACGGTGTTCGCGATGGCCTCTTCACGGCTGGCCGCCGGCGGACGGCCCAGCACGCTGCGCGCCTCGGGGGTGGCCTGCCCGACGGTATGGTCACCGGTGCTCGACATGATCGACGCGAGGCTGCGGACCCGGTCCGGGTGGTCGATCACGGCCTGCTGGGCGACCATCCCGCCAAGCGACGCCCCGACCAGGTGGGCTCGGTCGATGCCGAGGGCGTCGAGCAGCCCGACGGTGTCGTCGGCGAGATCCGACAAAAGGTAGGGCGCGGAGTCCGGCGTCGCGAGGTTCGGCGCGCCGAGGTGGTCGAGGCTCGTCGACAGGCCCGCGTCGCGGTTGTCAAACCGGATGAGGTGGAAGCCTCGGCCGGCCAGCATTTCGCAGAACGGCAGCGGCCAGTCGATGAGCTGCGCGCCGAGACCCATGATGAGGACCATCGGGGGATCGTTCGGGTCGCCGAGCGTCTGGTACTCCAGCTCGAGCCCGTTGGCCTTGACGCGACCCATCGCGACCCTCCTAGAGGTTCAGCAGGCGGCGCAGTCCGCTGTCGACGCGCGCCATCAGCTCGGCCGAAACCCGCCCGTGGCGGCGCCCGAACGCCGTCGGATCCGCGAATCGTATCCGGGACAGATCGATGGTCCCGCCGCCCGCGAGCTCGTGCGGGAGCGGCAGCAGGATCCCCGGCACGTCGCCGTCGGCGCGATCGTGGACGAACACGACCACCGGGTATTGCTCCGAGAACAGGTCGCTGCTGACCATCAGGACCCGGATGCGCCGGCTGCCGATCGTGTAGTCGACGATGTCGCCGCGGGCTACCAAATCGCGTCGAACTCGGCGAGTGCGGCCGCGTCGTCGCCGTCGAGGGAGGCGTGCCAGGCCGCGGCCGCCGCGATGTTGCGCCGGTCCAGGTATTCGCGGATCGCCGTGGCCACCACCGCCGACCGGTTGCCGCCGTTGACCGCCGAGGCCAGGTCGCGGCCGAGCTCATCGTCGATCGTGATGGACAGCGTCGTGGTCACGGCGGCGATCGTAGCGGAGATGTTGGCGCCAATGTTGCCGCAACGCCGATCGCCGATCACATACTCGGCAATGGTCGGTGCACCACTACGTCTTTCATGACGATGGTCGACGTCAGCCGGCGCACGCCGGGCAGCGTAGCGAGCTGCCGGTCATAGAGCTGCTGAAACGCGACGAGATCGGCCGTGACGACCCGCAAGAGGTAGTCGGGGTCGCCGAACAGGCGCTGGGCCTCGACGATGTTGGAGATGCCGGCGACGGTCTCCTCGAACGCCGCGACGGTCGCCGAGTCGCCATCGCGCATCGACGCGAACACGACCGCCTCGAACGAGAGCCCGAGCGCCGCCGGATTGACGATCGCGCGATAGCCGCGGATCACCCCCTCGCGCTCCAGGTCGCGCAGCCGCCGATGGCACGGCGACACGCTGAGCTGCACCTTGGCGGCCAGCTCGGTGACCGTCAGCCGGCCGTCGCGCTGGAGCTCGACAAGGATTTTGCGGTCAACGCTGTCAATGCAGAAGATCTTACCCAAGATTCGGTACTGTGCGCAAAAGTCGAAATTCTTTGCTCCGCCGATATCTCTAGCGTCGAGGCATGAGCGGGGCCGCGCTGTGGACGTTTGTGGTGGTCGATCTGCTCCTCGTGATCACGCCGGGCGCAGACTGGGCCTACGTCATCGCGGCCAGCCTTGGCGACCGTTCCGTGGTCCCCTCGGTGGTCGGTCTGGTCTCCGGCTACGCCGTGCACACGGCCCTCGTCTCGGCCGGCCTCGGTGTGCTGGTCGCGACCGAGCCGGTGATCCTGACCGGGCTGACGCTGGTCGGCGCCGCCTACCTGGTGTGGCTCGGCGGCAACGTCCTGGCCCGGCCCGGCGGCCTGGCGGCCGGCGGAGCCCAGTCGAGCCGGCCGGTCCTGCGCGGGCTCGCCGTCAGCGGGCTCAACCCGAAGGGACTGCTGCTGTTCTTGGCCGTGCTCCCGCAGTTCGTCCGGCTCGACGCCGGCTGGCCGGTCGCCGCCCAGACGGCCACACTCGGCGCCGTCCACATGCTCAACTGCGCGATCGGCTATCTCGGCGTCGGCCGGCTGGCCCGGCGCCTGCTGCGCGCCCGGCCGTCGGCCGCGTTGGCCGTGACGCGAGCAGCCGGCGCCGGCATGCTCCTGGTGGCCGTCCTGCTCCTGGTCGAACGCCTGACCGTCCTTACCTAGGCCGGTATCAAAGTGGATGGCCGGGCGACGGCGGACTCAGACGCCGCCTGCAACCGGCGCGGCCCCCGCCAACGCCTGATGGGAGTTGTCGCCTGGCTCCGACCCCCACCTTTGATACGGCCCTAACCCGGGACTTCGTCGCCTTGCCGACCACAACTTCGTCGGGTCCGTGCTCCACTGATGAGGGCCGTCAGGGGGACGGGCGCGTGAATTCGGCGACCCAGCGGCCTGAGCGGGCTTCCACGAGTACAACTGATAGATGATCGGCCGCGAAGAGGTCGATCTCGGCGCGGGTGAGCGGCCAGGGCGGGCCGGGCTCCGCGGGGCCGTCGTCGGGATGGGCGGCGATGGCCAGCAAGGTGCCGCCGGGCGCGACCAGGCGGCCGACGTTGACGATCGCGCTGTGCCGGGGTGGCTCGGGCAGTGCCTGGACCGTAATGATCTCGACCACCAGGTCGAAGGCGTGCATCCATTCGGGCGGCAGATCGAGGAGGTCGGCAACGTGGAACTGGACGGGCGAGCCCGGGTGCCGCTCCCGCGCGAGGCGGACAGCGGTCTCGGACACGTCGAACGCCACGGTCTCGTAGCCGAGGCTCGCCACGTGCTCAGCGTCGGCGCCCAGCCCGCAGCCAACCACGATCGCCCGCGAGCCCGAGTGCTTGTGGGTCCGGGACCACTCGACCAGCAGCGGGGAGGCCGCTGCCCGGTCCCACGGCATGGTGATGTCGCCCGCCGCGCCCTCGGCGTAGAGGCGTTCAAACCAGCCGGTCGGGTCACCATCGGCGATGGATGCAGCGGCAAGCTCGTCGCCGCGATCGTCCCAACTCATGCGGTTCATGTGGGTCATGTTGCCCCGGGCGACAGAAATTCGGGGGATCCTGCCCCCTATGTCCCACGATCCGCCGGTCGCGGACGACGATCGGCCTAGTCGATGGCACGTTTCGGGGAGACGGTAGATCTATTCCACCCTTTACCGTCGTCTCCAACGCAGTAAGCGTAAACACGCAGGTCAGCGCAGAGAGGACAAAGACACATGAGCGACGGCTACGACAGCGGTTACGAGCCCCACGACGGGGGCGAAGCTTCCCACGTGGACGCGGACCAGGAGGCTTACAACCTGGACCACGGCTCCGCCGAGTACGGCCACGACCAGGACCACTCGCTGGACCACCAGGCCTACGGCCAGGCGGACTCGCACGAGGCCGACCAGCACTACAACCACGGGGAAGCCGAGCACTACCACAGCCCCGCCGGTGAGGAGCTCGACCGGGCCGAGTACACCAACTACGACGCGCACGAGGCCGACTCGCACGCGGCGTTCGGTGAGTCCCTGTCCGAGCACGACAGCTCGTCGGAGTTCGCCAACATCGAGCACCTGCAGGAATCGCTCGAGGCGAGCCACTTCGACGCCACCCACATCGAGATTCCGGGCTACCAGGGCCCCGAGCTCGAGGGTGGCGGCGAGCAGCACCTGTCCGCGGTCGACAAGTAACCGATGGTTTCAACCGGCTGAGCCGGCGAGAGCTCTTATCAAGCTCTCGCCGGCTCACTCGTTGTTGTGGTCCGCTTCTTTTGCGGCGTCTCGCTGCATGGCCAGCTCGAGCGCCAGAACGGCGGCCAGGATCAGCAGGTGGTTCTCGCCGTCGGCGATATTCACCGCGTACGTGTCGCGGATGGTCAGCCACCGCTTGGACACCGCGGCCACCTCCCGCCCGTCCCGCTCCACGGTGAACTCGTGGTCGAACAGGTTGCCGCGCATCTCGAGGTCGTCGGGCCCGGGCACGTCGATGGTGAACTTCTCCCGGAACGGGGTGAACAGCGCCTTGCGCACTTCGGCCGCCTTTTCGCCGCCGATCCGTACCTCATAGGTCGGGCGCAGGGCGATCAGGTGCCGGTGCACCGAGGCGACCTCGCGGCCGGACGCGTCCTCGAGGACCAGCCGGTTTCGGGCGCTGAACACTTTGCCGTCGACGTGGAAGAGCCGCTGGCCGTGCTCGTCGGTGATGTCGAAGTCGTCGCCGATGTCGAAGAAACGCTCGCGGATGACGTACATGCCTTGCACGGTACGTTGGACCGGTGACGTCCGCGCCCTCACGTTCACGCCGGGACCTCGGCATCACCGCCCTCGTCGAGGGGTTCTTCGCGTCGGCCTGGTTCGGCTGGGGCAACGCGGCGCCGTCCAGCCTGTCGACGTTCCTCGTCATCGGCAGCATCGTCGGCCTGCTCGTAGCGGTCGCCGGCGCGCTCGTCGGCTTCCGCGCGCCGGGCACCACGGCCGTGTTCAACGACCCGTCGGCCGGCCGTCGCTACGGCATCGTGGTGGGCGTCGAATTCGGCCTGGCCGGCCTCGGCGCGGTCGTCCTCGGCGTGCTCGGCTACGTCGACTACATACCCGTGTGGGTGTGCGCGGTCGTCGGCGTCCACTTCTTTGCGCTGGTCAACGTCCTGCGCGACCCTCTGCTCCGCCCACTGGGCGCCCTGATGTGCGTGGTACCTGTCCTGGCGCTGGTCGTCGCCTGGTGGCCCGGCTCGGACGTCAAGCCCGGACTGGTGACCGGCGTCGGCGCCGGCCTGCTCCTGCTGGTCTTCGGCTCGTTGGCCCTGATGCGGGCGGTCCAGACACCCGAGCTGGCCTGATGGTCCTCGACCTGGCGCTCGGCGCCGCGTTCGCGGCCGCAATCGGCGGCGGTTTCGCCTTGCGACGGGCTTTCTTCTTGGTACGCGTGGCCGGCCCGAGCATGGAACCGACCCTGCGAGCCGGTGATCGGCTGCTGGTGCGGCGCATCCGGCCAGCTCATCCGCGGCGCGGCGTTGTCGGCCCGGTTGTCGGCCCGGTTGTCGGCCCGGTTGTCGGCCCGGTTGTCGGCCCGG
>Ga0070683_100000818_pt1 | contig 23093 bp, 22 predicted proteins | sample KBSC713LmetaG_FD_64662 | JGI IMG/M metagenome (GOLD analysis project Ga0070683, IMG submission 64662) | Corn rhizosphere microbial communities from Kellogg Biological Station, Michigan, USA - KBS C7.1-3L metaG | ecosystem: Host-associated > Plants > Roots > Rhizosphere ... | reverse complement strand
GACCTGCGGGCCGGCCTGATCCCGGAGGTGCCGCCGGCGGCACCGGACCCAGTGGACGCGGCGGTGGCGGCGGCCATGGCGCGGCTGGACGCGGCCTACCGGATCAGCGAGGCCCTCGGCACACCCCTCGCCGACCTGCTCGACCGCGTCGACGCCGATCTGCGGGCCGGTCAGCGTCTCCGGCTGACCGTGCGGGCCCAGACGGCCGGTGCCCAGGCGACGTCGGTACTGCTCGCCGGTCTGCCGGTGGTCGGGCTCGCGCTCGGCGCCAGCATGGGCGCCGACCCGGTAGACCAACTGCTCCACACGCCGGTCGGCGCCGGCTGCGGGCTCGGGGCGGTCGTCCTGCAATGCGCCGGACTGGCCTGGACCGCCCGGCTCGTCCGCGCCGCGACCAAAGAGGTGTCGACGTGAGCGGCACAGCGGAGGGCCGTCGGGTGGCTGGGCCTCAGGTCGCGCTCGTGCGGCCTCATCGGAAGACGGCCCCCAGAGGCGCGCAGCCGGAGCGACCAGGAGGGCCAATGAGTGCCGCGGAGGGCCGCCGGGTGGCTGGACCTCAGGTCGCGCTCGGGCGGCCTCATCGGAAGACGGCCGGTAAGGCCGCGCAGCCAAGCGTTCAGGAGGACAGGTGAGCGGGTGGCGGGGCTGGGTACTGCTCCTCGCGGCCGCCAGCGTCCTCGCGGTGTTGGTCGGCGGGCCGACCGGGATCGGGGTCGGGCTGGTGGCGGTCGCGGGCGGGGCGGTCGCCGTGCGCCGGATCGAGCCGCCCGGCAAGCGACGGGAACGGGTCCGCGCGCTGGCCGACCTGCCGATCGCGGCGGACCTGTTCGCGGCGGCGACCCGGGCCGGGGCGCCACCCGAGCGGGCCGCGCTGGCCGTCGGCACCGCGCTTGGCGGGCCGGTCGGCGACCGGCTGGTGCTGGTCGGTGCGGCGCTCCGGCGCGGCCGGCCGGCCGATGAGGCCTGGCAGCACGTCGCCGACCTGCCCGGCGGGCCGCGGCTGGCGAGCGTGGCGACGCGCAGTGCAGAGCGGGGTTCGGCGCTGAGCCGGGCGCTCGAGCAGCAGGCGGTCGACCTGCGCTCGGCGCGGGCCGCCGCGGCCGAGGCGGCGGCCAGAAGGGCCGGTGTGCTCGTGGTGCTGCCGCTCGGGCTGTGCTTCCTGCCCGCGTTCCTGCTGGCCGGCGTCGTGCCGCTGGTGGTGGCCGTGCTTGGTGACCTGCTTCACAACTAGTTGAGCAAAGTTGATCAAAGAGGGGAGTCAAGAAGTGCGCAAGCTGTTTGCCCGGCTTCGCGGGGACGCCGGGATGAACACCGCCGAATACGCGGTGGGCACGTTGGCGGCCGTCGCGTTCGCGGGTGTGCTGCTGAAGGTCGTGACGTCCGACTCGGTCCGTACGGCGCTCGGGCACGTTATCGAGCGGGCGATCGGATGACCCGCGACCGGGATCGGGGTAGCCGTCCGGGGGTTGCATGGCGAGCCGACCGCGGATCGGTGACCGCGGAGCTGGCCATGGCTTTTCCGGTCGTCGTCCTGCTGCTGCTCGTCGGAATCACCGCGGTCGGGGCGGTGCTGACGAAGCTGCGGTGTGTCGACGCGGCCCGCGAGGCTGTGCGGGCAGCCGCGCGGGGCGAGCCGGGCGAGCCGGCCGGGCAGCGCGCCGCGCCGGACGGCGCCACGATCTCGGTCGCTGTAGAGGGCGACACGGTACGCGCGGTGGTGCGGGCGCCTGTACGACCGCTGGTGCCGCTGTTGCCCACGTTCACGGTCGAGGCCGACGCGGAGGGTGCCATCGAACCGGGTGGCGCGTCGTGAAGTGGCAGCGGCTGCGAGCCGGCTTGGCCGATGACCGGGGTTCGGCGTCCCTCTGGTTGCTCGGCGTGGCCCTCGCGGTGCTGCTCCTCGCCGGAACGGTCGCGATGGCGGGCGGCCTCCTGGTCGCCCGCCATCGGGCCCAGTCCGCGGCCGACCTAGGCGCGTTGGCCGGCGCGCTGCGAGCGGTCGAGGGGCCGGGCGTGGCCTGCCCGGCGTCGGACCGGATCGTGCAGGCCAACGGCGCACGGATGGTCGCTTGCCGCGTGGAGGGCCTCGACGTGGTGATCACCGTGCGGGTCGCCGGGCCGGCCGGCTGGGGGACTGCCGAGGCCAGCGCCCGCGCCGGTCCTCAGCGGGCATAGCCCGGTGAACATGGTCCGCGAGTGGGCATGACAAGGTGTACCAAGGCCGCGCAGAAGCCGAAAGAGGGTGGGACGCGTCGCCGGTACGAGCGCTCGATGGTTAGATTCCGGTGTGACTTGTGCGCGGGAGCATCCGTGCCGGTCGCGGACGAAGTGTCGAGGAAGAAGAGCCATCGCCGGAGAAGGAGGTCCGCCGCATGGAGCTGTCGTTGTCGACGTATGACTCTGGCGACCATACGGTGCTCGAGGTCGGCGGTGAGGTAGACGTCTACACCGCCCCCCGCCTGCGGGAACGGCTCGTCGAGCTGGTCGAGCAGGGCGCGCGGCACGTCGTGGTCGACCTCAGCCGGGTGGAGTTCCTCGACTCGACCGGCCTTGGGGTGCTCGTCGGGGCGCTCAAGCGGCTGCGGGCAGTGAACGGCACATTCAAACTCGTCTGTGCACATGAGAGGCTGCTGAAGATCTTCCGGATTACCGCGCTCGATCGCGTCTTTGAGCTGTACGACACGGTCGAGGCGGCGACCGCCGCCTCGACCGGCGCGGACACTGAACCCTCGGCGTAGGGCCATGCCCACCGTCCGACTGTCATTCTCACCAGCGGCGGCGCACGTGCGCACGGCCCGGCTGGTCGGCGTGGCCGTCGCACGGCGCGCGGGGGTGGCCGAGGAGCTGTTGGAAGAGGTACGCCTCGCGATCGGCGAGGCGTGCTCCCGAGCCGTCGCGCTGCACCGCTCGCACGGCATCGTCGACCTGGTCGACGTGGCGATGGCCGATGGCGACCGGTTCACCGTGCGGGTGGTCGACCGGGCCAGCAACGGCGCGACGGTGACCAGGACCGGCGAGGACGCCGAGGTGTTCCTGTCCGACCCGGCGTTGCCGCTGACTACCTCGCCGGACGTGCTGGCCGAGGAGGCGGTGGCCGCCCGGATGGGCCTGGCCCTGCTCGCCGGGCTGGTTGACGACCTGGAGGTGTCGGAGCTGGCCGACGGCATCGGCACCGAGGTGCGCATGTCCTGGCCGCTGGTCGGCGGCTCCACCAAAGAGGGCTGAGGGCCCCACGGCAAAGAGGGCTGAGGGCCCCAAGGGCAAAGAGGGCTGAGGGCCCCACGGTCCGCTAAGCAGGCCCAAGTAAGCAGGGTCAAGGCTGCGAGGGCAGAAGGTCCAGGCTGCTAGGGAGGGCCCACAGCAGTCGCAAAGGCACCTGGCGGGCGTCAAGCCGCTAACCCGTGGTCATCAGGGAACCGAAAAGGCCAGGACAGAGGACTGAAAGCGCTTTCCGGGGCCTCTCCGGGCGACACAGCAGGTCGGCGGTGTGACCAGCCGGTAGACGGACCGCTAGAGTACTGCGGTCGTGTATGACATCCAGGTCTGGGTACCTCGGATGCCTACAAAGCTTCGCGCCGGGCAGAGAGCCGGGAACGGAGCCCGCCGCCGGCCGGATAGCTCGCGGCGATGTCATGTGTCGGTACAGGAGGACAACGAATGTCCGCAACACTCGCCGCATCCGGCGAGATCTCCCTTACCGGTGCCAACCTGACCTACATCGTGGTTGCGATGGTCATCGCGTTCGTCGCGTTGGGCTTCGCCGCAGCGCTCGTGAGAGCGGTGCTGGCGACCGGCAGGGGCACCCCCAAGATGCAAGAAATTGCCGGAGCGGTCCAGGAGGGCGCGACGGCCTATCTGACTCGTCAGTTCAAGACACTGGCGATCTTCGTGGTCATCGCCGTTGTCCTGCTGTTCCTGCTGCCGGTCAGCGAGGTCGCCGGCAACGAGACACTTGTCAAGATCGGCCGCTCGGCGTTCTTCGTCGTCGGCGCGGTCTTCTCCTCCTTCATCGGTGGCGCCGGCATGGCGCTGGCCACCCGCGCCAACCTGCGCGTCGCGGCAGCGGCCCGTGAGGACGGCGGCCGGGAGCAGGCGATGCGGATCGCCTTCCGTACCGGTGGCGTTGTCGGCTTCCTCACCGTCGGCCTGGGCCTCTTCGGGGCGGCGCTGGTCGTGCTGCTCTTCCGGGGCAACGCGCCGACCGTGCTCGAGGGCTTCGGCTTCGGCGCGGCGCTGCTGGCCATGTTCATGCGGGTCGGCGGCGGCATCTTCACCAAGGCCGCGGACGTCGGCGCCGACCTGGTCGGCAAGGTTGAGCAGAACATCCCGGAGGACGACCCGCGCAACGCCGCGACGATTGCCGACAACGTCGGTGACAACGTGGGTGACTGCGCCGGCATGGCCGCCGACCTCTTCGAGTCCTACGCGGTGACGCTCGTTGCGGCGCTCATCCTCGGCAAGGCCGCGTTCGGCGAAGAGGGGCTGGTCTTCCCGCTGATCGTCCCCACCATCGGCGTGCTCACCGCGATCATCGGCGTGTTCATCACCCGTCTGCGCCCGTCGGACCGTTCCGGCCTCACCGCCATCAACCGCGCGTTCTACATCTCCGCCGCGATCTCCGCGGTGATCGTGGCCGTGGCCGCCTGGCTGTACCTGCCGGCCAAGTTCTCCGAGCTGGACAGCTCGCCGCTGGCGACCGCCAAGGAGAACCCGCGGGTCATCGCGATCGTCGCGGTGATCATCGGTATCGCCCTCGCCGCGATCATCCAGGCCCTGACCGGCTACTTCACCGAGACGAACAAGCGCCCTGTCCAGGACATCGGCAAGAGCGCCCTGACCGGTCCGGCCACCGTCATACTCGCCGGCATCAGCGTCGGCCTCGAGTCGGCCGTCTACTCGGCGATCGTGATCGGCGCCGGCGTGTACGGCGCCTTCCTCCTCGGCGGCGGCTCGATCACGCTCTCGCTCTTCGCGGTCGCGCTGGCCGGCACCGGCCTGCTGACCACCGTCGGCGTCATCGTCGCGATGGACACGTTCGGCCCGATCAGCGACAACGCGCAGGGCATCGCCGAGATGTCCGGCGACATCGACGAGCGTGGCGCCCGGACGCTCACCGAGCTCGACGCGGTCGGTAACACCACCAAGGCGATCACCAAGGGCATCGCGATCGCGACGGCCGTGCTCGCCGCGACCGCGCTGTTCGGCTCATACACGGACACGATCAAGAACGCGCTGGTTGAGGCCAAGGAAAATCTGTCGACCGACACGATCCTCAACGTCGCCAACCCGGCCAACCTGGTCGGCCTGCTGCTCGGTGCGGCCGTGGTGTTCCTATTCTCGGGTCTCGCGATCAACGCGGTGGCCCGCTCGGCCGGCGCGGTGGTCTTCGAGGTCCGGCGCCAGTTCCGCGAGTTCCCCGGGATCATGGACGGCTCGCAGCGTCCCGAGTACGGCAAGGTCGTCGACATCTGCACCCGGGACGCCCAGCGCGAGCTGATCACGCCCGGACTGCTGGCCATCCTCGCGCCGATCGCGGTCGGGTTCGGCCTCGGCGTGGGACCGCTGGCCGCCTATCTGGCCGGTGCGATCGGCACCGGCACACTGATGGCGGTCTTCCTGGCCAACTCCGGTGGCGCCTGGGACAACTCGAAGAAGCTGGTCGAGGACGGCGCATACGGCGGCAAGGGCTCCGACGCCCACGCCGCGACGGTGATCGGCGACACGGTCGGCGACCCGTTCAAGGACACCGCCGGCCCGGCGATCAACCCGCTGCTGAAGGTCATGAACCTGGTGTCCGTGATCATCGCGCCGGCGATCGTCATGTACAGCTACGGCGAGTCCAAGAACAACGTCCTGCGCATCACGGTTTCGATCGTGGCCGTCGCGATCATCGCCGCAGCCGTCGCGTTCAGCAAGCGCAAGTCGGTGTCGATGGCCGACGACGGCAACGGGGCGGAGAAGGAAGAGGCCGCACCGGAGAAAGTCACCGCGTAACGGATCAAAGTGTTTCACGCGAAACGGCCCCGTCGAACAGCTGTTCGGCGGGGCCGTCGCTTACAGTGCACGTCATGCCGACGATCCCCCGGTCGACGTCCGCTCTTCTTGTGCTGGCATTTTTCCTGGGTACGAGCGGCTGCGGGGCCAACGGTGGGGTCGACGCCAAGGCGTGGGCCCGGTCGGTGTGCGGGGCGTTGACCCCGTGGCGGACCGAGATCACGTCCCTGACCACCAAGGCGCAGCAGCAGCTCAGTACCGCGAAAACGGCTGAACAGACGAAGACCAATGTCGTCGCATTGCTGGCCGGGGCCGAACAGTCCAGCGAAAAGGCCCGCCAAGGGGTGACGGCGGCCGGCGTGCCGGACGTGGATCACGGCACCGAGATCGCCAAGCAGTTCGAGGTGTCGCTGGAGAAGGCCAGAGACGCCTACGGGCATGCCAAGGCCGCGGTCGCCGGCCTGCCGACAAAAAGTGCCAAGACCTTCTACGCCGACGTGAAGTCGACGTTCGACAAGCTCGGCGACGAGTACGCGAAAAGCGCCCTGGACGTCGGCAACGTCGGCTCCAAGGACCTGCAGCAGGCGTTCGACGAGGTCCCCGAGTGCAAATGACAGCTATCCGGCAGATGTCGCTGTTCGGCGTCGAAGCGCGCCCGCCGACACCGCTCGACCTGGAAGGGCTGCTCGCCGGGGCGGGCCAGGTCACGCGCATGGGCGGCACGGCCCGGGTGTCGATCGTGGTCGACGAGCCGTGGCGGGCAGCGGCGCTGCACGCCGAGTGCACGCTGCGCGGGCTGGCGGCCAGCATCGAGGCGGCCACGGCCGAGGGACATCTGGCATTTCGGACCGCGTACGCGGCCGCGCTGGCCCCGCTCGGAGCACGCTGGCTGCGGGGCGCAGTGAAGCACCCGCCCGGCGACTTCACCCTCGATGGGCGACGGCTGCGGCTGTGGGTGATCGCGGCCGGTCGGCCCGACGGCACCCAAGCCTACTTCCTGCGGCTCGGCCCGTCCGACGCGACCCGGTTGCCGGAGTTCGCGGCGTCGGGTGAACCGGTTTGGGACAAGGTCGGCGGCGCGCTTGCGGCGGCTGGACTCCCGGCCGTCCTGCTCGGCCCACGGGCGGGCGGACCGGGGTACCGTATTGTTGGACGGCGGAGGCTGGCCCGACTCGCAGAGCTGATCGGAGAGCCACCTTCCCAGGCACCACCGGACGAGTGGCCGGTGTAGGCGCGATCGTCTGTTTCGCCCGAAAAATCGGGTCAAACGTCGCATACCGCACCCAATGCCAGGGAGATCACCGCGCATTCCTGTGATTGGGGTGTACGGTGGCGCCGTTCGACGTCTCGTGAGCGTCGGCATGCTGAGTGATGACCGAAGGGCGGCCCTGGGCCACCGCCCCGCGACTCGGCGTGACGGACCCCGCGTTACGTTAGAAGTCTGTGCATCGTATGGGGAGATCCGGGGAGAGCTGTGCCGAGCACTGCCAATGCCAAGCGACTGGTGATCGTCGAGTCGCCGGCCAAAGCCAAGACGATTTCGGGCTATCTCGGCCCGAGCTACGTCGTGGAGGCGAGCTTCGGGCACGTCCGGGATCTGCCGGTCGGCGCCAAGGAGATGCCCGAGGAGCTGAAGAAGAAGCCGTGGGCCTATCTCGGCGTGGACGTCGACAACGACTTCGCACCGGTCTACATCATCTCGCCCGACCGTCGGAAGCAGATCACCAAGCTCAAGGCGCTGCTGAAGGAGGCCAGCGAGGTCTACCTCGCGACAGACGAGGACCGCGAGGGCGAGGCGATCGCCTGGCACCTGGCCGAGACGCTCAAGCCCAAGGTGCCGGTCAAGCGGATGGTTTTCCACGAGATCACCCGGCCGGCCATCCAGGCCGCGGTGGCCAACCCGCGCGAGATCAACCGGGCCCTGGTCGACGCCCAGGAGGCGCGGCGCATCCTCGACCGGCTCTACGGCTACGACGTGTCCACCGTGCTGTGGAAGAAGGTGCAGCGGGGCCTGTCGGCCGGCCGGGTGCAGTCCGTGGCGACCCGGATCGTGGTCGAGCGCGAGCGGCAGCGGATGCGGTTCCGCTCGGCCGAATACTGGGACGTGCTGGCCAAGCTGGTGCCGGAAAATGACACCCGCTCGTTCAACGCCACGCTGATCGCGCTCGACGGCGACCGCATTGCGACCGGCCGCGACTTCGACCCGGAGACCGGCAAGGTGCGGCCCAACCTCGGCGTCGTGCACCTCAACGAGAGCGGTGCCCGGGGACTGGCCGCCCGTCTCGACGGCCGTCCGTTCAAGGTCACGCGCGTCGAGGAGAAGCCCTACCGGCGCCGGCCCTACCCGCCGTTCATCACCTCGACCCTGCAGCAGGAGTCGGCCCGCAAGCTGCGGCTGTCCTCCGCGCAGACCATGCGGGTCGCCCAGCGCCTTTACGAGAACGGCTACATCACCTACATGCGAACCGACTCGGTGAATCTGTCCGAGTCGGCGATCGCCGCCGCGCGGCAGCAGATCCGGGACTTGTACGGGGACGCCGCGGTTCCGCCGCAGCCCCGCCAGTACACGGGAAAGGTCAAGAACGCGCAGGAAGCGCACGAGGCCATCCGGCCCGCTGGGGACACGTTCCGCACGCCGGGCGAGGTCGCCAAGGAACTGTCCGCCGAGGAGTTCCGGCTCTACGAGCTGATCTGGCGGCGGACGATCGCGTCGCAGATGACCGACGCGGTCGGCAACAGCATCTCGGTGCGGATCAACGCGGTCACCACCGCCCAGGAGTCCTGCGACTTCGGCGCGACCGGCAAGACGATCACCGACCCCGGGTTCCTGCGGGCCTACGTGGAGTCGTCCGACGACGAGGACGCCGAGGCGGAGGACGCCGAGCGTCGGCTGCCGGTCCTGGTCAAGGACCAGCCGCTGACCGCCGAGGAGCTGGCCGCGGCCGGGCACACGACCCAGCCGCCCGCCCGCTACACCGAGGCTTCCCTGGTGAAAGCCATGGAGGAACTGGGCATCGGGCGGCCGTCGACCTACTCGACGATCCTGCAGACGATCCAGGACCGGGGATACGTCTTCAAGCGCGGTCAGGCGTTGATCCCGACGTTCGTCGCGTTCGCCGTGACCAACCTGCTCGAGCAGCATTTCCCGCGGCTGGTCGACTTCCAGTTCACCGCCTCGATGGAAAACGTGCTCGACGAGATCGCCAACGGCGACGAGAGCGCCGTGGACTTCCTGCGACCGTTCTACTTCGGCGGTGACACCGGCGACCCCGACTCGGTTGCTCGGCAGGGCGGGCTGAAGCGGCTGGTCACCGAGCGGCTCGGCGAAATCGACGCGCGCGGGATCAACTCGATCCCGCTGTTCCGCGACGACGCCGGTCGGGACGTGGTCGTGCGCGTCGGCAAGTACGGGCCCTATCTGCAGCGGAGCGTGCCGGACGCGCCCGAGGGCGAGGACGGCGACCGGGCCGCGCTCCCCGAGGGCCTGGCCCCCGACGAGCTGACCCCGGAGAAGGTGGGCGAGCTCTTCGTCGGCGGCGCCAACGGCGAGCGCAAGCTCGGTGAGCACCCGGACACCGGCGAGCCGATCGTGATCAAGTCGGGCCGCTACGGACCTTACGTGTCGACCGGCGAGAAGAACGCGTCGCTGCTGTCCAGCCAGTCGCCCGAGCACCTGACGCTGGAAGAGGCGCTCAAGCTGCTGTCGCTGCCGCGGCTGGTCGGTAAGGCGGAGGACGGGCAGGAGATCTTCGCCTCGCCCGGGCGCTACGGGCCATACGTGAAGAAGGGCGACGACTACCGGTCGCTCGGGTCCGAGGACCAGATCTTCACGGTCACGCTCGACGAGGCGCTCGCGCTCTTCGCCGCACCCAAGACCCGGGGCCGGCGGCAGGCCGCACCGCCCCTGCGCGAGATGGGCGTCGACCCGGCGACCGAGAAGCCGCTGGTGATCAAGGATGGACGCTTCGGGCCGTACGTGACGGATGGCGAGTTCAACGCGTCGCTGCGCCGTGGCCAGTCGGTCGAGGAGCTGACGCTCGTCGAAGCGAGCGACATGCTGGCCGAGAAGCGGGCCAAGGGCCCGGCGCCGAAGCGGGCCAAGAAGGCGGCGGCCAAGAAGGCGCCGGAAAAGGCGACCGCCGGCGCCGCCGCGAAGAAGACAACCGCCGCCAAGAAGACCACGGCGGCGGCCAAGAAGACGACCGCGCGGAAGGCGACGCCCGCCAAGAAGGCCGCCCCTCGCAAGAAGGCAACCGGCCAGTAGAGGCTGGAAAAGTGGATGGCCGGGCGACGGCGGACTCAGACGCCGCCGGGAACGCCGCGACCCCGCCAACGCCTGAGCCGCGCCGCGCACCGAGCCCCACTTTGATACCGCCCTAGGCGCCGAGCACCTGGTCGGTGTAGTCGTTCGCGAAGAGCCGTCCCGGGTCGAGCTTGTCCCGCAGGGCGACGAAGTCGCCGAAGCGCGGGTACACCTCGGCCAGGGACGCGGCGTCGCGGTAGTGCATTTTGCCCCAGTGCGGCCGCCCGCCGAGCGCTTCGGCCTCCGCCTCGAACCGGCGGAAGTAGTCCTCGTAGGGCGCGCCGACGTACTGGTGGATCGCGATGTACGCGGAGTCCCGGCCGTACCCGTGCGACAGCCAGATGTCGTCGGCCGCGGTGAACCGCACCTCGACCGGGAAGATCACCTTGACCGACAGGCCGGCGATCACCCGGCGCAGCGCGTCGAACGCCGCGCGCACGTTCTCGCGGGGCAGCCCGTATTCCATCTCGACGAACCGGACCCGCCGCGGCGTGCAGAACACGTCGTGCGAGGCGGCCGTGTAGGTACGGGCCGAGAGCGCGCGGGCGGACACCCGGCTGATCGCCGGCACGAACCGCGGCGCTGCCCGGCCGAGCCGGCAGGCCCCGGCGAACACCGTGTTGGACAGGAACTCGTCGTCGAGCCACTGCCGCCAGCCGGGCAGGGGCTGGTCGGCGACCGGCACCCGGTTGTTGCGTTTGATCTGCACCCGATCGGTGTACGGGAACCAGTAGAACTCGAAGTGGTCGTTGTCGGCGATGTGCCCGTCGAGGTCGTCCCACACCGAGGCGAGGGGGGCCGGTCGCTCGTCGGCCCGCAGCGTGAACGCCTCGACGCACTGCAGCGTCACCGCGCTGACCACGCCGAGCGCCCCGAGGTTGACCCGGGCGGCGTCGAAGAGCTCGGTGCCCGGCGTGGCGTTGACGACCTCGCCGCTCGCGGTGACGAGTTCGAGCCCGGCGATGAACGTCGAGAGGCACCCGAAGCCGGCCCCGGTGCCGTGCGTACCGGTGGCCAGTGCCCCGGCGACCGTCTGCACGTCGATGTCGCCGAGGTTGGGCAGCGCCAGCCCGTGCGAGGCGAGCAGGAGGTTGAGATCGTGCAGCCGCATCCCGGCCTGGACCGTCACCCGACGGGTGGTGGTGTCTACCCGGACGGGTGACACCAGTTGATCAAGCTCGACCCGCAGACCGGTCGTAAGCGCGGCCGGCGTGAATGAATGCCCGGCCCCGACGGCCTTGACCCGGAGCCCGTCCTCGGCGGCTTTGCGCAGGTCAGCGGCGAGTTCGTCGGTGCTTGCCGGGCGCGCGATGCGCGCTGCGGTGGCCTTGGCGGTGCCCGCCCAGTTGGTCCACGGTGTGCTCACGAAACCTGAGTACCCTTCACGTATGCCACCCGTCAATCGTGCGGGTCGCGCCGGGGCCGCTGCGTCGAAGGTGCCCGCTCGTTGATGTGAGTAGGTTTCAGCAGGTACTGAGCAATGCTAGGGGGTAGGACCGGGTGGCGACGCAGACCGTGGCTGGCGCTGGAGCCAAGCCGCTTCGTCGGGTTCCGGTGCAGGGACGCAGCATGGCGCGGGTCGGGCGGATGCTCGATGCGTGTGCCGGTCTCGTGGACGAGGTCGGATACGACGGGCTGACCACGACATTGCTGGCCGAGCGGGCCGGCGTGGCGATCGGCTCGGTGTATCAGTTCTTTCCGGACAAACGGGCCATCGTCCAGGCGCTGACGCTGCGGAGCCTGGAGAGCTACCTCACCCGGCTCGGCGCCCGGCTGGCCGACGAGAACCTGTCGGAGTGGTGGGACGCGGTCGACGCGGCGATCGACGAGTACATCGAGATGCACCGCACGGTGCCCGGCTTCCGGACACTGCACTTCGGTGACGTGGTCGACATCCACCTGCTCGACGACGAGCGGGACAACAACGCCGTGATCGTCTCGCACTTGGCCGCGCTGCTGGTCGAGCAGTTCGGCATCGAGGGCGGCCCGCGCCTGGAGTTCGCGCTGGCGATCGGCGTCGAGACGGCCGACGCGCTGATCAAAATGGCCTTCCGCCGGGACCCCGAGGGCGACGCGCGTGTCCTCCAGGAGGCCAAGTCGCTGATCAAGGACTATCTGCACCACCGCGTGGTCTGACCAGGAACGGGACGGGGCAACAGGGCGGAATCGCCAGAAGCTCGCCGAAGCTGCGTATCGGTTCCGCTCGGGCTCCGCCGGCGCCAAACGCCCTGTTGACAATCCCACACCACCCTGTCCGCTTTGCCCGCTGCGGCGCATACTTTTGATCGACCGGTACCCCACTGACGAGGACTGGATCGATATGCGAGTTCGCCGTCTGAAGATCGGCGTCATCGGCGCCGGCCGCGTCGGAGCAGTGCTCGGTGCGGCCCTCAGGCGAGCCGGCTACCGGGTGGTCGCCGCGGCCGCCGTCTCCGCCGCCTCTCGTGACCGGGCCCAGCGCCTGCTGCCCGGCACCGATCTGCTTCCGGCCGACGCGGTCGCCCGCCGGGCCGACCTTGTGCTCCTGGCCGTCCCCGACGACGCCCTGGCCGGCCTGGTCTACGGGCTGGTCGAGATGGACGCCATCAGACCCGGCCAGATCGTCGCCCACACGTCCGGCGCCCATGGCGTCGCCGTGCTCGAGCCCGTGCTGGCCCGGGGCGCCCACCCGCTGGCCCTGCACCCGGCGATGACCTTCACCGGCACCGAGGCCGACCTCGACCGTATCGCGGCCGGCATCTCGTTCGGCATCACCGCAACCGCCGAGACCCGGCCGGTCGCCGAGCGCCTGGTCGCCGACCTGCACGGCACGGCCGAGTGGGTCGACGAGGCCCGCCGCCCGCTCTACCACGCCGCGCTCGCCCATGGGGCCAATCACCTGGTCACGCTGGTCAACGAGGCGATGGATCGGCTGCGCGACGCGGGCGTGCACGACCCCCGCCAGGTGCTCGCCCCGCTGCTCGCGGCCGCGCTGGACAACACGCTGCGCCTCGGCGACGCCGCCCTGACCGGCCCGGTCGCCCGGGGCGACGCCGGCACGGTCGCCAAGCACCTGGCCACGCTCGACGCCGTCGCGCCCGAGTCGGTTCCGCCTTATTTGGTACTGGCGCGGCGCACGGCCGACCGGGCGATCACCGCCGGCCGGCTCAAGGCCAACGATGCCGCGCCGCTGCTCGACGTCTTGCGCGGTGCCGGTAAAGACGCCGGCAAGCGGGAGCGCGTGGCATGAAGGTCGTGACGACCCGGGCCGAGCTCGCCGCGGCCCGGTCGGCGGCCGTCGGCGCGGTCGGCGTGGTGATGACCATGGGTGCGCTGCACGAGGGGCACGCGAGCCTGCTCCGCGCGGCGCGCGCCCGGGCCGGCACCGTGCTGATGACGCTCTTCGTCAACCCGCTGCAGTTCGGGCCGAACGAGGATTTCGCGCGCTACCCCCGTACCATGGAAAAAGATCTTGAAGTTGCTCAGGCCGAAGGGGTGGATGTCGTATTCGCGCCCAGCCGTGCGGTGATGTATCCCGACGGCGAACCGAGCGTGCGGGTCAATCCCGGCCCTCTCGGCGGCGTCCTTGAGGGCGAGAGCCGGCCCGGGTTCTTCGACGGGGTGCTCACCGTCGTGCTCAAGCTGCTCCATCTCACGCGGCCGGACCTGGCATTCTTCGGCGAGAAAGACTTCCAGCAGCTCACCATGATCCGCGCCATGGTGCGCGACACCGACCTGCCGGTCGAGATCGTCGGCATCCCGACCGTGCGCGAGCCCGACGGCCTCGCGTTGTCCAGCCGCAACCGATACCTGAGCCCGGCCGAGCGGGAGACCGCGCTGACGCTGTCGCGCGCCCTGCGGGCCGGGCAGGCGGCGGCCGAAACGGGGGCCGACGCGCTGGCCGCGGCGAATGCGACGTTCGCGGCCGCGCCCGAGGCCAAGCTCGACTATCTGATCGTCACCGACCCGCTCCTCGGCCCGGCGCCGGACCATGGCCCAGCGCGGATGCTGGTGGCGGCTTGGGTTGGTGGGACTCGCCTGATCGACAACGTTCCCTTGGACATACGGTAGTTCTGGCCGTTTGTCCGCACCCGTTAAGGTGGGCGGAGTCTCGGTTGATCTGGGGAGGTCCTGGTGCGACGGAAGGTCCTCGGCGCGATGGCGCTGGCCGCGACCGCGGTGCTGGTGCTCGCCGGGTGTGGTAAGCCGGCCGGCACCGACGGTGACCTCACGAACGGCTGGGCCATGCTGCCGGCCGCCAAGATCGTCGTGCCGACCGCACCGGCCTGCTACACGGCAGACGACGACGATCTCACCACGATCACCAAGTGGCCCGAAGCGACCGACTGCACGAAGTCGCACAACGTCGAGCTGATCTACGTCGGGCAGTTCTCCGACGCGGACGCCGACAGCTCGAGCGGACCGCCAGCGTCCGGCAGCCCGGGCCGCCGGACCGCCTACGAGACCTGCGCCTCGCAGGCCAAGACCTATCTCGGTGCCGACTGGCGCAGCGGCCGGCTGGAGCTGACGCTCGACGTGCCGATCTCCCAGCAGTGGGAGGCCGGTGCCCGGTGGTACCGGTGTGACATGCAGGAATACAAGGACCTGCAGAACTACGAGGTCCTCGACCGCACCACCAGCCTCAAGGGCGGCCTGGTCGGCAGCGCCGACCTCAAGCTCGGCTGCATGACGATCACCGAGACGTCGGCCCAGGAAATCGACAAGATCCTGCCGGTGGCCTGCAGCAGCGCGCACAACGGCGAGTTCGCCGGCGTGTGGGACGCCCCCGACGGCGCCTACCCGACCGACGCCAACGCCCGCAAGACGGCCAACCTCAACGGCTGCCGCGCCGTGGTGGCGTCTTACGCCGGCATTCCCAACGACTCCAACTTCACCTACCGCACCGGTCAGGTGGCCACGCCGTTCAACAAGGCGTCGTGGGAGCTCGGCAACCGGGGCGTGCGCTGTTACATCTGGCTCAACAAGAACGTGAGCAACTCGCTCAAGGGTGTCGGGACCGGCGGCCTGCCGATCAACTACGGCTGATCAGGATCTGGGCAGCGGCTTCATCCCGAGGTTGTGGATGGAGCCGACCAGCTTGCCGTCGGCGGCCATGGCATAGCACGAGAACGTCTGGTCGCTGCCCAACCAGTCCGAGGCCGTCTTCGGGCCGACCGAGCCGGCGTTGAGATCGGTGCGCCCGCCGTTGCCCTGGATCCCGAGGAACCGGGCGGCCACCTCGCTACAGCCGCGCTGGGCGGTGTCCTTGACCGCGCCGTCGTCGTACGGGGCGTCCAGGGGCGTGATCGTGTACGAGCCGACGAACTCGCCGTCGTGCGGCTGGGCGCACGGGATGTAGGTGAGCGCATCGGTGCTGTCTCCCGCCCCGCGGCTCACACAGCCGATGGCGAGCGGGGCGGCGTCGCCGTCCTTGAGCGCTCCCTTGAGGCTGCCCTTGCGGTGGACGAAGTTCTGCGCGCCCGGCCCGTCGACCTCGGCCAGCGCGCAGCCGTAGAAGCCGTTGCCGGTCGGCTTGATCCACGAGGCGAGGACCATCAAGCGGGCGTTGTGCCAGCCGCCGCTCAAGTACACGGAAGCCTGGATGACGCAGGCCCGGCGGACCTGGGCCTGCAGCAGGTTGGTCACGATCTTGACGTCGTCGCCCTTGGCGTTGTCCATGCGGTGAATGAGGTCGATGCCGACCTGGCCGATCTGGAAGATCTCGATCGTGTGCTCGCCGCTGCAGTCGACCGAGATGCCCGGCCAGGGCAGCGCCTGCTTGGCCGTCGCCTCGTCGACCTGCCAGCACGAGCCGGCCTTGGGCGCGTTGTCCGGCGGCGTCGTCGGGATCGTGCGCTCGGCGGTGAGGCGGCTGAGCCCGTAAAGGCCCGCGACCACCACGATGAGCGTGCCGAAAATCAGCGCCAACCTCTTCACCTGGACAGGTTACGTGGCGTGCTGGGCGTCACGAGGCGGGGCGACGCGGACTGATGTTGACTTGGGGGATGAGTTTGCCGCCGCTTCCCCGCCGGCTCCGCGGTCCCGAGCCCGGCTGGGCCGAGCCGACGGACGTCGTGGTCATCGGCTCCGGGGTCGCCGGCCTGACCGCCGCGCTGCACCTGCGCGAGGCCGGCCTGCACGTCACGGTCGTCACCAAGGTCAACATTGATGACGGCTCGACGCGCTGGGCCCAGGGCGGCATCGCGGCGGTGCTCGACCCGCTCGACACGCCCGAGGCGCACGCCCACGACACGCTCGTCGCCGGGGTCGGGCTGAGCGATCCCGCCGCGGTCGACGTGCTGGTCCGCGAGGGTCCGACCCGCGTCCGCGAGCTCATGCGCTGGGGTGCGGAGTTCGATCGGCACGAGGACGGCTCGCTGATGCTCACCCGCGAAGGCGGCCACCACGCCAACCGGATCGTCCATGCCGGCGGCGACGCGACCGGCGCCGAGGTCCAGCGGGCCTTGCACGCGGCCGTCCACCGTGATCCGTGGATCCGGCTGATCGAGCACGCCCTGGTCCTGGATCTGCTCCGGGACTCGACCGGGCGGGCCGCCGGGGTGACGCTGCACGTGCTCGGCGAGGGCGCCGACGACGGCGTCGGTGCGGTGCTGGCTCGCGCGGTCGTGCTGGCCACCGGCGGCATGGGCCAGATCTTCGCGGCGACGACCAACCCGGTCGTGTCGACCGGCGACGGGGTCGCGCTGGCGCTGCGGGCCGGTGCCGAGGTCACCGACGTCGAGTTCGTCCAGTTCCACCCGACCGCCCTGGCGCTTGCCGGTCGCGCCGGGGGGCAGCAGCCGCTGGTCTCGGAGGCGCTGCGCGGCGAGGGGGCCTATTTACGAGACGGCGCCGGCAACCGCTTCATGGTCCGCCGGCACGAGCTGGCCGAGCTGGCCCCGCGCGATGTGGTGGCCAAGGCGATCTACCGGGTGATGCGCGCCGAGGGCACCGACCACGTCTCCCTCGACGCCCGCCACCTGGGTAAGGACTTCCTCGAGCGGCGGTTCCCGACGATCGTCGCCTCCTGCCGGGCGGCCGGGGTCGACCCGGCCACCGACCTGATCCCGGTCTCGCCGACCGCGCATTTCGCCTCCGGTGGCGTGCGCACCGACCTGAAGGGGCGGTCGAGCATCGCCGGGCTCTACGCGTGCGGCGAGGCCGCCTGCACGGGCGTGCACGGCGCCAACCGGCTGGCCTCCAACTCGCTGCTCGAGGGCCTGGTGTTCGCCCGGCGCATCGCCGTCGACGTCGCCCGCGACCTGCCCGCCCAGGCCGAACCGGTGACCGAGAAGGTCGACGGCTGGGCGGTCGACGCCGCGATCCGGGCCCCGTTGCAGGAAACCATGAGTCGCAATGCCGCGGTGCTGCGCAGCGCCGCGTCGCTCGAGGCGGCGGCGGCCGACCTCGCCGGGCTGGGCGAGCGGCACGGCCCGGCTAACGTGGCCGCCTGGGAGGCGACCAACCTCGTCACGGTCGCGAGCGCGCTGGTCGCCGCGGCCAGCCGGCGCGAGGAGACGCGCGGCTGCCACTGGCGCGAGGACTTCCCCGAGGCGAGCGACGCCTTCCGGGGCCATTTCCTGGCCGGGATCGACGACGACGGTCAGCTGACGGAGGTGTTCCGTGGCGCAACTGCGTGAGCCGACCGTCGACGCCCTGCAGCGCGACGGGCTCGACCCGGTCGCCGTGTTGGAGATCGTCGACCGGGCGCTGGCCGAGGACCTGGGGCCCAACCGAGTCGACGTGACCAGCCTGGCCACGATCCCGGCCGCCCAGGTCGACACGGCCGACGTTGTGGCACGGGCCGACGGCGTGGTGGCCGGCCTGGCCGTGGCGGCCGCCGTCTTCGACGTGGCGTCCGACGGCACCGACGAGTGGGTCGCCAAGGCGGCCGACGGCAGCCGGGTCGCCGGCGGGGACGTGCTCGCCACGGTCAGCGGGCCGACCCGGGCGCTGCTGACCGCCGAGCGGACCGCGCTGAATCTCCTGTGCCGGATGTCCGGGGTCGCCACGCACACTCGCCGGTGGGCCGACGCGCTGGCCGGCACCAAGGCCCAGGTGCTCGACACCCGCAAGACCACGCCTGGCCTGCGGATTCTCGAGAAATATGCGGTCCGGGCGGGAGGCGGCACCAACAAGCGCATGGGCCTGTTCGACGTCGCCATGATCAAGGACAACCACAAGCTGGCCGCCGGGAGCATCACCGCCGCCTACCAGCGGGTCCGCGGGGCATTCCCGGACATCCCGGTGCAGGTCGAGGTCACGACGGTCGCCGAGGCGATCGAGGCGGTGACGGCCGGCGCCACGTTCCTGCTCTGCGACAACATGTCCCCGGCGACGCTGCGCGAGGTCGTGCTGGCCGTCGACGGCCGGGCCGAGCTCGAGGCGACCGGCGGGCTGACCTTGCCGAACGCGGCGGAATACGCGGCCACCGGGGTCGACTATCTGTCCGTCGGGGCGCTGACGCACTCGTCGCCGATCCTCGACATCGCGCTCGATCTGCGCCCGCGCGATTAAGGTTCTTTCGTGCTGTTGTGCATCGACATCGGGAACACCAACACGGTGCTGGCCACCTTCGAGGGCGACAAGATCGTGCACTCGTGGCGGATCAAGACCGACGCGCACGCGACCGCCGACGAGATGGGCCTGCTCTACCGGGGCCTGCTCGCCACCGACGCGGTCGCGCTGACCGGGATCGCGGCCTGCTCAACCGTGCCCGCCGCACTGCGGTCGCTGCGAACGATGCTGCAGCGCTACTACGCCGGCGTGCCGACCGTGATCGTCGAGCCGGGCGTGCGAACCGGCGTGCAATTGGCGATCGACAACCCGAAAGAAGTCGGCGCCGACCGGGTCGTCAACACCCTCGCGGCGTTCACGCTTTATGGTGGCCCGTCGATCGTCGTGGACTTCGGAACGTCGACGAATTTCGACGTGGTGTCGGCTCGAGGTGAATTTCTCGGCGGGGTGCTTGCCCCGGGCATCGAAATCTCCGTCGATGCGTTGGCCTCGCGGGCCGCGCAACTGCGGAAGGTGGAATTGGTGAAGCCGCCGCGCATCATCGGGAAGAACACCGTCGAGTGCCTGCAGTCCGGCGTCGTCTATGGATTCGCCGGTCAGGTGGATGGCGTCGTGCGCGGAATCACGGCCGAACTCGGCGGTCCGGTCACCGCCGTGATCGCGACCGGTGGACTCGCGGCGATCGTCATCGAGGAATGCCTGACAGTTACCAACCACGAACCGATGCTGACGCTCATCGGCCTGCGCATGATCTTCGAGCGCAACACGGCCTGAATCAGCGCTTGCGGGCCCGGTAGGCAAAGGTCACATAGGGAAGGGGAAACTCGGACCGGCCGGCGAGATCCGGATGCTCGTGGACGAGTTGCCGGATCTGCTCCTCCATGCGCCGCTGGCGATCGGGCGGCGAGGAGAGGTAGTACGACCGGGATTTCATGAGCTCGACGAGGAGTTCTTCGTCACAGGTCCGCACGAACGGGAAAGACGCCTGCTCGACCGGCGTGAATTTGCGCCCGAAGCCGCTATCGGCCGGATCAAGGTGGCGTTCCTCGGGTTTCGTGTCGTCGTGGATTCCGTCGGTGATGTCGGACAGCTGCTTCAGCCAGGCGACCCGCTCGTCGCGCTCGTTCCACAGCGGGGCGAACACGCCGCCGGGGCGCAACACCCGAGCGATCTCGTCGTGGGCGAGGTCCCGGTTGAACCAGTGGTAGGCCTGCCCAGCCACCACGGCGTCGACCACGCCGTCGGCCATCGGAATGGCCTCGGCCGATCCCTCGAAGGCCAATTCCCGGCCGATCGACTCGTCGAGCCGGTCCCGCATGCCGGCGTCCGGCTCGACCGGAATCACGTCGTGGCCGAGCTCGAGCAGCTGCCGGGTCAGGATGCCGGTGCCGGCGCCCAGGTCGACGACGCGCAGCGGCTGATCACCGAGCATCCAATGCAGCGTCTCGACCGGATAGCGCGGGCGGACCCGATCGTAAAGAACGGCGGCCGGACCGAACGAGAGTCGCTGCGCATCCCAATCCACGAGCCCAACGTACCCGCGCTGTGGTCGTATTCGAGGAGTCGGGGAGGATAGAGGAATGGATACGGGATTCGACTGGGTTACCCGGTTCGCGGACGAAGTGATCGCCGAGGCGGAGCGTCGCTCGCCCGGTAAGGCGATCGTGTGCGCGTCCGGGCTGAGCCCGTCCGGCCCGATCCACCTCGGCAACCTGCGTGAGGTCATGACCCCGCACCTGGTCGCCGACGAGATCCGCCGGCGGGGCCACGCCGTCGAGCACATCCTGTCCTGGGACGACTATGACCGCTTCCGGCGGGTGCCGGGCGGCATCGACCCGTCCTGGGCCGAGCACATCGGCAAGCCGCTGACCTCGGTGCCGGCGCCGCCCGGGAGCTCGTCCTCGAGCTGGGCCGAGCACTTCAAGGCCGCGATGATCGCGTCGCTGGACGAGCTCGGCGTCGAGTTTCGGGGGATCAGCCAGACCGAGATGTACACGTCGGGCGCCTACCGCGCACAGATTCTGCTGGCCATGCGGGAGCGGGCGCGCATTGACGCGATCTTGGGCCGGTATCGGACCAAGGACACGCCGCCCGACGACGACGCCTCGTACTACCCCTACCGTCCGTACTGCGGGGAGTGTGGCAAGGACAACACGACCGTGGTCGCGTATGACGACGAGACCACCGAGATGACGTACACGTGCTCGTGCGGTTTTGCGGAGACCGTCCGGCTTTCCGAGTACGACCGGGGCAAGCTGGTCTGGAAGGTCGACTGGCCGATGCGCTGGGCCTACGAGGGCGTGCACTTCGAGCCGTCGGGCGTCGACCACCAGTCGCCCGGCTCGTCGTTCGTCGTCGGCGGGCACCTGGTCACCGAGATCTTCACCGGGTGGCAGCCGATCGGCCCGATGTACGCGTTCGTCGGAATCAGCGGCATGGCGAAGATGAGCAGTTCGCGCGGGGCGGTCCCGACCCCGGCCGATGCGCTGGAGATCATGGAGGCGCCCCTCCTGCGCTGGCTCTACGCCCGCCGCCGGCCCAACCAGTCCTTCAAGGTCGCATTCGATCAGGAAATTCATCGCTTGTACGACGAATGGGATGCCCTGGAGAAGAAGCTGGCGGCCGGGACGGCGCCACCGGCCGACGCGCTCGCCCGGGACCGGGCGGTGCGGACGGCCACGCTCGAGCTTCCGCGCACCCCGCGCCCGGTCCCCTACCGGACGCTGGCCTCAATTGTCGACATCACGACCGGGCACGACGAGCAGACTCTGCGGATCCTGCGGGACATGGACCCTTCGTCGCCCATCACCTCGCTGGCGGCGGTGCAGCCGCGGCTCAGCCGGGCCCAGAACTGGGTCAACACACAGCTTCCGGTGGAGGCGCGCACGCGGGTCCGCGACGAGCCCGACAAGGAGATGCTGGCCGGGCTCGACGACACGCAGCGTGAATCACTGCGCCTTCTCTTGGACGGTCTGGATGACAATTGGTCGCTTGAAGGGCTGACCACACTCGTCTATGGAGTTCCCAAGAAGATGGCCGGACTTCCGGCCGACGCGAAGCCGACTCCAGAGCTCAAGACGGCCCAACGCGGCTTCTTCGCGCTGCTTTACCTGCTGCTTGTCGGCCGTGATACCGGGCCCCGGCTACCGACCTTGCTGCTCGCCGTGGGGGCCGAGAAGATCCGCGTCCTTCTTTCCGGGTGACGGACGCATGGACAAGAGCAATATGTCGATTTGATAGTTCGCCGGTCGGCTAGGTAAACGCTGCGTGGTTTGTGTGATTCACAGCCGAGTGGGCTTTGTTGGCGATCCTGCAACTGCAACTTCCACGTTCGGCCTGACCATTCGTCACCGAAAGCAATCCGATCGATACCGGGTTGATACGCCCGCCTATTCAGGTAGGGAATCCCGGGGCTGGAAAATCGGTCCGGAAACAAATCGTGCTTCCGGAGTGGTTTCGGCGTAAGCTGCCTCCCAGCGGTCCTATACTGCGTTGTCTTTGCGATCGCAGATGCGGGGACGGACTTCCTCGAAGGGGATACGACAGTGGCCAAGCGGACCATCCATGTCCTGGTTGACGATATCGACGGCGGGGACGCCGACGAGACCGTGAAGTTTGCACTCGACGGCGTTCAGTATGAGATCGACCTGTCGAAGAAGAACGCGTCGAAGCTTCGGGACGCGTTTTCGCCATTCCTCGCGGCCGGCACGAAGATCGGGCGCGGCGGAGTCGTGGTCGGCGGGCGAGCCGCGACGGCGCGGGTCCGGGGAGGCGCCGCCGCCGACCGGGAGCAAAACAAAGCGATTCGGGAATGGGCACAGGGCAAGGGCATCCCGGTCTCCGACCGGGGCCGGATCAAGCAGGAGATCGTCGACCGCTTCAATGCGGAGGCCGGCCGGTAGGGCCGTCGCCTTGCCGACTCGCTTGGTCGCAACGCCATTCGCACCCACCGTGACCTTCGGTCGCGGTGGGTGCGCCTTTGCGGGCACGATTTCGCTCTCGGCGTACGGCCGCGCGCGGTGGAACAGGGGTGCGAGGCTTGGTGTTGCAGAGACGTACCGGGTACACAAGGTGTCCCGGCCCAGTAAGCAGGTGACACGCGGGCACCGTCGAGGGACGCGGCACTGCCGCACACCCCTCGTTGTGTCGGCCCGCGGCGATAGAGTGATTACACGGTCACGTTGACGTCCGACAGAGCTTCGAGGCCTCGGCCGAGGAGCGGCGGCGACGGACACGGCACGTGAGGAGCAGGGATGTTCGAGCGGTTCACCGACCGAGCACGACGGGTTGTCGTCCTGGC
>Ga0070683_100000813_pt1 | contig 23132 bp, 28 predicted proteins | sample KBSC713LmetaG_FD_64662 | JGI IMG/M metagenome (GOLD analysis project Ga0070683, IMG submission 64662) | Corn rhizosphere microbial communities from Kellogg Biological Station, Michigan, USA - KBS C7.1-3L metaG | ecosystem: Host-associated > Plants > Roots > Rhizosphere ... | reverse complement strand
CGCTGTACGTGGGCGACCTCCGTTACCAGCTGGAGGAGATCTCGGATGTGCTTGCCAAGACCAATCAGGCCCTGACCACGCTGGACACCTACCGGACGCGGCTGGAGCAGGTCTCCACCCGACTGACGGCGCTGGAGTTCCAGGGGGCGGTGATGCTCGACGACGTGCTGGTCGTGCTCCAGCGGGCCGAGATGACCACCCGCATGGCCGAGGAGATCGATCGCAACGTCGTCGAGCTGGGCGTCGAGGGGCGCCTGATCAAGATCCAGCTCGAGGAGATGACCGAGTGGGTGCCGACCGACAAGCTGGCGCTGATCCGCGACTACGACGTCCCCGGGGTCACCGGCGGCGACCGGGCGGTCGTCCAGGCGCTGGCGGGGCTGCCCGACCAGCAGCTGCTGGAGTTCGACGAGCTGGCCGGCGTGCTGGGCTACCCGCGCACGGTCAACCCGATGGACCACGCGGTTTCACCGCGCGGCTACCGGGTGCTGCACAAGGTGCCGCGGCTGCCCGAGGTGGTGATCGAGCACGTGATCACCCATTTCGGCGGCCTGGAGGCGTTCCAACGCGCCACCGTGGGGCAGCTGGAGGAGGTCGACGGCGTGGGCAACATCCGGGCCAAGGAGATCCGCGAGGGGCTTCGCCGGCTGCAGGAGCAGAACCTGGTCGACCGCTACCTCAACCTGTGAGCGTCACCGCCGGCGGGCGGCGTGGCGGGCGACTCGCACGCGGTTCCCGCACCTGATCGAGCACCAGCGCCGGCGGGGGTCTGAGGTGACGAACAGCGCTGGGCATCCCGGCGCCTGGCAGCGGCGGATCCGGTCGTGATGGTCGCACAGCAGGTCGATGGCGGAGCGGGCGATCACGGCCATTGCGCTCGTGACGGGATCGGCCGGCGCCGCCGCCCGCCAGGCCGAGGGAGGGCCGGAGGGCGGCCAGTTCAGCTGGGCTGCGACCGGCACCGCGGCGCTGGCCTCGTTCACTCCGTCGAGCGCGTCCCGGCCGGGCGGCCGGCGCTCCGCGGCGGCGGTCAGCAGCTCTCGCACGCGGGCCCGTAGGAGGCGCAGCTGCGCGGCCTCCTCCGCGGTCAGATCCTCCCGCCCCAGCTGTCGCGCCCACTCGCGGCGGCGGTCTCCGTCGTCGAAAAGGTCGCGCGAACGCCTGGATGCATGCACAATCGAATTGGCGAGCTTGATCGACACCGGCTCGTCGACGTTCGGGGTCTGTCGTCCTGGCACGGGTTAACGGTATCAGGCGGCAATGATGCATAAGGATTGTCAACCCTAATGCTTTCGCATGCGTCTTACCATTACGAAGATCATTCGGTATGCCGCCGACAGGGGAAGATGATCATGTTGTGCGTACGCCAATATCGTCCCATTCATTCGTGAGATAGCTGCAAATCTGGTATCCTTGCGGTTTCAAATGGGGCAATGAAGCCGGTTCCTTCCGGCAAGGAGGTCGACGGTCGCGTGTACGAAGTCGGGGACAAGGTCGTCTACCCGCAGCACGGCGCGGGGACGATCGTCAAGAAGGAGCAGCGGGAAGAGCGCGAGTATCTGACCATTCAGATCGCGCACAAGGACATGACGGTCATGATCCCCACGGACAGCGCCGATCGAGCCGGATTGCGGGAGGTCATCTCCGACCAGTCCATCGACGAGGTCATCGCCGTCCTGCAGGGTGATGGCAGCAAGATGCCGAAGAACTGGAACCGCCGCTTCAAGCACAACCGCGACAAGATGAAGACCGGCGACATCTTCGAGCTCGCGGAGGTTGTCCGGAACCTGGCGCAGCGCGACCAGGAGAAGGGCCTCTCCACGGGTGAGAAGCAGATGTTCTCGAACGCCAAGCGCATCCTCGCCTCCGAGCTCATGTTCGTGAAGGGCATGGAGGAGGACGAGGCGCGTGAGTTCCTCGAGGAGGTGCTGGAGGAGATCGGAGCCGCTCGCAAGGCCAGAGCACGCGCGTAGCGAACTCCGTTACCGAACATTCAGTCCCGTGCCCGCCGGCGGAGGCCACGAGCCCAACCGCCACGCGGGCAAGACCGCTTCCAAGGGGGAGCAGACGATGATCGTTGCATCGAGAATCGTTCTGGCCCTTCTCGCAGCGCTCGGTGCCGTCAGCGCGGGGATCGCCCTCGATGTCGAGGACATTTCTTCATCGGCTTCTTATTCGTATTCCGCGTTCGGCATCGTCATCTTTCTCGCGTTCGTCGTCGGGTGGGCACTCGGCGGGATCGCGGGGAAGCTTCTGCAGCGAGGGTTCAGAAGGATTGAGCGAGCCGCCCAAAGCCGCAGCGCGGGAGAGCTGACCGTCGGGGCCCTTGGCCTCCTGGTCGGGCTGCTCGTCTCCGCATTGCTCTATATCCCGCTTCACGCACTGCCCTACATCGGCAACTGGGTGATGCTGCCGATGTTCCTCGTCCTCGGCTACCTGTTCGCCTTCACGGCGGGCAAGAAGCACCGGGGCATCCTGCGCCTGGTCGGCGTGTACGCGATCGGCGACGCCGAAGGCGCGCCGCAGTCCCGAGCAACGCTGGTCGACACCAGCGCCATCATCGACGGGCGGATCGGCGACATCGTCCGCACCGGCTTCCTGGGCGGTGAGCTGGTGGTGCCGGAATTCGTGCTCAAGGAGCTGCAGCAGGTGGCAGATTCCGCCGACCCGCTGAAGCGGGCCCGCGGCCGCCGCGGGCTGGAGGTCGTCCAGGATCTGCGCAGCGACATCGACGTCGCCACGCCCGATGTCGACTTCCCCCAGGTGCCGGATGTCGATGCCAAGCTCCTGAAGCTGGCGAAGGAGCGGGGCGTCCCCATCCTGACCACCGATTTCAATCTCAACCGGCTGGCGCAGATCCAGGACGTCAAGGTGCTGAACGTCAACGAGCTGGCCAACGCGCTGAAGCCGGCCGTGCTGCCCGGCGAACGGCTCGACATCACGCTGATCCGTGAGGGCAAGGAGCCTGGGCAGGGTGTTGGCTATCTGGACGACGGCACCATGGTGGTCGTCGAGGGGGCCGGCCAGCGGGTCGGCCAGACGCTGCCCGTTCAGGTCACGTCCGTGCTCCAGCAGCCATCGGGCAAGATCATCTTCACCCGCCTGGGCGACCGGGTGGCCGGCGAGGGCTGATGGCCGAGCTGCTCGAGACCTGGGCGGTGATCGTCGCCGCCGGCTCGGGCACTCGGCTGGGCGCAGATGTGCCCAAGGCGTTCGTCGGCCTGGGCGGCCGCGCCCTGCTGGCCCGCGCCGTCGAGCTGTTCGAGGAGCATGACGCGATCGACCGGATGGTGGTCGTCGTCCCGGCCGGGTGGGAGGAGCCGGCCACCCTGCTGGCCGACCAGCTGGTGGCGGGCAAGGTGGCCGCCGCGGTCACCGGCGGTGCCACCCGCGCTGAGTCGGTCGCCCTGGGCCTGGCGGAGCTGCCGCCGGATGCCGATGTGGTGCTCGTCCACGACGCCGCCCGGCCGCTGGCCACGCCGGCGCTGGTCGACCGCGTGCTGGCGGCGCTGCGGGAGGCCGACGGCGCGGTGCCCGGGCTGCCGCCCGCCGACACCATCAAGCGGGTGAAGGATGGCGTCGTGTCCGAGACGCTCGATCGCTCGTCCCTGACCGCGGTCCAGACGCCGCAGGCGTTTCGGGGCGAGGCGATCCGCCGTGCCTACGGCCGCCCCGCCGGCGAGCTGGCCATGGCAACCGACTGCGCGTCCCTCGTGGAAGCGGCAGGGCTGGCCGTGGCGGTGGTCGAAGGAGAGCGTCGCAACATCAAGGTCACCGAGCGTGAGGACCTGGCATACGCGCACTGGTTGCTGGAGCTGGATGAGCCGGCGTGATCGCCGACTACCACATGCACCTGGTGGACGACGACCATCCCTACACCGACGCCGACTTCACGATTGAGCGGGTGGCGGCCTACGTGGCCGCGGCCAGCGCGGCCGGGGTCGACGAGATCTGCTTCACCGACCACGTCCACCGGTTCCGGCAGGCGCGTGACTGGTTCGACCATCCGCTGTGGGTGGCGGATGCGGTGGAGGACCTGACCCGCTACCACGCGACGGTCACGGCGGCCCGCGACGCCGGCCTGCCGGTGCGCGTCGGCCTCGAGGTCGAGTATCTCGAGGGCATCGAGGAGCGGATCCGGCAGACCCTCGACGGCTATGCCTGGGACATGCTGCTGGGATCGGTGCACTGGGTTTCCGGGCTGGCCGTCGACTGGGATGCCGCCCCGGTCTGGGAGATGCACGCGGTGGCTGATGTCTGGCGGATGTACGTCGACGCGGTCTGCGCAGCCGCCACCAGCGGCATCTACGACGTGATGGCGCATCCCGACCTGGCCAAGGTGTTCGGGCACCGGCCGGAGCCCAAGCCGTTCGCGCTCTACGGGCAGATGGCCGATGCCTTCCAGGCGGCGGGTGTCTGCGCCGAGGTCTCGACTGCCGGATACCGCCGCCCACTGGGCGAGATCTATCCCGATCCCGACCTGCTGCGGATGTTCCGCGCCCGCGGGGTGCCGGTGACGCTGGCGTCGGACGCCCATGCGCCGGGTGGGGTCGGCCTGCGGTTCGACGACGCTGTCAGCGTGCTGACCGCCGCGGGGTACCGAACGATCACGCTGTTCCGATCGCGCGAGCCTCGCCAGGAGCCGCTGGGATGACCGACGACCTGCGGATCGGCATCGGCTTTGACGCCCACGCGTTCGCGGATGGCCGGCGGCTGGTGCTGGCCGGCGTGGAGATTCCCGGCCCGCGCGGCCTGGAGGGGCATTCCGACGCCGACCTGGTCAGCCACGCGGTCACGGACGCCCTGCTTGGCGCAGCCGGCCGCGAGGATATCGGTGCGCTGTTCCCGTCCGACGACCCGGAGCTGGCCGGCGCATCCAGCATCGAGCTGCTGCGCCACGCGTGGCGGGACATCGCGCAGGACGGCTGGTCGATCGTCAATGTCGACGCGGTGGTGGTGATGCAGTCGCCGCGGCTGGCCCCCTACCGGGAGGCCATGCGGGCGTCGCTGGCCAGCGCGCTGGGCGCCCGGCCGGAGCGGGTCACGGTGCGGGCGTCGACCACCGACCAGCTGGGCTTTATCGGACGCGGCGAGGGGGCGGCGTGCCAGGCGGCGGCGCTGTTGCGGCGAGCGTGACCAGGGGCGTCGTCTCGTTCGACCTCGACGGCACGCTGTGGGAGTTCCAACCGATGATGGACGGCGCGCTGGAGGCGGCCATCGAGGCGCTCGAGCAGCGGGTGCCCGACCTGGCCGGGCGGCTCACGCTGGCCGACCTTCACGAGCACCGGCGGCTGATCGGCCATGAGATGCAGGGCTCGCTGGAGGAGCTCCGCCGGGCATCGATCCACCGTGCGCTGCGCTCGGTGGGACACGACGACCGGGCGCTGGCCGGCTGGATGGCCGACCGGCTGCTCGAGGCCAGGGCCGAGCGGGTGCCGATCCACGGCGATGTCGTCCCGGCCGTCGAGCAGTTGCTGGCGCGCGGCCATGTGGTGGGTGCGATCACCAACGGCAACTTTCCCTTCCACCGGCTCGAGCTGGCCCAGCGGTTCGACTTCATCGTGCACGCGGAGGAGGTGGGAGGCCACAAGCCGGGCCCGGAGCCGTTCGCCCGGGCGGTCGAGTTGGCCGGAGGTCATCCGCAGCGCTGGGTGCATGTGGGCGACGACATCGAGATCGACGTGGGCGGCGCCCAGGCGTTCGGAATGCATGCCGTCTGGCTGAATCGCTTCGGCCTGGAGCGCCACGCGGAGCTCACGCCCGATGCCGAGATCGCCGGCCTCGACGAGCTGCCCGGTGTCGTCGAGCGGCTGCTCGGCCCGCCCGCCTCCGGCCGTTAGTCGGGCTTGCGGTCGGGCACCAGCAGCACCGGGCAGGGCGCGTGGCGCAGCACTCCCGCCGCCACGCTGCCGTAGAGCGCCGAGCGCAGCGCGCCCCACCCGTGCGAGCCGAGTACGACCATCCTTGCCTGCCGCTCCTTCGCCACCTCGCAGATCTCATGCGCCGCGCTGCCCTCGCGCAGCTCGGTGATCGCCTCCACTCCCACGGCGCGGGCGGCTTCGGCAGCCTCTCTCAGCGTGCGCTCGGCGCCGGTTCGCTCGGCATCGATCAGCTCGGTGGTGGCGATGCTGGCGTAGGGGATACCGAAATCGCCGACCGGTATCTGCCAGGCGGTGACGATCACGACCTCGTCGCCGGTCGCCTTTGCCAGCTGCAGGCCGGCGTCGAGAGCCTTCTTGGCGAGATCGCTGCCGTCGGTGGCGATTACGGTGGCCATCGTGTCCTCCTGGTGGGCGCCGCGTGTCAGCTCGAGTATCGCCGCTTCGACCGGACGGCGCGCGGTGGGATTCGGTGGCTGGAGGTGATCGCCCACCGCCGCGCTACTCTGGAGACATGGACTTCGACCCGAACGGCGGGTGGGCACGGCTGGCCATCGCGGTCGCCGCCCTGGTGGTTGCATGGGCGATCTCGCGGCTTTCGCGGCGGCTGGCCGAGCGCGTCTCCGCGCGGCTCGAGCGGCGCCGTGCGACCGGTGAGGAGTCGCCCGCAGACACCGCGGCGATGGTGTCGCTGAAGCGGTACGACACCACCGTGTCGCTGGTGCATACGACGATCCGCTACATCGCCTTTGCGATCGCCCTCGTGATCATCGTGCTCCAGTTGATCGGGCCGACGCAGGGCGCGGCACTGGCCGGCGCCTCGTTGCTGGTCATACTGGTCGGCTTCGCGGCGCAGCGGTTCCTGACCGACATCATCGCCGGCACCCTGATGTTCTTCGAGGGCTGGTTCGTGGTCGGCGACACGATCACGATCGAGCCGCTGGGGCTGGCCGGGGTGGTCGAGGAGGTCTCGCTGCGGGCGACCAAGCTGCGCGCGGTCACCGGCGAGACGATCCGCGTGCACAACTCGCAGATCCTCGCCACCCGCACGCTGCCGCGCGGGATGCGCGAGGCCGAGATCGAGCTGTTCGTCCGCGACGCGGACGACGGCAGGCGGCTGGTCGAGGAGGTGGGGTCGATCGTCCCGCTGGGCCCGACCCGGTTCGTCCGCCGGCCGGCTGTGGACACCGTCGAGCGGCTCGATGACGACCTGCACCGGATCAGTGTTGGCGCCGGAGTGGCCCACGGCCGGGAGTGGCTGGTCGAGGACTTCCTGCCCGACCTCATGAAGGAGCGGGCGGCGGAGGGACTGATCGTTCACGGCCCGGTGGTCATGTTCGTCGACGAGCGGGCCGCCTCACGGTTCGCGCGCTCGATGCCGGGCACCCGCGTCCCCGTGTAGCGATCAGGGCAGTGTCGCCGTGCCGTCGCTGACGGCGGCCAGGCCGTCGGCGACCAGGGCGCTCAGCGCCTCGCCGTCGAGCTCCGCCGCGGGCATCGGGCCACCGGCGGCGAGCTGCTTGAGCAGCCGGCTTCGCCGCTGCCGGAACGATCCCTCGAAGGCCGACTGCCGGCGGAGCGGGGCGAAGGTCTGGCCCCGAGACGGGCATCCCGGGGCCAGCGGGCAGATCCCGCAGCGAGGGCGGCGGGCGATGCACACCTCCCGGCCGAGGTCGAACACCGCCTGGTTCCAGTCGTAGGCCCGTCCCGGCGGGGGCGCCATGTCCGGGTCGCCGAAGGCCCGTCCCAGCACGCGCCGGGCGTTGGTGTCGGGGGCTGCGACCTGCGCTCCGAAGGCGAAGCAGGCCACCGCCGCCGCCGTGTATGGGCCGATCCCGGGCAGCGTGCGCAGCTGCTCCGGCTCGCGCGGGAACCCGCCCTGCGCGGTGACGGCCACCGCGCAGCGGTGCAGGTTGACCGCCCGGCGGTTGTAGCCCAGCCCGTCCCAGGCCCGGATCACGTCGGCCACCGCCGCCGCCGCCAGTGATGCCGCCGTGGGCCACCGCTCGAGCCACTCCAGGTAGCGGGGAAGCACCCGCCCCACCTGCGTCTGCTGCAGCATCACCTCGCTGACCAGGATCGCGTAGGGGTCGTGCGTGTGGCGCCAGGGCAGGTCGCGCCTGTTCTCCGCATACCACGCCAAGAGTCGCTCATGCACCGGCGTAAGCCTACCGGTCGCCTGCTTCTCAGCCAGGCGGCGGTGGCGCCGGTTGTTCGTCGTGATCGGCCACGGCCACCTGGAGGAGAGCGAGTGCCGACCACCGCATTATCCGGGCGGCCTCCTGTCGAGAAACCCCGGCGACATCCGTCAGCCATACGAGCGCCTCGATGCCGCACGCCGCTCGGATCGCCAGGATGAGGCGCTGAAGGGCGGGCGGGGAGAGCTCGTGCCGCAGGGGAGCGAGCGCGTCTCCGATCCAGCCGATTGCGCGGCCTTGACGCAGCAGACGCTCCTCGCTGTGGTCGACCTCGAGGGAGAGGCGAAGCATGGTCCGAAGCTCGGGCTCGGTATCGACCGTGAGGCGGATGAACTCCTGGATGGTGCGGTCGAGGCGCTCCCTGGGATCCGATGGCGGATCGTCACCGAGGAGCGTTTCGGCCTGGATCTCCGGATGCGTGGCCACGAGCAGGGCGCGCTGGTTCGGGAAGTACCGATACGCCGTGGCGCGGGAGATGTCGGCCGCCTCGGCTGCCTGCTCCACGGTCGGCGAGTGACCGGCGGCGAGCAGCCGGCGGGTCGCTTCGAGGAGGACCGCCCGCGTGCGCGCCTTCTGACGGGTGCGCCCGACCTGGTCATATGGGATTGACATGCTCATAACGATACTCTAGTCTCAGGACGATCCCGAGCCGGAGGACGAAGATGGCGACGACGAACCGGACCCCGATCGTGCTCGACCGCGACGCCGGCGAAGCGCTGTGGTTCAACAACGACCTGCTGACGATCAAGGCGACGGGCGCCGAAACAGCGGGAGCCGTTCTGCTTCTTGAGGAGATCGCCCGCCGCGGCAAGGTGACGCCGCTCCACTCACACCCCGCCGAGGACGAATCCTTCTACGTGATCGAAGGCGAGGTGCTGCTGCACCTCGACGGCACCGCTCGAACGCTGGGCACCGGCGGGTTCGCATCGGTGCCGCGAGCCGTGCCCCACGCGTACCTTGTAACCTCCGAGGTCGCCCGCACGCTGATCGTGGTTACGCCCGGCGACGGCATGATGGAGAGCTTTTTCCGCGACGCCGGCGAGCCGGCCACCAGCCGCGCTCTCCCGCCGGCAGGCCCACTCGACATCGGGCGGATAGCCGGTGCCGCCGAACGCACCGGCGCAGTGGATATCCTCGGTCCGCCGCCGTTCGATGCTCCGCCTGATCACTGATCGCAGACGGGCGACAGTTCGAGACAACGACGAGGACCGAAATCCATCTTCGAGATGGGGTTGTGGGTTTCCGGACGGCCGCGCTAGTCCGTGGACGCGGTTCGACTTCGCGCAGAGGCTCTCATCACTGCTCGATCGGCTCCCGGCCGGTGGAGCGGCGTTGGCATGGTCCGAGGCTCGTCAACACACGGGCGTGGCCGTCGTTGAAGCGGTCAACCAAGCCGATTTTCATAAAGGGATGGTGTCCAGGTGCCGACCTTGATTGCACACCCCCGCCTGTTTCGCCCACACTTGACGAGATCAAGAGCATTTCTCTGCGCCATCGCTGCCGCGCTTGCGGCCGGCTCCGCGATGGCCATCTTCTCGCTTGGCTTCACAGAGGGGTCGCACTCCCAGGCCCGCGCCAGGGACGTGCGGGCATCGATTTCGCGTGCGCTTGCGGTCAAGAACGGGGCCAGGCAGGACGTGGCGCTTCGCCGCGCTGTGGCCAGGCTGGGCGGCGCGGTGGTGGTCTACGACAGCCGAGGCCGGGTGCTGGCCCAGTCGGCAGGAGCTTCCTCTGAACTGACCTCGCCAAAGGTGGTGAGCGCAGCCCGGGGAGCCGTCAGGCACGGCTCGGCGCCGAGGCTGGGAGACGTCGACCTGACCGTGCTGACCGAGGGAAGGCGGCAGGTGGTGGTGGCCGACCGGCCGATCGCGCCGCGGCTGTCGGTGGCCTTCGTCCTCAAGGGTCTGGCACTGGTGCTGGCGGCCGCGGGGGCCGCCCTCGGGATGCTGCTGGCCGTCGGCCTGCTCCGGCTGGCCGCGACCTGGCTGCGAGAGCGTCAGCCTCCGCCGGTTGGGCGCGAGGCGCTGCCCTCGCCCCGCGACCCGCTGACCGGCCTGTTCGACCGGGCCGGCCTTCGAGCGGAGAGTGAGGCTCTGATCCTCCGCCGCAGCAACGGGGGCAAGGTCGCCCTGCTGCTGCTCGACCTCGACGAGTTCAAGGAGGTCAACGACACCCTCGGCCATTTCAGTGGCGACCAGCTGCTGCGGGCGGTTGGCGAGCGGCTGCGCGAGGTGGTGTCGCGAGGCGGCCTGCTGGGCCGGCTGGGCGGCGACGAGTTCGCCGTCGTCGTCGAGGGCGACGAGGGCGCGGCCCGCAGCGTGGCTGAGCAGATCGCCGGAACGCTGCAGCGCCCGTTCCTGATCCACGGGCTGATGATCCAGCTGGAGGCGGCGATTGGTATCGCCATCTGCCCCGAGCATGGCCTCGACTACGAGACCCTGCTGCAGCGTGCAGATGCGGCCATGTACCAGGCCAAGCGGCAGCGCTCGGGCTACGAGCTCCATTCCCAGCACGTGGCCGCCGCGCAGGCGTCCAAGCTGGCACTGGCGGCCGACCTGCGGCGGGGCATCAGCGAGGGCCAGCTGTTCCTCGAATACCAGCCCAAGGCGCTGCTCGCGAACGGCTCCGTGCACGGGGTCGAGGCCCTGGTGCGCTGGAACCATCCCGAGCGCGGCCGGATCGATCCCGACCGCTTCATCCCGCTGGCCGAGCGTAGCGGCCTGATCCGTGACCTCAGCCTGTGGGTGCTGCGGGCGGCGGCGGCTCAGGCGGCGGCGTGGCAGGCGACCGGGCTCGACCTGTCGATCGCCGTCAACCTGTCGGCTCGCGACCTGATCGACTCCGAGCTGCCGCGCAGGATCTCGGAAGCCATCGGCGCGGCCGGCATCGAGCCTGACATCTTCGAGATCGAGATCACCGAGAGTGTGCTGATGGCCGATCCCCAGCGCGCGCAGTCGATCGTCTCCGGCATCCGCCAGCTGGGCGTGTCGACCACCATCGACGACTTCGGCAGCGGCTACTCGTCGCTGGCCTACCTGCGCCGGCTGCCGGTGGCGGCGCTCAAGGTCGATCGCGCGTTCGTCTCCCAGATGACCAGCGACCGCCGCGACGAGATGATCGTCCGCTCGATCGTCGACCTGGCGCACAACCTCGGGCTGCAGGTGGTGGCGGAGGGAGCCGAGGACATGCCCACCTGGGCGCGGCTCCAGGCGCTCGGCTGCGACAGCATCCAGGGTTTCGTGCTCAGCCGCCCGCAGTCACCCGACGATCTGGCTCGCTGGTTGCACTCCCGGCTGCGGCCGGCCGCCTGACCTCTACCTAGCCGTCCAGCTCGAGAGCCTGCCGGAACTCGGCGGTGGTGTTCACGTGCGGGAATGGCTCGTCGGGGATGGGGACGCCGAGCGCGCGGCAGATGGGCTCCCACCCGCTGCCCGGCTGCCACTCGACCAGCCGGTCGCCGGGGATCCCCGCCCGCACCTCGGCGTTGTGCCGTTCGTAGGCGGCCATCGCAGCATCGCGGTCGCGCCATTCGGGCGTGAACGTCTCGGCCAGCAGCTCGCGCACCATCGTCCGGTTCGCCACCCGCTCGGGCGTCGGCTCCTGCTGGAGCACCGTGAAAACGGTGCGGCTCGCGCTGGCCCACCACGCCTCCGCCGACTCCCGGGTAGAGAGCAGCACCGGGGCGTCGGGAAACGCTTCGGCCAGCTGGCGCCAGAAGGCCGCGGCGGGCCAGTCGACCGCTGCCTCGTACCCGTCCAGCAGCTGCTGCCAGTCCACCGGCTGGCCGCGGGTGGCCGCCGTCCACGCTTCGACCTCGCCCGGGCGGTCGCCCAGCCTGAGCATGTGGTAGCAGGGCGCTCCGGTCAGCTGCTCGAGCGCGCCGCGCAGCGAAGCGGTGCCGGTGCGGCCCAGCCCGGCCCCGATCAGCCGCATGGGCGCGCCCATCTGGTGGCGAGCAGACCGGTCATCTCCGCAATAGGCTACCGGGACGATGAGCAACGGTGCCATCACATCCGACGACATGGCGGCCCTGCTGGCCGAGGGCAGCGAGCGCACGGCGGCGGCCGGCGAGGTGCTGGTGCGTGAGGGCGCTGAGGCGGGGTCGCTGTTTCTGATCCGCTCCGGAGTGGTGATCGTCACCCGGGGCGGCAAGCGGCTGGGCAGCCTGGGCGGCGGATCGGTGCTGGGAGAGATGGCACTGCTTCGCGACGGCCACCGCAGTGCCAGCGCCATCGTCGAGCAGGAGGCGCGGCTGGTCGTGGTGCCGGCGTCGGCCGTTCGCAGGCTGATGGAGGAGCGGCCCAGCCTCGAAGAAGCGCTGCGCCGAGGCTCGCCCTGATGGCTGCCCGGGTGCGGTTCGCCCCCAGCCCGACCGGGTCGCTGCACCTGGGGGGAGCGATGACGGCGATGCTCAACTACCTGTTCGCGCGGCACCACGGGGGCAGCCTGCTGCTGCGGATCGACGACACCGACCCGTCGCGCACGGTACCCGGATCCGAGCAGACGATCATGGACGACCTGCGGTGGCTGGGCGTGGAGTGGGACGAGGGGCCGGTCCGGCAGAGCGAACGGCATGACCGCTACCGGGAGGCCGCGGCCACGGTGCCGGGCGCCGTACTCCGGGACGGCGCCGTGCATCTGTCCGCGCCGGGGGTGCCCGAGTTCGTGATCCTGCGCTCGGACGGCAGCGCCACCTACCACTGGGCGACGGCCGTGGACGACGCCGACTTCGCCATCACCGACGTCATCCGCGGCGGCGACCATCGCAGCAACACCGCGCTCCACGTGGCGGCCATCCGTGCACTGGGCGCGGAGCCCCCGCGCTATCTGCACCACGCGCTGCTGCTGGGCAGGGAGGGCAAGCTGTCCAAGCGTGACGCCGCGGCGTCGATCGCGGAGCTGCGGGGCGACGGCATTCCCGGCGAGGCGGTGGCCAACTATCTGGGATTGGTCGGCAGCTCGGGGCCGGGCGACGTGATGACGCTGGCCGAGCTGGTGGCCCGCTTCGACGAGGAGCGGCTGTCCCACGGCGAGGTGATCGTCGACCCGGCCAGGATCCGCTCGCTGGCCACCCAACACCTGCGGGCGCTGCCGGCGGACGAGCTGGTGCGGCGCACGCTTGCGTTCTCACCGCCGGGCACCGCCCCGGATCAGGTGGCCGCCCTGGAGCCGGCGCTGCGCGGCGTGCACACGCTGGCCGAGGCCGGCGACCTGGTCGGCGCCGTGGTGCGGCCGCCGGCCCGGCACCCGGTGCCCGCGCTGGCCGCGATCCGCCGGCGCTATCCCGACCGGCTGAGCGAGGCCGACGCCCGGGCGCTGGTCGAGGAGCTGCGCAGCTCGCGGGTGCCGCTGCGTGAGGCGCGGGTGTCGCTGACCGGGCGCGAGCGGGGGCCCGAGCTGTGGGCCGTGCTGGCCGCGCTGTCCCGCGACGAGGCGATCCGGAGGGCCGCTTGAGGCTGCGCGACTCGCTCACAGGCCAGGAGGTCGAGCTGCAGCCGGGCGATGACGGCGTGATCGGCATGTACGTCTGCGGGCCGACCGTCTACAACCGGATCCACGTCGGGAATGCCCGCCCGTTCGTCGTCTTCCAGCTGTTCAAGCGCTACCTCGAGTGGCGCGGACAGCCGGTGCGGCTGGTCGAGAACATCACCGACATCAACGACAAGATCTACCGGGCCGCCAGCCAGCGGGGCGTGGCCTCCGACCGGCTGGCGGCCGAGATGGCGGCAGCGTACATCGCCGACACCGATCGTCTGGGACTGGGCCGGCCCGACGTGGAGCCTCTGGCCACGGAGTCGATCCCCGAGATCGTCGAGCTGATCGGGCGGCTGATCGAGAACGGGAACGCGTACGAGGCGGAGGGGGACGTGTACTTCGCCGTCCGCAGCTTTCCGGGGTACGGCAAGCTCTCGAACCAGGACCCCGATCAGCTGATCGAGGGCGCGCGGGTGGAGCCCGGCGAGCACAAGCGCGACGCGCTGGACTTCGTGCTCTGGAAGGCCAACAAGCCCGACGAGGACACCGCCTGGGACTCGCCCTGGGGGCGCGGCCGGCCGGGCTGGCACATCGAGTGCTCGGCGATGGCCGAGCGCAACCTGGGGCCGGAGTTCGCGCTCCACGGCGGCGGTCGCGACCTGATCTTTCCCCACCACGAGAACGAGGTAGCCCAGTCGCACGCCGCCGGGCGGCCATTCGCCCTGGCCTGGGTGCACAACGGCATGCTGCAGCTGTCCGGCGAGAAGATGTCGAAGTCGCTCGGCAACATCGAGCCGCTGCACACCGCGCTCGACCGCTGGGGCGCGCAGACCTTTCTGCTGTACATGCTGCGGGGTCACTACTCGGCGCCAATCGACTACACGGACGATGCCCTCGAGCAGGCGCGAGCGGCGGCCGAGACGCTGCGCAACCGGCTGCGCGACGGCACCGGCGGCGAGGACGCCGCGCTGCGGGAGAAGGTATGCCAGGCGCTGGACGACGACTTCAACACGCCGCGTGCGCTGGCGGATCTGTTCGATGCGCCGGCCGAAGCGTCGGGCACGGTGGCGGAGGTGCTGGACGTGCTGGGACTGGGGGCGCTTGGCCGCGAGGACGAGGCGCCGCCGGAGCTGGTCGAGAAGGCCCGCCGCCGTGACGAGGCCCGGCAGGCTCGCGACTTCGCGACGGCCGATGCACTCCGCGACGAGATCGAGCAGGCCGGCTGGGAGGCCCGCGACACGGCCGCGGGAACGGCGCTTTACCGCCGCCATGACACCGGCTGAGCTCGTCTACGGCACGCACGCCGTGCGCGAGGCGCTGCGCGGGCGCCGCGAGGTGCGGCAGGTGTGGTGCACTGCGCGGGCCGGTGAGGCGAGCCCCTGGCTCCCCGATTCGGCGCGAGTCGAGCGGGCCGAGCGGCTGGAGCAGTTGGCCGGGAGCCCCGACCACCAGGGAGTGGTGGCCGAGGTCGCGCCCTATTCCTACGCCGACCCCGACGAGCTGCTGGCGCGCGAGAACGCGCTGCTGGTCGCCCTCGACGAGGTGACCGACCCCCACAACCTGGGCGCGGTCGCACGGGTGGCCGAGGGAGCCGGCGCCGACGGGCTCCTGACCACCAGGCGGCGGTCGGCGGCGGTCACGCCGGCGGTCGCCAGGGCCTCGGCCGGCGCGATCGAGCACCTGTCGGTGGCGCAGGTCGAGAACCTGGCCGACACCCTGATCCGGGCCCGGCGGCCCGGGCTGTGGAGCTACGGGGCGGCCGCCGAGGCGGGCCAGGCATACGATGCCGTTGATTACCGCGACGGCACGGTGTTCGTGCTGGGTGCGGAGGGCAGGGGGCTGCGGCCGCGCGTGCTGCGGTCATGCGATGCGGCGGTCGCCATCCCGATGGCCGGGCGGATCGAGTCGCTGAACGTTTCCACCGCAGCGGCCGTGCTGCTGTTCGAGGCGGCCAGGCAGCGTCGTGGATGACCTGCTGATCGTCGACGGCGACAATGTCGCCCACAGGCTGACCGGCTCGACGCCGGAGCGCCGCCGCGACGACCTGCTGACCGGCGTTTCGAGCTACGCCGAGAATGCGGGCGTCGACGTGATCGTGGTGTTCGACGGCCACGGTCGCGACCGTGCGATCGGCCGGGTCAGCGTCCGCCACGCCGAGGCCGAGACCGCCGACAGCGTGATCGAGCGCCTGGCCCACAGGGACTCGGAGCTGCGCGCCGTCACCGTTGTCTCTTCTGACACCGTGCTCCGGCACGTCGCCCAGCGGGGGCGTGTGGAGGCGATGAGCGCACGCGAGTTCGTCGATCGTCTGGGGGGAGGGCCGGTTGAGCCGCCGCCGACCGCTCCGGGACGCCAGAGATTCCAACTCGGCGATGCCATCGATGCCGCCACCAGAGCCGCATTGGAGCGTCTGCGCCGCGGCCGCGGCGGCGGTCCTTGACAAATCGCCTGCGGGCGATATGCTCCCTACCCTCAAGTTGAACTTCACCTTCAGCTTTAGGCTTCATCCAGGGAGAGGACGATCATGGCGAGGTCAAGCGCGGCGGCAGCACAGGTACGGTGGCGAGAGCCGAGCGAGCTGGCGCTCATCGCGGCCGCCCGCAATGGCGACGAGCGGGCGATGGATTCGATCATTCGCCGCTACGAGGGATTCGTCCGGCTGAAGGCAAGCTCGTACTTCCTGGCGGGCGGGGATTCCCACGATCTGATCCAGGAGGGGCTGGTCGGCCTGTTCAAGGCGGTTCGCGACTTCCGACCGGACAAGGAGACGTCGTTCCGCTCCTTCGCCGAGCTGTGCATCACCCGCCAGATCATCACCGCGATCAAGACCGCCACCCGCTTCAAGCATGCCCCGCTGAACAGCTACGTGTCCTTCAGCCACACGCCGGCCGGCCAGGAATCGGAGGTCGACTGCACGCTGGGCGACGCGCTGCCCGGCCCGTCCGTGGACGATCCGGCCACCTGTGTGATCTCCACCGAGGAACTGCAGAGCCTGCTCGACTGCCTGGGATCGGCGCTCTCCAAGCTCGAGGCGCAGGTGCTCACCTGCTACCTCGAGGGCCGGAGCTACGAGGAGATCGGCAGCCTGCTCGACTGCGACCCGAAGACCGTGGACAACGCGCTCCAGCGCGTGAAGCGCAAGGTGCTCACTCACCTCGACTCGCGCAGCATCCTGGCCTGACAGGCCTCACGCTGAGGTCGAGGTCAACTCCAGTAGACTCATCGCGAGGCCGGGATAGCTCAGCTGGAAGAGCTCCTGTCTTGTAAACAGGTGGTCGCGGGTTCGAGTCCCGCTCCCGGCTCTTCCCAGGCCAGCGGGCGGCTACCCGGGGGAGACGAGCAGCCGCAGGCCGGCATCGTAGGTGTCGAGCGTGCGCAGATGGCCATGCCGTGCGTCCCAGGTGCCGTCGGCGAGGTCACGTTCGACCTCCGCCGCCACCCGGTCGACGATCTCCGGGGCCATACGCGCGAAGCCGGAGGTGGAGTTGCGCGCCCGGCGGTCGAGCACCCGTTCGGGGTGAGCCCAGAACGATCCCAGCATCCAGTCGGGCGTGTCCCGGTGGATCGGCACCTGCGACACCGAAAGATCTCCGTCCAGCCACCCGGCGACGGTCTCGGCCGTGGGGAAGATCCGCCGGTCGAGATCGGCGACCTCGGGGAGATAGTCCGACATCAGCCACATGCGGGCGCTGACGTCGGCATCGTACGTGAGGATGACGACCGGGCCGCGGGCGACCCGGCGCATCTCCTGGACGCCGCGCTCCTGGTCGTCATCCCAATGGTGGAGGGAGAGGATCGCCATCGCCGCGTCCACGCTGGCATCTGCGAGCGGTAGCGGGTAGGCGCCGCTTCGGATCGCGGGCGCGCGCCACGGGGGACGCTGGGCGATCATCACCTGGCTCGGCTCCACGGCGATCACCCGGCGGTCACCGGGTTCGTACGAGCCGGTGCCGGCGCCGACGTTGACGAGCGTGCGCGCCTGCCCAAGCGCTTCGTGGATCCGTGCCGCGATCCGCGGATCCTCCCTGCGGGTGCCGGCGTACCCGCCCCCGATCGCGTCGTAGCGGGCCTCAGGCACCGGCAGTCTGGGCCAGACGCCCGCTAGCTCTCGCGGCGCGACATCGTCGCGTAGATCTGCTCCCGGAACCACGGCATCTCTCTCAGCAGCTCGGCGAACCTGTCGCCCGGGATGACGGCGGCGGTGAGCTCATCCACGGCCACCAGGCTCGCATTTCGGGCCAGGGAATAGCCAGGTCCGGCGTCCAGGGCTCCCATCTCCCCGAAGAACTCCCCTTCGCCCAGCCTGTTGATCACCGTGCCGTTGCGAACGACGTCGGCCGACCCCTCGAGGATGACGTAGAAGGCATCGGTCATCTCGCCCTGGCGGATCATCTCCCGCCCCGCGGGGTACGAACGCTGCCGGGCGGCGTCTGCCACCCTCCGTCGCTCCTCCTCCGACGCGCCGGCCAGCCACGGAACGTCTTCCAACGTGCGTACGTCCATGGGTCAATACTCGCACACCGGGAATCGCTCGTGCCCGTTCAGCGAGGACGCTGGGAACGAGCGCCCACTGGCCGCGCCACCGCGAGGAACCGCTGCGCGGCGCGCAGGCGGACGGCTCCCGAGAAGCTGGCGGCGTACCCGCCGCGGTCGAGCCGCTCGATCGAGACCACCTCGCCGGTGTGCGGCGCGTGGATGAACCGCCCGTGGCCGAGGAACAGGCCGACATGCCCGAGCCCGAAGAACACGAGGTCGCCGGGCCGCAGGGACCGTCGCCGGGGATGCCGGCCGAGCTCCCACTGAGCGTACGTCGAATGCGGGAGACCGATGCCGAGCCGGCCGTAGACGAACCTCGTGAAGCCCGAGCAGTCGAAGCCGGCCGGCGTGGTTCCGGCCCATACATACGGCGCGCCCAGATAGCGGAGCGACAGCTTCGCCGCCGCCTGGCCGACCGTCGGCGAAGCGATCGGCCTCCGGGCCGTAACACCCATCCCGGATGCCAACGCCGAGGGCGCACCGAGCAACAGTGCCATGCAGGCAAGAGCAACTGACCGTTTCACGACGCCGGAGGGTAGAGGCTGTCGCCAGTTCTGGCAAATCGGCTACAGGGCTGCGGGCCCGCGGAAACGGTCATCCGCCGGCCCGCGGGATCCGGTTCCTAGACTGGCACCGGCGCCCCTTGCACCATGCTGGAGACGCCCACCGGCTGCACCGGTTCCTCGAACGTGGACGTGACCTCCGCCTCCGAGAAGAACCCGACAATCCGCAGCGTCTCGCTGCCGGTGTTCGCAATCCCGTGTGGCGCCATGGCCGGGATCACGATCAGGTCGCCGGCCGAGGCGGTCGCACGATCGTCACCGACGGTGGCCTCGCCGCTGCCCGTGACGATGTAGAGAATCTCCTCTGCGCTGTCGGTGTGAGTGGCCAGGCGGTGTCCCGGTCTGACCTCGATGTAGACCACGGCGCTGTCCTCGGTACCGGCGAAGCGGTTGAGCGGGAACGCCACGTTGACCCGGGCCACGTCCCGATCGCTGTCGATCCAGCCTTCCCTGAGCTCCAGTTCGCGAGTGTTGACGCTGAGCATGATGTTCCTCCTTTTCATCGTACACTGATGTATCATGGAAATGCGAGCGTACCATCCACACGTTGCCCGCGTCAAGTTTCGAGGTACATCTGTGTCTGATGAAATCGTGAAGCGAAAGTACGAACTGAAGAGCCGGGCCGACGGCATGGCCGAGACCAGGCGGCGGATCGCCGCCGCCGCTGCCGAGCTGCACGAGACGATCGGCCCGGCCCGAACGACGGTGTCGGCGGTCGCCGAGCGGGCGGGCGTACAGCGGCACACCGTCTACCGCCACTTCCCGACTGACGAGGATCTGTTCCACGCCTGTTCTGCCCATTTCCGAAGTCTCCATCCGGCGCCCGATCCCGAGGCCTGGGCCGAAATCCCCGATCCCCGTCGGCGGCTCGAGGTTGCGCTCGACCAGCTCTACCGCTACTACGAGGGCGCGGCCGCCATGCTGACCAACATCGAACGGGACGCAGACCTGGTGGATGCCATCCGGCCGGCGCTGCAGCCGTACCGCATGCGCATGGCCCGGTCGGCCGAAGTGCTGGCGGCCGGCTGGCCGGCCCGCGGCGGCCGGCGGCGGGTGACCCGGGCCGCGGTGGCCCATGTGGTCGACTTCCAGACCTGGTCGTCGCTGGTGCAGACCGGCGGCATGACCCGGGGGCAGGCGATCGAGCTGGCCTTGGCCATGGTCGAGGCAGCGGCGGCGCGGTCGTCCGCGGCTCGCTGACCGGGCCTGACCTCGCCGTCTCCGCCCATGTAAGGTTGTGCGGATGTGAACGTTCGTGCAGGAGAGCCCCACCGCAGCTGGCTGTGGCCCCTCGCGCCCCTGATCGTCTTCGCACTGGTGTCGCTGACGGTCGGCGTGGTCGCCCGCAACTCGAACGGCGTCGTCGATCCGTCGGACTACCTGCAGCTGTTCTTCACCGACCCGATTCACCTCAAGGTCTGGTTCGCGTCGGCCGCGTTCGTGCTGGCCTGTTTCCAGGTCGCCACCGCCACCGCGATCTACGGCCGGCTGCGCTTCCTGCCCAGGGGCCGGGCCGTCGCGACCACCCACCGCTGGTCGGGCAGGCTGGCCATCCTGCTCACGCTGCCGGTTGCCTACCACTGCATCTTCCTGCTGGGCTACGGCGACTACACCACGCGGGTCACGGTGCATTCGCTGTTGGGGTCGGCGATCTACGGCGCCTTCATCGCCAAAGTGCTGATCGTGCGCGGCGGAAACCGGATACCGGGGTGGGAGCTGCCGGTGGCCGGCGGGATCCTGTTCGCGATCCTGCTCGGGCTGTGGCTGACCTCGGCGCTCTGGTTTTTCAACAACGTCGAGATCGGCCTGTAAGCGGCCTACCCTTCGCCGGCCAGCGCGGCGATGCGGGCCGTTCGCTGCTCCAGGCTGGCCTCGCCGGTGACGGTGACGTGGCCGATCTTTCGTCCAGGCCGGGCGGCCTTGCCGTACAGGTGCAGGTGCGCGCCCGGCACCGCCAGCACGCTCTCGGTCGCCGGCGGCTCGCCGATCAGGTTCACCATCGCGCACCGGCCGCGCGCGGCGGGGTCGCCCAGCGGCAGGCCCAGCACCGCCCGCAGGTGGTTCTCGAACTGGCTGGTCACGGCGCCCTCGATCGTCCAGTGGCCGGAGTTGTGCACGCGGGGAGCGATCTCGTTGGCCAGCAGCCGGTCGCCGACCTGGAACAGCTCGAGTGCCAGCACGCCGACATAGTCGAGCTGGTCGGCGATCAGTCCGACAGCCCGCTCGGCCTGCCGCCGGAGGTCGGACGTCACGCCGCCGGCCGGCGCCTGCGTCAGCCGCAGGATCCCGTCCCGGTGGCTGTTCTCGACCAGGGGGTAGGCGGCCGTCCGGCCGTCGCGGCCGCGGGCGGCGACGATCGAGAGCTCGCGGTCGAACTCAACCAGCTGCTCGGCGATCAGCGGCACCCCGCCCAGGGCGGCGAAGGCCCCGGCCAACTGGCCGCGATCCCGGGCGACCATCTGCCCCTTGCCGTCGTACCCCATCCGGCGGGTCTTGAGCACCGCCGGCAGCTGCTCCAGGCCGTCCACCTCGGCCTGCGAGTCGAGCGCCCGGAAGCCGGGTGTGGGGATGCCCAGCCGTTCGAACAGCCGCTTTTCGAGCAGCCGGTCCTGGGCGGTCTCGAGCGCGCCCGGCGGCGGGTGCACCTCGACGGCCGCCGCCAGCCGCTGCGCCGAGGCGGCGGGTGGGTTCTCGAACTCGAAGGTGACCACGTCCGACGCGGCGGCCAGCCTGTCGAGGCCGTCGGAGTCGTCGTAGGCGGCGACCAGAAGGCTCGCGACCGGCCCGGCGCAGGCCTCGGGTGAGGGATCGAGCACGGTGCAGGTGACGCCCAGCGGATGGCCGGCGATCGCCAGCATGCGCGCCAACTGGCCGCCGCCCAGCACTCCCAGCCGCATCAGCCCGTGCTGGGATCGGGGGATGCCAGCACGGCCTCGGTCTGCTGGGCGCGGCGATGCTCGAGCCGGTCCCGCACCTCCGGGTGGGCCGTGGCCACGATGGCGGCCGCCAGCAGGGCGGCGTTGACCGCGCCGGCGCGGCCGATCGCAAGCGTCCCCACCGGCACCCCGGCCGGCATCTGGACGATCGAGAGCAGGGAGTCGACACCCTGCAGGGCGCGCGACTCGACCGGCACCCCCAGCACCGGCAACGTCGTCTTGGATGCGGCCATCCCCGGCAGGTGAGCCGCACCGCCGGCACCGGCGATGATCACCAGCAGCCCGCGGTCGCGTGCGCTGCCGGCGTACTCGAACAGCAGGTCGGGCGTGCGGTGGGCCGAGACGACGCGCCGCTCGTAGGCGACGCCCAGTTCCTCCAGCGTCTCGCACGCATGCCGCATCGTCTCCCAGTCCGAGCGGGAGCCCATGATCACGCCCACCAGCGGGGTCGTCTCGCTCACGGAGCGGACACTACACTGCCCCCGTGGACGAGGCGGGGCAGCCGCCGGCACGCAACCGGCGCGGCCTGACGGAGGCCGAGGCGCAGCGACTGCTCGCCGCGGCGGGCGAGCGCGAAGCCCTGCCGTCCAGCCGCACCACGGCCAGCATCGTGCGGGCCAATACGTTCACCGTGTTCAATCTGATCCTGCTGGTGTTCTTCGTGGTGGTGGTCGCCGCCGGCCGTCCGGCCGACGGGCTGTTCCTGGGCGTGCTGATCGCCAACACCGGGCTCGGCATCACCCAGGAGCTGCGGGCGAAGCGGGCGCTCGACCGGGCGGCCCTGCTGGTCGCCCCGCACGCGCGGGTGGTGCGGGAGGGTCGCGAGCGGGAGGTGCCGGTTGCCGAGCTGGTCGACGGTGATCTGGTGATGCTGGCGCCGGGAGACCAGGTGCTTGCCGACGGGCGGGTGGCCGAGTCCGTCGGCCTGATGCTCGACGAGTCGCAGCTGACCGGGGAGTCGGTGCCGGTGGCCCGCCAGGAGGACGACGAGATTCTGTCCGGGGCGTTCTGCGTCGAGGGTCGCGGTGCCTACGTGGCCGAGCGAACCGGATCGAACAGCTATGCCGCCCGGCTGCTCAACGAGGCCCGCGAGCAGACCCAGCAGCGGTCGCCGCTGGAGGTGCAGATCAACCGCCTGCTGAAGGTGCTGGTGGGCGTCATGGTGCCGCTGGGAGCCGCCTTCGTGGCGGTGCTGATCGCGGGTGACGTACCGTTTCGGGAGGCAGCCGCCGTGTCGACGGCGGGCATCGTCAGCCTCGTGCCCGAGGGCTTGGTGCTGCTGACCAGCCTCACCTTTGCCGCTGCCGCCGCCGCGCTGACGCGCAAGGGCATGCTGGTGCAGTACCTGAACGCGGTGGAGTCGCTCGCCAACGTCGACACCGTCTGCGTCGACAAGACCGGGACCCTCACCGACGGCAACCTGGCCCTGCACGAGGTGCTGCCCCTGGACGGCGATCTGGAGCGGTCGCGCGGGCGGCTGGCCAGCTTCGCCGCGGCCAGCGGCTCCCGCAACGAGACGCTCCAGGCGATCCACAGCGCACTGCC
>Ga0070683_100000812_pt1 | contig 23149 bp, 19 predicted proteins | sample KBSC713LmetaG_FD_64662 | JGI IMG/M metagenome (GOLD analysis project Ga0070683, IMG submission 64662) | Corn rhizosphere microbial communities from Kellogg Biological Station, Michigan, USA - KBS C7.1-3L metaG | ecosystem: Host-associated > Plants > Roots > Rhizosphere ... | reverse complement strand
ATCGATCGATGGATGTTCACCCTAGCTCTCCCCGCCAGATTAGTGGCATCATTGCAGTACTGTTTCAAGAATGGCAACTGGTTTCTAGTTGAGCGAATGATTGATCGGAAAATCATGGATAAGCGCGGTAAGGGGCTCGGGGTCGACAGTGACCAGGAGGTGCCGGCGCCGAGCCGCGCAATTCGCGACGTCAGGCGCGCGCAAGGCTTAAGCCTGCGCGCCCTGTCTGCTCGCGCCGGGCTGCCCTATTCGACGCTGTCCAAGCTCGAGAACGGGAAGATGGCGCTGACCTACGACAAGCTGATCAGGCTTGCCCAGGCGCTCAATGTCGACCTCAAGGACATCCTCGCCACCGCCGCTCAGCGGGCGGCGCCCGTCGCCGTCGGACGGCGCAGCGTCACTCGCGCGGGCGAGGCGATGGACGCCGAGTCGGAGAAGCACGTCCACCACTATCCGGCCGCGGATTTGCTGGGAAAAATGATGACTCCGATCATCATCGACGTGCAGGCGAGAAGCGTCGACGAGCTCGGCGGCCTGGTTCGCCACGGCGGCGAGGAATATCTCTACGTGCTGCGCGGCTCGATGGAGCTTCATTCGGACCTTTACGCACCTCTGCCGCTCGGCCCCGGCGATTCCGTCTATTTCGACAGCGGCATGGCCCACGGATATGTTCGGACCAGCAACGAACCGTGCACCGTTCTCGCCGTCTGTGCCGGGCAGGGAATCCAGCAGCTGGCAGAGACGGCGAGCAAGCGGCTGCGCCTGTCGGAGGAGCACACCGGGCGGTCGGCCTAGTGTTTCAGTATTTGAAACTTACGTTTCGCTTGCTATGGCACGGCCATGGCAACGACCACCGCCGCGCGCACGCTCACCGTTGAGAAGGCGGCGATTCGATTCGCCGAGCCGTTCCGAATTACCAATTATGTGTTCGAGGCGATGCCCTCGATCGTCGCGCGGATCGCCGAGGGTGAAGTGGCTGGTCGCGGTGAGGCTGCCGGCGTCTACTATCTCGGCGACGACCAACAAAACATGATCGATGCGGTCGAGCGGGTGCGCGGCGCCATCGAATCCGGCATCACACGCGACGACTTGCAGTCTCTGCTTCGCCCGTGCGGCGCCCGCAACGCGCTCGACTGCGCGATGTGGGAGCTGGAGTCGCTCGCTGCCGGTCAGCCCGTATGGCAGCTTGCCGGCGTCGCCCGGCCCAAGCCGCTGGTCACGACCTTCACCTTGCCGGCCGACGAACCGGCGGTTCTTGCCGTCAAGGTGAATCGCCTCGCGTTCGCCCAGGCGATCAAGCTGAAGCTCGACGGCGATCCGGATGTGGACGAGGAAAGGATGCGGGTTGTCCGCGCGGCGCGGCCGGACGCCTGGCTCGGGGTCGACGCCAACCAGGGGTTCGCTCCCGAAACGCTCGACCGCCTCGCCGAGGCAGCCCGCTCGTTCGCCGTGTCATTGATCGAACAGCCGCTCCCGCGCGGGCAGGAGGCGGAGCTCGAACACTGGCGTCCCGGGATTCCGGTCGCAGCCGACGAGAGTATTCTCGACCTCGCCGAACTGCGCGAACAGGCCCGCTATTTCGACGTGATCAACATCAAGCTCGACAAGTGCGGCGGCCTGACGGAGGCGCTGAAGATGGCGCGCGCCGCACGCATGTTCGGCAAGCAGGTCATGGTCGGCAACATGGGGGGTTCGACGCTCGCCATGGCGCCGGGCTTCGTGCTCGGGCAGCTGTGCGACATCGTCGATCTCGACGGCCCCTTCGGCCTCGCCGACGATCCGCTTGCCGAGCAAATTTACAAAGATGGCGCCATCTTCGTCCCCAATACCCTGTGGGGAGCAGCCTAGGAGTTCAGGCGTTGGCGGAGCGGGAGGTTTCCATAACGCTGTCGTAAGGCATTGAGAAGGAAGCAAATCCCAGCACTCCCCTTCGCTCAGCCCCACATTTAGCCCCACAAATTACGTCGGATTAGATGAGACGCGATAGGTAGTTATCGGATGTGAACGGCTTAATTTGGCCGAAGGCAGAACTCCGCTTGCCGCTGCCAGCTCCGAACTTCCTGCCTTCGTTGAGCTAGGCTGACATGTTATCATTTTGCCCGTTGGCACACGAGGTGCCCGTCATCGGCAACCGGCAATCGCTGGTAAGGTGAGGCAAGTCGATGGTCAGCTAACTTATCCCGCCGATCCAGCTAATCGAATGATAAACTCGTCCTTGGGCCGCTTGAGAGAGGCATTTGCCCAATCGGGTACTTCGAGCTTCCCGCTGGCCCGAAGATCGCGAACCAGATCGCCAAGCTGATTGTAAGTCACAATGCACGGGTCGAGCACAGCCGGCCAGAGGTTCTTCCAACGCACACCAGCAGGCGAATCTGTCAGGAGCTCGTGCATTCTGGCTTCCGCACGACGCACGCCATCGATGATGTCGAGGGCGCTGCGCTCGCCCGACTGCATCGGGGTCGGGTATGCGAAGAGATCATCCATGCCGGACTTCTGCCGCCTGGCTTCAGTCTTTCGGGCCGTTTTGTAGGTGGCCTGCGTCTCGAGTGCCTTCACATGTGCATCGCGGAAGACCCGCAACCCGATAGGATGCCGCGATAGATAGATCAGCTTGTAGAGAGGTCGCTCGGTGGCCGTCTCATCAACCGTTAGTGCCGGGGCATAAACATAGCCGCCCATTTTACGCAGAGCTTGGCGCGCGCGTTCGGTGATTGCCGCTTCGCGATCCTGCCCCTGCAGGTTGACAAAGTCCTTACGCCAGCTTCCCTCCTCATCCGACAGTCCGCCGAGCCAGCCTTCGAGCGTCGGCATTCTGTCTTGCGAACCGGCGAAACGGTTAGCGAACTGAAACATGAAGTTCAGCAGCACCTCCGTCTTGGCCGGCTCGATCAGCGATTTAAATCTGCGAACGTCAGGCAGGCCCTTCGGGTCGATCACGACGAAGCGGAACGCTCGGGTTGGAATGCGCTTCGCGATAGAAGCGGCATGCTGTTCAGCCACGCCACAATAGCAGTGAATCTCCACGTCAGGAAAGCGCTTCACCGCCTCGGTCAGTTCGGCATGGTTGGCAGCGTTTTTCTCGACGAGGTGCGCAACCATTTGGACGTTGCGACCGAGTTTCGCCTGCGTGGCTTTCGCTTCGGTCATGCGGCGCAATGCTATGCCGAACGAAGTGTCGGAATAGTCGCCGCTCGTCGACTGCCAAGGGCCGGCGAATAGGTCGACATACGTGAACTCGTCTGCCCAGCTCACGACTTTCGGGATCTGTGCGGGCATGTATGTGTCTAGGAATGTGTGCTTAACGAGCGCCTGCTCACGGCCTTCATACCATTGTGGATCGAGCATTCAGCCGATCACCCGTTGGGATTGCGGCCACTCGCTCCACTCGCGGCCGTCGAGTTCGCGACCACCCGACTTCGGCCGGAACCCGCCCCATTGTTTGAAAAAGAAGGGCACGTCTTGTTCTCGACAAGCGTCTCGTATCTCTCGTGCCCAATCGATGTGCATCACGCGCGCATTGGGACCACTCTCGCCACCGGCGATAACCCAGTGAATCCCAGTTAGATCGATGTCACCAACTGGCCCGATCAGCGGCTCTATTGATAAGAAGCGAACCGCCGAAGGCGTCGCGCGGAGGTGGTCAACCCGCGCGGCGCCTTTGCGATCTTCGACCGACACGCCTGTCCAAATATGGGCGGGCGGTGCGCGGTCGGCATACCGCGCTTTCAAATAATCGCGCAGCCGAGGGCTGCGCTTCGTCAGCACTTGATACGTGTGCCAATCGGCCGCTTCCATGGTACCGAAAACCCGGTCGATAAAATCCTTCGGGATATCCTTGTGGAAGAGATCACTCATTGAGTTCACGAAGATCATCCGGCCGCGTCGCCAGCGTAGAGGTTGGTTTACCCGCTCGGGTCGCAACGTCAGATCGAACCCATTTTCGAACGGATGCCCAGTTACGCCGCGAAACCGTTCGGAGAAGCGCGCAGCGTAGCAATTGTCGCAGCCAGCCGTAATCTTCGTGCAGCCCGTTACCGGGTTCCACGTCGCGTCCGTCCACTCAATTGCGCTATGGTCAGCCATCGTGCGCTTCTTTGCTCCATCCTTCGGGACACGCACCGGCCGTAGAGATTGCCACAGCCGATCTGGAGAAGAATCGCACAGATCTAGCCCCAGGCAAACTAGAGATTCTCGGTCTGTTCCGCTGGCGGGTATTCAGCCGATAAGCACGCAACCTTCCGTCAACATTTAGATGACGGTCGTTTTCGGGATTGCACAGTAAAGCATCGAATGACCGAGATGGCGCATTTCGGCCGTGCCCGCCCATGCTATTCTGAGTTCGCAGCGTCATTCGGATGCAAGCCCGGCGTGCCTCTTGGCTGGGCGCCCCAAAGGAATGCTCGATCCCATCATAGATGGAGTGCTACCGGGCGCGCCGAGGGTCGCAGGGACTGCACAGGACCCAAGCGCTGAATGGTCGGGAGAACTTCGCGTGCGAGAGCGAGGGACCGCAAGCAGTGCGGGCCTCGAATAAACAGATCGCGTGGTCCAAGGCCCTTCCGCTAAAGGCGCGCCATGCCAATCAAGCAGAGCTTCTTCGAACTTAACGACGTCCGGCCGCTGCAGAGCCGGCCGTGGATTCCACTGCGCCAGATCGCCGACGAACGCCTCGATCTGGGAGATCCAGATGTCCTCCGCCTTGAGCAATATACGGCCATTGCGACGGCGGCGGTGCATAAGGCCAAGCGGTCAGAGGCCGAGAAGCTCGGTTGGAGCGACCTCGACGTGAACTCGCACCGCCCGGCGGTCGAGGATTGGGGATATGCGCCGTCCGATGTGTTCCGAAGCTGGAAAAAGGAGCTCGGGATCAACCTCGTGATCGACCAGCTACTCGAGCATGAGCGCCGCAACATCTGGCACCTTCATCCCGATCTGATCGTCGCGCTGCGCCTGCTTCACGAAAGCGACAGCTGGTTTCGGCCGGAGGAAGGCTGGGCCGAAGTTGCGCGGCTCAAGCGGAACGACAAGGGCGAGCCCATGCTTTTCGAGATCCGCGCCGAGTTTCTGGGTGATTACCTCGCGGCGCGAGGCATGGCGCTCTATTGTTCAAGCTACCGCGAGCGCATTGCCGTGACCGTCGCCGATCCTGCCTACAGCCCGGACGAGATCGAGACGGCGGAGGAAGGCCGCGACCGCCGGGAAATGATCACGACCGACGCGGACTATCCGGACCCTCCCGGTCATTTCTGGACGAGGGGCTGCCTGTGGCGCACCGAGTGGGTCGAACCCGCGACGCTGAGCACGCGCGTCGGCCGCGATCGGGACCCGCATACGGCAACCTTCGCACTGAAAAGCGACGGCACTCGAGTGAACGCGGACCAGCTCGCGGGGCCGATCGCGTGGCTCCATTTTGAGCCTACCCTCGTCTCCACCCTGCTTCGGCACCGCAGCGGAAAGCTCCACTGGTTCAGCCAGGAAACCGGGGCCCTCGGAGCGACCAGCCACGGCGTGCATTTCGGCGTCAATGATCTCGGGCTGATCACGGTTCTCGCCAAGGACGTCGGCGACCTCGATCCGTGGGAGCAACGGCTGTGGAGCGCCCACAATGTAACGCCTGAAGGCGGCGTTTCGGCCGAGCTGTTCGCCGCGCAGATGGAGGTCAACCCCGCGGCCACTGTCGCCCCCGAGCCGAAGCTCAAGGCCGCTCTTGAGACGCTCGACGATGCCTTCCACGCCCGATTCAACGCCCGCCTGCTGCGCGACCACGGCAGCGTCCCGGACCTGCTGCGCCGCACCCACCGCTTCCGCGCTGCCGACCCGGACGGCCTGCCGCTGCTCGCCAAGGACGTCACCCGGCTACTAATGGAACGGGTCGACGTGGACGCCGTCGCGGACGCCGCCGGGGTGGCGAAAGGAGAACGCAAGATCGCCTCCCTCAAAGCCATCGAGAAGCTCGTCGCAAAGCTCCGCGACGAGACCGCGGCACGCACCATGATGGCGCCGCTGTTCGGCATCTACGACCTGCGCCTCGCAGACGCGCATCTCGGCTCGAGTCTCGCCGACAGCGGCAGGGCGCGTGTCGGCGTTGACGATACCATGCCTGCGGCCATGCAGGGTCGGGCGCTTCTCGCCGCCCTAGTCGGCACGATCGCCGAGATCACTGCAGTCCTTGCCGAGAAAGGCCCGTCGAAAGCGTGATTATCCCGTTCCGTTCACCTCGGCCGCCCAGCGGGCTGCAAAGGGCTCCGGCAGGATCGCGTCGTGCGGCTGAAGGGTCCATCGGATGCCGTCGTCGGCAGCTTCGATCTCGGTCGCATTGAGGCCGACCCAGAACAAGGCGAGCGCGCGGTCGGCGGTGCAAAGCTGCGTGTCCAGACCGGGCTGGAGAGCGAGGCTGTAGAGCAGCAGCTCGAGAGAACGAATGTCCGACAGTGCGTTATAGGCATCGGCTTCATCATAGCCCGCGTGCAGCTTCAGCAATCGCCGCGGAGCGCAGGCTCCCGGATGGACGACGACGCTGAGTGCAGCGAGCACGACGAGCGAATCCGGCGCCACTCCGCAGTCGGCGGCGGCGACGAGCACGTCATTCCAGCGAGTGTCCCTGTCGCGGCGAGACACGGGGGCTGCCAAGGCCGGCGCGAGCCGGATCAGGAACTTCTGCTTCGCCGCCATCGTCGCCCGGCTGTCTTCGATCAGGCCGAGGAGGCCGATAGCGCTTTCCGGCCCAACCATGAGCCGGGCTTGGGGAAGGGCTTCGCCCAGCTTCGCGATGGCTTCGGCCAGCTGTTGCCGCGCCTCGTGCGGGGTTGGCAGTGCCCGCCCGTTGCCCTCGAGCGCGTACAGCAGCGGGCTGACTTGGACCGGCCTATCGCGGAACAGATCAAGGAAATCCCGCGCCCGGCTCTTCCCGCGCGATCGCCCAGCAATTGCGGTGACGATGTTCCGGTCCGGCATGAGGAGCGTCGTGTCGCGCGTCGCCGCGAGTCCCGACGGCAGCCAGCCGCCGCGCACGAGGCCGATTGCCCGCGCTGTGAACGGGCTGATTAGCGTCGTCGTCACGTGCGCATATCGGCTGGTATCGACGCCCTCCACATCGGTTTCGACGATGCGTCCGTTGAACATTTGAAGGGGAATCGTGATCGGCTCGTGGAGGCGGGCCGCGGCAAGCTCCTCATAGGATCGGGGAACGATGTCGACATCGGTGAAGGCAATCGTTCGAGGGGGCCCGCCCCCCGGACGCTCCTGCTCACGAAACACAAACAAAGTGCCGCCGGGTGCGGGCGGCTCAACGATCGTGAGGGGCTCTTCAGTCATCAGAGCGCGATAGAAGGGCTCAACAGGCATGGACAAGGTGTCCCAGACGCCGGGTTTCGCGGCCGTGGAGGGCTTTGCACGGGAGCCGAAAGGCCGCAGAGACCCGGCATGCCTCCCCGCGCCCGCAAGCAACCGGACGATCTTCACCGTTTTCATCGGTTCCGGGGGAAGCTCGGGGCAGCCGGGCGGGAATCGCCTGTGCGCTTCAAGGCGCGCATCGGCAGCCACGGCGAGCTCGAGCTGGACATTCATGCGTTCCGCATCAGCAAGAAAAGCTGGTTCATCCGCGAGCATTGGAACAACGATCCCAGTGGTGGAGTGCCGGAGTTCACGCTCAGCGGCGTCACCGATGACGGACTTCGCTTCGAAAGCGACAGCCTCAGCTTCCTGGCGCTTGGCGAACGCTGGAGCGGGATCCATTCGCGCCACTGGTCCAAGCCCCGCGGCGGCTGCGCGCAGGCGCGGTTCCTACGCTCGCTTGACCCGCCGCTCGACCGTCCGCTGATGAAGCTTCATCTCAAAGGCTTCGAATGCTTCCCGGCCCTGCACGCCGAATGCGCGCTCGGCGCCGTCCAGGTCGGCGGAGCGACCAAGCTCAAGAACGCCGATGAACTCACCGGCGTGATTCTCATCCAGGGGCCGAAGAAGCTTGAGGATGTGGACGACTGGCGCCGTGAGTCTGAAAGGCTTGTCGAGCACCTCAGACGGTATTTGTCGTTTGCCTCCTCGACCATGCTGCACGCGCCGGTGCTCGAGGTGGCCGTCGCCGACACGCTCGAAATCGAAGTCCTGTCGCAAGGCCGGCAGGATCCGCCCGTCATGCGCGTGTTTCACAAGCTCGATCAGCGGGCTTTGCAGGAGGCAGCGCTGGCAAGCTTCTTTGAGCCGAGGGTCGAAGCGAAGAACCTGTATTTCGCGATCGAGTGGTTCTCGATGGCGAGCAGCTACGACGAGGTCAGGCTGGTCAACGCCATGACCGCGCTCGAGAACCTCATCGATTCCAACCTGCCTCAAGACGAGGCGATCATCGAGCCGAAGCGCGAGTTTGCCAGGACCCGCAAGGCGCTGCGCAAGGTCATCAAAGCGTGCATCGCAAAATGGCCGCTTCCAAAGGCCGAGCTGGTGGTGGAAGAGCTCGACGAGCGGCTCGCCGACCTCAACCGGCGCTCTCTGCGGCGCAAGCTCTATCGGCTGGCGGCGCTCTGGGAGGTTCCGCTCGACGGGATTAGCGACGAGCAGATCCGCCATGCAATCGGCGCCCGCAACGCGATCGTCCACACCGGCAAGCATCCCGAAGTCGAGGATGGGCCGGACCTGTGGGCCCGAATGACGATCGTGCGCGAGCTCGTCGTGCGGTTTCTGCTCACGGCGATGGGCTTCCGCGGCCAATATATCTCACATTTCGGCGGCTATCATTTCGCACACTTCCCCCCGGCCGACGAGCCGCCCGCATCGCTTCTTCTGGACGATCCGCAATCCGGCTCCGGCCGTGCTAGCAACAGCGGGACCCCCTCACCTGCGGAGAATGCATCCGGCAACTAAGCTACGGCTGTTGAGTGCACCCCGGCGGCCCTCGCCGTCTCGCTCGGCCTCTCGTCAGGCCGCGAGCGCAGTCGGGAAAACGTAAAGAGGTTCGCCGTGCAAGGTCGCCGCCCCCTGGAGGTCCCGCAAGCCCGGCTGGTCCGGTGCCATGTCGAGCAGGAAGGTGACCCCGAGGATGGCCACCCTGAACATCGGATAGGCACGCCCGTGCTTGGCAATTATTGAGGCTTCGGTGACCGGAGCGTGAAGCGCCTCGCCGTCCATCGCTGCCGTCAGCACCGGCGCACCGGCCTCCGTCCGCACGAAGGCCCGGACGTGGTCGTATTTCTCACCGGCGGCCTTGGCCGCCCCAAAATGCTTCGCGACCAGGTTTAGTCCGACCTTGTACAGTGCGGGCAGGAACCGCGGGTCATTTCCGAACTGCTGAGTGAAGCCCATCTGGCGGGTCTCGGGTGCCATCCAGACATTGGTGATACCGTTGGCCTTGGAAGCTGGATGGAGCGGCCTGCCGTCGGCGTCGACCACGCCGGGCCCGCCGTTGATCATGAGATGCGGACCGTCAGCCCGGTGTGAGCTGCGGACCGCCGTCCAGCTGTTGATGGTCGGCGCGCGGCCCTTCTTTCGGCGCACGCCGTAGAGCACCGTCAGCATCTCGAATTGCTTGACCAGCGCCCGGTCAACCCGGCTGAGGGCGTTGTTGCACCCCACGCAGGCTACATCATGCAGCTCTAGCTCAGGCGGACAGGCGAGCCCTTCCGGGATGCCGTGCTCTAGAGACAGCTTCTCGAAATCCTCTTTGCACCAAATGCAGATCATGCCGGCACCTTACTCGAAACCGCTTTCCGGTGAACATTCGAAAATCCGCCGGCGCCCCAAACGTACTTCCTGGTAGCGGCCCATGCGATCTTGTGCGGAGTAGCGACAATCTACAGGCGCAAGAACACCTGGCCCCGACGCGAGAGCTACATTTCCGATGGGTTTCGCTCGGTGACTGAGGCCGAACTTGGTCAAGCAAATTCCGAGCAAGAGGGAGGCACAGAGCTGCCTCCCGTTGCTATGCAGGTCCGTTCGCTTCCACACGCGCATCTTCGAGAGATTGCATGGCGTGCGCCATGCGCTCGCAGTAGATGATCGCCAAATCGCGCTGTTCCAGCGTGCGCAGGTGACCGATATCCGTGGCGGTCGACATGAACTCCAGGAGTTTCTCGCGTGTACTGTGCTGGTAGGTTTTGAAGAGGAAATCGCATTTTTCGACGAACGTACGTGCGTTCGCCGCAACGGGCGTTATCGCGTCGAAGAAAGTATCAGGGTAGCTGCGGTAATCCTCAAGCTCCTCTTCAGTGAGCGGACTGGTCGCGATGATGTGCCGACCGTCATCCAGCTCATATACGCCGTACACTAGCTTTTCAGCCTCTAGGACCGTCGCACTCGTCAGCCGAGCGGGCACCTCGGCGCCAGTCCCCTCGGGGACGAGATATCGCTGCCCGATCCGCAGTCGCGGGATCGCAACTGGCCCGACGAGGGTCCCGGGCAGCTCGCCATCAAAGGTCGCCGGGATCTCATAGTGAGTCCGTATCGAATCGATCAGCGCCATCATCGCCGCGTGGCGCTCCCGTGCTGCCAATATCTCCCCATAGCCCCGATACCGCACTTCCGGGCCGAAGTCGGATATGCGGAATCCGTCCGCCACCACCTGCATGCCGCCTCCACTGGCCATCAGGTGGTGGTGGAAGGCATGGTTGGTCACGAACACATAGGCGGGTGGGTAAAGCGAACCGTCGGTCCTTGTGGCCGCCTCGTTGCCGCGGATCTGCGACACCGCGGCGGCCGCCCACCCCTCGAGACGGTCCTGCTCGGTCAGCAGGTCCGGAATGTTGACCTCGATCATCACGACACGCGCGTGGTCGGCAGCCTTCGAAAGCGCCTTCACGAGCTTGGCGCCGACCCGCAGCCGCTTCGTATCGTCGGCGTCGTCGACCTGCGTTCTGGACCGCGCATCATGAACCCTGGACTTGACCTCGACGGAGAAGTGCTCACCCGTACCAGGCCACGTCGCAATGAATTCGACACACGACGTCGATCGGCGCACCGTCTCCTTATATGCCAGCTTGAATCCGGCCTTCAGAAACGCCGCGGCCGCGTAGGTCTCGAATAGCGCACCGGTGAAGTCGTCTGTGCGCGCGCTCCGAAGGCGCCGGAGGTAGATATCTGCCATCGCCTGGCCGTCGCCGTGATGCGCGATGAGGTAGATGTTGTACGCGAGGTTCATGAAGGCGCGAATTGCGCCCGTCATAGGGCCACTGATCATCGCCCGTTCTGTAACCCGCAGCGCCTTGGCCTGCTCAGACGCCTGCGCATACCAGCGGAGGATGGGATGGCGCTCCTCGATCGGTTTGGCCTGCTCAGCATTCGCCCATTCCGGCCCCAGACTGCCGAGGAGGTAGTCCCTGAGGAAGTCGTGAAAGGTTCGCCACTTGGTCGAATGGTAAAGCCGCCCTCCGACGGCAACGACCCGTCGCCCAGAAACCTGCTCCGAGATGATGGGCCGACCGAGCCCTTGCTGCTGCTGCCGGCGACGCTGAAGCGCTTCCATCTCCTGCCGTTTTCGCTCAATCCCTGCCCAGATCTCTCGTGGAAGCGCTGCGCCGACCGTCGGCGAGGCCAAGCCGTGGCAATGCTTGAACTTTTTGCCGCTGCCGCAGGTACACGGCTGATTTCGCCCAATCTTCCCCATCCCACCGATATCAGTTCTCGGCAGAGCAGCATCAACCTCTGGCGAGAGTGGTTTTGGGTCTCAATGTCATTGCTGTCGCGACTGCCTGCAACTCTAAGACTGAAATCCAAGCCTGAAGCAGCAAAAATGGGATTGTGGGCGTCATTTCTCCTTGCGCTCGCCGATGGCTTATCAGCTTCCTGACATTCGCTTCAGCCGTCGGGCGACTGCCGCCTTTCGGATCGCTTTTTCGTCACGCGCGATGCCGCGTTCCGAGCGCGCTAGGGCTCGGGGGATGCGCTCTTGCAATTTTATGAGGGCCTTGACCTTCGCGATCGTGTCGAGCGTCCACACCTCGGGCATGAGGAGCACCGTGATGTGCATGAGGCTTAGGGCGAGATTCTGCCCCGGCTCAACGAATCCGACATTGCTGGCGCCGGCGATGGTCGCGAATTCCCCGTTTAAAGAGCCGAGCCGATAAGCGATGCCCTTCGTGCTGGCGTGAACATTATGGCTCGCCATTTTGTAGTGCGAGCGCATCATTGCCCGACCGGCAGCCGCCTCAATCGTACTGAAATTGGGCTGAGAGTTCTTGAGATGCACCGCAGCCCAGCCATAGTCGCCGGCAAAGTCCTTGCCATACCGGCCGATCGCAGCGGCGTAGTCGCGCTCAATACGCGCGGCAGCTCGCTTTGAGAACGGAGCATAGCCGAGCGAAGCATGACACTGCTGGTATTGCCGGAGACCTTTCTTGGCCTCTACAAACTCGTGGGCGAGATATCGCTCCGCGAGGGCGTCACCGCCGTCGTCCAGCACCATCGCGACGCAAGTGACTTCGTGGAGGGTTCGCCAGCGTGCCATCGCCCCATCGGCATATCCGTTCTCCAAAAGCACCATGATCTCGGAAGCAATCTGAATGGCACGAACGTGGAGGTGGGAAAGCGCACCCTTGAGATGCATCTTGCGTGACGACCGCGATCGTCGAGCGCGACAGTGGAAGTCGGAGCCGACGTCTCGCGAGAGCTCAATCAGCATCCTGAGGTCGTCAAGGCCCTTCCCCCAGCGTGCCTGCAGATTGAAGCGAAACTGATCCATCTGGGCATTCGTCGCGTCCCGCCAGACGGCCCACTCACGCTCGTAGCGGCGCAGCATCTGAGCCGCCGACTTCTCGGTGATGGAGTGGATGAGGTCGGGCAGCGTCTGTCTAATGTCCTCGACGATCTTCTGCACGCGCGCTGCATCGGCATCGGTGAACTCGAGCACGATCGCCTGCTCGGATGCGATTTCGAACACGTCTTCGCTAACGTTAGCTGACAGCAGTCGATCGACGATCGCGTCGACCAATGTCTTGTCCGCTGCATGCCCGCCCGCCCTGAGCTTATCGCGGACGATCTCGGTCGCAATCACTTGCGGTAAAGTGGACAGCTGCTCTTCGAACAGCGATTGCAAAGACCCCATCGCCCGGCTTCCAAAGACTGTTGCAAAGCCTCGAGATTAAAGGAACGAAAGGGAAACAACAATCGAATGGCACCAAAGCAAATTCAGAGTGCGGAATGACGTTTGACGAATATCAACAGGAGGGAAGAGCGCGCTATTCCGCGTTCGTCGACGCCATCCGGCATATACTGCGGCAAGCTCTTGAGCAGCATGGTCTGACAGCGCACGCCGTTACCGGTCGCGCGAAGGAGCTGCCCTCGCTGCGCAAAAAGCTCGGTGACCGCGGGATTGGTCTCGACCAGCCTATAGACGAGATCAGGGACCTAGCGGGTTGCCGCGTCGTCTTCCTGACCAACTCCCAGGTCGATCTCTTCATCAACACCGGTGCCCTCCACGAGAATTTCGAGGTGTTGAATGTGAATGTCCATCACCCCGTCCCAGGCACCGACACCGAGACAAGGCTGTTCGACAGCACCAACTACCTCGTTCGCCTGAAGCCCGAACGCCTGGCACTTGCCGAGTATCGGAAGTTCGAAGGTCTTAGCGCCGAAATTCAAATCCAGACCCTTCTCAACCACGCCTGGGCCGAGATGGGTCACGACACGATCTACAAGGAGCCCAAGCTCACGCATCTCGGCAAATCACGCATGACGGAAATCGGAGAACGCATGAACAAGGTCATGCAGGAACATCTGGTCCCCGCCGGTCACGACTTCGACAAGATCGCGCGGGATTTCCGTAGGCTGCTCGAAGCGGACGGTGCGGCGGAGGCGACCATCGCTGCAATCCATCGCGCAGAAAATAACAACGACCTGGAGGAGGCGCTCGAAACCTACACCGATCTCGTCCTGCCTCATTATGACGAGCCTGCGGCGGAGTTTTCCAAACTCTTGGAAGCACTGATCGGCGCGGTTGAGCGCTCCCGTGACTACCCGGCCAGGCCGATCGACACACAGCTCGGCAAATATCCCGGTAAGTCGGCTCTAGACGTGGCTCGCCGCGTAGCGGATTTGATTCGTTCGTACCGCTACTGGGAAATGGATCGAACTTTCCACGCTCTCGTCCGGCTGTACCAAGGTACCCGCGATGAGGAGGAGCGACTGCTCTGGATCGAAGCTGGCGAGAAGCTCGCCGAGCATAATCTCAGCGTCTGGAAACAGTATGGACCCGCTGCACAGCAGGCCATCCTCCAAGAATTAGCGCGCCTCGAGCCGGAGGATGTCGTTGCATGTCGGCCGCTCCTCGTCGCTATGCTCGCACAGGTCCTGTCGGCCGAACTTGAAGGCACAACCTGGCGCTGGGACAGCGTCACCATTCATCAGGGCGCCGTCCGTGCTTCTGACGAGCTTCGGCGACTGCGTCAGGAATCCATCGGCTGGCTCGAGCAGTGGCTTCATGCCGCCACCGACGACGCTGAACGCCTGTCGGTACTGAGGGCCCTTGGCAAGGCGGATGCTGTGCCAATGCAGGGCGGCCCCGACGAACAATTGATGCAGATGCTGATGGAGGACGGCGCCCGCGTCGCCCGTATTGTACTCGCGCGCGCAAGGGCGTGGAGTTTGGAGCTACGTCGCGGCAGGGAAGTGGATGCGTTGCATACGCATCATCGGTTCCATGTCTTGCGACCAGACCTGGCGGAGAAGCCCCCGCTCATCGCAGCGCGAAGAGACCTGATCAATGCACTTCTCGGGCTGCGCGATCAGCTCTCCGCAGATGAGGACTTCATGCTCTACAAGACGCTGATCGGCCATGACAGTGTTAGGCCTGACGCTTGGGAAGGCGACCATTTCGACTATGAGGCGACGGACGCGTGGCGTCGCGGCCGATACCCGACGTTAATCGCCGACGTAACCGCCGAAACGGTCCCTCAGTGGAAGGCGAGAGTCGACCGCTATGTCGATGCGGCGGGCAATGATGGCGGGCATTTCATGCCAATGCGCGAGTTTCTCGGGCTTCTTTCCGAGCAGAAGCCCGACGTGGCGCTACTGATAATGGAGGAAGTGAGTGCGCAACTAGCTCCTTTCCTCGCGGCGATGCTAGCCGGGCTCGAACGTGCGGGACGCAATCGCGAGGTCCTTGCACAGGTCGATCGGTGGCTTGCTGCCGGACAGGTACTACCCGCGCTCGGCGACTACTTGCAGCACAAGCCTGAGGCAGACCTCGGACGTCTCCGCGCCTATACGCTGAAGGCGATCGAGCTAGAACAACAGACTTCGGTGGTCGGCGCTGCGACGATCGCCGCCGCCTGGTACCAGCGAGAGCCCCACGCCGCGTTGATCGATACCGTACTGATGCCGGTTATTAGGTTCGTGACCGACCATCAGATTCCCTATTGGATCGGCCACTTCTTCACGCCTGGTGGGGCGCTCATCCTACAGGCGCTGACCGAGCAGCAAGCGTCAGAGCTGCTACAGTCGTTTATTGGCGTTTCGGAGATCGACTACCGGGCCGTTCGGCTCCTTGTTGCCATCGGCCGCCGTCATCCGCAGCTCGTTGTCGACTTTTTCGGCACTCGATTGCAGCGCGATCGTCCAGCAGCAGGAGAGCGTTTCGAGCCCGTCCCGTTCCATCCGCATGATCTTGCTGAGGTCCTGTCACCTCATGCCGACCTCTTATTGCCGGCCGCGAGACGCTGGTTTGAGGACGAACCGCGATTCCACGAATATCGTGGCGGGCGGCTCGTGAAACATGCTTTCCCGGAACTCACGGAAGGGGTCGCGGCTCAGCTCATCAGCTTCGCTCGTCATGGCGGCGAGAGCGATATCAAGTTCATTCTGAAAACCCTGTCACCCTACGAGGGCGCGGAGCAAATCTATCCGGTCTGCATGGAGCTGGTCGATCGTCTCGAACCCGGAGACAAACTTCTGAACAAAGTGTCGATCGTTTTGGGTGAGACGGGTGTGGTCTCCGGCGAATTTGGATTTGTGGAGGCCCACACCCAGCGCCGCGATCTAATTGAGAAATATAGGGACGACCCAAGACCTCGCGTCCAGGCCTATGCTCGTGAGCGCGCTCGCGAACTCACTCAACACATGGCGTGGGAGCAGCGTAGGGCTGCCCGCGACGTGGCTCAACGAAGGCGCGATTGGAACGAAGAATGAGGCGAGAACCGACCCAGGCGACGGCGTGGAATATGGCCGCTCGTTTGGCGCAACGCACGACGGCCACCGGCCTCGTGTTAGTGGAAGCGCCTCATTTTTTCGATACTTGGATCGGAGCTCGGCGCCGCCTCGTTGCCGGCTAGCCGGTCGGCTAGTTCGTCTATGAACGTTTCGAATCCCTTCAAGGCCCTCGCCTGAGTGGGCGCATCTGCAGGCGGTAAGCCGGCTGCCATAAGCAGCTGATGTCGCAACATGCGTGCAAGCACCTCCCATTGAAGTCCCTGCTGCCGCCTGACAGCTTCTATGTGCCGTTCGAACCGCGTCAGCCGCGCTCCAAAACCCTCCTCGGTCGCGGCCGGATTGCGTCGGCTCAACCACGCTTCGAGCGCTTCGACGAGCATCTCGGAACGCGTCCGTCCCGTTCCATTGGCGATCCGGTCCAAGCGGCTGCTGAGCTCCTTGGTCAGGAAGAGCTGATGCCGAACCTTTTGCGTCTTCACGCGAAGTCTCGCTGCGGGAGGATGTCGCCAATTCCTACCGTGATCTGGGGCAAACACGACTGCCTCTCCGACGCACCAGCAGCACTTTGCCACGAGCCAACTCACATGCCGATCTCTGGTCCCTGACGCTCCCGGCCAAACGTCCAGCTGATCGAACCCGAGCTCCGTACGATGCCCGAGATTTCTCGGCCGAGCTGCCGCTCGAGGATCGGGCGCCACGGCACCAGCGTAAACTCGCGCGAGTTCTCCACCACCGCAAAGCTGCCCGAAGACAGGTTCACTCGCCGGCGCACCATGCCGGATATCCGCTCGCCGGGAATCGGCTCGCCGCTGAAGTCAGGCCGAGCTCCTTGGCTAACCGCGCAGCGACGACCCTGAGCTCTGCTCGCCTCAGCCGCTGGTCCATGTCAGAGCGGTACACGACCTCGTCGCCGCGTTGCTCCGCCAGCCCCTGCTCGATCAGCCACTGCTGGCGCCCGTACAGAGCCTGGCGCACCTCAGCACCGTAGCCGTGCTTCGCGATTTCGATTGGATCCTCGCCGCGCAGTTGACGGTCGAGCCAGCTCGGGGCGTATGCCGTCGCCTCCTGCTCGAGCGGTCGTAGTTCGATTATCTGGATACGGACCGGCGCTGCGCGGGCGGCACGCTTCTCGTGCTCAAGTGCCTGGTCCGCGTGATCGGGCGGCACGACCCAGATGCCATCCGACTGCCGCTCAACGCCAACACCTCTCCGGCGGAGCGCTTCGAGCCGACGCACGTGGGCCTGCACGTAGTCGTCACTCGCTGAAGGGTCATGGGCGAGATGGATGTTCTGGCTGTACAGACCGCCGTTCGCACGGGCGATCTCTTCGATCGTGCGATCCGCTTTCCTTAGCGCCGGCTGGACTTGCTGCACGCCGACCAGGCTGCCGATCGGGGTTTCGTCCGCGCCACGTCCGACCTCCACATAATGGGTACGGCCGTCGACACCGTCGATGACCAGATAGCGCCGGTCGTGGTGATCATCGGCAGCGCCGCGATGCACGACCTTGCCGATCACCGGAGCCGCATCGACGTCGCGGTCGATCACGTAAAGCTCGGGCCGGCGGTCCAGCTTCGACGCCGTCATCACCCGGTGCATGGTTCGGATGATGTCGCCGCGCCGACCTAGATCGGTCAGCGTCTCTTCCATCGTCGGGTCCAATCGCCAGGCCAGAGGTCCCTCGCGCTCAGTCAGGCCCATGCGCTCCAGCTGCCGCGCCCGGCCGATGAGCAATTGCTGGTATGAGCCGTCGCCGTCCCAGCGCGCGGGTTGGCGCAGATCGATGATGTGACCCTCCGCTCGGGCAAGGATGTCGCGATCGAGCTTCGTCAGACGCTCGGCGCCGATCTCCTGGCTGAGCTGCTCGCGGACCTCGAGCTCGCTTTGCGGTCCAAGCCAGCGGGTCATGATCTCCGTCGCGCGGCCGCGGATCCCACGCGCTATATAATCGCCGGCGATGTTGAGCACTTTGCCGTCCTCGGTCGCTCCGCGCACGAGCAGGTGCGTGTGCGGGTGCCCGGTGTCGAAATGATCGACCGCAACCCAGTCGAGTGTCGTCCCGAGATCCTGCTCCATCTTCGCCACCAGCGCGCGGGTGAAGGACTTCAGCGTATCGAACGAGGCACCATCCTCGGGCGACACGATGAAGCGGAACTGGTGGCGATCGCCAGCGCCGCGTTCCAGGAAGGCCTTGCCGTCAACATCATCGCTGAAGGTCGAATAGAAGCGTCCGTGCTCGCCCTCGCGGGTGACGCCGTCGCGCTGGAGATAACGCAGGTGCACTGCGGCCGCGCCGGCAGCCTTCACGCCCGCGAGCTTCACGACGCGCGCCTTGACCATCACGCGCCGCGCCCGCACCCGCATGCCCGAGATACGGTCGACCGACCATCCCGATGAAGTTGCACCAGCACCAGAAAATTTCCGGCCGCGACCACGGGCATTGAAGCGGCCGGACTGGCGCGCAGGCCCCGATGAAAACGAGCGCCAATTCCCGCCGCCCCGCGCGATCCGGGCGATCAGCAGCGACTGCAATGCGCGGCGCGCACCGGCGCGGCCTTTGCCGCTTCGCATCCGCCCGAGCCGAGGCTTGAACCTAGTCTCTTCATCCGACATCCCAAAGGATATGCGCTCCCACCCCAAGCCGCTAAAGTGTCTCGCGAGCGAGCGGCGCAAATCAGCCGTTCCGTGCGTCGGAAAGGCCGCTCAGTCTCTCCGCGAACCTGCCCGGAGACAGACAGTCTCCCGGAAAAAAGATGTGCAGACAAACACATAGCGGCATTTCTGCGACGAGCTGAAATCCGTTTTATCTTGCCCTCCCCTGCCCCCTCACCAATTCCAGTCTCCTCACCGAACACAAGCAAAAAGGGAGCGACGCCTGAGCGCCGCTCCCTCGTCACAAGAATGATCGTTCAGCGCGCGCGCGCGAACGCATCCGCCGCTTCCTCGCGCGCATCAAAGCTGCGCAGCCACAGCAGATCCGCCGCGCAGCCGTTGCCGTCGACGAGGCAGATGCCCGCATGCCAGCGATCCGCAAGGAAGCTCAGGATCGCGATCCGAGCGAGGTCGTCGCCGGCGTTCGCATCACCGAGATCGAGCGGCAAATGCTGCCCGAGATAGCGTTCCTGGACGCGCGCATCCCAGTGGAACTCGGCCTTCTCGGCCTCAAGAATGCGCGCCGCGAGCGCGGAAACCTCGCTCGTTCCAAACTCCATCTGCAGGCTCTGAACGAGCCGTCCGTACGCATCGCCCGAGCCTCCCGGAGTTGCAGAAATCATCGTCATGGCCGTCTCCTTTCCTGTCCTCGAGGATCGAGGACGGCGCTTCAGCGACGGACGGCGGAGGGGCTGTCAGGGACGCTCGAAGAGCGCCGCGAAGCGGGGCGCGGGGGAGCCGATTTGCGCAGCAAATTGGGGGGACCGCGCATCCTTGAGAGCCGCTTCGCCGTCCGCCACACTGGGCCTCATCGACAAGAGCCCACCCCCGAACCTCATCACCCCCGCGCAACAAAATGGCCCCGGCGGCGCAAACCGCCGGGGCCAGGGAACAGCATCAGAGGGGCAGATCCTGCTCGTCGTTCGAGGTCTCGGCAGGCTCGCTCGGCTGCCTAGGACGGCCGAGGAACTGGACGTCATCGGCGATGATCTCGTAGCCGTAGCGGTCGATGCCGTCCTTGTCGGTCCACTTGCTGTTGTGGATCCGGCCGCGCACCGAAACGAGCATGCCCTTGCCGGCGTGCTGCGCGACGACCCGGCCAAGGCCGTTGAAGCAGGTCACCCGGTGCCACTCGGTGTCCTTGGCGGTGAAGCCGCTTTCGTCCTTGTAGGTCTTGCCCTCGCTGTCGCGCTTGGGCCGGCTGGTGCCGAGGCTGAAGCTTGCGACGTCGGTGCCGCCGCTGGTCGAGCGAAGCTCCGGATCGCCGCCCAGATTGCCGACGAGAAGAACAATATTGGTCATGGTCAGTCTCCTGAATTGGTCGCCGGGACCGCCCCGTCGACAGCCCGACCGAGGCGAGGCGAAGCGGCGCCGCGCACCGCCGGGCGCAGCCCAAGGGGAACCCCCGGACCGAGGCGTGGAGCGGGCAGCCCGAAGGGCAACACGGGCCGAAGGGTCGCGGGGTTGCGCGGCGCCGCAGCCGAAGCAGGAGGGGCTGGACGAGGAGATGGGGCCGTGTTGCGGCAGTCGGGCGAGTTCGCACCGGCCAATGCGTCTCCCGGGTCAGAAGCCAGCGGCGCTTCCGGTTCCTGCAGGGGCTCGAAGGCTCCCGGTGCCGTTCCCTCGCCACCGCTTCGGCATTCATTGCGGTTAGCGGTCAATGGCCCGGCTCGACAGGACCGCCAATCGCATGACAAAGGTCATCCGCTTGAGCCATATTGAGAACCGGAATGGCCAAGTATGACGCACTCGAGCGCCATCTTCAGCGCCGCGGCAGCGGCGAAATCGAGCTTGCGTTCGAAGAGATCGAGCGGATCATCGGAAGCAAGCTTCCGGCCAGCGCCTCACGCCCCCAATGGTGGGGAAACGAGACCGATCCCGACACCACTCACGTCCAGTCGAGATCGTGGCGCAACGCCGGTTACGAGGCCTTCCTGCTACCGCACCGGCGCGTGCTCTTCAGGTCGGTCTAGGGATTCCTCGGCTGCAAATTCACTAGATCGATGGCCCTCGGCGAGCGCGCCGAGGATGGGTCAGAGCCCGCCGCCGATCAGCATCAGCAGTCCGCCGACGATCAGCGACAGGCACCCGCCGGTGAGCGCCGAGCCCGTCCTGCTGCTTGCAGCAATGAACAAGCAAAAGGAGAAGAACGAAGGCCACGGCGCTACCAGTCGAGGACGCCCTGCGCTCCCATATCGGCCTCAGTACGCACAAGCGCGGCACGATGTTCGGCCAAGGATCTTGCGTCGAAATAGACGCGCGTGAGATTGTTGCACTCGGTCATATAATGCCGGTCGGCACGCGTGCCGCCGCCGGTGATCTGCGCATTCGTGACCCCGTCGCAGCGCGGGTCCCGGGCAGCGATCAGGGCGGCCACCTTCCGCTCCCGATTGATCGTCGGAATGAGCCCGCCCCATTTGCGCACCACGTCGGGATAGTCCGAACGATTGTAGGGATCGATCGCGATCGGATCGACCGAGCCAGCCTTGGCGGGATCGGCAAGCTCCGCACTTTCGCGTGCCAAGCCGGCCTTGCGCGCCTCGAGCAATTGCGGGGTTGCGTAATTGGCGTCGGCAAGCCTCGTCGTCGAGATATCGGCCGCCCCGCCTTTGGCCGGCGCCGCTTCGGCAGTCTCGCTCTTGCGCGCCGGCGACCCGCACGAGCTTGACATGAGCGCCGCGAGCACAGCTGCAGCCAGGTATTTGCTACGCATACCCACCCTCCTCGATGCGCGCTTGCTAGAGCGCGAACGTTAAGAAGCGCTTCCGCCCGCGCCGGCAACCGCCCGCTTCGGCCAGCCCTGCGCCAGCGTCGCGAGCTCCTCGGCGAAGCCCTGAAGCTGCGAATGATGAAGCAGCCGGACCGACAAGGCATGGGCGTCGCACTCCGCCTGGCGGGTGAAGCCCGCCGGCGCGACCACGCAGGCATGATCGCCATTGTACAGCGGGCGGGCGGCATAGACTTCCTGGACGGCCTTGTTGCCGACGGGCTGGCTGTAAAGCTTGCACTGGACGATGAGGCGCCGTCCCTCCTTCTCGGCCACGACATCCGCGCCGCGGTCGCCGGTGACCGGCGTCGATTGAACCTTCCACCCGGAGCGCGATAGGATCGACGCGCAATATTGCTCATATTCGCGTGCGCTGAGCTGCGCAGGATCGACGTCCCGCTGCCCACCGGCGAGCGCCGCCTCGGCGCTTTTCGAGCGGATAACGGCATCCACATGGTCGGCGAGCCGGGCGATGAGATCGCTGTCCAGCCTGATCGATGACGCCCTGAGGCCGGGCAGGACCTGGGTGTCCAGGAATGTGTCGAGGTGCCGCCGCCAGATGCTTATATCCTCATTGCCGAACATGTCGGCGCGGATCGACTGCCTGAAATAAGAAATGAGCGTTCCGGCCTGGGCGCCGATCTGGCGGTCAGCACAGGCGCGCGCGAGCTCGAAATCCCTCTCGCGGCGCATCGCCGAACGGCGCTTGAGGACGTGCCGGACGCCGAAGCCGGCAAGGACCAGCGCGGCAATTTGCAGCGGATAGGTGCGCACCAGCACAATGACGATCGTGGCGGCGATGAGCAGAATTCCGGCGGTGCCCATGAGCATGCCGGCGATCCGTTGCGCTGCCGATTGCCTCGCCATCACAGTCCGCCTCGTGCGGTCAGGTCCAAGCTCCGCATCTCGCGACCCTTAAGCGAAGGCGTTTAAGAGGCGGTAAATCCAAGCGGGGCGGCAGGAGCGGCGGCCTAGGCCTTCCCCTCCGAAGCAGCCGCCAGGCGAAGCTCCTCGAGCCGCTCGAGCGACACCTGCTCGACGAGCTCGCGCAGGCGCATCACCGAGCGGTTCAGCGCCTCGAGATCCTCTCGGCCGATCTCGTAATTGGCGGAGTAGCGGGCTTCGACATAGGCGCGTTTGAGCAATTCGAACCGGCGGCGGTCCTGCTTGGTCGCGCGCGGCCAGGCCGCGATCAGGCGCGGCTCCTTGTCCTCGGCGAGCGAGCGGAGGAACTTGATATTGTGCGACCGCGGAAAGTAGAGCGTCCGGACGAGCAGAAAGCAGATGTAAGCGCGTTCAGTTGCCTGATGGAGATTGAACGCAGCGTCGTTCCATTTCTCGCGATCAACACAGAATTTCGCGATTTCGATCGCGTCATCGACCTTGCCTAGCCAGTCGGCGAAATAACTCTCCGCCATCCGGTAAGCGTCGTCCGCGGCCGCCGGCATCGGCGTCGTCAGTTCGTGAAGCGGCAGTTCGTAGAGCGCGATTCCGTCGCGCGCGATGTCGACCCAGAAATATTCGCCGCGCTTCAGCGCCTGGTTCACCTCGTCGAGCGAATGGACGATGATGTTGACCGGCCGGCCGATGGTGGGATCGCGC
>Ga0070683_100000810_pt1 | contig 23161 bp, 21 predicted proteins | sample KBSC713LmetaG_FD_64662 | JGI IMG/M metagenome (GOLD analysis project Ga0070683, IMG submission 64662) | Corn rhizosphere microbial communities from Kellogg Biological Station, Michigan, USA - KBS C7.1-3L metaG | ecosystem: Host-associated > Plants > Roots > Rhizosphere ... | reverse complement strand
GGTCACCGAGAGCCGGCCCGACGGCGTGCTGCGCAAGCTCGTGGTCGCCGCGAGTGGGGTGCTCGCCCAGTTCGGCGGGGCCATGCTCGCGTTCGCGTTCCTCGCGACGTTCGGCTTCAACGGCTTCGTCACCGTCCTGCTGCAGGACGCCTTCGGCATCGACACGCAGTCCAGCGCCAGCTGGATCTACGGGTTCTGGGGCCTGGCCGTCGTCTACACCTACTTCCAGATCCCGCTCATGCTCATCGTCTTCCTGCCGGCCATCGACGGGCTGCGCCCGCAGTGGCGCGAGGCCTCGGACAGCCTCGGCGGCTCGACCTGGGCCTACTGGCGCCACGTCGGCGGCCCGATCCTGGCCCCGAGCTTCATCGGAGCCACGCTCCTGCTCTTCGCCAATGCGTTTTCCGCGTACGCGACCGCCGCCGCCCTGATCAGCCAGGGCTCGCCGCTGGTGACCCTGCAGATCCGCGCGGCCGTCACCAGCGAGGTCGTCCTTGGCCAGGCCAACATCGGCAAGGCACTCGCGCTCGGCATGGTCGTCGTCGTCGCGATCGTCATGACCCTCTACGCGCTGCTCCAGCGGCGCACGGCGAGGTGGCTGCGGTGAGCCGCCGGATCTTCCGCTGGCTTGTGCTCGTGCTTGTCGGGTTGTACCTGCTGCTGCCGCTCTTCGCGATGGTCGAGTTCTCGACGCGCGGCGCCGGCAACAGTCGCAGCCTCGAGGCCTGGAAAGGCATCGGCACCAACTCCGACCTGGTCGCCGGGATCCTCGTGTCGGTCGAACTGGCCGTCCTCACCGTGGCCGGCATGCTCGTGCTGCTGGTTCCCACGATGACGTGGGTGCATTTACGCGTACCGCGGGTGCGCCGGCTCGTCGAGTTCATCTGCCTGCTGCCGCTGACCATCCCGGCCATCGTGCTGGTCGTCGGGCTGGCCCCGATCTACGCGTGGGTGAACTACCTCCTCGGCAACTCGGGGCTGACGCTCACGTTCGTCTACATCGTGCTCACCCTGCCCTTCGCCTACCGGGCGCTCGACGGCGGCCTGCGCGCGATCGACGTCGTCACGCTGTCCGAGGCCGCTCGCGGCCTGGGCGCCTCCTGGCTCAACGTGCTGCTGCACGTGATCATCCCGAACATCCGCGCGGCGATCATCTCGGCGTCGGTCGTGTCCGTCGCCCTGGTGCTGGGCGAGTACACCATCGCGTCGCTGCTGAACTTCAACACCCTGCAGCCCGTCATCGTCCTGCTCGGCAAGCGCAACGCCGCGATCTCGGTGGCCGTCTCGGTGGCCGCGTTGCTCTTCGCGTTCGTGCTACTGCTGGTGCTCGCCCAGGTGGCGCCGCGCCGCCGCGCCAAAGCCGTCGAGGGAGAGTCATGAGTTCACCTGGTACTGGCGTGGAAGTGCGCCTCGTCGACCTGTGCCGCCGGTACGGCGACGTCCGGGCGCTCGACAACCTTTCCCTCGAGATGGCCCCCGGCGAGCTGGTCGCGCTGCTCGGCCCGTCCGGCTGCGGCAAGACCACGGCGCTGCGGTCGCTCGCCGGGCTCGAGGAGGTCGACTCCGGCCAGGTGCTGGTCGGCGGGAAGGACATCACGCACGTGAGCGCCCACCGGCGCGACATGGGCATGGTCTTCCAGGCCTACAGCCTGTTCCCCAACATGACGGCGCGGGAGAACGTCGCCTACGGGCTGCGCCTGCGCAAGGCCGGCTCGGGCGAGCGCCGGCGGCGGGCCGGCGAGCTGCTCGACCTGGTCGGCCTGGCCACCCACGCCGACCGCTTCCCGCACCAGCTCTCCGGCGGCCAGCAGCAGCGGGTGGCGCTGGCCCGGGCCCTCGCCATCCGGCCCATGGTGCTGCTGCTCGATGAGCCGCTGTCGGCCCTCGACGCCAAGGTCCGCAGCCAGCTGCGGGACGAGATCCGCTCGGTCCAGCGCGAGGTCGGCACGACCACCCTGTTCGTGACGCACGACCAGGAGGAGGCGCTGGCCATGGCCGACCGGGTCGGCGTCATGTCGGCCGGTCGCCTGCAGCAGATCGCCCCGCCGGCCGAGCTCTACGAGCGCCCGCGGACCGCGTTCGTGGCCGAGTTTGTCGGGCTGACCAACAAGCTGCGCGGCTCGGTGCACGGTGGCAAGGTCAGCGTGCTCGGCACCGAAGTACCGGTGCTGGACGGCTCGGTCGAGTCGGGCGACGCGACGGTGCTCGTCCGCCCGGAGTCGGTCATCGTCGCCCCCGATCCCGACGGCAACGGCCGGGTGGTGGAGGCGACCTACCTGGGCTCGCTCTGCCGGGTGCAGGTCCAGCTGGACGACGGGACGACGGTGCTGGCCCAGGTCGGCAGTGCCGAGATCGCCGAGCTGGCTCCGAGCACCCCGGTGCGGGTCACGGTGCGCCCGTCTCCGGTGCTCGCAACCGCATGACCAGCACGAATGACCGAGAGGGGCGACGATGCAGCTCACGATGACGAAGGAAGAACGGGAGGCGTTTCTCGCCGACCTTCATGTGGCCGTCATCAGCGTTGCGGACGAGGGTCATGGGCCGCTCGCGGTTCCGATTTGGTATTCCTACGAGCCGGGTGGCGAGGTGCGGGTCATCACCGGTCGGACGACGCGAAAGGGACAGCTGCTCGAGCGCGCGGGCCGATTCAGCCTGTGCGTGCAAACGGAAACGGCGCCGTATTACAAATATGTCAGCGTGGAGGGCCCGATCGTCGCGGTCGAAGAGCCAGATCTTGAGCGCGATCGGCGCCCCCTCGCGCGTCGCTACTTCGGCACCGAACTGGGCGACCGATACATCGAAGACAACCGGGACGCGGCCGGAAGCGCGCTTTTTCGTATGCAGCCAGAACGATGGCTCACCGTCGACTACGCAAAGGGCGTCACTCCCGTCTAGCCTAGCGGGCTGGGAGTGAGGCGTGCTCGTAGGCGTCCTCCAGCCAGCCCAGCAGCTCCTCGTCCACGTCGTCGACCGAGGTCAGTTTGAGGTAGTGGGCGAACCGGTCGGCCGAGATGCGTTCCGCCCGGGACACGCGCGGGCTGTCAATCAGGTACGGGAGCATGAGCCACATCGCCAGGCTGCGCGCCATCGGGCGAACCTCGGCGAATTTCCGCTCGTGGCTCAGGAACACGCCGACCCGGACCGCGTCCTCCTCGACCCGGCCGAGCCGCTGCAGGTGCTCGATCAGCGTGTCGTAGATGACTCGATAGGAAGGTGGGTGCCCGGCGAACGACTCGTCCACCGTGTTGCCCGGCACGCAGGTATGCGACTGGTGCGCACGCGAAAACGTCCGCTCACACTCGGGACAGGTCCAACCGGCCACCTAATGATGATGCGCGTAGTCCGGCTGGGCCGGATCGGCCGGGTGCTCGTAGCCGGGGGCCAGCCGGACGAGGGCCGCGCACCGCTCGTCGAGCCACTGCGCGAAGTACTGTTCCCGCGCCTGGTCGAGCAGCAGGACGACGATCGGTTCACGCGAAGCCGAGAAGTCGCCGGGATAGCGGTCGCGGTTGCGCCGGTGGTAATCGACCACCGTCACCTCGGGGACCGTGACATGCGCGGTGACGGCGTCCCGAAGCGCTCGGGCCAGCGGGTGCGCGGCCAGCACCGCCGCCGCCACCCCGCCCGAACGCAGCGCCGCCGACCGGGACACTCGCGAAGCAGAGCCGGCCGCGGTCAGGCCGCGCAACGAGGCTTCGCGCTCGATGACCGCTTCGGTCACCAACGCCTGAGTCAGCCAGCGGCGCAGGTTGCGACCCTCCATCGTGGACGGATGTGGGAGGCGCGCCGCGTACGGGCCGCCCCGCAACTGGGCGACCCGTTCGTCGACCGCCGCCGCCGGGATCGCCCGGTCGCCGACCCACGCGGCGATCATGCGCCGACCTCGATCGACACCGGTGCCGTGTAGTGCAGCTGGCCACCATGCCCGAGCCGCACCAGCGCCCACCACCGGCCGGGCCGCTGGTCGGCCGGGATCCGCACCGGCAGCTCGACTCGCGTCGCTTTCTGCGTTGGTACTGGGATCCAGCGGCTCGCCTCGGGCAGCATCGGCCACGTGTGCCACGGGCTGATCAGGTGCGCCTGAACGCTGATCGGGCCGGCCGCGTCGGTGCTGACCGTAAGGTCGAGTGTGGCCGCCTCGCCGGGACGCAGCCGCACCACGGCCGGTTCGAGCCGGGCCTCGATCGTCTCCGGCGCGTCGACATCGACCAGCAGCCGCACGACGTCCTCGACACCGGGGCTGATCCGGGCGCGCGCCCAGTACACGCCGGCGGTCGGCGACCCGACGGGAATGACGGAGATCGACCGGGACAGGTGCTCGCCGGGCTCGAGTGCATAGGCCACCGTCGAAGGTGAGGCGCGCCAGCCGTCGGGTACCTCGATCGTCAATTCGCCGCCGGCCGTGTCGGCGACGAGCGACGAGGCGACCGTGACCGTGAGCGTTGCCGGTGCCGAGCCGTCCACATGCGACTGCTCGAAGTGGACGGACACCGGCATGTTGCCGAGCGGCGCCGGGCCGGTGTTGTGCAGCCAGTACTTGGCGTAGGCGAGCCGATCGTCGGCAACCGACGGCGCCGCGGTCACCGGCTCGATGCCGAGCAGCACCTGCCCGATGCCGGCCCCCTCGAGCGCGAATCCGCTGGCCGGGTGCAACGGCTGCTCCAGCAGGTCGGCCTGCACCGTCGAGGTCACCGGCACGGGCAGCGCAAGGCGCCCGTTCACCGGCCGCCCGTAGGGCTCATAGACGCGAGCGGTCACCTGGGCGATCTCGGAAGCCGGCCGGCGGCCGCCGGCCAGGGGGTTGCCGGTCGGCTTGAGCGCGGCCAGGACCAGCTCCCCCTCCGGCTCGAGCGTGACGTAGCTGGCCGCGCCGACCGGCCCGACCGGGGCCACCCGCGCGTGCAGCGGATGGTTGACCTCGTGGCCGGCCGCCACCAAGCCGGCCGACCGCCAGTCGCCGTCCCCGGCCACCAGGCTGTACTCGAAGCTGTGCGTCCAGTGCTGCTGCTGGAAGTTGGAGCCGTCGGGCGCGCACCGGCGGGGCGGGTCGATCCAGATGCCCGACGGCCAGCCGGTGCACGAGCGCAGCAATGACAGGTGTAGCGCGCCGGTCGAGTCGACGGCGAAGCCGGGCATGCCCCGGTTGACCAGGCCGACGGTGTAGTCCTCGAGGTCCGGGTCGGGCGACGCGGACAGTTCGGACGGCTGGTCGACGGTGAAGTCGAAGTCTTCCGCGGTACCGAGGATCAGCACCGGCAGCGCGCGGACGTCGCTGAGGTCGGCGTCCGGCACCCACGCCTCGGTGAGCGGCCGGTCGGCCGGGACCCACAGCCGGAGCCGTCCGGTCTCGGACAGCTGGCGGGCTGCCTCGTCTGCGTACGGCTGACCGGCTGCTGCCAGTACACGGGAGGTGAAACTGTTGATGGAGGGACCGCCGACGGCGATGCGGACGTCGGGCAGGTTGGAGTCGACGGCGAGCCGGCCGTAGCGCGGCGCGTCGGGCGTCGAGCAGGTGGCCGTGACCCCGCGGCGGACCAGCGTCGTGACCAACTCGTGCAGGTCGCCGTCCCCGATGACCTCGGCGACGCCGATCGCCCGCGGGTGGCCGCCGGCCGTGATGCGGGCCGTCGAGGACAGCGCGAACCACTGGTAGGCCGGGTTGTCCAGCGTCCACGGGTGCGGGCCGGAGTCGACGTCGATGAGGCCGAAGCCGCGGCCGATGACCGCGTTGCCGACCTCGCTCACCGGCAGCGCGCCCGGGATCGCGGCCGGCCAGCGCAGCCGGATCAGCTGGTCCTCGCCGGTGAACTCGTCGACGTGGCTGACCGCGTCGACGCGCGCGATGCCGCTCCACAGAGTCAGCGTCTGTGTGTATTTCGCCGGACCGACCGACCCGGTGACGGTGACCCGCTGGCCGAGCGGACTGTGCTCGACGACGACCGCGCCGGCCGGGTGGGCGGCCGAGCCGGTGACCGGGGCACCCTTGGGCAGCAGATGCCACGGGCCCTCGCCGGCCTGCGGGTGGGCCGGGTACTCGGCGTAGACGAGCAGTTCGTTGCCGACCCGGCCGTCCGCGACGATCTCCCGGCCGGTCCGAAGGTCGACGAGGCTGGACACGGCGCCGCCGCGGGACGGGTCGACGGTGAGCCGGTAGGTGTCGTTCTCGGTGGTCGTCGTGTCCTCGAACAGCAACCAGCCGTCGGACGCGTCGCCGGGCGTCAATGGCCAGGCCCGGTAACCGACCGATGGCACGTCGTCGGCCCGGAAGACCACGTCAACAGTCGACAGGCTGCCGTCCGGATGCCGCTCGGCGTGCTCGATGAGGACCGGAACGCCACCGACGGCAACACCGGTCGTCCCCGGGGTCGGAAACTCCACCCGGGCCCGAACGAGATCCGAGCGGGTCCACGCGGTCGGGTTGAACACGACGATCCGGCGACTGTCCCCGGTGGACGTCGGCAAGGCCTCGCACAGCGCGGCCAGGGACCGGTCGAGGACGCGGCCGGCCACGTCGTGCGCCTCCCGCCAGCCGGTGAGGAGGTCAAGGTAGACCTGGTCGGACTCGGAGCCGGTGATCCCGTCGTGGTGGGCGCCGAAGGCGAGCTGCCGCCAGGCGAGGTCGACCTCCTCGTGCGGGAAGCTGAGCCGCTGCTGACCACCGGTGATGGCGGCCACCGTGGCGAACGCCTCGGCGTCGACCAGCAGCGCCTCGGCGTGCCGCTGGGCCTGTTTGGTGTCGATGAACGAGACGTCCTTGCCGGTGTAGATGGGGTTCATGTCGCGGGTCTGCGGCGAGGCGCGTCGATTCGAGCGGGAAAGCTCCTCGCGGACCGCACCGAAGAATTCCTTCGGAAGCCCGCAGATCAGCCGGGGCCACGTGTACCGGGCGTTCCAGTCCCGGTGGATCGCGGTGACCCACTTGGCCGGCGGGCTGTAGTCGGTGCCGACCGGCAGCAGCACGTTGCGGGTCGCGGCGACCTTCTTCAGCAACAGGAACAGCCGGTAGACGTTCTCCTCGGCGGCGGCCAGGGTCGGCTGCGAGTCGATGTGCCAGCCGGACGAGTAGTGAGCCGGCATGTAGTGGGTCAGCACGCCGCGGCCGGACGGGGACAGCCAGTCGAACTCGGCCGGGAACTGCATCGTGGACGGATCGCCCCACCCGCGCTCCCCCGGGGTGTAGGTGGTCTGCATCGGTCCCCACTGGTGGAACGGGCCGCGGGCCCAGGACGACGAGTCCAGCCCGGCGTCGGCCACGAGCCCGGGGAACTGGGGGTCGTGGCCGAACGCGTCGAGTTGCCAGGCCGTGCGCGGGTCGCCGCCGAGCACGTCGCGCTGGAAGCCCACCCCGTAGACGAGGTTGCGGATCGTCGTCTCGGCGGCGGTCAGGTTGGTGTTGGGCTCGTTGTACGTGCCGCCGACCAGCTCGAGCCGTCCCTCGTCGAGCAGCCGGCGCAGGTAGGCGCGGTCCTCGGGGTGGGCGTCCCAATAGGGCTTGAGGTAGTCGAGCTCGGCCAGCACAAACTTGTATTCGGGTTCCCGGCGGGCCGTCTCCAGGTGCAGCTTGACCAGGTCGAAGCCGGTGTGCTGGAAGTCGGCCCGAAACTCGTTGCCGGTCTGGCCGGGCGCTCCCCAGGTCGCGGTGTAGGCGGCCTGGGTGGTCCACCACACCGGGTCATAGTGAAAGTGCGACACCATCCACACGGTCCAGCCGGGCTCGGCGACGACGAGCTCGCCGGCCTCGGTGACACCACCGGCGGTGACCTCGATCGGGATGGCCGTGCCCGGTTCGGCGAGCGTCTCGACCGGCACCTCGACGGCGTCGCCGTCGGCGTCCGCCGAAGCGTAGATCCCCTCGCCCCGCACCACCACTGGTCCCGGCGGCGCCTCGAAGACGCGCACGATCTGGCGGGTACCGACGAACAGTTCCGTGCCGACGATGCGCAATGCCGTCGCTCCTTAGCCTTTGACCGCGCCAGTGAGGCTGAACGCCCCGCTGAACACCCTCGACAATGCTGAGTACAGCAGCACGACCGGCGCCGTATAGAGGATCGAGAAGGCGGCCAGTTGCCCGTAGGCGACCTGACCGTACTGCGAGAAGAACGTGTAGATGGTCACCGACGCCGGCTGGCTCTCCGGCGCCTGCAGGAGGATGAACGGCACGAAGAAGTTGCCCCATTGCAGCACGAATGTGAACACGAACACCACCGTGAGGCCGGGCACCATGAGTGGCAGGATGATCCGCCACAGCGACTGCAGCCAGCCGGCCCCGTCGGTCCAGGCCGCCTCCTCGAGGCTGACCGGCACGGCGTCCATGAAGTTCTTCATCATCCAGATGGCGAACGGCAGCGACGACGCGGCCATGAAGAGGATGAGTGCGGGCACCGAGTCGGTCAGCTCGAATTGGCTGTAGATGGTGTACACCGGCACCATCACCGCGGTGATTGGCAGACCGGTCGAGAACAGGATGCTGTACAGGAAGACGCGCCCGAACCGGGAGCGATAGCGCGACAGCGGGTAGGCCGCGAAGATGGCCGCGAAGACCGTGATCAGCGCGGTGCACCCGGAGATGATCAGCGAGTTGAGCATCGGCCGGTAGATGGTGTCGACGTTGAGCACGTCGGCGAAGTTCTTCAGAGAGAACTTCCACGAGATGTCCGCCGACAGGGCCGCACCCGGCTGGACCGAGGCGACGATCAGCCACAGGAACGGCAGGAAGAACGCGATCGCGACGATCGCCAGGACGACCCAGACGGCGATTCTTGACGGTCCCCGCCGGGCCGAGGTGAGTTCGCCGATGACGCTCATAGGTCCTCCACCTTGATCAGCCGGACGTAGATCAGGGAGAAGATCGCTCCGATCAGCAACAGCACGAGCGCCATCGCCGTGCCGTAGCCGAGGTTGTAGAACTGGAACGACTCTTGGTACATGTAGATCGGCGTCGTCTGGCTCTTGGTGCCGGGGCCGCCCTTCGTCATCACGTAGATCAGGCCGAAGGCGGCCAGGGTCTGCAGCGTGATGAGCATCAGGTTGCTGACGATCGAGCGGCGGATCAGCGGGATCGTCACGTAACGCAGCCGCTGCCAGACCGAGGCGCCATCGACACTCGCCGCCTCCTGCAATTCGGGCGGCACGTCGTTGAGCGCCGCCTGGTACACGAGCATCGAGAAGGCCGTGCCGCGCCAGACGTTGGCCAGGATGACGGCCAGCATGGGCGTGGTGTAAAGCCAGTTCTGGCTGAGCCCGACCCAGCCGAGGATGCCGTCGAGCGTGCCGCCCGGGTGCAGGAACGAATACCAGCAGAAGGCGGCCACCGTCTCGGGGACCGTCCAGGCGGCGATGACCAGCCCGCTCACCACCGCCCGGGCCGTCTTGCTCCGGCCCCGCAACAGCAAGGCGATGAGGAGCCCGAGCGTGTTCTGGCCGATGACTGCCGAACCGACCACGAAGACCAGGGTCAGCAGCAGCGAGTTCCAGAACTGGCCGTCCTGCACCATCTGCTTGAAGTTGTCCAGGCCGACGAAGTCGACCTGGGCCGCGCCGGTCAGCGCCACGTTGGTGAAGGCGCTGTAGACCGCCCACAGCAGTGGCCCGGCGAAGAACACCCCGAGCAGTGCGAGCGCCGGCACGAACGCCCCGATCCGCGCGGCCTTCGGTGCGCTGGTGGAGGTCCGCCGCCGCGCCCGGCCGGGGCGGACCTCCACCGGCGCCGACGGCGGGGCCGTCGTCGTGGTCATCCCGCCGCCTCCCCGCTGCCGCTCGGTGGGGCCGGCCGGACCCGCGTCCGGACCTCGCGCGAGCGCTCGTCCCATGCAGCTTGTCGGAATGGGACCAGGCCAGCGTTTTCAGTCATGACTGCGTCATCACCTTGTCATCCCCGCCTGCGATGCCTTTGACCGAGTCCGCGAAGGTCTTCGCGGCCTGATCCGGGCTGGCCTGGCCGGTCATCACCGACTCCATCGCGACCTGGATCTCGTTGGAGACCCGCGGATACACCGGGTAGGCCGGGCGGAAGTGGGTGATCTCGACGAGGTCGGTGAAGAACTTCAGGGTCGGGTTGGAACTGAGGTACCGCGGGTCGTCGGCGACGTCCTTGCGCTCGGCGATCTGGCTGGCCGCGATGTCGTAGGCCAGCGAGTTCTCCTTGTTCAGCGACAGCGCGACGAGGTCGAACGCGGCCTTCTTGTCCTTGGCGTGCGAGCCGACCGACAGCACCCAGCCGCCGGACATGCTGGTCTTGCCGGGGGCCTCGCCGTTCTGCGTCGGCATGGCGGCGGTGCCGAGCACCGTCGACCACTGTGGCCATGGCTTGCTGCCGGAGGAGATCCAGGTGCCGTTCAGCCACGAGCCGTCGAGGTTGATCGCCAGCTTGTTCGTCGGCAGCAACTCGGTGGACAGCTTGGTGCCCCAGTTGGGGTCGAGGGCGTCCTGCGGCGCCGGCGCGAGCTTCTCGGTGAAGATCGTCTTGATGAAGTTCAGCGCGTCGGTGAAGCCGGGGCTCGACGTGACCCACTTCTTCGAGCTGTCGTCGTAGAGCGTGTTCTTCGTGCCGTACAGCAGCATCTCGAAGCCCTGCATGGTGGAGGCCTCACCGGCTGCCTTCCCCGAGTACACGTTCAATGGCGTGACGCCGGGGAGCTTGGCCTTGATGGTGCGGGCGGCGGTGAGGATGTCGTTCCAGGACTTGGGCTCCCACGGGACGGTGAGCCCGGCCTGCTTGAACAGATCCTTGTTGTACCAGAGGGCGCGGGTGTCGGTGCCCATCGGCACGCCGTAGGTCTTGCCGTCCTGCGCCTTGGCGGCGGTCTTGGCGGCGTCGGTGAACTGGCTCCAGTCGGCCCAGTCCTTCAGGTAGTCGTCGATCGGGGCCAGAAAGCCGGCCTGGATGTCGGTGTTCACGAGGAACGTGTCCTCGTACATGACGTCCGGCGCCGACTTGGGCGACCGATTCATCAGCGTCAGCTTGGTGTAGTAGTCGTTCTCGGACGCCACGATGGGGTTCAGCTTGACGGTGTAGCCCGGGTGGGCCTTCTCGTACTCCGCCTTGATCTTCTGCATGTGCTGGTCCATCTGGATGAACGCGCCGAACTTCTGGTAGGCGACCGTGATTGTCTTGGACGACGAGTCACCGCCGCTATCTGATCCGCAGGCCGCAGTGGCCGCCGTGGTAGCCGTGATGACCAGCGCCGACAGCGCGGCGACGGCGATGTTGTGCCGCATCTTGACTCCTCGGGTAGGCGTTTCTGTGAACGTTTTCAGAGAACGCTTTCAATGAACGTAATAAGCTACGCTGGCGCGGTCAAGAGCACTGATGTGACAGGAGCACACGTGCCCAAATGGCAGCCCACCATGCGCGATGTCGCGCGGCTGGCCGGCGTGAGCGCCGCGACGGTGTCGCGCGTCGTCAACAACGAGCGGTACATCAGCTCGAAGACGCGCGAGGATGTCGAGCGGGCCATCGCCGAGCTCGGCTTCCACCGCAACGAGAGCGCTCGGGCCCTCCGGCCCGGCCAGGCGACCGAGACGGTCGCGCTGGTCATCGAGGACGTGGCCAACCCGTTCTGGTCGGCGATCGCGCGGGGAGCCGAGGAGGTCGCCCGGCGCCACCGGCACCTGCTCGTGGTCGGCAGCACCGGGCAGAGCTACGACCGCGAGGCCGAGTTGCTGCGCAACCTGGTCCGCCGGCGCGTCGACGGCCTGCTCGTGGTGCCGACCGCGCATGCGCAGGGCGAGCTGCACGCGGAGCTGAGCAAGTGGGCGCCGATGGTGTTCATCGACCGCGCCCCGACCCGCGTATCGGCCGACTCGGTGGTGCTGGACAACCACGGCGGCGCGCGCGATGCCGTCGGCTACCTGATCCAGCGCGGCTGCCGGCGCATTGCATACATCGGCGGCGACCCGTCGGTCGGGACCGGAGCGCGGCGCATCGCCGGTTACAAGCAGGCCTTGAAGAGCGCCGGCATCGGGTACGACCAGAAGCTGGTCAGGCTGGGCAACCACACGGTTGAGTCGGCCGAGGAGACGGCGACCGAGCTGCTCACCGCCGACCTGGTCGACGCCATCTTCGCCGACAACAACCGGATGTGCGTCGGGGTCCTGCGAGCCGCCCACCGGCACGGCGGTGCGGTCGGGATCGCCGCCTTCGACGACTTGGAACTGGCGGAGTTGTTGCCGAGGCCGGTTGGTTTGGTCACGTACGATGCGTTCAAACTGGGGGCGGAGGCGGCGGAGCTGCTGTTCGCGAGAATAGGCGGGGCAACCGGCCCAGCGCGCCGGGTCGTCCACCGGACAACACTGGTAGAACGCGGCAACGGCCGCTGACCCGTACCGTGTTGAACATGTCGGTCTTCGACGACCTCGAAAGCGAGCAGGACGCCCTCGAAGCGGTCCTCGCCAGCCTCACCGGCGAGCAGTGGCGCCACCCCTCAGCCGCCGACGGGTGGACCGTCGCCGACGTCGTCCTGCACCTCGCGCAGACCGAAGAGGGAGTCGTCGCCACCGCGACCCATACGCCAACCGCGGACTGGCGCCAGTACGGCGACACCGTCGACGGGGCCATGGCCGCCCGCGTCGCCGCCGAGCAGGCGCCGCCGGAGGACATCTTCGAGCGGTGGCGCACCGCGCGCCGCGCGTCGGTCGCCGCGCTGCGACAAGCCGACCCGCAGCAGCCGCTGCGCTGGGTCGAGGCCCCGCTCAAGCCACGCACCCTCGCCACCACGCGGCTGGCCGAGCACTGGGCGCACGCCCTCGACGTCACCACCCCGTTCGGCATCGAATACCCCGACACCGACCGGCTCCGGCACATCGCCTGGCTCGGGCACAGCTCGCTCCCCTACGCCTTCGGTCTGCGAAACCAACCACCCCATCCGGTGTACTGCCAGCTGACGGCCCCCGACGGGACGATCTGGAGCTACGGCCCACCGGACGCTGACTCGACGATCACCGGTCCGGCCGGGGACTTCTGCCGCGTCGGCGCGCAGCGAATCAAGCCCGAGCAAACCGCCTTGGTGACGAACGGTCCCCACGCCGACGCGGCTCTCAAGGTCCTGCGAAACTACGCGGCCTGAGTTCCGCCACGACCAAAACCCGGCGTCGCGCGGATCTGCCAAAATCTCGCGTATGACTTCAGCTTCGGAGCTCGCCGTTCCGGCCAGTGTGGAGGTCGCGCAACGCGGCGGGAAGCCGTCCGGTCCACTGGCGCGGTGGCTGCTCGAGCAACGCGTGCACGTGGCCGGCCCAGAGGCCGACGAGAGCCACGCGAAGCCCCAGGCCTGGTGGAAGGTCATGTGCCTGACCGGCGTCGACTACTTCTCCACGCTGGCCTACCTGCCGGCGATCGCCGCGCTGGCGGCCGGTGCGCTATCGCCGTTGGCCACCTTGCTCATCGTGGCGCTGACCCTGCTCGGCATGCTCCCGATGTACCGGCGGGTCGCCAAGGAGAGTCCACACGGGCAGGGTTCGGTCGCCATGCTCGAGACGCTCCTGCCGTTCTGGCGCGGCAAGCTCTTCGTGCTCGTCCTGCTCGGCTTCGTGGCCACCTCGTGGATCATCACGATCACGCTCTCGGCCGCCGACGCCTCGGTCCACCTGCTGGAGAACCCGCTCGCCCCGGGCTTCCTGCACGGCCACGCGGTGATCATCACGGTGATTCTGCTGCTGATTCTCGGTGGCGTGTTCCTCCTGGGGTTCAGCGAGGCGGTCGCGGTGGCCATCCCGCTGGTCGCCGTGTTCCTCGCGCTGAACGCGGCGGTCGTCGTGGTCGGCTTCCTCGACGTGGTCAACACCTCGGGCGCGTTCTCGGCCTGGACCGGCGCCCTCGGCCACGACAACGGCATCGTCGGACCCGCCGTGCTCGCCTTCCCGCTCCTAGTGCTCGGCCTGTCCGGGTTCGAGACCGGGGTCAGCATGATGCCGCTCGTCGCCGCCAACGGCGAGACGCCCGAGGAGCGGCTCGCGTCCCGGATCCGCAACACCCGCAAGCTGCTCACCGTGGCCGCGCTCATCATGAGTGTGTACTTGATCCTGACGAGCTTCGTGACGACCGTGCTGATCCCGGCCGATGCCTTCAAACCGGGCGGCGAGGCCAATGGCCGGGCACTGGCCTACCTGGCCCACGAGAAGCTCGGCAACGGCTTCGGCACGGTGTACGACATCAGCACCATCCTCATCCTCTGGTTCGCCGGGGCGTCCGCGATGGCCGGACTGATCAACATCGTCCCCCGCTACCTGCCGTCGTACGGCATGGCGCCCGAATGGGGCCGAGCGGTCCGGCCGGTCGTCATCGTGTACACGTTGATCTGCATCGGCATCACGCTCGCCTTCGGTGCCGATGTCAACGCCCAGGCCGGCGCCTACGCCACCGGGATCCTGGCGATGATGGTGTCCGGCGCGGTCGCGGTCACCATCTCGGCCATCCGCCGCCGGCAGGTCCCGGCCGCCGCCGGCTTCTGCGTGCTGACGCTCGTCCTGCTGTACGCGCTGGTCGAGAACATCCGCGAGAAGCCGGACGGGATCGCCATCTCGGCGCTGTTCATCGCCGGCATCATCGTCATCTCGCTCATCTCGCGGGCGACCCGAACGACCGAGCTGCGGGCCGAGCGCATCGAGTTCGACGAGCCGGCCCGCCGGTACCTGACCGACTCACTCATGGACGACGGCGAGCTCAACATCGTGGCCAACCAGCGGCAGGCCGGGGACGCCGCCGAGTACGAGGCGAAGGAGCACGAGCAGCGCGGCATGAACCCGGTGCCGGGCGGCGCCGGCGTGCTGTTCCTCGAGATCGACGTCGTCGACCCGTCGGAGTTCAGCAAGGTGCTCGAGGTGCAGGGCGTCGAGATCGCCGGTCACCGGGTCCTGCGCGCGCACAGCCCGGCCGTGCCCAACGCGATCGCGGCGATCCTGCTGGCGCTCCGCGACGCGACCGGGGTCCGGCCGCACTGCTACTTCGAGTGGGCCGAGGGTGACCCGCTCGGGCACCTGTTCCGGTACCTGATCCTCGGCCGCGGCGACACCGCGCCGGTAGTGCGGGAGATCCTGCGCCAGTCCGAGCCGGATCCGGCCCGCCGCCCGGGGATCCACGTCGGGGGTTAACGCGGCGTCGCGCAGTCCGGCAGCGTCTCGGCGCACTTCGTGACCGCGACTGGGGCGAGGTCGTCCACCATGGACTGGGCCGACGTACCCATCGACATGTCGCTCAGCCAGATCACGATGTCGCCCCGGCGGATCGCGGCGATGTCGGCGACCACGGTGATGTTCAAGCCGTCGGTCACCCCGACCATGCGCAGGCCGACCGTCTGGTCCCCGAGCGGCGGCACGCTGCCGCCCTGCACCTGGAACTTCACCGTGAAGCCGGCCATCTCTTGGGTGAACGCCGGGCACGACGACTGCGCCTCGGCCAGCCGGGTCAGCACGGCCGTCGCCCCGCCGGCCGGGTAGCGCAGGACCGCATGGGTCACGTACGGCCCGAGTACCCCCTTGGCGAACGTCGCCGCCGCCGCGAAGGTCTGCTGGGTGGTCAACGGCGTGTTCAGCGGCGGACACCCGGGGAACCCGCCCCCGCCGATGCCGACCGAGCCGGTGCCGTTGGTCGCGCTGCCGGACTGGACGAAGCCGGCCGGCAGGTCCTTGGTGGTCAGCAGCGCCTTGGCCAGGTCGTCCCCGCCGATCGGGGCGACGCTGGCGGGCGTGGCCGGCGCGCTTCCTGAGTCCTCCGGAACCGGCGTCGCGCCGACCGCTGTGCATCCCGTCATGGCGGCCGCCGCGAGAAGCAGGGCCACGAACAATGCTCGCTTCACCCAGCCGACGCTACGGAGATCACCTCCGGCATAGTCGGATTCTGGCGGCCTTCACCCGATTAGGGGTTTTCATCCTTTTCATCGGACTTGCGGCGCAGCTCCTCCTCGCGGCGGCGCAGGTCGGCCTCCCACTTGGTGAACATCTCCTCGTCCTCGCGCCGGCTCCGGGCGACCCGGCGCAGGAACTCGGGATCGTCGTCCGGGGCCGTCGAGCGCGGACGCTCGCGCTCCGGGAAGCCGCGGCCGGGCTTCCAGTCCCCGGCGCGGCCGACCGAGCGGTGCTGGGGCCGGCCGGCGACGAACCACACGATCGGGCCGACCGGCGAGAACAGCAGGATCAGGAAGACCCAGACAACCTTGGGCAGGCTGCGCACCTCGTACTCGTCGGTGGACAGGCAGTCGATGAGCGCGACCACCATGAGCGCGAGGTCGACGAGGAAGAATAGTCCATACAGACGGATCACGATGGCATGATGCCGGTTCGGGGCCGTCGCTGTCTGTCCCTATCGGCTCAGTTTCGGCAGGACCTTCGCCGCGGTGTTCTTCTCGACCTCGAGGTTGGCGTCGTCGCTCGTCGAGGACGTGGCGTAGACGTCGACGACCTTGCCGGCCTCGTAGACGTAGAGGTGCCCGGCAAGCGAGTACGCGGTCTCGCCGATCCCGTCGACCGTGGTCGACTGCTGGTTGCGGACGTCGAACTGCTCGCGGGTCTCGATGTCGACCTGGACGTTCAGCAGGCCCGCGGTGAGCTGCCACTGGCAGTACCGCGCGTTGGACGAATTGCCGCCCTCGTTACTCATCTGGGTGACGGTGTGCCCGGTGAGGCCGGCGACGTCCTCCTTGGTGAGCAGCGTGCAGATGTCCGGTAAGGAGCTGCCGGAGTCGACGCCTGGGCTGCCGCTGGCGGCTGGCTGGGCTCCTGCCGGCTTGTCGTCCGACTTGCCGGGGATCTTGCAGCCGGCCAGGCTGACCAGGCCGAACACCGCGATAGCGGCGCCGGCAACGAGGTTGGTGAGGGTACGGCGGTGCATCGTCTCTCCCATGGTCACAAGGGCTTGATGGGAAAACGATGCCGGGTACCGGGCCGTCGCGGTTGGCAGTTCACCTGACCTGGCACGGTTCGGGTAGACGACCGTGTGAGAAACGGACAACCCGGGTATTGGTCAACTGCACGACGACACAGAGGAAGGAAACCGTCACAATAGTCACAGCCGCGAGAGAGAAGGGCCGATGTCTGAGAGACGCGCACACGCGAGACGCCCTCCCTTGGCAACCCGGGTGGCGGCGATTGTCGGCGCCGTCGTGCTCGTGCTCCTGATCTTGCTGCTGGTGTCGCTGTGCTCGTTCGGCGGAGGAGGTGGCCGCGGCGGCAATAACGCGGGTCCGTCCCGGTCCGTCTCGGCGTCGGTGTCAGCCTCTGTCTCCAAGTCGGTCGCCGCCTCCCGCTCGGCCGGCGCATCCAGCTCGGCCGGCCCGTCCCGCTCGGCCGGGGCCGGCGCTGGCCCGTCCCGCTCGGCCGGGGCCGGCGCCACAGGCCCGGCCACCCCGACCCGGACCACCGCCGCGCCCACCGCCGCGCCTACTCCGGGCCGGACGACGTCGACGCCCGGCCGCACCGCTTCCCCGTCCCGCGGCGCCGGCGCGGCCGGCCCGACCGGCAATAGCAACCGCACGCCGAGCCCGGGGGCGACCAACCGGCCCGGTGGGTCGGCGGCCGGCTCGGGGACTCCGACGACGGGCGAACCGGCCGGTCCCGGCATCGCCCCCACGCCGAGCGGCGCCCCGCACACCGGCGGCGGCAGCGGTCCCGGCGTGCGCAGCCCGATCCTGCTCGGTGCCGGGGTGCTGTTCCTGCTCGCCGCGGCCGCCCTGGTCCTGCGCCGCACCTGGCCGTCCGACCTGGGCGCCTGATGCCGCACCGGCTCGCCTCCGACGCGCGGACCGCCGAGCGGGCGCCGGGACTGCCCGCGACGGCCGCCCTCGACACGCCGCCCGCGGCGGCCGCCCTCGACGCCCGGCCAAGCGCCCGCATCGCTCGTCGAGCCGCCCTCGACACGCCGCCCACCGCGCCGGCGCCGAAACCGCCCCCGACGGCCGCCCTCGACGCCCGGCCAAGCGCCCGCATCGCTCGTCGGGCCGCCCTCGATGCGGCCGCTACCGCTCTGGCGGGTGCCTGATGCCGCGCCGGGTCGCGCTCGACGCGTTCACCGCCGTGCTGGCGAGCGCCGGCATTGCCCTCGTCGCGATCGGAGGCCGCCCGGCCGACGTGCCGCAGCGTGCCTCGGCGACCAACCTCGCGGCCGTCCAGGGGCCGCCGGCCCCGCTCGTGTCGCCGGCCCCGTACACCGGCAAGGGCCGGGCCGCCAAAGGTCCGGTCCCCCTCACCCGGTCGGCGCCGACGCGGCTCGACATCCCGGTCATCGGGGTCAGTACGCCGCTGATGACGCTCGGCCTCAACGACGACGGCACCATCGCCGTGCCGCCGTTGCGGACCGACGCCCCGGCCGGCTGGTACCAGTACCTGGCCACGCCCGGCGAGACCGGGCCGGCCATCATCCTCGGCCACGTCGACACCGCCCGGGATGGGCCGGCCGTCTTCTACCGGCTGCGCGACCTGCGCCCCGGCAACCGGGTAAGCGTGCAGCGGGCCGACGGGCGCACAGCTGTGTTCACCGTCGAGCGGGTCGCCGAATACGCGAAGGCCAACTTCCCGGCCGCCGCCGTCTACGGGTCGGTCGACCGGCCGGTCCTGCGGCTGATCACCTGCGGCGGCACGTTCGACCACCTGCGCCGGCAGTACCGGGGCAACGTCATCGTGTTCGCCACGTACGCCGGCTCTATCTAGGCGCGTTCGGGGCCACGTCGCCGGGCACCGGTGTGCACGGCGCCACCGGCCCGTTGGCCAGCCGGATCGCGGAGCGCTGGCGGTGCTTGGCCACCTGCACCGTGTACACAAATGTCTGACCGGGCCCGATGTACTGCGGGAACACCTTGAAGTAGTGCTGCTCGGTCCCGAGCGTGGACCAGTCGACCAGGGCCAGCGGCATCTGGTCCGGCGGCACGTAGTCGGCGCGCGGCTCCCGGCAGGCCATCCCGGCTGGCAGGTAGTTCACCGCCGCGCGCACGCCGAACGCGGCGAGCCTTCGCTGCAGGCCCTCCGGGTCCCGGTAGTCGTGGATGGAAACGCGGACCGAGCCGTCGGGGTCGCGCTCGACGGCGTACGCGGGGGACGGCTTCAACGCCGCGTAGGAAATCCCGGCCCCGGCGACGACGACCGCCGCTGCACTGACCCAGACGAGCCGTGACTTTCTAGCGGCCGGCTGGGCCGAAGCCACCACCTGCTTCAACTCACCGAGCAGGCGCTCCTCGAACGTGTCAGGCGTAGCCATGAGCGCCACCTCCGGTGGACGGGAGCAGGACAATGTCTCGCACGTACTTGCGGGCGCGGTGCAGCCGCACGCGGGCGACGAGGGGTGACAGGCCGACGGCGGCGGCCGCCTCGGCGACCGGCAGGCCGTCGACGGCGACCAACTCGAGCAGTTGCCGGGTGGGCTCGGGGACGCCGGCCAGCGCCTCGTACACGCGGCGGGCCGAGCGTTCGGCGTCAATGCGCTCTTCGAGCCGGGCGATGTCGGCGCTTTCCAGCAGCCGGCGCCCAGCGATGCGGCCGGTGGCCGTCGACTCCCGGCGGGCGCGGCGGCGCTCGGCGGCGACCACGTTGTGGGCCACGCCGTACGCCCAGGCGATCGCGCTCCCCCGGTCCGGGCGATAGGTGTGCGCCGAGTCGATGATGGCCAGGAACACGTCGGCGGTCAGGTCGGCCGCCGTGTAAGGATCGTCGACCCGGCGCGCGATGAAGCGGCTCACGTCGCCGACGTGGCGACGGTAGAACGCCTCGAACGCGGCCGGATCGCGCCCGATGTCGGGTTCGGCCACAGGCCCCTCCAAGGTCGGGTGTTCGATGCTGTCACCCGGTACTTGGTTCGGCCAGGCCCGGATGTTACGTGGAACTGGACGGGTGCTTGCGCACGGTCCAGCGCAGGATGATCTCCTCACGGCCGTTGGCGGCCATCCACGACGTCCAAGTAGCCCGGGGACGGCGCGAGCGCTCAGCTGAACGGGACATAACGAACCTCCGAAGTTTGTTCGAACAACACCGCAGACACGGCCGCTGATGGTCGCGGGTTCACGGCTGTAAGCAGCGCGACATCCCATACGTTGACGAGTCTCGCTACGGTGTGGATCGTGACGGGAGCCTGGCTCGGCATCGACTTCGGCACGACGCACACAGTCGCCGCGCTCGCCGGCGCGGATCGGCCCCAGCCGCTGCTGTTCGACGCGAGCTTCCTCCTGCCCTCGGCCGTGTATGCGGAGACCGACGGCCGCCTTCTCGTCGGACAGGACGCGATCCGCAGCGCCCGGCTCGACCCGACCCGGTTCGAGCCCAACCCGAAGCGCCGCATCGACGAGGGGCGGCTGCTGCTGGGCGACCGCGAGTACCGGGTGACCGACGCGATCGGGGCGGTGCTGCGCCGGGTCGCCGACGAGGCCGCCCGCGTCGCCGGGTCGCTGCCGGCCGCGACCGTGCTCACCTATCCCGCGGGCTGGGCCGGGCCGCGACGGGCCGTCCTGGGCACCGCCGCGAGCGAGGCCGGGTTGCCGTCGGTGACGCTGATGCCGGAGCCGGTGGCCGCCGCGACGTACTTCACCGCAGTGCTCGGCCACCGGGTCGAGCCGGGCGGGACGCTCGTCGTGTACGACTTCGGGGGCGGCACCTTCGACACCAGCGTGCTGCGGCGCGAGCCGCACGGTGGCTGGGCGACGCTGGCCGCCGACGGCCTGCCCGACGTCGGCGGGATCGACCTCGACGGGGCGATCGTCGCCCACCTCGCGGCGACGGTGGGCGCGCGCGAGCCGGAACTCTGGCGACGGCTCACCCACCCGGAGTCCGAAGTGGACCGCCGGCGGCACCGGATGCTGTGGGACGACGTCCGGCTGGCCAAGGAGCAGCTGTCGCGGACCTCGTCGGCCGCGCTGCACGTGCCGCACTTCGACGTCGACGTCCACCTGACGCGGGAGGAGTTCGAGCGGATCGCCCGGCCCTACCTCGAACGGACCGTCGATCTCACGGCCGGGCTGTTACAGCGGGCCGGGATCCGCGCCGACCGGCTGGCCGGGGTGTTTCCGGTCGGCGGCTCGAGCCGGATCCCGCTGGCCGCAACGCTGCTGCACCACCGGCTGGGGATTGCGCCGACCCCGATCGAGCAACCAGAACTGGTCGTGGCGTTGGGCAGCTTGACACCACAACGGGCGACCTCGGCTCCGCCACGACCGTCGGTCCCGCTCTGGCCCACCGGCGCCGTCCCCGTCAGCGGCGTCCCGATCAGCCCGGCGCCGGTCAGCGCCTCCCCGATCAGCGCTCCACCCGGGGCGCCCATCTCGCCGGCGGCCCCATATCGCGCCGCCGTTCAGACGAGGCCGGCCTCCCGCCGCCGATCGCTGTCCATCATCGGCGCCGTCGCCGTCCTCGTATTGGCCGTCTTCGGCGCCAGCCAGGCGTACCAATTCTTCAAAACGGACGACAACGCCAACGGCGGCTCCGGCCCCACCACCGACGCCGCGAAGCCGGGCGCCCCGCACCAGACGGTGCAGATGAGCAAGACCGCCTGGTACGCGGGCTGGGAGATCGCCTTCGAGACGGCGAGCTACGACAAGACCCGCAATCCGGCGCTCACGATCACGGCGACCGCGAAGAACCTCAACCCTTCCGACAACCGGCTGGAAATCGAGGCGACGTTCGCCAGCCACAACACCTTCACGACGGGGGCCGCCGACGGCTCGCCGACCGTACCCGGGCTGAAGGCCAGCCACATCACCTTCAACTTCGATGTCAAGGAGTTGGCCGGCAGCCTGGCCGACGCGACGCTGACGTTCGGCGAAGCGACGGAGAACCAGACCGTCGTGCCGCTGGGCAGCAAGCCGGCGACGATCCACCGGCCGTACCAGATATTCGGCAGCAAGGGGCTCAACCTGCGGGACCTGCAGTTCACGATCAAGCACTGCGACATCACCGGCGACGTCGTGACCCAGCACAAGCAGGCGCCGGCCAACCAGGTGGTGCTGTCGTGCTGGATGGACGCCGAGTACCGGGGACCGGCGAGGTTCCACTACCTCGACGAGACTCACCTGCGCCTGCTTCTCCCGGACGGCACCGCGGCCGGAGCGGTCGAGCACCCGATCCAGAACCTCGACAAGGACGTGCTCAACACCGACCGGTTCTACGCGTTCCTCGTCAAGGACCCGCCGGCCGGGAAATACACGCTGCAGTTCGTCGACGTGCACACCTTCGAGACGGCCGGCCCGGGCAACACCCTGAATGTGCCGTTGACGGTTCCCTCGGCGCCGCCCACGACGAAGAGTTAGATGGTGCCGATCGGGGTGAAGGTGTCGTTCTTCACCGCGTACGCCCACACCCGCAGGCTCGGCGAGTCGAGGCCGCCGTTCGCGTTGAAGTGCAGGTGCCGCGAGATGCCGTCGCCGTCGTAGCCGTCGACCCAGTCGAGCAGGTTTTCACGGGTCGTGCGGCCGGCGCGGATGCCGGTGATGAGGATCTGCGCGGCGTCGTAGGCCTCGGGCGCGTAGAACCCCGGCCCGGTGCCGAAGCGGGCCTGGAACAGGTCGTGGAAGCGGGTGACCCCGGTGTCCGCCGGCACACATGGGCAGGTAGCTACGACCCCGGCGTCGGCGTCCCCGGCGCCGTCGAAGAAGCTCGACGCGATCAGCCGGTCGCCGCCGACGATGGTGATCTTCTTGTCGACCGCCCGCAGCGCCTTGACGAAGAGCCCGCCGTCATCGCCGATGCCGCCGAAGTACACGGCCTCGGCCTGCGAAAGAGCGACCTCGCGAACGGTCGCGGCGAAGTCCTTCTGCTCCGAGGTGACCTTGGCGCGCCCGGCGAGCGTGACCTCCTTGACGATGCGATCGGCGACGTCCACGCCGAACGTGGTGTCGTCCCCGACGACGAACGTCTTGCGGCCCTTGAGGTAGCGAGCGGCCGCGTCGGCCTGGTCGTCGTCGCTGGGCAGCGTGCGGTGGAAGACCTTGTAGCCGAGCGTCGTCAGGTCGCTGTTGCTGGCCGACGGGGTGATCATGACCAGCCCGACGCCGCTGAGCACGGGCAGTGCGGCCTCGACGTCGGAGCCGTATGTGGGGCCGATGACGCCCAGCACCCCGGCGTCGGCCACGACCGCGTTCGCCGCGTTCTCGGCGCCGTCGTCGCTCGTGTTCGTGTCGTACCGCTGCAGCTGGATCCGGCACGCCGTATGCGCGGCGTTGTCCTGCTCGACGGCGAGCTCGGCGGCGTCGTACTC
>Ga0070683_100000809_pt1 | contig 23163 bp, 19 predicted proteins | sample KBSC713LmetaG_FD_64662 | JGI IMG/M metagenome (GOLD analysis project Ga0070683, IMG submission 64662) | Corn rhizosphere microbial communities from Kellogg Biological Station, Michigan, USA - KBS C7.1-3L metaG | ecosystem: Host-associated > Plants > Roots > Rhizosphere ... | reverse complement strand
CTCTCCAGCCTTTGAGTACTCGCCGTAACGCGCGGTCTCGGCGCGCATCGGCCGAATCATCTGCGAATGACAGCCCACGCATCCTTCCCGGATGTAGAGGTCCCGTCCTTCTATTTCGAGCGGCGTGTACGGCTTCACCGCGGCGATCGTCGGAATGTTCGACCGAATCAGGGCTGTCGGGACGAACTCGATCACGCCGCCAACGATCACCGCCGCAAAGGTCCAGACCGCAAACTGCACGGGACGCGATTCGAGCCGTCGATGCCACGCAGAAGAGTGGCTGCGTGGTTGCGGCAGAAGTGGTGGCGCCTCCGCGGGCTCCGCCGGAATGAACGCGCCCTGTCGGGCGGTGCGATAGAGGTTGTATGCCGCGACGAGCCCACCCAGCATAAAGAGCCCGCCACCGCCAGCCCTGAGCAGATACATCGGCCGCAGCCGGACAACCGTCTCGAGGAAGTTCGGATACTGCAGCACGCCATCTGGTGTGAACTGCTGCCACATCAGGCTCTGCGTGATGCCTGAGACGTACATCGGAATCGCATAGAAGAGGATGCCCAGCGTCGCCAGCCAGAAGTGCACGTTGGCGAGCCGTTCCGAGTAGAGCTTCGTGCCGTAGATGCGCGGCACGATGTAGTACAACATCGCGAACGCGAGGCCGCCGTTCCATGCGAGCGCCCCCAGGTGCACGTGTCCGATGATGTAGTCCGTGTAGTGCGTCAGGGCGTTGACGTTCTTCAGCGACATCATCGGCCCTTCAAACGTCGTCATGCCGTACGCCGTGATGCCAACCACCATGAACTTGAGGACGGCGCTCTCACGTACGCGATCCCAGGCGCCGCGCAGTGTCAGCAGGCCGTTGACCATGCCGCCCCACGATGGCGCGATGAGCATGACGGAGAAGACGGTTCCGAGCGATTGCGCCCAGTCCGGCAGCGCCGTGTACAGCAAGTGATGCGGACCCGCCCAGATGTAGAGGAAGATCAGCGACCAGAAATGAACGATTGAGAGCCGGTACGAAAAGATCGGCCGATTGGCCGCCTTGGGGATGAAGTAGTACATGACGCCAAGAAACGGCGTCGTCAGAAAGAACGCGACCGCGTTGTGCCCGTACCACCATTGCACCAGCGCGTCCTGGACGCCGGCATACATGGAATAGCTCTTGAGCAGTCCTACTGGCAGCTCGAGCGAGTTGACGACGTGCAGGAGGGCGACGGTGATGAACGTCGCGAGATAGAACCAGAGCGACACGTACATGTGCCGCTCGCGGCGCCGCAAGATCGTGCCGACCATGTTCCAGCCGAAGACAATCCAGACGCCTGCGATCAGCAGATCGATCGGCCACTCGAGCTCCGCGTATTCCTTGCTGGTCGTGAACCCGAGCGGCAAGGTGATGGCGGCGAGCACGATGATCAGCTGCCAACCCCAGAAGTGGACGGCACTGAGCCGATCGCTGAACATCCGCGCTTTGCACAGTCGCTGGAGCGAGTAATAGACGCCGACGAAGATCGCATTGCCGCCAAAGGCGAAGACAGCGGCGTTGGTGTGGAGCGGCCGTAGGCGCCCGTACGACAGGTACGGAATTCCGGATAGCAGTCCGGGAAACACGAGCTTCAACGCGACGACCAGACCGACGAGGAAGGCGATGATCGCCCAGAACGCCGTGGCGACGGCAAACTGGCGGACGACCGCGTTGTCGTACGCGAAGGTCTCAATGCTGGTCCGGCGATCCGGCAAGAGTTGTATGCCGGCGTGGTTTGCTGCGGGGAGCGTAGTCGTCAGCGTGGGGCTCATGCGTCCTTTACCCGAGTGTGTTGATTCGTTCGTTGGCTTCGTTGTCAGCGCGCGGTCGTCCGTCGAGCAACATCCGGACTGCGGGCGTGCCTGTGTCGTCGAACTGGCCGGAGCGGACGGCCCAGACGAACGCGATGAGAAATCCGGTGGCGACCGTCCCGCCAGCAGCGATTAGGAGAATGAGAACAGTCACGACGGCAGCATCCTTGTGGCCGACCAGTGCATCGCACCCCAGCTGAGCCCGACGATCGTCAACGAACTGAGAGGCATAAGGACGGCGGACGCGAGCGGCGTCAATGCGCCCGTCAACGCCAGCGTCAGGCCGATCGCGTTGTAAAGGACGGACACGAAGAAGCACAGAAAGACCACGGACTTCGCCCGTCTGGCGTAGCGAACGAATGTCGGCAGCGCAGCGACACGGTCGCCCGCAACGACGGCGTCGCACGCGGGCACGATGCAGGCGGTGTCGTCAGAGACGGTAATGCCGACGTCGGCGGCGGCCAATGCGCCGGAGTCGTTCAGGCCATCGCCGATCATCAGTACGTGACTTCCCGCTGCTTTCGCCGCGCGGATGAACGCGAGCTTGTCGTGCGGCGTCTGACGGAATCGCATCCGCGGACCAAAGACATCGAGCCATCGAGTCCGCTCTCCATCGTGATCGCCGGACAGAAGCCAGATGGAGTGTGATCCCGCGAGCGTCTGCGCGGCTGCTTCGACGCCGGGACGGATGACGCTCGACAATCGCACCCAGCCGTTTTCGGAGCCGACGCGAACGAACGTTCGATCGTCAGGGCCAGACCGCGTGCGTGACGCGCGGCTCGTCGCAAACGCTCGCGTGCCAATCGCGACCGGGACGCCGTTGACCCATCCCGAGATTCCTGCGCCAGGCTCTTCGTTCAACCCGACCACCTGCATCGGGCCGGAATCATCGATCCCGACTTGTTCGAAGCCGCTGGCGATCGCACGGCTCACCGGATGAGTCGAACGTGACGCGAGCGCCTTCGCCAGACGGCAGCTGTGCCGGCTCAGCCCGGCTGTTTCAACGATCTGACGCGCGTGTCCGGCGGTGAGCGTGCCCGTCTTGTCAAACGCGATGGTGTCAATGCGGCTCAAGTCGAGGGCGACGGCCGGGTGCTTCAGGTACAGGCCGCGTTTCGCCAGGAGTCCCATGGTCACTCCGAGCGTGATTGGAGCCGAGAGCGTCAATGCGCACGGACACGCGATGATGAGCACGGCGGTCGCGACGTTGACGCTCGCGCTGGCGTCCGGCCACCAGGCGACGGCGCCCGCAGCCGCGAGGCCGATCGCCCCGACGGTGAACCACGTGCCGAACCGGGCGCCGACGACCGTCAACCATCGCGACTTGGGCTTGGAAAAGATCGGGTTGTTCCAGAGACTGGCGAGATGGCTGTGAGAAACGTCAGTCGTCAGGCGGAGGTGCAGGACGTCGGTCGTGACGCGACCCCCGGCTCGTACAGTCTCACCCTGATGGACAGCAAGCGGCACCTGTTCGCCAGTGACGAAGGCGTAATCGATCAGGCCGTGGATGCTTAGCAACTCCGCGTCTGCCGGCACGACTTCTCCGGGCCGTACTTCAATTGAGTCGCCGCGAGTCAATCGCTCCAGAGGAGTCAGTTCGAGACCCATTCCGCGCCTGACGCGGACGGAGAGAGGCAGGAACGAGCGATACGTGCGGTCGAATGCAATGCTGTCGAACACCTTGTGCTGGAGTAAGCGTCCGATCAGCAGAAAGAAGACGAGTCCTGCAAATGAATCAAAAAAGCCTTCACCGCGGCCGGTGCCGATGTCGAAAATGCTGCGCAAGTAGAGGGCCGCAAGGCCGATCGCGACCGGAACTTCGATGGCCATCGAGCGTCGGCGAACGGCGTGCCACGCGGTCTGAAAGTACGGAGCCGCACTAAAGAAGAGTACCGGCGTCGCGAGCGCGACGTTGAGCAACTCGAAGACCCGCTCGAAAGTGGGATCGAGCGGACCGCCGTTCGCATAACGTGGAATGCTGAACAGCATGATGTTGCCGAACGCGAACCCGGCGATGCCGATCTGCAGGTGAAGGCGCCGCCGCCCTGCAGGAGTTGCGGCAGGTGCATCCTCGAGCGACAGCGATGGTTCGTAGCCGATGGCAGCGAGTGTTTCGGCGATTCGGCGGAGCGTCGTTTCATTCCGGCGAAAATCAATCTGCACGGTGCGCCTGAAGAGATCGACCTCGCTCCGAACGATCCCGCCATCAAATCGCCAGAGCTGTTCGAGCAGCCAGATGCACGACGAGCAGTGGATTGACGGAACCGAAAGCGACACCCGGGCGAGCCCTGGGGCAGGAGACGTGACGAGTCGATCGGCGACCCCCGTGTCGTCGAGCACAGCGAACCGCCGGGCATCGGGTGCGGAGTCCCTTTTCTGCGACGTGCCCGGATTGACATCGCAGGTGTAGAAGGCGCTCAGCCCGGCTTGATGCAACAGATTGAAGACCGCTTCGCATCCCGTGCAGCAGAACTTCCCATCGGCAGATGCGATCGAACCCGTTTCGCAGGGTTCGCTGCAATGACGACAGAGAGCAGTACTTTGAGGAGGGTAGGAATCCGTCGCCGCAACGTCCATCGATGCCAGGGTCAGGGCAACTTGGGTGCCAACAAGTGTGCCCGTAAGTCATTGATTCTTGAATCGACGCGAAGCGACGTGCCGGATTTCCGGCAGCGGAGAGACGGACCGTCGGCCGGGTTAGAATGGGTGGACCGAGGTGTTTATGGACGCTCCACGCACGTCAGGCAGCCCGCTGCTTCCCAAGCCCGTCGATCAGTTCCGCGACTACGAGCACGCGAATCCTCGCGTCGCAGAGTTTTACAAGCTCAATCACGCCAACCAGACGCTGCAATTCGTGCTCGACAAGAAGCGCGAGTACCTGCCGCGGGCCCGAAAGACGATGACCGTGTGGGAGTCGCTCGATTATCTGAACATGCTCGTCGACGACAGCGATCCGGACATCGACTTCACCCAGATCGAACATGCGCTGCAGACAGCTGAAGCCATCCGGGCCGCCAACCAGCCACGCTGGTTCATCGTCACCGGGCTGGTTCACGATCTCGGAAAGATCTTGTGCCTTTTCGGTGAGCCCCAATGGGCGGTTGTCGGCGACACGTTCCCTGTCGGCTGCGGGTTCTCACCGACGATCGTGCACAGCGAGTTCTTCAAGGACAATTCGGACTCACGGGTTCCGGAATACCAGACCGAATGCGGGATTTACGAACAGGGGTGCGGCCTCGACAACGTGCACATGTCGTGGGGACACGACGAGTACGTGTATCACGTGGTGAAGGATTACCTCCCGGTCGAGGCGCTGTACATGCTGCGTTATCACTCGTTCTATCCCTGGCACAAGGAAGGCGCGTACACCCACCTCACCAACGAGACCGATCGCGACATGCTCAAGTGGGTCCGCGCGTTCAACCGCTACGACTTGTACTCGAAGGGGGCGCCGCGACCGAAGGTCGATGAGCTGATGCCGTACTACAAGGAACTGGTCGATGAGTTCCTGCCAGAGCCGTTGAAATGGTAGTTTCCAGTTGCCAGTCTCCAGTTCTTGAGAAAGATGCTCCGGACTAGAAACTGGCAACTACTGGAAACTGGAAACTGGGAACTGACGGGATTCATCGTCAGTTCAACTTGAGCGGCTGTGCCGCCTTTGGCTGCGCCCCGTTGTAGTCCTCACCCAGGAGCGTCGCGATAGTCGCTGCGATTTGCGACTGGGTGACCTTCATTCCCGAGCGCACGCCAAGCGGTGCGACGCCAGGGCCCATCGCGGCCATCCAGATCTGATCGGATTCGAGGACCTTCTCGCCGTGGCTGGTCCAGTTTTCGCCGGTGTTCCCCCGCCCGTGATCGGTTGCCAGCAGAAGCGCCGTGCGTCCCTTGTACTCGGGCATCGACTGCGCCGTCTCCCACAGTCGCCGAATGAACCGGTCGTTGCGCCAGGCGGCGTCGAGGTAGAGATCGTAGCGGCGCCCGTGAGCCCACTCGTCGGTCTCGCCGAGCATGACGTAGAGCACCCGCGGCCGTTTCTTCTTCAAATACTCGAGCGCTCCGGCGCCGGTTGGCGCATCCGCGCGGGTCTCACCCCAGTACGGTGGCAGGTCAGCCGCGAAATCGTTGATAGCCCGTTCCCGATCGGTCTTCGCGTCCGTGATGGGTGGGCCATCGCCGTTCGCGTAGAGATGGCTGCGTTCCGTGTTGACGATCCAGGGCAGCAGCTCCCACGACGCGAAGGCGGCGATCTTCCCGGAGTAACCCGGGCGACCGTTCAACCACTCGAGAACGGTAACGTTGGGGTTTGGCTTTCGGTCGTTACTGTCGATCCGGGGATCGGGAAAGCCCGACAGGATTTCGTTGTAACCAGGATACGAGAAGCGCATCCCATTCGTCACGCGAGCGTCGCTGCCCCTGGACGGATCGCCGAACACTTGACCGACTTTGGCGATGACGGTCCAGAGATAGGGCATCAACTTTTCACGCCGCTGCTCCGGCGTTGCGCCGCCGAAACGTTCTTCAACCTTGCTTTTCACGGCCTCCGAGACCCCTCCTTCTTTCGGCGTCAGCAGCTCGGCTGACATGCCGCCGAACACTTCCTGCCACCGCATTCCGTCCATCGTGACGACGAGCACATTGCTGACGCGTCCCTGACGGTCTTGAGGTGCCGCCGAAGGAACGCTGATCGAAAGCAGTGCGAAAGCGAGAGTGAACAGGATGGCGATCGGGCTAAGCAGGCGTCTCATGTGGGCGAATTATACCTGCCCGTGCGAACGGAAAAGCGTAAGATGCCCAAGACCAACTGGGCCTAGGCGCAGTCCAAACGGAGATCAGTTTTGCTCTCAGGAGGTGGCCATGTTCAAACGTCTGGGAGTCACCGTCCTCTTTGCCGCGATCGCCGCGGCGGCCATGGGCGTCGTTCCGAGAGGCCCGCGGGCGACGGCTCAGTCGCCGGATCTCGTCGTCCACGAGTGGGGGACGTTCACGTCGATTGCCGGTCCTGACGGGCAGGCGGTTCAATGGCGGCCACTGACTGGTCCGGCTGATTTGCCCTGTTTCGTGACCCTGCTGAATCCCAACAGCATCAAGTTGCCGCCCGGCGGCCTGCCATCGATCAAGGCGACGGTCCGGATGGAGACGCCCGTCCTCTATTTCTATTCGCCATCCGAACAGACAGTCCGTGCTTCGGTCACGTTTCCCCAGGGTTTGATCTCCGAGTGGTATCCGCAGCCAAGCATGGCGCCCTTGACACGGATTGCATGGAATAACGTTCGGGTGACTCCTGGCGCGAAGGAGAACTTTCCGATTGAGCCGGACGGCAGCCACTATTACGCTGCGCGTGAGACGGACGCCGCGCCGGTCACCATCGGCGGCCAGCAGGAGAAGTTCCTCTTCTATCGCGGCATTGGCACCTTCCGTCCGCCAGTGTCGGCAACGATCGACGGTGAAGGCCGGGTCGCCGTGAAGCAGATCGCCGGAACCGGGATCGATACGTTCATCCTGTTCGAACGGCGGGCTGGTCGGATGGGTTATCGCGTCGCTCACGCGGGCGGCGGCGCCATCGTGCTCGACCGACCGGCCCTAATCGACGACGTCGAGGCGCTTCGCGGAGGGCTTCGCGACATACTGACGCGGGAAGGCCTCTATCCGCGAGAGGCTGCCGCTATGGTGGAGACCTGGCGGGATTCGTGGTTCGAAGAAGGGGCGCGATTGTTCTATATGTTGCCGCAGTCGGCGGTAGACGCGATTCTGCCGCTGCAGATCGACCCCACGCCGGTCATCGTGAAACGCGTCTTCGTCGGCCGAATGGAGATTGTCACACCGGAGATCGAGTCTGAGGTCGCGTCGGCCATGAAAGCCGGCGACCAGCTCGTGCTTCGCAAGTACGGTCGCTTCCTCGAGCCGATCTCGCAGATGGTCCAGCAACGGGTGGCCGGGGCGTACGACCAGCAGAAAGTTGACAGCGAGATGAAGCGGGTGGCGTCGCAGTCGACCAAGGCCACCTGCACGGCACCGGCCGCGAGGTCGAACGGTACGGCCTCGAATCAATGAACCGGATTGGAAACATTTCCTTCTCTCGGCGCTGTTGTGCCGTTCTCGTGGTTGCTGTCGCGTTCGCATTCGCAGGCGCGAGTCAACCTGCCAGTCCTCCGCAGACGTTTGATCTGGTGGTCTACGGCGGCACGGCCGGCGGAGTCATCACCGCGGCGGCTGCCCGCCGGGAAGGATTGACCGTCGCGCTCCTCGAACCCGGACGCCATCTTGGCGGGATGGTGTCCGGAGGACTCGGTTGGACCGACTACGGCAAAAAGGAAGTGATTGGCGGCTACTCGCTCGAGTTCTTCGAGCGCGTTGGCGCGAAGTATGGCCGGCCGATCGAGTGGCACTTCGAGCCGCATGTTGCCGAGGCGGTCTTCAACGATCTGGTCAAGGAAACCGGCGTCCATGTATTTCTTCAGCAACGGCTTCGCGAACACGGTGGCGTACGTAAGACGGGCACGAGCCTTACGGAAATCCTGACCGAGAAGGGCGGCGTTTTTGGCGCGCGCCTCTTCGTTGACGCCAGCTACGAAGGCGATCTCATGGCTCAAGCGGGAGCGTCCTACACCTGGGGGCGGGAAGGCATCACCGAGTACAACGAGTCGCTGGCCGGAGTCCGTGACCGTACGCCCCTCCACCAGTTCCGCGCCGCCGTATCCCCGCTCGACAGCCGCGGCAAGCTACTGCCGGAGATCATGCCGCGATCGAAAGATCCCGTCGGCGCTGCCGACAAGCGCGTGCAGGCGTATAACTTCCGCCTCTGCATGACGAAAACGGCCGACAACCGGGTGCCCTGGCCCAAGCCGACCGGGTACAGTGCGGGCCGCTACGAGCTTCTCGCGCGCTACCTTCCGGCCTTCGAAAAGACGCTCGGTCGTCCTCTTGGCATCAATGACGTGATGAAGGCCGACATTCTCCAGAACGGCAAGACCGACACCAACAACAACGGCGCGTTCTCGACCGACTACATCGGCGGCAGCTACGAGTATCCGGAAGGCAGCTACGCCACACGCGCGCGACTACGCCAGGCGCACGTCGATTACGTCCAGGGTTTCATGTACTTTCTTGCGACCGATCCTCGTGTCCCTGCGGCGCTGTCGGCCGAGATGAAGGAATGGGGTCTCTGTAAGGACGAGTTTGCCGATACCGATCACTGGCCGTATCAGCTGTATGTCCGCGAGGCGCGCCGCATGGTTGGCGAATATGTGATGTCGCAGAAGGACATTCAGACCGATCTGACCAAGCCGGACTCGATCGGAATGGGGTCGTACAACAGTGACTCACACAACGTGCAGCGGCGGCCGGCGGAAGACGGGGCGGCGGTGGAGAACGAAGGGGACATGCAGGTCAGCGTCACGCCGTACGAGATTCCGTATCGCTTGATCGTGCCGAAACGCGCGCAGGCGACGAATCTCCTCGTGCCGGTCTGTTTTTCGGCAACGCACGTCGCGTATTCGACGCTCCGGATGGAACCGCAATACATGATCATCGGTCAGGCCGCAGGGGTCGCGGCGAAGATGGCGATCGATGGCCATCAGCCGGTGCAGGACGTCGACACACGGGCGCTAAGTGCGAAGCTGGCGTCGCAACGTGCGGTCCTGCATAAACCGTAGAAGTGGTTGCTACCGAAACCGCATCCGGCGCTCGGCATACTCCTTGGCTCCTTGTCGGTCGGTCACGATCTCCGGCGATCCCCAGACAGCGGTGGTGGGGATCCCGTCAATGGCGTCGGCTGCCAGCACCACTCGCCAGACGACACGCTCCGGATGGTAGAAGAAGCTGAACTTCCAGCCAGCGTATGCTGAGAGATCCGTACGGACGTCAACCCATCCTCGATGCCCCGGTGTGAGGACCACGTCTGTGAGGCGCTCATAGATTCGATCGTCGCTGACGCCGACGCGCAGGCGTACGGAGGCGGCAGGTCGATCGGTCACCGCGGGATCGAGGGCGGCCGAGGCACGTAACACGCCACGGCGCGGAAGGGGAAGCGGGATCGTGAGACGACTGGGGACTGGCACCACGAGCGACGGATGAGAGACGCCGTCAATTTGCCGATCCGCGATCCGAAAACCAACCGGCGGTCGCTTCTCGGCACCGTCGAATTCGCGCAGAAGATTGACGGCTTGGACCGGCGTGTTCTCGACGCGCCGGCATCCCGCGCATAAGATGACGGCAAGGATGGCAAGGACGTACCGATGCATTGCGATCGCGCTCGTGCTCCTGTTTCTCTCGGCGGTCGCGCGATCTTATCATCCAGGCACGGGCTTCACGGCCCTGATCGGCTTTCCGGCGACCGCACCAAATGAGTCGCGGACGCTCCGGGCGATTCCGCACTTCCGAGCATCGATTGCCGGCTACGACGGACAGTTCTATGCGCAGCGAGCTTTGGACCCGCTGCTGAACGACCCCGACGTCGATCACGCGATGGATCTGGCGCCGTTCCGCGCGCGCCGCATTCTCTTCAGCTGGACCGCATACTTGCTTGGCGCTGGCTGGCCCCCGTGGATCCTGGAGGCGTACGCGCTGCAGAACGTTTTCTGCTGGCTGATCATCGCCGCCTTGCTCACGCGGTGGCTCAGTCCAGTGTCGGCCCGCGGCCTCGCGCTTTGGTACGCGGTCCTTTTCTCGCACGGGCTGTTGTGGTCGGTTGGGCTCGCGCTGCTCGACGGTCCAAGCCTGGTGCTGACGATGTGCGCCGTGATCGCCGTCGAACTGAATCATCCACTGCGGTCCGCGGCCGTCGTCGGGGTTGCGGCCCTCGGCCGCGAGACCAACGTGCTCGTTTTCCTGGCACAGCCGATTCCGAAAGAAAGGCGTGGATGGATAAGGTTCGCCGTGGCTGCTATCCTGGCGGCCCTTCCATTGCTCATCTGGATGGACTACCTGCGTTCGATCTATCGATCGACAACGCTGGTCGGGACCGATTCGTTCGTGCTGATCGGGACCGGCCTCGTCTCGGGCTGGCGGGACGCATTATCGGCGGCACATGGCCTCTCGGCCGTCGGGCCGGCGAGCATCATCATCGCGCTCGCGTCGCAGGCTGCCTTTATATTCATCCGGCGCGATGTTGCGGCCCCCTGGTGGCGCGTGGCGTGCGCCTATGCGGTGATGCTTTTGTTTCTGGATCCGGTGTTGGCTCACCCTCAAACCGGAGCGATCACTCGTGTCATGCTGCCGCTCACGGTTGGCTTCAACGTGCTGCTGGCAAATGAACCGCGCCCGGCGCCCTTCTGGTTGTGGTTTGTCGCTGGGAACCTTCATTTGCTGCCGGCGTTCCATGTGTTGCCGATCGCGCCGTGGTCATGATGACGCCAAAGAAGGCGTGGTTGTATCGAGGCGTCGCGATCGGACTCGTGGTCGTGTTTCTCGCGGCGATCGCGCGGTTCTACCATCCCGGGACCGGCTTCACGGCACTCATTGCGTTTCCACCAGAAGGCGACTTCGAATCGGAGGCGCTCAAACGCGTTCCTCACTACCAGCATCCGGACTACGCTAGCTACGACGGACAGTTCTATGCCCAGCGCGCGCTCGATCCACTGTTCCGCGATCCGACAACCGAGCGCGGCATGGACCTGGCGCCGTATCGCGCACGCCGAATTCTCTTCAGCTGGACGGCTTACGCGTTGGGCATCGGTCGCCCCTTCTGGATCCTTCAAGCCTACGCGCTCCAGAACGTCGTGTGCTGGCTCGCGGTGGCCGCGTTGCTGACGCGATGGCTGCGTCCGGTGACCGGGCGGGGGCTGGCGCTCTGGATCGCATGTCTGTTCTCGCACGGGTTGCTGTGGTCGGTCAGATTTGCCCTGCTCGATGGTCCCAGCCTGTTGCTGACGATGATTGCTGTCGTCGCCGTCGAGGCAGGGCATCCTCTGTGGTCCTCTGGCATCGTGGGCCTCAATGCGCTTGGGCGCGAAACAAATGTCATTGCCGTGCTCGCGCAGCCGATCCCTCGAGCACTCCGCGAGTGGTGCCGGCTCGCCCTCGCACTCGCGTTTGCGGTCATTCCTACATTGATCTGGCTCGACTTCTTGCGGGCGATTTATCGATCGACGACTCTGGCGGGCACAAACACGTTAGTACTTCCGGGCACCGGCATCGTGGAGAGCTGGCGGGCGGCGCTTTTAGCAATGACGCCGGGTGCGGATGGGTTGCGAGACGCGATGCCCGCGTGCATGCTGCTCGCGATTTCCGTTCAGGCCGCGTTTGTATTCCTCAAACGCCGCGAGTACTCGAAGTCCTGGTGGCGTGTGGCGTTCGGCTTTGCCCTCATGTTCCTGCTTCTCGATCGCAGCATTGTTGATCCTCACAACGGCGGTCTCACACGCGTAATGCTGCCGCTGACCTTTGGTTTCAACATCCTGCTGGCACGGGAGCCACGGCCGACACGCTTCTGGTCGTGGTTTGTGGCCGGGAATATCCATTTGCTGGCTGCATACTACGTGCTGCCGCTGATCCCGTGGCGCTAGGCCTTCAGTGGCGAGCCGCGAACCGCGAGTCGCGACCTGTTCTTTTGTTCTACCGTGGCTGCGCTAGAATCCAAGGATGACTTCACTGGCCCGGCTTCTCGCGATCAGCCTCCTTGCAGCAGTGGCGTCGGCGGAACCTGCGAAAGTGGCGGGGAAGTGGAACGTCACGTTGCAGCTCGAGTCCATCACCGGGCATCCGGTCATTCTTCTGAAACAGGATGGCGAGAAGCTGACGGGCACCTACGAAAGCGCGCGGTACGGCCAATCCGAGCTCAAGGGATCAATAAAGGATAAGGAGATCGAGTTCTCGGTCTCGTTCGTCGCAGAAGGCATGCAGACGCAGGGCGTCTTTGGCGGTACGGTCGACGGCGAGACGATGGGCGGCAACTGCTCCTTTGATGGAGCGGGCGACGGCACCTGGTCCGCGTCACGCGTCAAATCCCAGTAACATGCCGCCCGGCATCCATGGGCGGCGCCGGATCGGATGCTGCGCGCTTACGGCCGTGTGTATGCTCGCGGCGCCGAGCCCCTGCGCCGCGTATTCCGCGCTTACCCACGAAGCGATCATCGATGCGGCGTGGGACGCCTCGATCGAGCCGGCGCTGCGCGCGCGATTTCATCCCTCAGCAGACGATCTGAAACGTGCCCGCGCATTCGCCTACGGCGGCAGCCTGATTCAGGACATCGGCTATTACCCGTTTTCGAGCCGGTTCTTCGGAAACCTGACGCACTACGTCCGCAGCGGGGACTTCGTCGAAGCGCTGATTCGCGAGTCGGCAGACGTCACCGAGTATGCGTTTGCCCTCGGCGCGCTCGCGCACTACGCGGGCGACAATCGGGGACATCCACTCGCGGTGAACCGTGCGGTTCCGGTGCTGTACCCGGAGCTGCGCCAGCGATTCGGCGACGTCGTGACATACGTGGAGAACCCGTCCGCGCACCTCAAGACGGAGTTCGGATTCGACGTGCTGCAGGTGGCGCGAGGCAAGTACGCGAGCGGCGCGTACCACAATTTCATCGGCTTCGAGGTGTCGAAACCGGTGATGGAACGAGCCTTCAGGTCGACATACGGGCTCGAGCTCGAGGACGTGTTCGAATCGATCGATCTCTCGATCGGGACGTTCCGGTGGACCGTCAGCTCCACGATTCCCGGCATGACCAAGGTCGCATGGGATCTCAAGGAGAAAGAGATCAGCGCGCTGATTCCCGGTGCGACGCGAGAGAGCTTCAGCTTTTCGCAGACGCGCGCTGCGTACGAGCAGCAGTGGGGTGCCGAGTACAAGCGCCCAGGCTTTCGGCACAAGATGCTCGCGGGGCTGCTACGCGTGATCCCGCGCTTTGGTCCGTTCAAGCCGTTGGCATTCAAGCCACCCACGCCCGAGACGGAGCGATGGTTCCTCGAGAGCTTCGACAAGACGGTCGAGTACTACCGCGCCCTCGTCGCGGTGGCGTCGCAATCGCGCGTGTCGATTGCAAACCGCAATTTCGACACGAACGACCCGCCAAGGCCCGGAGACTACTCGCTTGTCGACAAGACATACGCGGAGCTGGTCGAGAGGCTCGCGAAACAATCGGAGCCCGCTCCGCCGATTCCGCCCGAGCTCCGCGCACAGATCAAACGGTTCTACGCGGATCCGTCGGCGCCGATTGAAACGAAAAGACACCGGAAGGACTGGAACAAGCTGACGCGAGCGCTCGAGAAAATCCAGGCGGCCCAAACGGATGGTGTCAGGCAGTGAATCGTGAACGCCACCATTCACGATTCACTGCCTGACACCCGAGGCTGCCTGACACCCGGGTGACCAGGAGAGCAAGCGGTTGCGGCCGGCAGGAGCACAAAGAATCCGTGTTCTTCCGTGTTGTTCCGTGGCCCACACCAACAGTATTGTGATTTCCTGCACAGAAAGCGCACATTCCTGGCTCGACAGGGTGCAGAAACGTTAGACAAGCGGTCGGAGATACCCGGCATGTTCATTGCCGGGCTGCCCGCATGCGCTGCTGGCTGTTCGCGGCTGGAGTTCTGGCCGCTCTCCTCGTGTCGCCGCCGAATATCCGCGTCCTGGCGGCCCAGCAAGCGCAACTGCCGGCGCCGGAAGCGTGGGACGCACTCGATCGTGGAGACGGCGAAAAGGCTGCGGCGATCTTCCGGGAGGAGCTCGACCGAAGCCCGAACAATGCGGCGCTGCTCTATGGAGCCGGCTACGCCGCGTTCACACTCGGCCGGACCGATGCCGCCATCTCCTTTCTGAAGCGGTCGATCGATTCCAATCCAAAGTTTGTTCAGGCGATGGTGCTCCTGTCGCAGGTTGCGTATCAGGCAGCGGATCTCGATCTTGCGGTCTCGACGCTCGAGAAGGCCGCGGCAATCGCGCCGCGCGACCGCCGCATCGCCCAGCAGCTTGATCAATGGCATCACGAGGCGGCGGTTCACAATCGCCTCGACGAGAACACGACCGTCCGATTCAAGGTGCTTTACGAGGGCACGACGCAGAAGACGGTCGGCGATCAGGTGTCAGCAATTCTCGAATCTGCCTACTGGCGCATCGGTAAGACCACGAACACGTACCCCTCCGAGACGCTGAACGTCATTCTGTATACGAACCGACAGTTCCAGGACATTACGCGTGCGCCCGCATGGGCCGGCGGCGGGTACGACGGTCGAATCCGGCTGCCGGTCGGGGGAGCGCTGCGCTCGCCGAAGACGCTCGAGCGCGTGGTCACACACGAGTACGTCCACGCCGTCATTCACAGTGCGGCGGGCGATGCCGCCCCAACGTGGATTAACGAAGGCCTGGCCAGCTACATGGAATCGACCGATCGGAGTTGGGCCGCCGCAGCGCTTCGCCGCGCCGACGGACGGATCCCGATCGAGGAACTCATTGACGGCTTCGGTCAGTTCGACAGCGGTACGGCGCTCGTTGCATATGCCGAAAGCCTGATGGCCGGACAGCTGCTGTGCGAGCGGGTAGGACAGAACCTGGGGCCGTTCCTGCAGATGTTGGGCAGCGGACACTCGGTCGATCAGGCCCTGAGCACGGTCAACATCCAGCCCGAATCGTTCTACGCCGAGTGGCGGCGCCGAATCGGCATGAAGTAACCGAGAGAGAGCAATGTCCCAGAATTACACGACGCAGCCGACGCAGACAGAGCCGCAGGATTACTACGAGATCCTGCAGGTCAGCGCGAGCGCTGATCCAGAGACGATCCACCGCGTCTACCGGCTTCTCGCCCAGCGCTTTCACCCCGACAACCGGGAAACCGGCAATGCCGGTCGATTCCGCGCCATCAGCGAAGCGTACACTGTGCTCAGCAATCCCGAGGAGCGCGCGCGCTACGACATCATTCACGCACAGCAGCAAAAGGGGCGCTGGAAGCTCGTGTCGACCGGCGCGCATGCCGAGAATGATTTCGAGATGGAGCAGATGGTGCGCCTGACGGTGCTCGAGGTGCTCTACACGAAGCGTCGAATGGACCCGCGCGAGCCGGCCATTTACTCGACCGATCTCGAGGAAATGATCGGCCGGCCTCGCGAGCATCTCGAGTTCACGATCTGGTACCTCAGCACGCGGAAATACGTCGCCCGCGACGACAGCTCACGCCTGATCATCACCGCCGACGGCGTCGATCATCTCGAGTCCAACTATCGGGCGACGACACGGCTGAGGCTGAAGTCCGCGTCATAATCACTCCGAGGGGCTTCGCCCCTCGGACTCCCTGCTCGCTCACTCGCTCGCTGCTGCGCCATGCTCGCTTCCGCCTCCGCGCGAAGCGCTACGGCGCGACCTCGCCGAAGCCTTGGCGAAGGCGGGCCGTTTGCGAGGCTCACTCGCTGCGCTCGTTCGCCGCTCCATACCGGGTTTTGAAACCACTTCCATATAGACTTCTGTAGGGATCCGGGATCCGGAGTACGTGAAAAAGCCGGGATCAGAGATTTCTGACCCCGGCTTCTCGTTTGGCTAGTCGCGAGCCGCGAGCCGCGAATCCTAGACGTTCTTCGGCACTACATACGGCGCGCGATATTCGCGCGTCAGCATCTTGTTGGCCTCCGGATCGTTGACGATCGTCATCGTCTTCTCGTCCCAGTGCAGCGTGCGGCCAAGGCGATAGCTGATGTTCGCCAGGTGCATCAGGTTGCACGAGAGCGCCCCTTCCGCAACCTCTGCGTTCAGGTCTTCACGCTTGCGGCTGCGCACCGCGCCGATGAAGTTGGCCCAATGCTCGTCCTTCTTCGTATCAGCCGGGCCAGGCTTCTGTTCCTTGCCGACGAACGAGTAGTACTTGTTGTAGTTGTCGATCACCAGGTAACCGTTAGAGCCATAGAACTGGTTGCCGATGGTGTTGCCCGGCTTGCCCTCGTCGATGCCCGCTTCGTGCGGCGAGATCCAGTGCCGCACCTCGAACGTCATCATCTTCTTCTTGCCGTTCACGTCGAACTCGAAGTTGGCGTTGATCGTGTTCGGCGTCTCCTGAGCATCGTCGAACATAAACTTTCCGCCGATGGCGCTGACCTTCGTCGGGTGGGCGACGCCGAGGCCCCAGCGCGCGATGTCGACTTCGTGAATCCCCTGGTTGCCGAGGTCGCCGTTGCCGGTGTCCCAGAACCAGTGCCAGTTGTAGTGGAAGCGGTTGCGGTTGAACGGCCGCTTCGGTGCCGGGCCAAGCCACAAGTCGTAGTCGACCTGCGACAGGTAGGCCGCGTCGTAGCACGGCTCAGGACGGCCGTCTGGCGTGAACGAGAACTTCTCGCCGGCACCCATCGGGCCATCGGGGTACTTTCCGATCGTGTTGCGCCACTTGTAACAGAGGCCGCGCGCCATGTAGATCTCGCCAAACTCGCCACTTCTCATCCGCTGCACGGCTTCCTGCAGCGCCGGTGAGGAGCGGCTCTGGCTGCCCTGCTGGACGATGCGGTTGTATTTGCGGGCGGCGGCGACGATTTGCTGCGATTCAAAAATGTTGTGGGTGCAGGGCTTCTCGACGTACACGTCCTTGCCCGCCTGCACCGCCCAGATCGTCTGCAGTGTGTGCCAGTGATTGGGGGAGGCGATGGAGACCGCATCGATGTTCTTGTCCTCGAGCAGCTTCCGCATGTCGACGTAGGTCGCCGGCTTCCGCGCCCCCTTGCCCTCGAGGTATTTCAGCTTCGCGTCCATGTGCGACTGATCGACGTCGCAGAGAGCGACGATCTCGACATTGGGCATCGACGACCATGCGGTCACGTGGCTCTGACCGCGGCCGCCACATCCGACGACCCCCATACGCACCGTATCATTGGGACTCGCCAGCCCACGCACGGTTGCGCCAGCAGTGATTACCGCGGTGCTCACGAGGAAATCTCTTCGGTTCATCGTCATAACTGCTCCTGCTATTTCAAAGCTTTTGGACCGACGGGAGTCCTCCGCGCTAGGACACGACACCCCGGGGGAGGATACCACAATGCTGAATGCTGAAGGCTGAGTGCTGAAGTATGATGCGCGCGCATGTTCGGGCGGTTTCTGTTGGCCTGTTTTTGCACGATCGTCGGAGCGGGCGTCTGGGGTCAGACCCCGGCTCAGCAACCGCCGACTTTTCGCGCCGACACCCACCTCGTCCAGGTCAGCGTCGTCGTGACCGACTCTCGCCAGAACCCGGTGAAGGACCTCAAGGTCGGCGACTTCCGCGTCTTCGAAGACGGAAAGGAACAGTCGATATCGCTGTTCTCAGTCGACTCGCGCCCGTCGTCTTCGACGGCCGTCGACGTGATTCCGGCCGCGGCGACGACGGTGAGCAATCAGGTGCCTTTCAGCGGCGGCGTCACGGTGATTCTTTTCGATCGGCTGAACACGGCCTGGGGCGATCAGGCGCAGGCCCGGCGCAACATCATCAAATACCTCTCGCAGGCCCCGCCGACCGAGCGGATTGGGTTCTACGTCCTCGACTCGTCGTACGTGACGATCGCCCACGACTTTACGACCGACACCCGATCGCTGCTGAGCGCGCTCACAAGGCTGCAGGCGCGGGAATCGCGGGAAGTGAACATCACCGACGAGAAGGCGCCGACGATCGCGTCGAGCGGCGGCCCGAGTTCGGCCATGGATGCCCAGCTCGACGCAGCGCTCGCGCGCATGGACACGATGATCAAAGGGGAGGAGCTGAAGAACCGGACCGAATCGACGCTGAGCGCCCTGGAAGCCATTGCCCGGCACCTCGCGGGCATTCCAGGCCGTAAGAACCTGATCTGGGTGTCGTCCGCGTTTCCGTTGTCCTTTGACGATGGGTTCGGTACTCGATCGACGTATCGCGAGGTGAGCATCGCCACACGTGCGATTGCCGACGCAGACGTCTCTATCTATCCGATCGACGCACGCGGGTTGATGGGCAGTTCCGCCGTGGTGGCGAGGACGCCGGTGTATGCGACCCTCAGCAGCAACATGCCGGCGCTCGACAGCATGCAGTTGCTTGCCGAGCGGACCGGTGGGCTCGTTTACACCAACACGAACGATCTCGGACGCGCGATTGCCCGAGCGGTGAGCGACGCGAGCACGACCTACACGCTCGGCTACTACCCGTCCAACGTGACGTGGGACGGTCACTTCCGCAAAATCTCCGTTAAGGTTCGGCGTGAGGGAGCAGAGGTGCGCCATCGCACCGGTTACCTCGCGCTACCGGCGCCGCCCCAGACCCCGGAGACACGCCAGAACGCTCTGGTGCGCGCGCTTGCCAGCCCGCTCAATGCGATTGCGCTTCCTCTAAGCGTCAGCCTCGAGCCAGCCCCGGAGAGTGATCTCACGGCGACGCTCCGGCTCAACGCGAGTTCGATCCGCTTGAGCCAGACGGCACCTGACATGTGGGAGGGCGCCGTAGACGTCGCCATCGCGCAGGCGTTGCCAAGTGGGGCGCTCGTCAGGACGCTCGACGTGACCGTGCCGCTGCGCTTCAACACCGCCATGCGCGATCAAGCGCTCCGTGAAGGTCTGAACCTGAATCGGCGCATCCGGCCGAACCCAGAGGCGCACTCGGTCCGGATCGCCGTCCGCGATCCGGCGACCGGTGCCGTGGGCAGCGTATCGATTTCAGCCGACGCGATTCGATCGGTCTTGCGAAAGTGAGGAAAGCGAATGCTTCGATCCACATCGCTCGTGGTTCTGGTCGGCGCGTTGTTGACCCCGTCAGCTTCGCAGCAGCCCTCCGGGGAGAAGCCGCTGCGGCTGGCTATCGCAGGCCTGGTGCACGGCCACGTCAGCGGGTTTCTCAAAGCAGCGCAAGCACGCGCCGACGTTCAGATCGTCGGTGTGTATGAGCCCGACGCTGCACTCCTCAAACAGTACGGCGACCGATACAAGATTGAAGAGTCGGCACGGTTCACCGATCTGACAGCGCTCTTCGACAAGACCAGGCCCGAGGCTGTTGCCTCGTTTACCAACACGTTCGATCATCCGGCCATCGTCGAAGCAGCCGCGGCGCGGCATATCCACGTGATGATGGAGAAGCCGCTGGCGGTGAGCAATGCAGACGCGCAGCGAATCAAGCGCGCCGCCGATCGCGGTAGCGTCGAGGTCTTCGTGAACTACGAGACGACGTGGTATCCGAGCCATGGTGCGATCTGGTCGCTCATCAAGGATCGGAAAGCCGCAGGCGAGATTCGAAAGATGGTCGCGATGGACGGCCATCAAGGACCGAAAGCGATCAACGTTCAGCCGGAGTTTTTCGCCTGGCTCTCGGATCCGGTCAAGAACGGGGCAGGCGCGCTCTACGATTTTGGCTGCTACGGCGCCAACCTCATGACCTGGCTGATGGACAATCAGCGGCCGCTTGCAGTCACTGCCGTGACCCAGCACTTCCAGCCTGCGGTCTATCCGCGGGTCGACGACGAGGGGACGATCCTTGTCGAGTATCCGAACGCGCAGGGAATCATTCAGGCATCCTGGAACTGGCCGGCGAGCCGAAAGGATTTCGAGGTATACGGCGAGCGAGGATACGCGATCGCGACGGGCGGGAATGGGCTTCGCGTCCTGCTCCCGAACGAGCCTGACCACGTCGTCACGCCCGAGCCGCGTGCTGCCGACGAACGCGACTCTATTGCGCATCTACTCGCCGTCGCGCGCGGCAAGCGCAAGCCGAACGGCCTGTCGTCCCTCGAAAACAACGTCATCGTGACCGAGATTCTCGATGCCGCGCGGGAGTCAGCGCGCACCCATCAGCGAGTCGCGATCGCCGCGTCAACTCGCCGGCTTCCCTGAGGGCGGGAGTGGAGAGCTGGAAGCTGGTAGCTGGAAGCGGGAGCCGAATTACCGCCGGCTCAGCAGCAGCGCCAGGACTCCGAGATAGCTAATCGCAAAGTACATCGCGACGATGAGGACTCGCCCGGACGCCGACAGGCGGCGCCAGGCGGCAGCGGGGTGAACGCAGCACGCGAGCGTTCTGCCAATGACGATGTCGACGCTCATGCGATCCGACCGAGCAAATCCGGTTCCTAGGGCGGATGAGCGTTTTCTTTGGAAACATCTGACTCGACTGGAGAAAAGCCTCATCTGTTCGCGGGCTTTGTCGCGCTGTGCGGTGACTTCCCGGCAGGTCGCGGAAGCAGGGTCTGATCCCCGTCTGACCCAAGCTTCACCCCACTGGTTGCCTACAGTGTGGGCTGGATGGGACACCTGTACGCACCTGCGGAACGCTTAGCCACTTTCCTGTCGAGGTAAGAAGACGCGTCCGACTAGACCGCCAGGCTGCGAGTACTGGAAGACACGCACCGGCGGACGACGCGGACGACGTGGTCGACCGTCACTGGCTTTCGCAGAATGCAAGCCACGTCGAGGGCGGAGAGATCCCCCGTGGAACCTGTGACAACCACGATGGGGATAGTCCGGCTGAAAAACTGTGCCGCAAGATCCTGGCGTACAGACAGACCATCGACGTGTGGTAAACCGAGGTCGAGCACAACGAGGTCAGGCGGGTTGGCTTCGACGAGCTTCAACGCGTCGAGTCCGTCGCCAGCTTCGACGACATCGAACGCCTCCAGCTTGAGCGCAGTTCGCCACAACGCCCTGAGGGATTCGTCGTCTTCGACCAATAGAATGACGGGCTGTTGAGACACTTGCCGTCTCGTGTGCGACGCAGGTACACGATTCGGCTGCAAGTTGGACGCCGTTTTGGGCGGAACGAATTAGGCTGAGCTCCGCCCTCGGTCCGTGCCGAGACTCGGGTTTTTCCGCGCGACCGCTCCCGTTCCCGAGCTTTTCAAGATTGAAATCCCGCTACTGCCGGCATGGTGACTGCAGACTCAGCCGGTGCACCTGGATTTTCAGGGCATTTTAAAGAAAGCTGCCGCAGAGACCGACCATTTCTGTAAGCTAGTGTCCGAATAACGGCCGGGCTTGGCGGGACGTGTGCGAAAACTGTAAGTGGTGCCAGGAGGCCCTATGAGCAATCTTCGATGGTCGCTCGGCGTTGTTGCCCTCGTGGTCGCGTCCGCCGCGCCGGCGTTTGCCCAGCAGGACGGCAATGCCGCTGGGCGAATCAAGACCGTCTCGGGCACGGCGTTCATTGTCCGGAACGGCGCCGAGGTTGCCGCCCAGCCGGGACAGCTTGTTTATGAATCCGACAGCCTCCGCACCGGCGCGGACGGCAAGGTTGGGGTCACGCTGAAGGACGACACGCGGCTGGCGCTGGGGCCTGGCAGCGAGGTGCGGCTCGAGCGGTTCGCCTATGCGCCTGGAACAGCCAGTCTCGGCATGGTGCTGAAGTTCGTGAAGGGCGTCACCGCGTATGTGTCGGGGCGCCTGGCGAAGCTGGCCCCTGATTCCATTCGGCTCGAAACGCCGTCGGCGATTGTCGGGGTGCGTGGAACATCACTCGCGATACGCGTTCAGCCGTGAACTACCGCTTCTTAGTGGTCGCAATCGCTGCGACCTTTGCCGGAACGCTGGAGCTGGCGTGTATCAAGAAACACGTCACTCCGGCGCCGGCGCCTGGACCGACCGCTCAGACGCTCGTCGTCCTCCTGCCGGACGCGGACACCGGTGTCACCGGACGCGCCTACATCACCAACAGTTCGGGCACGACCGATCTGAACGCGCCCCGCGATTCCGCGACCGCCAGCACGGGCCAGACTCCGGCGGCTGTGACGACGATGAGCGAGGCGGAGGTGCAGCGGGTCTTCGGTGACGCGCTGTCGGCTCTGCCGACGGCGCCGGTTCATTTCACGCTGTATTTCCTGTTTCAATCCGATGAGCTGACCGAAGAGTCTCGCGCGCTCCTGCCCAAGATTCTCGAGACCGTGAGAAGCCGCACCTTCCCCGAGGTACTCGTGGTCGGCCACACCGATACGATGGGAACCCCCAAGGCCAATCTCGAGCTGGGCATGACGCGCGCAACGGCGGTATACCGAATCCTCATCCAGGTGGGTTTCGATCCCAACACGATCGAAATTCGATCGCATGGGGAGAGCGATCCGCTGGTAAAAACACCCGATGAGACGCCGGAAGCCCGCAACCGCCGTGTCGAGATTTCCGTCCGGTAACCGAGCGAATTCCTCGTCTCCCGAGCGCAGCGCGGCGCGCCGCGGCCGGATTGTGTTTCTCTCCGGACTAGTTCCGGTTGCCGTGACCGCGATTCTTGCGGTCTATCGCCCGGCATTCATACCCCGGCTCGACGACACTGTCTACGACGTGGTGATGCGATCGAGCAGCATCCAGCCTCCCGGCAAGCGCGTCGTCATCGTCGACATCGACGAGCGCAGCCTCACGTCGCTCGGACAGTGGCCGTGGCGCCGCGACGTCGTCGGTGAGCTGATTACGCGACTGCGCGACATGGGCGCGTCAGTGGTTGGCCTGGACATCATCTTCCCAGAGGC
>Ga0070683_100000808_pt1 | contig 23168 bp, 21 predicted proteins | sample KBSC713LmetaG_FD_64662 | JGI IMG/M metagenome (GOLD analysis project Ga0070683, IMG submission 64662) | Corn rhizosphere microbial communities from Kellogg Biological Station, Michigan, USA - KBS C7.1-3L metaG | ecosystem: Host-associated > Plants > Roots > Rhizosphere ... | reverse complement strand
AGACGCTGCATTCCACGCCCGCCCAGCGGGCGGAAGGTGAGGGGCTGTTCCTGCAGCGGTGCGCCACCTGTCACGGGAATACCGGGATGCTCGATGGCGCCAGGACGCATGCGCTGGTGCCGTTGCCGCCGGAGATCGCGTCGTTTGCGTGGCAGGCCGAGCGAAGCGACGCGCAGATCGCCGCCGCCATTCGAAACGGGATTCCGGGCAGCACCATGCCGCCGGCGCGTGATCTCGCGGATTCGGATGTCGCCAAGATCGTGGCCTACGTGCGATCGCTGCCGGCCCGCCGTGGCGTGATTCCGGCAACGGCATCGGCTGACACGGGCGCCGACGCGGCGGCGAAGAAGGTGCTGGGGCTGCTCGACCAGTCGCTCGCGGCCGCGCAGACGGGACGCATGAGCGACGCGGGTGATCGTGCGTTCGACTCGTACATCGCGTTCGAGCCCCTGGAAACGGTGGCGCGCGCCAAGTCGCCGGGGCTGGTGGCCGCCATGGAGCAGCGCTTCGCGGACTTCAAGGGCGCCATTCGCACGAACGATCTGCGATCCGCGCAACGGTCGCGCGACGCCATCGAAGCGAGTCTGCCATCGGTGGTGGATCTCACCCACACGTCGAACGGGGGCTGGGGCGCATTCTTCCAGTCATTCCTGATCATTCTGCGTGAGGGATTCGAGGCGATCCTGGTCATTGGCGCCGTCGTGGCATTTCTGATCAAGACGGGGAACCGTGACCGCCTCCGTTCCATCTGGATCGGCGCGGCGCTCGGCGTCGTGGCCAGTCTGCTGACGGCGGTGGTGCTGCAGACGGTGCTTCGCGCCGTGCCGGCGAGCCGGGATCTGCTGGAGGGGATCACGATGCTGATCGCCGTGGCCGTACTGTTCTCGGTGAGCTACTGGCTCATCTCCAAGGTGGAAGCGGCGCACTGGCAGCAGTTCATTCGCGAGAAAGTGACGACGGCGCTGCAGCATGGTGGCGGACGGGCGCTGGCGTTCGTCGCATTTCTCGCCGTGTACCGGGAGGGCGCCGAGACCGCGCTCTTCTTTCAGGCGCTGTTTGGCGAAGGCGCACACATGATCGTGCCGCTGTCGCTCGGCATTGTGACGGGCGGCGTGGCACTGGCGATCATCTTCATCCTGTTCTATCGCTACGGCGTGCGCATCCCGTTGCGTCCGTTCTTCGCCGTGACGAGCGTGCTGCTGTACTACATGGCGTTCGTGTTCATGGGCAAGGGCATTCGCGAACTGCAGGAAGTGAATGCACTGCCCACGACGCTGCTGCACGGATTCCCGCACGTGGAAGCGATGGGAATCTTCCCGACGGTGGAGGGGTTGAGCGCGCAGCTCCTGCTGCTGCTGCTGTTCGTTGCGGCGCTGCTCAAGACATTCTGGCCCCGGCGGGCGGTGACGCTGCCGACGATTCCGCCGGATGCGTCGCCCGCCGCCGTGGTGGACCAGCATGTGTCGTCGGTGGAGCAGACGGTCGCGCGGCTGGAGGCGCGGGTGGCCGCGCTGGAGAAGCAGGTGGAGGGGCGCGATCCCGACGACCCGCCTTCGCTGACGGGCCGCAAGTCATCCGGGATCAACGTGCGCGAGTAGCTCGCGGCGCGGTACCGCCGGACGCCGCGCTACGTCATGCGCTTCAGCAGCCTGTTGACGTAGTGAAGGTATTCATCGAACTGGACGTAGATCGCGTGGCGCGGCGAGCGGAGATAGTTCACGCCGCCGGTGAGACTGTGGCGCGGACCGGTACGCAGTGCGTGAAACCACCTGGCGCGCTCCGGCGCCTCCACTTCCGCGCTCAGCAGCGCCGCCACGAGCGCGGCCTGCTTGCTCACCACCGGGAACGCGGCGCCGTCGGTCTCGAAGAGGCCGATGACGAAGAGGCCGCGCTGATCGGGGAACACGTTCAGAAACGGCATCGGTGCGCCGTCATGCAGCGGTACGAGCCCGGGCTCGAGCACCGGAAGCGTGGCGCGATACCCCGTCGCGTACACGATGAGGTCGAACGCTTCCTCGCTGCCGTCGGCAAAGCGCACGCGGTCGCCATTCAGCTCCCGCACATCCGGCTTCGCGCTCACGTCACCGTGCGAGAGATGGTGGAGGAGCTGGGTGTTCATGATGGGGTGCGTTTCGAGCACCTTGTGGTCCGGTTTGGGCAACCCGTAGCGACGAAGATCACCCACCAGTACGCGCAGCAGCCCGGTGAGCAGCGGTTGCGCCAGCCACGCGGGCAGGTGCGGTCCGCTCCGGAAGAAGGCATCCGTGGGCTGGCCGAAAATGTGCTTGGGCAGAAAGTGGTAGCCGCGCCGCAGGCTGATCACAGTGCGACGGGCGGTGACCGCTGCGTCACAGGCGATATCGCAGCCCGAATTTCCGCCGCCCACGATGAGCACGCGCTTGCCGGAGAATTCCCCGGGCGAGCGGTAGTGAATCGAATGCCTGGCGTCGCCCGTGAAGCGCCCGGGATATTCGGGAATGATGGGATCCCAGTTGTGCCCGGTCGCCACCACTACGCCGCGATACTCCCGTATGGGTCCGGACGCCGGCTGAACGTGCCAGGTGCCGTTGGCGGGCGTGACGCGCGCGACGGCGGCGCCGAATTCAACGCGTGAGCGCAGGTCGTACCGGTCGGCGAACGATCGGATGTAGGCGAGGATCTGCGCGTGGCCCGGATAATCCGGGTAGTCCGCCGGCATGGGAAAGTCGTCGAAGGCGGACTGCGTGCGCGACGAAATGAAGTGCGCCGACGCGTACATGGGCGACCCGGGATTCGCCGGGTCCCAGATGCCGCCGGCATCGCTGTGGCGCTCCAGGATGTCGAATGGAATACCGGCCTGCACGAATGCGCGCGCAGTGGCGAGCCCCGAGGGGCCGGCGCCAATGATGCAGAATTTTTCGCTGGTTGGCTGCATGGGCGGTCAGAGGCCATTCGCGGCGAGAGCACGTAGCGCTGGTACGAAGCTATGCGGATGCCGGGGCTGGCTGGAAGGGGAATGCGGCTGCGCGCTGGCCGCGCCGCCCGCCGTGCGCTATCATCGCGCGACCACCCACAACGGAGACTGATCGTGACCGATGCAAGCAGCGCGACGTGGTACCGCTGGACCGACATGCCGAAGGAGCGGGTGTCCGACTCGCTCGACCGGCGGCTCATCACCGGCGATCGGATGATGCTCGCGCACGTGTACCTCAAGAAGGGATCGATCGTGCCCAAACACGCGCACGACAACGAGCAGCTCACCTACATTCTCGAAGGCGCACTGCGTTTCTGGCTGGGCGATGCGGGCGAGCGTGAGCTCGTCGTCGCGGCGGGCGAGGTGCTCTACATTCCGTCCAACCTGCCGCACAAGGCGGAAGCGCTCGAAGACACGCTCGACGTGGACGTCTTCTCCCCGCCTCGCCAGGACTGGCTGGACCACAGCGACGCCTATCTGCGCGCACAGCGCTGAGTATGGAGCTCGGACTCGGGAACAAGGTCGCGCTCGTCGCGGCGGCGAGCCGCGGGCTGGGATTCGCCATCGCCGCCGAGCTGGCGCGCGAAGGCGCATCACTCGTGATGTGTTCGCGCAATGGCGCGTCGCTCGAGCGGGCGGCGCAGGCGATCGCCGCGCAGACCGGTACGCTGCCGGTGGCGATTCCGGCGGACGTGTCGCGACCCGACGAGGTGGCGCGACTGGTGGATGGGGCGATTGCCCGTTTCGGCCGTATCGACGTGCTCGTCACGAACGCCGGAGGACCGCCCGCCGGACCATTCGAATCACACGACGCGGCCGCCTGGGACGCGGCCTTCCGCCTGACGCTCGCCTCGGCGGTCGAGCTCACGAGGCGCGTCCTGCCCGGCATGAAGGACCGCCGGTGGGGCCGCATCATCAACGTGACATCGATCGCGGTGAAGCAGCCGGTGGATCAGCTCATTCTGTCCAACAGTCTTCGTGCCGCCGTCACGGGGTTCGCGCGCACCCTGGCGAACGAAGTGGCGGCGTTCGGCATCACGGTGAACAACGTGCTGCCGGGCTACACGCGCACCGAGCGTATCGACGAGCTGGCGGCGGCGCGGAGTGGGCGCGAAGGCATCAGCGCCGATGCGGTGCGCGCGGAATTCGAGCGGCAGATTCCCGCGGGCCGGCTGGGTGAGCCACAGGAGCTGGCAGCGCTCACCGCGTTTCTCGCGTCCGAGCGTGCGGCGTACATCACCGCGCAGTCCATCGCCGTGGATGGTGGCTGGATTCGGTCGCTCGTCTGAGAGCGGCGCGGGCAAGAGCGGACAACGGGACGTCGTGATCGTGCCGGCGGTTTGCGATCTGTCCGCGGCCCGCCTACTCCGCCCGCAGCGTGATGATGGGATCCACCGCCGCGGCGCGCCGCGCGGGAATCCAGCAGGCCACGGCCGCGACACCGAGCAGCAGCACGATCACACCCAGATACGTGATCGGGTCGAGGCGGGAAATGCCGAACAGCAAGGTCGCGAGACTGCGCGTCGACAGGACCGCGCCACCCAGCCCGATCAGCACACCGATCACCGCAAGCGTCATCCCCTGGCGCACGATCAGGGTGAGAATGGCGCCACGCGATGCGCCCAGCGCGGCGCGCACGCCGATCTCGCGCATGCGCTCCGTGACGCCGCCAGCGAGCACGCCATAAATACCGATGGCGGCCAGGGCGAGGGCGGCGAGCGCGAATGCCTCGAACAGCGTGAGTGCGAAGCGACGCTGGCCAGCCGTCGCGGCAACGAGCGCATCCATGCTCGCCACACGCACGATGGGTGAGCTCCGGTCCACGGACCAGATGGCCTGCTTGATGGCGGGGATGAGCGCCGTCGCGGAACCCTGGGTGCGCACCACCAGCGACTGCACGTTGTCCACCCACGCCCACTGACCCGACGCAACGTAGAAGTCATTCTCGTCGCCGATCGCCAGCGATGCCTGTTTCACGTCACCCACCACGCCCACGATCACATCCCATGGGCGATCGGTGCGGCCCGCTTCCGGACCCACGCGCACGCGCTGGCCAATGGGATCCTGACCCGGGAACGCGCGTCTTGCAAACGACTCGTTGATGAGGACCGCTTCCACGGTGCCGGCCCGGTCGAAATCGGTGAGCAGACGCCCGCGCCGGAGCGGGATGCGCATGACCGCGAAGTACGCCGGCGTCACCATGTAGCGGAACGCACCATAGTCGGCGTTGGGGTCATCGCTCGGCGCCGACGCCAACTGCACGCCGTACTTGTCGAAGTCACCACTGAGCGGCAACTGGCTGGTGAACGCCGCGGCAGTCACGCCGGGAACACGCTCCACCGCGTCGAGTGTCTGCGCGAAGAACCGGAATCGTGTGCTGTCGCCATCGTGCAGATGGCTGGCGGCTTCCACCTGCATGGTGACCACGTGCGACGGATCGAGTCCCGGCGCGACCGCGAAGAGACGCTCCAGGCTCCGCAGCAGCAAACCCGCGCTGACGAGCAGTACGAGCGCGAGGGCGACTTCCGCGACGACGAGCACGTTGCGTGTGAGCCGGTGGCCGCCGGCGGTGCGCTGCGAACCCTGCTGCAATCCGGCGTGCAGGTCGCTGCGCGATGCACTGAGTGCGGGCACGAACCCGACCACGAGGCCGACGAACGCGGTAATGCCCAGTGCGAACAGAAAGACGGCCGCATCGAGCCGGATCGCGTTCACCCGAGGGAGACCCGGCGGGCTGAGCGCCACCAGGGCGCGCACGCCGAGGTCGGCGACGGCCAGACCGAGCGCGCCACCAAGGGCCGCGAGGAGCAGACTCTCGGTGAGGAGCTGGCTGATGAGCCGCCGTCGGCCGGCACCAAGCGCGGCGCGCATGGCGAACTCGCCGCGCCGCTGCGCACCGCGTGCGAGCAGAAGATTCGTCACGTTCACGCACGCAATCGCGAGCACGAGAAGGACCGCGATGAGGCTGGCGACGAGCGCGGGCCTCACACCCGCCGTGACATCCGCCTGCAGCGCGTGCACGATCACCCCGTGATCGAGATTGGCCCATGGCGGTCGCGGGAATTCGGCCACCGGCGTGTGCGCGATGGCCTGCAGCTCGCGCGTGGCCTGGTCAGCGGTGATGTCCGGCGCGAGTCGCCCGACGAGTCGCATGTGGTGACCCCACTCAGGTCCATCGAAGGAGGTGTTCGCGCCGTACTGTCGTGGTGCCCAGACCTCAGCCGATGGCGTGAGCACGTTCTCGAAGCCGCGCGGCATGACTCCAACGACGGTATATGGATCGCCGTCCAGGGTGACCTGACGGCCGAGGACCGCGCGAGTTCCGCCGAAGCGGCGCTGCGCCAGACCGTCACTCACGATGGCGACCCGGGGGCCGTGAGGCTGGTCGTCAGCCGCGTCGAAGTCCCGGCCCAGCGCCGGCGGCACGCCCAGCACCCTGAAGTACGTCGCGGTCACCCGCTGGCCCGTGAGTCGTTCGGGCTCGGCGGTTCCGGTCAAGGCCGGCTGCCACGCATCCACCGCGGCCATCGTGCTGAAGGATCGGCTGCGCGCCGCGAGCTCACGATACGTGCCAAAGGTGACGTCGACGGGCGCGCCGTCGGTTCCGAAGTCGGATACCATCAGGATGCGGCCGGCGTCGGGATACGGCAGCGGTTCGAACAGAATGGGGTTCACCGCACTGAAGATCGCGGTGACGGCGCCGAGTCCCAGGGCGAGCGTGAGCACACTGACGATGGTGAATCCCGGATTGCTGCGCAGGCGGCGCGCGGCGAAGCGCAGGTCGGCAACGAGCGTGCCGACGGCGTTCTCCCAGCCGGAGGAGCGCACCTGCTCGCGCACCATCGTCGAGCTGCCCAGTTCCAGCCGGGCGGCGCGCTGCGCATCAGCGGGCGAGAGCCCGCGGGCCACGTGCTCGGCAGCGAGCTGGTTCAGGAAATCCGTCACTTCATCGGCGAGATCCTGATCCGCGGCGCGACGATGGACGAGCACGCGCAGGCCACGCGTCATCTGACGCCAGAGCGACATGGCGCTACCCTTCGGCGTTGAGGAGGCGGGCCACGGCTGACGCACGGCGCTTCCAGTCGGCCGACTCCACCTCGAGCTGCTTCCGGCCGGCGCGCGTGAGCCGATAGTATCTGGCCCGGCGCGCGTTTTCGGTCTGCCGCCACTCGGCGTCGAGCCAGCCGGCGCGTTCGAGTCGCTGGAGGGCGGTGAGCAGGGAGCCGGCATTGATCCGGAACACCCCGCGCGAGATCTGCTCGACGCGGCGGCCGATGCCGTAGCCGTGCATCGGCTCGAGACTCAGCGTCTTGAGGATGAGCAGGTCGAGCGTGCCCTGGATGACATCGGTGTTCGGCTCCTCCACGAGCGCTCCCGGTGGGTGGTGCGGGAGCACGATACAGTTCCTCATCTTGATTGTCAAGATATGACGATCAGCAGAACGGGCGCCGCGCCGGCACGGCATCGCGGCAGCGCTCCGCAGGGACGCGGCGCCGGGTCATGGTACGTCAACCAACAGGTGATGGTCGGATCCGGGTGGTCGAGCGCGACACCGGTGTGTCGCGCTCGGACATTCATCGCGGTCTGCGTGAACCCGGTGATGCTGACGCATCCGGCGCCAGCGATCGCGTCAGCTCAGTTCACGCGCTCCACCACTCCACATGCGACCGGCAGCGAGGGGACGTATGTACCGCCGACGAACGCACCATGGAGTACCATGGTCTTCAACTCGAGATCTGACGGGCTGAACGCGAGATCGGCGGACGCGAACGACGCGTGATACTGAATGGACCCCGCGGAGTTGGTTGGAGTGGGAAAGGGCGTGAGGTTGAGCTGGACCGGTCCGTAGAATGGAAGCCCTTCCGCAAATGTGAGCACTCCATCGTCGCCTGCTGCTGAGGGCGGCGGGCAGGTGGCGTCCGTTCCATCGGTGAAGCCGTGGATGTGCTGCACGTGCTGAAGGTCGGGAATGTGACCCACCGCCTGCAGTTGGACGACGAGATCGCTGCCGCGGACCGCCAGTGTCGCGGTTCCGTGCACGCCGGAATTGTTCAGCGGCGCGAGGCTGACCCGGAAAATGGCGACGGCGGGACCGCTCTCGGCTCCCTGTGTCTGCGCTCCGGGTGGTTGAGAGACACTGGTGTTGGCCGAGGCATCGGTGGGCTGGACCGGCTCGTCGTGACAGGCCACCGCGAGGAGCAGAGCCGGAAGGAGCGTGGCGATAGCGAGTGCGCGTGACTTCATGACCGCCTCCGGGAAGAAAGCCTGGCGGGTGCAGACTGCGCCCGCCGTGCACTACACACGATCCGATGAAGTCAGTACAAATTGCCGGGCGGCAGCCTGAGTTCCGTGGGCCGCCTCGCCTCTGAAAGCCGGCGGCACTCGCGCACTGCCGTGTCCGGCGGGATATTCTCTCCCCATGCGCGAGATCGCACGTCGACTGCTCCTCCTCTTTTCGGTGTCGTGCCTGCCGGTTGCGCTCACGGCCCAGGCAGCCGTGCCCGTGACGATCCAGGGGCTCGGTACCGTCGCCTTTCCGGTTGTCTCGCATTCCAGCGCGGCGGACACGCAGTTCGTGCGCGGCGTACTCCTGCTGCACCTCTTCGAGTACGACGAGGCGGCGGCTGCGTTTCGCCATGCGGAGCGCCTGGACGCCACCATGGCCATGGCGTACTGGGGCGAGGCCATGACGTATACGCATCCCGTGTGGGATCAGCAGGACCTTCCGGCAGCGCGCGCGGCGCTCGCGAAGCTCGCCGCGACGGCGCGCGCGCGTGAAGCGACGGGCGTCACGCCACGCGAGCGCGGCTACCTGCACGCCGTCGACATCCTGTACGGCGATGGACCAAAGGCACGGCGCGATACGCTGTACGCGCAGGCCATGGGTGCGCTCCTCGCCGCCAACCCGCACGACGACGAGGCCCGCGCGTTCTACGCGCTCTCGCTGATGGGGCTGAGCCAGGGCGTGCGCAACGTGCCCACCTACCTGCACGCTGCCGCGATCGCCGAGAGCGTGTACGCACGGAACCCGCGGCATCCGGGCGCGGCGCACTACTGGATTCACGCGCTGGATGATCCGGAGCATGCCGCCGCCGCGCTCCCCGCCGCCCGGGCGCTGTCGAAAATCGCGCCCGACGCCGATCATGCGCAGCACATGACCTCGCACATCTTCATGGCACTGGGCATGTGGCCGGACGTGGTTCGTGCCAACGAGAACGCCATGCGCGTGGTGGATGCCGCGCTGGCGGCTCACGGGCGCGGTCCCAGATTCTGCGGGCATTACAACTTCTGGCTCGAGTACGGATACCTCGAGCTGTCGCGAGTGGACGACGCTCGCGCCCTGATGGAGCGGTGCCAGCGCCAGGCCGAGGCGGCGTGGACGGCCGCGAAAGCCGGCCAGTACGATCCGGACAATTCACCAATGGCGTCGGCCGTGACGATGTGGAGCCGCTACGTCCTGGACACGCAGGACTGGTCGGACACGGTCGCACAGTGGACGCCATCACTCGCCGGCGCCCCGGCGGCGCACGCCACCTGGGAATTCACGCGCGGCCTTGCCGCTGCGAAACGCGGAGACACCGCGACGGCCCGGATCGCCCTTGCCGCATTCGAGGAGGACCGGGCCCGGTTGTCACGCACCATTACCGCTGAGCGGGAACCCGACCCCAACGACGCGGAGTACCTGAAGCGGCTCGGTGTTCTTGATCTGGAACTGCAGGCCCTCACGCAATTCAGAGGGCAGAGAGCGGACGCCACCGCCGCCCTGACATTGCTGCAGCGCGCGACGGCGCTCGAGGATTCCATGGCCTATGCGTTCGGGCCGCCCAACGTGGACAAGCCGTCGCACGAGCTCTACGGCGAGGTGCTGTTGAGCATGAAGCGCTACGCAGCGGCGAAGCACGAATTCCAGATGGCGCTCGGCCGTGCGCCGGGACGGGAGTTGGCGCGGCACGGCCTCGCGAGCGCGCAGGCCGCGATGCATGCGCGGCGTTAGCCGTCAATCACCGGCGACGCGTTCAGCTCCGCACGACGCTGCCGAGCGGCCGCACGTCCGCGCCAGTAGATCACGCCGCCGATCAGCAGGAACACGGTTGTCCCTCCCACGACTTTTGCGAGGAACAGTAGCGCCTGCTCGCCGCCTTCGGGCGGGATTCCGGCCAGGATCATCGCGAACGCGGTCATGAGCAGACCGCACATGCCAAACACGAACGCCGTGAGCCGCCCGCCGGGAAGGCGCGCGTATGCGTCTCGAGCCGCCGACGACAGGATGGCGGCGTTCGCCGTCGCGCGGGTTCCCACCGCGAACTGGAGCAGAAAGATCAGGAACAGGTACAGGTAGGGGATGAAGTACAGCAGGATGTTCGTGTCGAGCAGAACCAGATAGGCGCGCTCCACGGTGGTGCCCTTCCCGAGCAGGGAGATGACGAGCAGGACGCTCGCCAGCACCGCGGGGACGATCATGGCGATGTACGGCGTGCCATACCGGGGGTGGAGTTTGCCGAACGCGCGCGGGAAGTAGCGATCCAGGCCGATGACGAACGCGACGCGTGCGGGCCCGACGAGCCACGCGCCGACGCCACCGAGATTGCCGATGGTGTACATGGCCGCCGCGGCCGCCGCGAGCCAGCCGAGTCCCGGCGAAATGCGCGTGGCTCCGACGGAGACGCCCTGGATGAAGCCCGCCGCGAGATTGACGTGATCGCTGGGGACGAGCCACAGCATCGCGCCGGAGCCAAGGATGTACGCCAGGGCGATGAGCGGTGCAGCGATGATGACGGCGCGCGGCATCGTGCGTGCCGCGTCCTGCACCTCGTCGCCCATGGAAGACGACAGTTCCAGCCCGGCGAAGGCGAAGGCGATGGTCGCCCAGAGATTGAGCGTCGCGAGACTGGACAAATTGGGTGTGAGCGAGGCGCGAGTGATCGGCGTCGCCGGTGACCCGTGAAACACGGCGACGCCACCCAGTGCGATCAACATGACTGCCGGGAGATACGTACCCAGTGCGCCAATGTTCTGCAGCCACTTGCCGCGGCCGGTGCCAATGACGTTCACCGCCACGGCCGCCCAAAGGGCGATCAGCGTAGCCGACAGGACATACGTGCGATTGTCCGCCAGGCCGCTCTCACCCCGGCCAATGGCCCAGGTGGCAATGACGGCAGTCGAGATGAGGAGATTCGGATAGAACAGGACGTTGTTGATCCAGTAGCACCATCCGCAGAGAAAGCCGTGACCCTCGCCAAGCGTCTCGCGGGTCCAGGTATAGATCCCCCCTTCACTGGGGTAGCGCGCCGAGAGGGCGAGCACGACGAGCCCCTGCGGGACAAAGAACAGTGCGGCGGCGAGAACCCAGAGTACGAGCGTGCCGGGACCTGCCCGGGCAGCCGTGGCCAGCCAGCGCAGGCCGAGCACAGCCACGAGATTGAACAGCACGACATCGCGAAGGCGAAGCACACGACGCGGTGCGGCCGACTGCGTGGCGTCACTCAAGGGGAAGGCCCCCGGGCAATGAGAGAATCGCGTCGACGGGAACGGTCGAGCCAACCGCCGCCGCCGCGACGGCGAGGTGGGTTGGGGGACGCGGGACAGGACAACCTAGCGTCAAACCCGGCCGTGGCAAGACGCACCGGTCGCGGGATCGGCGACGCATGTGAAGCGTGGCAGCGCTGCCTCGTGCGGCCGTTTCGCGCGCGTGATCGGTTTGCGCTACCTCACGTCCTTCCCGCGCCTCTCGTAACGAACGCCATCAGCGGTTCGGCGCCGGGTTCGGCGCCGCGGGCGCGGCGTGGCTACCCGTCCACTTCTTCAGCCACGCGTTCACGGTATCGTGCCACTCTACGCTGTTATGCGGCTTCAGCACCCAGTGATTCTCATCGGGAAAGGTGAGGAATTCGCTGGGAATGCCACGGCGCTGCAACGCCGTAAACGCGCCGAGCCCCTGCGTGATGGGAATGCGGAAATCGTGGCCGCTGTGCACCACCAGCATCGGAACGCGCCAGTCCTTCACGTGATCCAGCGGATTGAACTGCTCGTAGTTCTCCGGATGCTCGTACTGCGTCCCGCCATTCTCGTGCTCCTCGAACCACAGCTCGTCCGTGTCGTAGTACATGGCGCGGGTGTCGAACACGCCGTCGTGATCCACGAGACATTTCCACGGCTGGTTCCACACGCCCGCAATCCAGTACGTCATGTAGCCGCCGTAGCTGGCGCCGAGCGCACAGGCGCGACCACCGTCAAGAAACGTGTACCGGCCCAGTGCCGCGGCCCAGCCACGCTTGAGGTCCTCGAGCGGCTTCCCGCCCCAGTCACCGGAGATGGAATTCGTGAATGCCTGTCCGAAGCCGGTGGATCCGTGAAAGTTGATCGTCACCACCGCGAAGCCCTGGCCGGCGTACGTCTGCGGATTCCAGCGATAGCTCCAGCCGTTGTCCATGGCGCCCTGCGGGCCGCCGTGAATGATGAAGGCGACCGGGTAGGTCTTCCCTGGCTGAAAGCCGACAGGCCGCACGACGTACCCTTGCACGGTCTCGTCGTGCCAACCCTTGAAGGTGAAGAACTCGTAGTCCCCCATTCGGGCACTGGCCAGGTCGGTCGCATTGAAGTGCGTGACCTGCTTCAGTGTGCCAGGGTGTGATCCGTTTGCGCTGAGATCGAGTGTGTACAGGTCCGCGGGGTGCTTGAGATCGTCGCGCGCGAGGAGGAGCGTGCCGTTGGCCAGCGAATAGCCGCTCACCGTACCGCCACCAACGAGCCGGCGCACCGCGCCGGTCGCCGCATCGATCGCGAAGAGGGCATGCTGGCCCTCGTCGTCGGCCGTGGCGTACAGCGTCCTGCCATCGGCCGAGATGGACAGCCCGCCCGGCGAGCGATCCCACTTCGGATCCACCTCGTGCGTCGCGCCGGTGGCGAGGTCCATGGCCATGATCGCGAAGCGGTCGGACTCGAAGCCCGGCGTCTTCATGGCCAGGTAGTAGAGCGTCTTGCCGTCGGGCGCCGGCACCGGATACGCGTCCCACGCCGTATTGGCGGCGGTGAGGTTGCGCGGTGCGGCGGAGCCGTCCGCGGGCACACTGTACACATCAAAGTTGGTTGACCACGGCTCGGTGGTGCCGGCAATGCGAACGCCGAAGTATACGGTCAGGCCATTCGGCGAGAACGCGACCTCGCTCAAATCGCCAAACGGCTTGCTCGGCACATCGCCATCGATGCCGCGGCTCAGGAGCGTTGGCTCCGCGGGCACCGGTCCGCTGCCGTCAAGGGCGGCGGCAAAGAGCTGGTTGCGCCGGCCATCCGCCCAGGTATCCCAGTGCCGCACGAAGAGCCTGGTGTACAGTGTGCCGCTGGCCTTGTCGTGCTCGCGGGCATCGAGCCGCTGCGCCGTGCAGGCGAGCGTGGCGCAATCGGTGAACACGGCATATGACAGCAGCACGCGCCGGCCGTCCGGCGAGAGCAGATAGTCGTTCACATCCAGCGGCGCGCGGGTGACCTGTACGGGTGCCGCATGTGCGCCGAGATCCAGACCGTTCGCACCGGAGAGGTCGACGCGCCACAACTGCTCCACGTCATTCGCCGGCGCCAGGAAATAGAGACTGCGCCCATCCGCGGACCAGCGCGCCGAGGAGCCGGCAGCGACCACTTTCACGGGCTCGGCGCTTCCGCGCAGATCGCTGGCGTAAATGGCACTGACGCCCCTGTTCGCGGCGTACTCGGTACTGCGCACCGAGTACGCGGCATAGTGGCCATCCGGCGACAACCGGGGGTCGCTCACCCGATCCATCGTCACGAGGTCGTGAACAGTGAACGGATGCGGCGCGTGGACGGCGGACATCGTGGAATCCGCTCCCTGGGCCGCAGCGGGCGATACGGGGAGCAGCACGAGCAGCAGGACGGCAAACAGAGCTTTCATCGGATCTCCGGTCGTACGAGAGGCGGATGAAGAATCGAATCGGCCCGGCTCGATGCCGCAGCGCGTCACAGGTGCTGCGCGCAGAAAGTGCACGGCGAGCCCGGGAGGAAGTCCCGAGCGTCGTCTGGCCTCAGGCCGCTCTCGCGTAGATGCCGGGAGCGTTCTCGCGGACGGTACGACGCGCGTTCATCCACACGAAGCCGGCCACGATGAAGGCGAGCGCGAAGAGCTGTGCCATGGTCAGGCCGCCGAAGAAGCGGTCATCCTTGGCGCGCAGGAATTCCACCAGGAAGCGCTCGATGCCGGCAAGTACCATGTAGACACCGAACAGCCATCCCTCCGCATGCTTGTGATCGCGCAGCCGCCAGAGAATGAGAAACATGACGAAGCCGAGCGTCACCTCGAGCAACTGCGTGGGATAGACCGAGAGCACGGTGTTCGCCGTTGCGCCCGCGGGAATGGGCGTTCCGAACATCGCGTGCATGTTGCCCGCGGTGGACGGCGGCGAGCCATCCGGAAAGCTCACGGCGAAGATGGAATTCCATGGGCGTCCATAGTCGTCGCCAACGGCCCAGCATCCGGTGCGTCCGATGGAGTACGCCGCCGCGATCCCGATGCCCGCGACGTCCGCGATGCGCCAGAGATTCAGCTTCCGGTGCCAGACGACGAAGGCCACCGCAATGATGCCGCCGATGAGCCCGCCCCAGAACACGAAGCCGGCGCGGCTCCAGAGCATCGTGATGTCGTGCATCAGGATCACATAATAGATCTTCGCGCCCAGCAACCCGCCAATGACGGCGGCGAAGATCAGATCACCGATGGGCTCGGGGTCGTGGCCGCGCCGCGCCAGCTCGCGCTGGCAGATCACCTGTGCGATGGCGAAGGCGAGCAGCACCGCGATGCCGAAGCCGGTGAACGCGAAGCGCCCGAAGTGAACGACAAAGGGGTGATGAACGATCATGCAGGCACGAGTCCAGGCAGTGGTGCGGCAGCATACGCGTTGAGATCGAGCGGGGCCCGTTCGCCCCGCTCGAAGTGGAAGAGCCCGGCGCGCGCGATCATTGCCGCGTTGTCCGTCGCCAGCCGGGCTGATGGAGCATAGACGGCAATGCCATCGTCCGCCAGTCGCGCGCGCATGGTGCCCACGAGGGTCTGGTTGCAGGCCACGCCGCCGCCCAGCACGACCCGGGTGCGCCCGAAGCGGGCCACGGCACGGGCCGTCTTGGCCACGAGCGTGTCGATCAGCGCATCCTGAAAGCCGCGCGCGATGTGCGCGCGTTCGGCATCCAGGTCCGTCGTACCGCGCACGGTGAGCAGCACCGCGGTCTTGAGCCCGCTGAACGAGACATCGTAGTACTCCGGATCGTCCGGACGCTGGTTGGACCGCAGCATGGGGCACGTGAAGCGATGGCGCCCCGGCGTGCCCTCGCGCGCGAGTCGTTCCAGCGCCGGTCCGCCCGGATAGGGAAGACCGAGCAGCTTGGCCACCTTGTCGAATGCCTCGCCGGCGGCATCGTCACGAGTCGCGCCCAGCAGGCGGTAGCGGCCCCAGGCTTCGACGTCGAGCAGCATGGTGTGACCGCCCGACACGAGCAGCGCGGTGAAGGGTGGAACGGCATCCCGATGCTCGAGTGCAGTCGCGAACAGATGCCCTTCCATGTGGTGCACGCCGACGACGGGAATGCCTCGCGCGAACGCGTACGCCTTGCCGAAGCTCAGTCCCACGAGCAGCGCGCCGACGAGTCCGGGCGCATGGGTCACCGCAACGGCGTCCAGCGCATCCGGGGCGACGCCGGCGTCCGCGAGTGCGCGCTCCACCACGGGCGTGATCGCGGTGAGGTGCGCGCGCGAGGCGATCTCCGGCACGACGCCTCCGAACACGCGGTGCACATCCTGCGACAGGATCACGAGGGAACGCAGCGTCACCGCATCGCCCAGGGCCTCGAGCACCGCCGCGGACGTCTCGTCGCACGAGGTCTCGATGCCAAGGATGCGAGTCACTGCCCGGAGCTGTCGCGTGCCGGATGGACGGACGTGATGGGCGTACGAATGCGGACGGCATCCGGCGTCACGTGGACGCCAAGCCCGGCGGTATCGAGGGGCACGGCGCGCGAGAGCGTGTCGCGCACCACGAGTCGCTGTCGCACGGTGCGGATTTCCACGACATCATGCACGGCCGCGCGCGGGCCGCGCACCAGCACACTGTCGGGATCAGCGCGCGGTGCGCCGGTCAGGCGCAATCCGCTGTCGGCCACGACATCGAGCGCCAGGCGCACCGGAACGTAGCGGGAGCCGGCCACAGCGAACTTGAGCTCCACCTGGCGCGGCCGGACGTCGCGCACCCGCGCATCGATGTTGCCCGGCACGTCCACTTCGTTGGGGCGCAGATCGAACACCACCGATTCCGGCGTGTCCCGCCCGACGACGCGGCGGATCACCGGCGTCTCCGCGTACAGCTTGAGCAGGTCGCGTCCGCGGCCCACCACGAGCGCCTGCACGCTGGGCATGCTGTCACGCAGCGCGACGGTGGAATCCATGATGAGCGCCAGCCGCACGTCCACCCATTCCTCGGTGGGCTCCTCCGCGCTCACGACGAGCCAGAGCACGAGTGCGAAGAAAATCGCCGCGAGCTTGAGCGGCCACCCTTCCATCACCGCGGAGCGGAGCCGCTGCTTCCACGAGCGCACGCGTACGGGTACGGGCTGCGGCATTCAGCTGGCCGGTTCGCGGAGCAGCGACTGAATGAGCGCGCGGTTGGCGTCCGAGTCCCACTCGGTGGCGCCGATCACCTTCTTCCGGATCACGCCGTCGCGCCCGATGATGAACGTCTCCGGCACGCCGGTGGTCTGATAGCGCGTCTTGATGGCCCCGGTTTCGTCGTGCAGGATCTCGAACGACAGGCCGTACTGGCGCGCGAAGTCACGAATGGCCTGCTCGTTACCGGGATCGTCGATGCTGACCGCGACGATCCTGAGCCCGTCCGGCCCGAGCGCGCGCTGGAGCTTCTCGATGCCCGGCATCTCGATGCGGCATGGCGCGCACCACGTTGCCCAGATGTTGAGCAGGACCACCTGGCCGCGATAATCTCCGAGCGAGCGTGCCCGGGCCGGCGTGGCGATGGTCTGTGCGTGGAAGTCGGGCGCGCGCGAACCCACCGACACGGGAAAGAGCTCGTCGCCCATGATGCGGGTAGCCGCGAACAGCACGCCGCCGGCCACGAGCACGAACAATCCCACGATGGACCACTGCTGCCTGACCGTCATGCCGTCTCCATGCAGAGGAGCCTCAGCGCCGCGATCTCCGCCTTCGGATCGGGAGCACCGAACACGGCGTGCCCCGCCACCACGGCGTCCGCACCGGCGCGCCACACCGATGTGATCGTGTCGCGATTGATCCCGCCATCCACCTCGAGGACGGCGTGGCTGCCGGCGGCGTCGAGCAGCGCGCGCGCCTGCCGTAATTTGGCGAGCGAATGCGCAATGAACGACTGGCCGCCAAACCCCGGATTCACGGACATGATGAGCAGCAGGTCCAGATCGGACGCGACGTCGCGCACCATCTCCAGCGGCGTGGACGGGTTCACCGCGACGCCCGCCAGGCAGCCCAACTCCTTGATGCGACAGATCTGGCGATGCAGATGGGGCGCGACTTCCGCGTGCAGCGTGAGCGTCGCGGCGCCCGCCGCGGCAAACGTCTCGAAATACCGCTCGGGCTCCACGACCATCATGTGTACATCCAGCGGCAGCTCGGTGATCCCGCGCAGCGTCTCGATCACCTTGGCGCCGAACGTGAGATTGGGAACGAAGCGGCCGTCCATCACGTCCACGTGCACCCAGTCGGCGCCGGCCGACTCGATCATCGCGATGTCGCTGGCGAGATGCGCGAAGTCGGCGCTCAGGATCGACGGCGCGATGCGCATCGTCATGGTCGGCCGGAAATGGTGAGCGTGATGGTCGAGCCGGCGTGTGCCGCGCTGCTGGCGGCTGGCGACTGCGATACGACCGTGTTCGGCGGAAGCGCGCTCGTCGTATCCGTCGTCACCGTGCCGATCACAAACCCGAGCTGGCCGAGCAGCACGCGGGCCTGGGCGTAGTCCTGCCCCACCACGTCGGGAACGGTCACGTCTGGCGGACCCGCGCTCACGCGGAGATTCACCGGGGATGGGACGCTCACCTGGGTACCGGAGGGTGGCGTGCTGGCGAGGACCTGGCCGTACGGCGCATCGCTCGCGGCGGTTGTCACCTCGCCGACCTCGAGTCCCGCATCCTCGAGCGTGCGCTGCGCCTGGTCGCGCGACAACCCCGTGACGCGCGGGACCGCCACCTGCTGCTCGCCCCGGCTGAGATCGAGCAAGACCGATGCGCCCTTGGAGACCGAACTGCCCGGATCGGGCGTCTGATCGAGCACCCCGCCCGTGGGGGTTGTACTGGAATAGCGCTGCTCTCCCTTGTCGGCCGACAGGCCGGCGGTCTTGAGCCGCGCAGCGGCATCCGCGTAGGACATACCGGTGACGTTCGGCACGATGACATCGCTCGATGCCACGGCGCCGCCAGGAAAGACGAACACGCCCACGACGAGCCAGGCCAGCGCGAGCCCGGCGATTCCCGAGAGCAGGTACGGCCCGGGACCGCGCGTGAGACGGCCGGCGTTCACGCCGCCGCTCTCCGCAGGCGCGCCGCGAAGGCGCCGTCGGTGGCGTGGCGCTGCGGCAGCACGCGCAGGCGTCCGGCATCGAGCACCGTCTCCGGCACCGTGCCGGCGGGCGGTGGTTCCAGCCTGAAGGCATCGTGCTCGGCGAGAAAGCTCTCCACCTGGGCGTCGTTCTCCTCCGGCTCGAGCGAGCAGGTCGCGTAGATGAGCAGGCCGCCCGGGCGGACGAGGTCCGCGCTCGCATGCAGGATGCTCCGCTGCAGTGCGCCCATCACGGCCAGGTCGGACACCTTGAGACGCCAGCGTGCATCGGGGTGCCGGCGGAAGGTGCCGGTGCCCGTGCATGGCGCATCCACGAGCACCGCGTCCGCAGCCTGCAGCGCGGCGTGACGGGCATCGGCGACCACGGGTCGCACGGCACGCGCCTCGAGGCGGCGCACGTTGTCCACGAGTCGCTCGAGGCGCACGGGCGAGCGATCCACGGCGAGCACCGTCCCGGCCGTGCGCGAAAGTTCGAGCGCCTTGCCGCCCGGCGCGGCGCACAGATCAATGACCACGCTGCCCGGTGGCACGGCCGCGTAGCGTGTCACGAGCGTCGCGGCCGGGTCCTGCACGAAGAACAGCCCCTTGCGATACGCGCCAAGCTCCGCGAGCGACGTGCCGCCCATGAGCTGCAGACTGTCGGACACGAGCGGCGCGTCTTCCACGTGCACGCCCGCCGATTCGAGCGTGGCCTCGAGCTGTTCCCGCACGATGCCGTAGGGGCGCAGCACCGTGGGCGCCTCCGAATTGTTCGCGACGAGCAGCCGCTCGGTCTCCTGCGCGCCCCAGCGCGCGACCCAGCGGGCAACGAGCCAGCGCGGATGCGACTGTCGCAACGCCAGCAGCTCCACCGGATCGCCGCGCGCCGGCAGCTCGAGCGCGTCACGCTCGCGATCCATGCGCCGCAGCACCGCGTTGGCGAGTTTGCTGGCCCCGATGCCATGCCGCTGCTTGGCCAGCTCCACGGTCTGCGCGATGGCGGCGTACGCGGGAACGCTGTTCATGAAGAGCAGTTGATCCACGCCGAGTCGCAGCAGGTCGATGAGATCCGGATCGAGGCGGGCGAGACCACCGCGCACGCGCGCATCGAGATAGGCATCCAGCACGGCGCGACGGCGAAGCATGCCGTACACCAGCTCTTGCGTCCAGCGCCGGTCGCGCGCGTCGAGATGGGCGGCGCGCGCCTCGAACGCGGCGTCGAGTCGCTCGCCACGGCGCAGATCCGCGCACATGTCGGCCGCCGCGCGCCGCGACTCGGTGACGCTGCTCAGGTCATGCGCCGTGCGTGCCACCTGCGACCGCGCGTCCGTCATTCGAGCATGCCCGTCGTGGGAGACGACGGGACGGCGATTTCGCGCCGTGGCATGCGGCCGGCCAGATAGGCGAGGCGTCCCGCTTCCACCGCCAGGCGCATGGCCATGGCCATGCGCACCGGGTCCGTGGCCGCGGCGAGCGCCGTGTTCATGAGAATGCCGTCCACGCCCTGCTCCATGGTCACGCAGGCATCGGATGCGGTGCCGACACCGGCGTCCACGATCACGGGTACGGTCAGCCGGCTTTTGATCGTGCGAATCGAGAAGGGGTTGAGCAGGCCGAGTCCCGACCCAATGGGCGACGCGAGCGGCATCACGCACGCGGCGCCGGCATCCTCGAGGCGCAGCGCGGTGATGAGATCATCGTTCGTATAGGCGAGCACCTTGAACCCTTCCGCCGCGAGCGTGCGCGTGGCGTCGAGCAGGCCGGTGGTGTCCGGCAGCAGCGTCTGCGGATCGCCGATCACCTCGAGCTTGACCCACTCGTTGAAGCCCGCCGCCCGGCCGAGACGCGCGTAGCGCACGGCGTCGTCCGCCGTGTAGCATCCCGCGGTGTTCGCCAGCAGGAAGTAGCGCGATGGATCGAGGTGATGGAGAATGCTCTCATCCGTCGACCGATTCAGATTCACGCGGCGCACGGCCACCGTGACCATCTCGGCGCCCGATGCCTGAATCGCGCGCATCATGTCGTCGTTCGTCGCGTACTTGCCGGTGCCCACCAGCAGCCGCGAATGGAATTCACGCCCGCCGATCACCAGCGGCGCATCCAGCATTGGCGCAACAACGGTCGTCACGTCACCCTCCTCCAACAAAGTGCACGATCTCTATCGTGTCACCGGACGCGAGCGGTTGTGCGGCATACGTGGTGCGATCGCGAAGAATCGTGCGGTTGTGTTCCACCACCACCAGGCGCGCTTCGAGCTGGAGCTCGCGCAACAGATCCGCGACGGTGGAGCCTGCGGCGATGGCGCGCGGTTCCCCGTTCACCACTGGCGTGATGATGCTCCTACGAACTGTGCCAGCGCTCATGCGCTGAAAGATACTCAATGGCGGCGCGTTCGGCATCGCGGGCGCCCCAGATGCCGCTGATCGCCGCCACGCCCCAGGCGCCGGCATCGCGCAGCGCGCTCACGTCTCCGGGTCGCACGCCGCCGATCGCGATGCAGGGAAGCGATGTGGCCGCGACGACCTCGCGGATGAGCTGCACGCCACCGCCGGGGGCGCGATCATGAGAGGCGGTCTCGTACACATGACCGACGACGATCCAGTCCGCCGGCGCGGCCGCGGCCGCCTGGCGCGCGTCGTGCACGCTCGCGCCGAGCCGAAGCGCGGCGGCTGCCTGGCGCGCGTCCGCCACCAGCACGGAACGGGTCGTGAGCTGGGCACCCCAGGCGCCGGCCGCCAGGGCGACGTCGAAGCGGTCATTCACCACGAGCCAGGCGCCGGTGCGCTGCTGCACGGGCACGAGCGCGCAGGCGAGTTCGAACAGGCGGCTGGAGCCAATGCGATACCCGCGTACGTGGAGCGCCCCGCGCGCACCGACCGCCTGCATCACGCCGCGCGCGCGATACAGGAAATCCGGCTGCAGCAGGATCTCGTCGGTGGTGACCGCGTGAAGCACCGGAACCGGCAATGGGGAACGGGACACCGGGCCATGCCCCATGTCCAGACGTCCATTGCCCGCCGTCATCATTCCAGCAGATCGCCGACCGCCACACCGCGGCCGCGGGCCCACTCGTTCACGCTCATGCGCTTCCGCCCCGAGGGGTGCGCTTCCGTCACGCGCACCGTGCCCTCCGCGCAGGCGACGAGCATGCCGCCGGCATCCAGGGCGAGAATCTGGCCGGGCAGCGGGCGGCCGGCGTCGTCCGTCGGATCGCTCTCGACGGCGCCGAACAACTTCACCTGCGAGCCCCGCAGCGAGGAGAAGGCGCCCGGTTTCGGATCGTACGCCCGAATGCGCCGCGCCACGGCGCCACAGCCGTCGTTCCAGGAAATCCGTGCCATCTCGCGCGTGATCTTGCCCGCGTACGTCACGGCGGCTTCGTCCTGCGGGTGCTCGCCAGCCTGTCCGAGCGAGAGCAGTGTGACTGCCTCAACGAGCGCGAGAGCCCCGAGCTCCGACAGCCGAAGCTCGAGCTCGCCATAGGTCTCGTCGGCGGCGATGGGTGTGCGCGCCTGCAGGATGATCGGCCCCGCATCGAGCGCGGGCACCATGCGCATGATCGTCACGCCCGTTTCGACGAAGCCGTCGCGGATCGCTGCCTGAATTGGTGACGCCCCGCGCAGACGCGGGAGCAGCGACGCGTGCACGTTGATCGTGCCCATGGGTGGAAGCTCGAGCAGATCGCGCGGCAGGATGTGACCGTACGACGCAACCACCGAGATGTCGGGTGCCCACGTGGCGATCTCACGGTGCAGCAGCTCGCCGCGCGGGCGCTCGGGCTGCAGGACCGGGAGGCCTTCGGCGAGTGCCACGGCCTTCACCGGCGGCAGGATCAACTCGGCATGCGCCCGCCCCGCGAGCTGGTCGGGGGGCGTGATCACACCGATCACTTCAAACCCTTCACCAAGCAGCGCGCGCAGCGATGGGACAGCGAAATCGGACGTGCCCCAGAAGAGAACGCGCACTAGAGCTCCTCGTCCGACCGACGGCTGCCGCCTGCCTTCTCCGGTTCAACGGTACGAATGAGCGAGCGGTCGCCCTGTCGCTGCTTGTCCCACTTCGCAAGCGCCGCACGGCGCTTGACCACACTCAGATAATCGATGAAGAGACGGCCGTGCAGATGATCGATCTCGTGCTGCAGACAGCGCGCGAGCAGGTCCGTGGCATCCACCTCGTACGATGCGCCGGTGATGTCCTGGGCCCGCACCACGACGTGCTGTGCCCGTTCGACGTCTCCGTAGATGTCCGGGATCGAGAGGCACCCCTCCTCGCCCTTCTGCCTGCCTTCCGCCTGCAGGATGGCGGGATTGATCACGACGAGCGGCGTGTTGTCCACGTCCACGACGGTCAGCCGTTCCAGCCGGCCCACCTGGTTGGCGGCCAGACCGATGCCGCGCGCCGCGTACATCGTCTCGAACATGTCGTCCACGAGGCGGCGCAGCTCGTCGGTGATCGTCTCGACGGGCCGCGTCTCCTGCCGGAGCACCGGGGAACCGAGCACGTGGATGTCGAGCAGGCTCACGCCGCGGGGCTCGCCTGTGAAACCCGCGTCACGACACGCGCAATGCGCCCGCGCTCGACCACCAGACGCGACTCGGCAGACTTGATGGTGATGCGGTCCTCCATGGTCTGCGTGGGCGT
>Ga0070683_100000805_pt1 | contig 23194 bp, 24 predicted proteins | sample KBSC713LmetaG_FD_64662 | JGI IMG/M metagenome (GOLD analysis project Ga0070683, IMG submission 64662) | Corn rhizosphere microbial communities from Kellogg Biological Station, Michigan, USA - KBS C7.1-3L metaG | ecosystem: Host-associated > Plants > Roots > Rhizosphere ... | reverse complement strand
CTGGTGTTGCTGCCCGGCGTCGGGCATTACGCTCAGATCGAGGCGCCAGCGGCGATTGCAGACGCAATTCGCGCCTGGCTGGACTAGCTCGATCTACCACGTGTGCCGCATCAGTCATCAGTCGTGGTAGCGGTGGCGCTCGACCGTCCGAATCTCGGCCCGCACCGCCTGACGCACGCCGATGAGACGCTGGGCCTCGATTCCCAACGATTCATCCAGCGCGGGGTGGAGCAATGTGGCCTGCGCGATGAGGCGCATGGCTGTTTCGAGATGCGCCACCGACTCGCGCAGGAGCATCGCCGCATCTTTGGTTTCTGCTGAGAGCGATGGATCATCTCTCATCGCGACGACGAGCGGCGGATTCCGCAGAGGCTTGGACATCGAATACTACTCTTCTTTTTCGCAGCATGTGACAGGGTTCCATTTATAGAGGGTTACTGCGACTGGATACAGATTATCCTGCCTCACCCGATGGTCCTGAGTAATAGGCTGAAAGGGCTATCGCGGAAGCGCCTCAATTGCGGGAACCGAGTGAGCGCAGGCACTATGCCTGTACTCTAGCAGTGCAACGAGTGGCCAGCCAAAACGTCGCCCCCACGCCACTCTCGCGGTCCGCCAGAATACACGATTGCCGTATACCGTATTACGCGCATCCGCTTCTCCATAACGCTCAATTTCACCTCACCCTGTGGAATCGTCACTGGATTGCCGGTACACTGGCGTCTGGTGAGGCCACCCTGTGCGGTGGAGAAGAGCACTTTTAAGGAGGAGTACGATGCAGAATCAACCCGATCCCTATGGCGCGCCCGCACCAGCGGCGCCAGCGGCTCCACCAGCGGCGGCGCCAGCAGTGGCTGAGAAGCCGACAAACACCTACGGGCTGAGATCGCTCCTGGTGGCGGTCGCATCGCTGGTCGTCACGGCGATCACCGCCTTCGCCTTCCAGCGTGTCATCATCTATTTCGCGCTGCTCGGCCTCTATGGCGTCTATGCGGGCCTGCGGGGCATCGTCACGTCCTTCCGCGTGCCCAGGCGTCAGGGACTGATTACCTCGATCATTGGCCTGATCCTCAGCATCGCGGCCATCATTTTCACCGTCTGGCTCTTCACGCCCGAGTGAACCTGATCGTCTCGGTGAGATAGACAAAAACCGCGCCCTCTTCGTTCCACCCGATGGAGACGTCGAGGGCGCAAGCGGTCTTATGTTCTGTCTTATGTTGTATAGAGCCTGCTACGCGGCGGGCTGCTCCAGATTCTGGCCGCTGATGTCTTCAAGCCCTTTGAGCAGCTGCGTATCGCCCGACTGCTCGAACTGCTTGAGCGAATAGTTCAGGTTCTTCGCTACCAGCGCCGAGACCGGCACGACATCCTTCGGTAGCGTGACCGGCTGGTCGGGCTGGATGCCCTTGTTATAGATGGACGAGCCATCCGGCAGCAGGAACTCCGCCGTGCCAATCAGAATCACCGAGCCATCGGAGAGCGTGAACGGCTGCAGGACGGTGCCGGTGCCAAAGGTCTTCTCGCCGATGACATGCACGTCGGGCCGGTTGACCCGGATCGCGCCCGTGACAATTTCCGCCGCGCTGGCGGTGTTGTTGTTCACCAGGATCGTCAGCGGGGTATCGGTCGCCAGGCCCCCCGGTTTCACCGCCTCGGTCTGCTTGTCTGTCCGGCTGCGCACGATCAGCACGTTCTTATTCGGCCCCGCGGGAATGAACTCGCTGGCGACATCAACCGCCTGATCCAGATAGCCGCCGGGGTTGTCGCGCAGGTCGAGCACGATGCCCTGCACGTGCGCCGCGTTGGCCGCCTTGAGCGCCTGTTTCAGCTGGTCATCGGTGCCCTGGGCGAACTGGGTAATCTGGATAAAGGCGATATTGAGCGTCGGAATGGTGTAGGGAACCACGATTGGCGACGTAAAGCTATCGCGAATCAGCGTCACATCGAAGGTCTTCGCCGGGGTGGTGCTGGTGCGCTTGATGGTCAGCGTCACCGGCGTCTTGGCTTTGCCGGTAATCAGCGGACGCGCCTGGTCTATCGTCTTGCCGGTGATGTCCTGGTGATCCACCGCGATGATGAAGTCGCCCGGCTTCAGCTGGCCGCTCTTGGCCGCGGGCGAATCGGGGATGATGGCGTCAATGCGTATTGGAGTCGTCCCGCCGCCGCTCAGATAGACGCCGATACCCACCGACGCGGCGTTATTGAGCTGATTCTGCTCCTCGTCGAACTGAGCCTTCGTCTGGAAGCGGCTATGCCCGGTGTCGCCAAGGCTGTTGACCATCGCGTCAATCGCGGCGTAGGCCATCTTCTTGGTATTGATCTGGCTGGTGACGGCGAAGTTGTTGGTGACGGCGTCCCAGGCTTGCAGGATTAGATGTTCATCGCTCGTCGGCGAGACATAGTTATTCCGATTGACGAAGGCGTTGCCGAACCAGCCCGAGGCGAACGCGACAATCACCAGCAGCGAGGTAATGACCGTCTGCCAGACCATGCTGCGCGCGTAGCTCTGCCGCTGGGCGTAGTACTGTATCTCTGGCGAGGGCTGCGGCGACTGATAAGGATACCCTGGTGGGGGCGCCTGTACATTGACATTATTCGGGTCGTTCAACACATCGGCCTCCGGTCATAGTGTCCTGCAAGATCAAGAAGTCCTCTGGATGGTATTCTGCGTCGGGCAGACGGTTAGAAGCTATAGCCCTCAGCGGTAGCACTATCAAGTTATACGCGGAAATGGTGACGCGGGTATGGGATGTATAGGACATCTGCTCTGGAGAGCATAAAAGCGCCGGGGCACGATTGTGTACCCCGGCGTGAGAAAGTGGTTCCGCGTATCACCCGCGCTAGTGGCTGGCGATGTAGACATTGGGCCAGGCAGTGTCCACCATCATCCCAAGCGAGTTCAGGCCGAAGCCGCGCACCCACGGACGCTGCCGCCAGAGCGCCTTCGACTGCTCGTAGGGAATCCACGGCACCTCGTTGACGATGATCTGCTCGGCCTGGTTGTAGAGCGCCATACGCTTGTTCGGGTCGCGCTCGAGATCGGCCTGCTTGAAGAGCTTGTCGAGATTCGGGTCGTGAATATCCGATGCATTATTGCCAGTCTGTGCGTTCGGGTTGTCGAGCGTGGCTGGCGGATTGGACGTGAACTGGAGTGAGAGCCAGTCCTGCGGGTCGGGATAGTCCGCCAGCCAGCCGATCACCCACATCTGGTAAGGGCCATGCGCCACAAGATGTGCTCCCAACCCGTCGGTGGGCACCACCTGGATGTTCAGCCCCAGGACGGTATTCCACTGTTGCGCCGCGAAGGTGGCAATGGCGACGCGGGTCGCGTTCCTGGAGACGTTGATATTGATCGCCTGTGGGTGCGAACCGGTGATGTAAGGGCATTCTGGCGGCGCCTGCCCGGTCACTGGATTAATCGTATCGCAGGTGGCGCGCGCCGCCTTCAGCAACTGCTGGGCCTGCGCCTGGTCGCCGGTGAGTGACTGGGTTGGGTTGGAGCCGGGGGTCACCAGGCCAGTATAATAGCCCGGCTGCCCCTTAGGCACGATGTGGTTCGTCGGAATAGCGCCGCCATTCTCGACCCGGTCCACCAGCAGCTGCTTGTTGAGCGCGAGCACGAGCGCCTGGCGCACCTGCAAGTTGTTCATCGGCGGCTGGTCAAAGTTGAGGCCGAAGTAGTTCTCAGCCAGCAAGGGCACCTGATTGAAGTCGCTCTGGCCGCGCGCTGTGAAGTAGCTCTGCGGCGGCACGTCGGTGTAGTCCCATTTGCCCGCGCGATAGTCCGCGTACTCGTTATCCACGACGGGGTAGATGGGGCGAACGATCTTCTGCAGCGTCAGCTTCTTGCCCCAGGCCTGCTCCCAGTAGGGGTTATCTTCGAGGATGATCTGCTGCGGCTTCGAGGTCGCATCATACTGAGCAACCTTGTAGGGTCCGTTGGTGCCGCCTTCATCCAGGTGCTGCACCCACGTCCCGTTGGGATAGCGCTCGACCAGCTTCTGCTCGACCGGAAACGAGAACGGATAGGTTAGCGATTCGAGGAAGTAGGCAATCGGGGCGTCGAGGCGGATCTGCAGCGTCAGCGGATCGATAACGTTCACGCTGGTGCCCGGGTTGTTGCCCTCGCCGTTGACGGGCTTGCCAGTTCCTAAGTTATAGTCCACTGCCCCGACGATATGCCCTAGATAGCTTTGTACCAGCCCCTGGAAGCAGTAGCCACTGCCGTTACCATTTGGAGGAGGAGGACCATAGGTATCCTTGTCGAGCTTACTGCAGAGGTTTGGAGCGAGCGCGCGGTTGATGCTATAGGCGAAGTCCGTCGCGGTCAGCGGCGTGCCATCGCTGAAGTGCATATTGGGCCGCAGATGGAAGGTATAGATCGTTCCAGTGGAGTCTATATCCCAACTCGTGGCCGCATCGCCAACCACCTGCAAGTCCGGTGAGAACGTCACCAGGCCCGAATACATCATGCTGCTGAACGTCGAGTCCGCCGCGTAGGCTATCGCGGCTGGGTCGAGCACCGGGTCTTTTACGGTCGTGGTGCTGCTATCGCCGCGCGAATACGGATAGACGAAGGTCTGTTGATCTGGCGGAGCCACCAATGGGCCTGAGTTGCTCTGCAGGCCGCACGCCGAGAGCAGCAGCGGCACGATCCCCGCCAGTAAGATAAGTCCTCCAACGACGCGTTGCCGTCGTTGTGTCCCCATTCCCTTCACCGCTGCCGCCTGATAGAGTCCGGTTCCTTTGGCACGACGCACGAGGTGTGACCATCGCATGCCCGCAAACCTCCCTGCCCAACCCAACGCCGCCAGAGCGGCACACGGAATAAACGCTCGCCAGCGGGCTTCTCATCCGGGCTGGAAGCTATCTGGCGATATCCCCGCCAGCGCATCAACCCCTGATTGCCCGCACATTTCTCATGGGAAGATATATGCCTCGCGATTGTATGCAACCCGCGCGCGCCTGTCAAATCGCTAGCCATTTGTTGCATTGTCAGGTGTCGCTGGCGCCGTTCTCTGAGTGACGCCTATGATAGAGTGAATTGACAGTAACCTACCCAAACGTCTGAAAATCAGAGGAATCCATGGAGAACGTCGCGCCGTCGTCGGCTCGTCGCGCGTCGTCGGGCGAGCATCCAGCGGCGCGCGGCCTCCGCGCCACCGAGAACACCACACCATTCCCAGATTCCCCCGGCGTCGGCGCGGCCCATAGCGAACAGGTGACCGGCAGAGGCCGCACGCTGCTCGTCTTCGCGTTGATCGTCTTCGTCGGCGTCAACCTGCGTAGCGTCATCCTGGCTATCCCGCCGGTGCTGCCGCTGATCCAGCGCGACCTCCGCCTCTCCTATACGGCGACGGGCCTGCTGACCTCGCTGCCGCTCCTGCTGATGTGCGCCTTCGCCCTGCCCGCCGGATTGCTGGCGGGGCGTTTCGGCGGGCGGCGCACGGTGGCGATGGGGCTGGCGCTGCTGGCGGGCGGCGCGCTCCTGCGTGGCCTCTGGCCCGCGGCGCTCCCGCTCTATCTCTTCACCGTAGCGCTGGGGGCGGGCATCACGCTGGCGCAGACGTCCGTGCCGGTGCTGGCGCGCCAGTGGTTCCCCACGCGCATTGGTCTGGTGGCCGCGCTCTTCAGCGACGGGCTGATTCTCGGCGAGACGCTGGCCGCCGCCTTCACGCTGCCGCTGATGGCATCCTTCTTTGGCGTGGATGGCTGGCCGGGCGTGCTGCTGCTCTGGTCCATACCGACGGTGTTGGCGCTGGCGCTCTGGCTCATCTTCGCGCCGCCCGCCGCCGCGACCCAGCCCGCGCGTTCCGCCGCCGCATCCACAGCAGCACTATCAACACAACAAGAAGCGCCCGCGCGCCGCCGGGTGAGCGCGCTCCACCTGGGCATCCTGCTCGGCGCGGGCAGCCTCGTCTACTTCGGCATGAACGCCTGGATTCCACCCTATAACCAGGCCATCGGCGCGGAGGATGCGACCCCGCTGGCGCTGGGCGTCCTCAACGCTATTCAGTTGCCGGTGGGCCTGCTGGTCACCGTCTTCGCGCAGCGGCTGGTTGGCCGTCGCTGGCCATTCGTAGCGGCGGGCGTGCTCTGTCTGGTGGCGATTCTCGGCCTGGTCAGCACGCCGATTGAGTGGCAGCCGTTCTGGGCGGCGTGTCTGGGCGGCGGCTCGTCGTTCGTCTTTGCGCTCGGCATCGGGCTGCCTGCGCTGCTCTTCGACCGCTCCTCCGTTGCCCGGCTGACCGGCGTGACGCTCACCCTCAGCTACGGCGTCGCCTTTCTCGGACCGCTGCTCGGCGGCGCATTCTGGGATATGGCCCACAGGCCGCAGTTCGCATTCATCCCCATCGGCCTCGCCGGGCTGCTGCTGATCGTCCTCGGCGCGGCGCTCCCCTCCCGCGCCAACTTCGGCCTACTCGAAGAGAACGCCGCGACTTGACGGCGCAGCCCTGCGGGCAATACCATACTTGGTGGCGCCAAACGAGGCGCGTGAATTGATGACCCAGGCGGGAGTGGTGCATGGCGAAGCATGGCGCGCGGGATAACAGGCGGCGTGATTCCCGCTCTGGTCGTGGCGCGCCACCCGGACCCGCGCCGCAGGACCAGAGCTTCACCTGTGGCCACTGCAAGCGATTCGTCGGGGCGCTGCCCAGCGGTGGGCATCACCGCAACCACTGCCCCTACTGCCTCTACTCGCGCCATGTGGACGCGGTCAAGTCTGGCGACCGGCTGAGCGGCTGCGGCGGCATGATGGCGCCCATCGGCGCGTTCCAGCGGCCCAATGGCGAGCATGTCATCGTCCACCTGTGCGAGCGCTGCGGCTTCGAGCGCTTCAACCGTGTCCAGGCCGACGACGACTTCGATCTGGTGCTCTCGCTGCCCGTCGTGCCGCCACGCTCGGCGAAACCCGCGATCAGCGAGACGTCTGCCGAATAAACAACACTTAGAGGAGGCGATAGCGTGACCGACGCGACCACCGCCACAAGCACGAGCACGAGCACGACCGCGACCGGCGCCTTTCTGGAGAAGCTGCGCCGCCGCTGGCACGATGGGCGCACCCTGCTCTGCGTTGGGCTGGACCCCGAGCTCGATCAACTGCCGACCGCGCAGGGCGCCGATGCCGAGACGGCGCTTGCCACCTTCAATATGGCCATCGTAGATGCCACCGCCGACCTCGTCTGCGCCTACAAGCCCAATGCCGCCTTCTACGAGCGCCATGGCGCCGCGGGCTGGAACGCGCTCGCCCGCACCATCGCACATATCCACAGCCGCCATCCTGACGTGCCGGTGCTGCTGGACGCCAAACGCGGCGACATGGGCAACACCGCGCAGGCCTATGCCGACGCCATTTTCGATACCCTGAATGCCGACGCCGTGACGCTGCATCCGTACCTCGGCGGCGATGCCCTCCAGCCCTTCCTGAAACACGCCGACCGTGGCTGCTTCATCCTCTCGCATACGTCGAATCCCGGCGCGAGCGAGTTTCAGGATCTGACGCTCCGCGCCGCCGATGGCACTGAGGAGCCGCTCTATCTGGCGGTGGCGCGCACTGTGGCGCGGCGCTGGAATACCAACGGCAACTGTGGGCTCGTGGTCGGCGCGACCTACCCCGAGCAGCTACGGGCGGTGCGGCAGGCGGCGGGCGATCTGCCGCTGCTGATTCCAGGCATCGGTGCGCAGGGCGGCGATCTGGCGGCGGTGATGAGCGTCGGGCTGGATAGCCAGGGCGCGGGGCTGCTGATAAGCGCATCCCGCAGCATCATCTACGCCTCCAGTGGCGCGGACTACGCCGAGGCCGCCCGGCGCGAGGCCCAACGGCTGCGCGACGCGATAGAGGAGTTGCGGGAGCGGTGATGCGGTACGGTCAGGATTAGCCGCGGCATTCATGCCGCGAACTGTCACCATATATCACACGCCCCGTAGCTGGAGGAACAACATGGCCGATGAGATGACCGCGACCCAGCGGGCGTTTGCCGATGCGCTGCTGGCGTGCGGCGCGGTGAAGTTCGGCGCGTTTCGCCTGAAGCTGCACGAGCGCGAACCCGATGCGCCGCTCTCGCCGATCTATGTGGACCTGCGGGTGCTGCGGTCGTGGCCCGACGCCATCGATACCGCCGTGGCGGTCCTGGCTGAGATGATTGCCGCCAGGCACCTGGAGTTCACCCGCTACGCCGATATCCCGATGGCCGCGACGCCGCTGGTCGCCATCCTGATGCATCAGACGCGCGTCCCAATGATTACCCCACGCGAGGCCAAGACGCACGGCATCGCGGGCACGATCAACGGCGATTTCTCGCTTGGCGAGACGGTGCTGGTCATCGACGATCTGGTGACCCACGCCGATAGCAAGCTCGAAGCGATTCGCGTGCTCGAAGAGAACGGCCTGGTGGTGCGCGATGTCGCCGTGCTGATCGACCGCGAGCAGGGCGCGCCGGAGCAACTCGCCGCCGCGGGCTATACGCTGCACGCCGCCCTCACGCTCGGCCAGCTGCTGGACTACTGGCGCGCATCCGGCGTAATAGACGAAGCCACCTTCGAGCGGGTGCGCGCCTATCAGGCCGCGAATCAGGCATAGCGCGTAATGATCTATCGCCATCTGCTGCGTCCTGCCCTCTTCAACGTCGCCGGGCGTGATGCCGAGGCCATCCACGAGCGCGTGCTGGGGATGCTGGCGCGCGTCTCGGAGTCGCCCAGGTTGACGCGCGGACTGGCCCGCTTCGCGGCGCTGGCGTGGCCCGGTGACCTGGGCCGCCCCCGCGAGGTCTTTGGCCTGCGCTTTCCTCATCCCATCGGGCTGGCGGCGGGCTTCGACAAAAACGCGCGCGCCGTCCCCGCGTTGGCCGCGCTCGGCTTTGGCTTCATCGAGATCGGCACCATCACCCAGCAGGCCCAGGCTGGCAATCCGCGCCCGCGCCTCTTCCGGCTTCCCAGCGACCAGGCGCTCATCAATCGTATGGGTTTCAATAACGATGGCGCCGATGCCATCGCCAGACGGCTCGCCCGCCAGCCCGAGGCGCCCGTGCCGCTGGGCATCAGCCTGGGCAAATCAAAGGTGACACCGCTGGAAGACGCCGCCGCCGATTATCTGGCCTCGCTCGACCGGCTCTATCCCTGGGCCGACTACTTCGCCGTCAACGTCAGCTCGCCCAATACGCCAGGCCTGCGCGCCTTGCAGGAACGCGACCGGCTGGACGCGCTGCTGGCGGCGTTGCGGGCGCGGCTGCGCGAGCGGGCGCAGGCGGAAGGTGAGGACGGGGGCGCGCGCGTCAAGCCGCTGCTAGTGAAGGTCGCCCCTGATCTGGATGAGGCGGCGCTGGATGAGCTGGTGGAGGTATGCCTGGCGCACGGAGCCAGCGGGCTGATCGCCGTCAACACGACCATCAGCCGCGAGGGGCTGAGCGCCGCCGTGCCCGCGACCTTGCGCGATGAGGCGGGCGGACTGAGTGGGCGGCCACTGCATGCGCGCGCCGTCGCGGTGGTGAGCCTGCTGGCGAAGCGGGCCGAGGGGCGACTGCCGATCATCGGCTGCGGCGGCGTCTTCACGGTGGACGATGCGCAACGGCTGCTCGATGCGGGCGCGTCGCTGCTCCAACTCTACACCAGCTTCATCTACGAGGGGCCGGGCATCGCCCGCCGACTGGCGCACGGGCTGGCCGTGCGCGAAGCAGCAATTGGCTGATAATACGTCTCGCCATGGCAAGGCGAAACGGCGTTTTCGCAGGATTAGGGATGCGGACCACGAAGTCGTTGAGCAATCAGAATTAGCTGCCGGACTTCAGCCTGCGACGTGAGAATTCCCGAACTATCGCTGCCTGCCACCTCATGCAACGGCCGCTTGTTCCCGACTTCTGCGCATTCCGCGCGCTCGTTGTCTCGCATAGGTGAAAGCGATGATGGAGGCTGTGAGCGGCAAAACCACGACAATTAGCAAATACGCCGATATCGTTTGAACGTTGAGACTCAGAAAGTCGGCGCCGATGAGTGTAAGCACCACAAACAAGAGCGAGCGCCCGCTAAGTGCGAATAAGATCAGCGAAATGAGCGCCCCAACGAGTAGCGCCCAAAACCACCTGGACCGTGACCGCGCCGTCTGACGTAGGCCGACGAAGCAGGTGGCGAGCGTGAACAAGCTACCGAGCGCCTCTATGTTGAGTACAAGACTTATCCCAAAAACCCATAGAATCGCATAGCCCGGGTAGCTATGTGGCTGCGGCGGTGAACGTGGCGAATAGAAAACGATGTAGAAAATGCCCACAAAGATGGCGACGCCAACAGATGTTATGACCAGGCCGCCCACTGCAAGCGCTATATGCGCCCTCCGACCCACCGATAAACCGAAGCGCCAGGCCAGGATTGGTACTGCTACAAGGAGTATTATGGTAAGCAGAAGTGGCGCCAACGCCACCGCGAGTGATACTGTGTCGGCCATGAGTGGCATGTTGGTCTCCTTGTATGGCCCGCGGCCGGTGCATTCACTCCGTCGTCCATCCAATGAGCGCGCCTGCTTGTATGCCTATAACTACGACCAGGCGATGTAGCATCTCACAGGCCATCCTGCCGCCGGTCATCCTCATCGACAAGGCGAAAATGGGTATAGCCAGTTGCGGGGTTTTGGCGGGGGATGCTAAAATAGTATAGATAGTGTCCCGCGTGACCCGGTGAGATCGCGAGACGCCCATCAAAGAGAATGCATGTGGATACGATACCTACGACAGTACACACCAGGCGATTGACATCGAGAAGCGGGAGCGGCGCGTGGGCTTTCTCACACCATACTTAACAGTTATTCAGATTATCCAGGTCATTCTGGGCGTCGCCCTGATTGTCTCGATTCTGCTCCAGGCGCGCGGCGCGGGGCTGGGTAGTGTCTTTGGCGGCACTGGTACCGTCTTCAAGACGCGACGTGGTATTGACAGGCTGCTTTTCCGCTTTACCATCGGCCTCGCCATTGCCTTCTGTCTGGTATCCGCGCTGGGGGCTGCTGTCCCAGCGTCATAGCACGTCATAGCACGTCCGTGGCGCAACCGCTGCGCCGGACGGCTGATCGCACCTGAACAACGCGATTCGGCGGCCGATAGCGCCGCTGGCGACGCGAACCCGGCATCGCTGCTGGAGGCATTCGCGTGGTACGTCAAAAGCCGAGCGACGAGGCCCGACTTCTGCGGAGGTTGGGCTTTTTTCATGTACTTGAATGCGCCTGTATGGATAACGCAGACGCATGCAAGTTGTCCGCTGGCAGGCCCGTGTGTCGGGGTGGCTTCCCCGCATGGGCGCGCTCAGCGCTGTTTCTCGAAGTACTCGGCATTGATGCGCGTGAAGTCGCGCCACTCCGGCGGTACCGCGCCCTCCTCGAAGATGGCGTCCACCGGGCAGGCTGGCTCGCAGGCGCCGCAGTCAATACATTCGTCCGGATCGATGAAATATTGCTCGTCTTCCTCGCGGGCGTGAATGCAATCCACGGGGCAGACATCCACGCAGGATGCGTCCTTCACGCCGATGCAGGGCTGACAGATTACGTAGGTCATTTGCCGATGGATCCCTCTCTACAGGAGCGCGACGCCACGCCCTCCCCGGCGCGCAGTCTAGCGATATCATACCGTCTGCGACGCTGCCTGTCACGCCTCGCGAGTATCACCAGGAAGGCGAGCAGATCGCGGACAACATTATCACGCATTCATTGTATTTTCCCCACTTTACTAGTAGCAACTGAGGCGCATGCACGCGCTTCGCAATATCGCGGTGGCGAACACCGCACGGACTCGCGTCCATTCCGGGCGCGCATCCTGCCCAACCGGGCAGGGAGGAGACAGGGATAGATGGCCATAGGGAACATCGCGCTGGCCGGATTGGATCGGGAGCAGCTGCTCCACATGCACTATCAGATGGTGCTCATCCGGCGTTTCGAGGAGAAGGCCGCCGAGGAATATACCCTTGGCAAGATTGGCGGCTTCCTGCACCTGTATATCGGGCAGGAGGCGAGCGGCGTTGGCGCCCTCAGCGCGTTGCGTCCGGGTGATTATGTTGCCAGCAGTTACCGCGAGCATGGCCACGCTATTCTCAAAGGCGTTGACCCGAAGCTGGTGATGGCCGAGCTTTACGGCAAGGCCACTGGGTGCAGCAAGGGCCGTGGCGGCTCGATGCACATGTATAGTAACGAGCATCGCATGATCGGCGGGCAGGCCATCGTCGGCGCGCAGCTTGCCATCGGCACAGGTATCGGCTTTGCCTGTCAGTATCAGAACACCTCGGATATCGTCACCGTCATGTTCGGCGATGGCGCGGTGGATGAGGGCGCATTCCACGAGTCGCTGAACCTGGCGAGCCTCTGGAAGCTGCCGGTCGTCTATTATTGTGAGAACAACCAGTACTCGATGGGCATGGCCGTCACCAAGGCCTGGGCCGTCACCTCGCTGGAGCCACGCGCCGCGGGTCATGGTGTGGCCTATGAGCACGTAGATGGCATGGACGTGCTGGCAGTGCGCGAGACGATGCAGCGCGCGGCGGAACGGGCGCGTAATGGCGAAGGGCCGACGCTGATCGAATCCGTCACCTATCGCTTCCGCGGCCACTCGATGACCGATCCCGCCTACTACCGCACCCGCGATGAGGAGGCCCGCTGGCGCTCCACGCGCGATCCCATCACGCTCTTCGAGGAGCAGCTCAAGGAGCATGACCTCATCACCGACGACGAGATCAACGCCACCAACGAGCGGGTAGATGGCGAGGTGGAGGAGATCGCGCGCTTCGCCGAGGAAAGCCCTGTCCCGGATGCCGACGAGCTGTATGAGGACGTGCTAGCCGATGGCAGCGGCGCTATCGCCTGGCGCAACAAGCCCAGCACCCCGCGCGACTAACGGCCGCCGATCATCGCAATATGAAGCTGACACTTTCGAGAGAAGAGATAGAGAACGATGCGAACAATTACCTTCCGTGACGCGCTGCGTGAGGCGCTGCGCGAGGAGATGGCGCGCGACGAGCGCGTCTACATTCTGGGCGAGGATATCGCCGGATATGGCGGCACCTACGCCGTCACCAAAGGCCTCTTCGAGGAGTTTGGCGAGAAGCGCGTCAGAGATACGCCGCTCGCCGAGGAGATCATCATCGGCACGGCCCTTGGCTCCGCGCTGGGTGGTCTGCGGCCTGTCGCCGAACTGATGACGATCAACTTCAGCCTGCTGGCCAGCGACCTCATCATCAACAGCGCCGCCAAGTTCCGCTATATGTTCGGCGGCCAGCCCAGCATCCCGATGGTCATCCGCATGACTGCTGGCGGCGGCGCGCAGCGGGGCGCCCAGCACTCGCAGATGCTCGAAAGCATGTATGCCCACATCCCTGGCCTGAAAGTGGTCATACCCGCGACGCCCTACGACGCGAAAGGCATGCTCAAATCGGCCATCCGCGACGACGACCCGGTCCTCTTCATCGAGCACGAGCTGCTCTATAACCTCAAGGGCGACGTGCCCGACGAGGGCGAGGAGTACACCGTGCCGCTCAACCGCGGCATCGTTCGCCGCGAGGGCAAGGACGTGACGCTGGTGACGTTCTCGCGCATGGTGCACATCTGCATGCAGGCGGCGGAGGAGCTGGCGAAGGAGGGCATCGAGACGGAGGTCATCGACCTGCGCTCGATCCGCCCGATTGATCTGGACCTGGTGCTCGACTCACTGCGCAAGACCAACCGCGTTGTGGTCGCCGAAGAGGGCTGGAAGTATTACGGCACCGGCCAGGGCGTGAGCGCGCTGATCTACGAGCACGGCTTCGACTGGCTGGACGCTCCGGTGGGCCATGTGCACGGCAGGGATGTGCCGATGCCCTATAGCAAACCGCTCGAACAACTCGCGCTGCCCGCCCGCAACGATGTGATCGCCGCCGTCAAGGCCATCGTGCCGCAGCCCGCGGGTGCGCGGTAGATAGAAGGGATCGCCGACATGCAGACCGTGGTGATGCCCAAGATGGGCGATACGATGGAGGAGGGCAAAATCCTCCGCTGGATCAAGCACGAGGGCGATACCGTGCAGAAGGGCGACGCGCTGGCGGAGATTGAGACGGACAAGGTCAACATCGAGGCCGAGGCGTTCGCGGCGGGTGTTTTGCGCAAGATCATCGCGCAGGAAGGCGAGAGCATTCCTATCGGCCAGCCCATCGCGCTGATTGGCAAGGTCGACGAGCCGCTCCCCGACGAGACCGCTACGGCTGCCAAACCCGCGAAGGCCGCCAGCAAACAGGCGCAGGCGAACGGCACAGCCGCGACCGCGACGTCTGCCAGCGCGGCGGGAACAGCGGTTGCCGAGCCATCTGCGCCAGAAACAGCGGGCGCGGGCCAGAACGGACAAAACGGACAGAACGGACAGAACGGCGGGCGCATCTTTATCAGTCCGCTGGCGCGCCACATCGCCGCCGAGCACAATCTCGACATTGCGCATATCGCGGGCACCGGCCCCGGCGGCCGCATCGTGCGTGATGACGTGCAGGCGTATCTCGCCAGCCCACAGGCAACCCCAGCAGCGACCCCTGCCGCTCCCCAGGCTCCGCAGGCGCAACCCACGCCCGCCGCTCAGCCAGTCGTACCCGCTGCGCCATCGGTGCCATCGGCGCCATCGGTGCCAGCCACGGCGCCGGGCGAGGAGGTGCGCGCGCAGCCGCTCTCGAACATGCGCAAGACGATTGCGCGGCGGTTGCAGCAGAGCATGCAGACTGCGCCGCACTTCTACGTGACGGTCGCCATCGAGACGAACAAGCTGGGCGAGGTGCGCGGCGCCATCAACGAGTATGCCGCCGGACTGCCGAATCCGGTCAAGGTCAGCTACAACGATCTGATCGTGAAGGCGGTGGCACTGGCGCTCGAAACCATGCCGGAGGTGAACGTCTCGTTCGACGGCGATCAGCTGCTCTTCAAGTCGCACATCAATGTAGGCATCGCGGTGGCGCTGGAGACCGGGCTGATCGTGCCAGTGGTCCGCGAGGCCGACAAGCGTGGCGTGCTCGACATCGCGCGTGAATCGCGGCGGCTTTCGGATGCGGCGCGCGCTGGCAAGCTGACGCCGGAGGAGTTCAGCGGCGGCACCTTCACGGTGAGCAACCTGGGCATGTACGATGTCGAGGAGTTTACCGCCGTCATCAATCCACCGGAGTCGGCCATCCTGGCAGTGGGGACGATTGTGCCAACGCCGGTCGTGCGTGAAGGTCAGGTGGTCGTGCGCGACATCATGAAGGTGACGCTCTCGGTGGACCACCGCGCGCTCGATGGCGCGATTGCCGCGCGCTTCCTCCAGGAGCTAAAGCGCCTGCTGGAAAACCCGATGGGCATATTGGTGTAGCGTTAGTTATTGATAGCCCCTCGCTCAGTTGGGTGAGGGGCTATTTCTTTATGCGTTTATGCGTGCCGGTGTCGCTGCAGCAGCTGGCCAGCTACGAGAATCACACTCGCGACCGCCAGGAACAGCCCGGTATCGATTGCGCCGCCATAGGCGATGCCCGGCGCGAACCATGGCGTTGGCAGGCCATCCAGCAGGAAGAAACTGAGGCCGAGCAGGCCCGCGCCGATGGCCGCCGCCGGGGCCAGCAGATCGAGCAGGTGCGCGCCATAGGAGAAGATGAGCGCCGCCCGCAGACTCAGATAGCGCTCGGCCAGCGGACGCAGCAGCGTCACCAGTCCGGCGGCGATCAGTCCCAGGCCAGCCAGCAATTCACCCCACTCGATGACGACGCCGAAGGGCGCCGCGCTTGGCAGCACAAGATTTTGCAGAAGTGCCGCGAAGAAGCCGGGCAGACGCCCGCCGCCGATGGCAGCCGTCAGCAGGCCGCCCATTTTGTCAGGGAATGTGCCAAGCAGGACTTTATCGACGCCTGAGACGAGCCATTCATAGCCGACGAGCAGTTGCAGCCCGGCGAGCGCGAGATTCGGTGTCGAGATGCCGGGCAAAGGCACGCGCCGTGTTCTCGCTCGATAGGCGCGTATTGAATCCAGGCGGGTGCGTAGCTCAGGACGGCTCCATGGGCCGCGCTGTGGCGCGCGTCTGGGCGCGGGTCGTGTTCTTCCAGGTGTAGTAGTGTGAGGATCGAGTTGAGTAGCCATTTCACAACCTCCATAATGGCGACGGCATCGCAGGCTCTTTGTAACGCTCCTGTGATCGCGCCATCCACCATGGATTGTGACATGTTTGTGATATCCAGTCTGTCAGGAAAACGGCTCGAATTTGCGCCCAGTTTTGTAGGCGTATTGCCTACACCGCCCGAGCAGGTATCGCCTGGGTGGCATCCACCCGCAGCTCGCGCAGCGGCAGCTCGGTGCGCGCCGCGATCAGGGCGTGGATGCGCGCCGCTCGTTCGCGATACGCCTGCCGCCGATCACCTTTGACGCCTCTCCCGGCAAGCTGGGCGTCGGCTGGCTCGGCCCAGGCGATCTTCTGCCCATCGCCGAAGACGATGTAGCGCGTGGGCCTGAGAGAGCCGGGTGGCGCGGGAACCACGACCCAGGCGGTGATACTCTGCCACGTGATAGCGACGGGCTTCTTGTCACCTTGCTGCCTGCTGGCAATGCCAAAACCGTCTACGCTAATCCCTGGCCGAAGAAGCGTGCGGCGCTGAATGGCGAATGCTACGGCGACTGACCCTAGCAGGGCTATGCAAAACGCAATTGCGATAACCCCGACAATTGGCCCAACGGCAAACAGAGAGTTTATGAAGTCTGGCTGGCGAACAAATGGAATCATAAACACCCCGATAGCGGCCATCCAGAGCAGAGATTCGGCCAGAACTGGCACCACTGGCATACGCGCCCTGAGGAGAAGCTGCTCGCCGAAACGCAAGGAAGCGTCTGCCTCCGTGGCGTGTGGCTGATACGCCTGAGCGGCAATTGGTAGCTCCCGGGCCTCTTCTTCGCTCGTGGTCGTGACGGGTGCGCGGCGGCGAAACCGTCCCATGATGGGCGGCTCGCGCATCGCCAGCAAGGGCGCGTAGGACCGCGCGGCAATGGTTGCCAGCAGCCGCGCCGCATTGCTCAAATAGGCTTCGTAGCCGCCGTCGACAATGTAGAGGGTCACGCTATCACGCGACTTTGCGCCAGTGTCTACGTGCTCAACATCCACAATCGAGAACATCAGGAAGTGCGATCTTCCCCACACGACATAGGTTCCGACTGGTGTGGTCCGCGCATCGGATAGTGTGCGGGCGAAGAGCAGCATGTCATTCCAGGGGATAATCCGTCCTCGCCCAGCATGCCGAGAGGTAATGCCCCGGTCATCAGCCCGCAGGGTGTGTGGCGCTGACGTCACCACGCCCCACAGCAAGGCCACCAGACAGACGGCCGAGAGCGCGAGTGGAAATGCTGCAGTTAGCCAGTCGAGGAGCGTCGGCGGCGCCGTCGCCGCGGGAGGATAGAGTATTTCGAGATAGAAGGGATTCAGCTGTGAATGGCCAAATGCGGGAAGCGTCGAAAAGACCAATGCTTCCCCGAAAGCCGCGAGCACGAGACAAAATATCAGCATCGCCAGCCCTTGGAACCAACGATTGCCGCGGCTGCGATACGAGAGGGTGAACGACTCGCCATCATGCAGTGCAAGCGTGCGATTGGGCTGCACAGGCGCGCTAAAGACGACGGCGGGATCGCGGTCCGCCAGTAGGCGGAAACGCCGGGATCGCATCGTCAGAGCCCAGACCATGAAGCAGGTGGTGAGCGTCGCGATCAGCGCGAAGAAGACGAAAATACTAGCAAACAAGCCTAATGGATTGAACACGGCGCCTAGATCACCAGCGGTGATGAGGTGGGCTGTCACCAAAACCTCATAGCCAACCAGAAGGGCCGCCAGCAAGGTTGTTCCGAATGTGTGAATGCCGTTTCCTGTCCGTTTGAGTTCCACGGTCGCATTGGCCTCCTTCACTCCGCACGCCCCCTGGTGTGGCCACACCAGCATAGCAGACTTTTGGGTAGGGTGGGCTATCCAAAAATAGCTCGCTCAATTCGCAACGTCTCCTGGGTGGGGTACAATGACGACGTACTCACAGGCAGTCTTGGCAACGTCGAACACGAGCTAGCAAGGGGCATGACCAGCGATGGCTGAACCGGATCGCATGGTGGGAGATATCAGGCACGCGCTCGCCACGCTCGATACCCATTTCGGCATCGCGCTGGGATGCCCGCCCGCCGATCTGCGGCGCTCCGGCTGGCATGTGCTGGTCGCGCGCCATACCATGGATGATCCGACGGCGCTGCTCTTTGGGCGCCGCCAGCTGCTCCAGCTCGTCTCGCCGATGCCCGATGCGACCGGCGCGCCGCGGGGCGGGGTGGCGCTGGTTACGCCGGAGCTTCGGCTGCCGATCTCGCTCTTTCTGCGCGAGCTGCGCCCAGAAATCCTCTTTACTGCCGATGGCCTGATCGCCCTCGAAACGCTGATGCAACGCAGCGCGACCGCCGACCTCTTCCCGCTTGAAGTTGCCCATCTGCGCCAGTGGTATACGCTCAACGGCGCATTCCGTCCCTATCTCGGCCCCTGGCTGGACTGGATCGAGCCGCTCGACGACGGCCAGGAGATGGACCCCGCCGCGCTGCGGCTGCTGGCGCGGTTCGGCGCGGGCGTCTTCGTGATACGCGACCAGGACGCTGCCATCCAGAGCTTTGCGGGGCTGCGCTCGCAGTCACCCCACGTCTGGGAGATCACCGCCGCGGCCGAGTCATCGCCACAGGAAGGGCTGGCGCGCGCCGTGATTGCGCGGGCGACCAAGGCCGTGCTGGCGACGAAGCGCCTGCCGCTCTATAGCCATGCCGCACGCGAAAGCGATCTCGCCCAGGTGGCCAGCGATCTAGGCTATCGCTGCTATGGCGACACGCTCACCTGGAGCGCCTCCGCATAGTCGTTCTGGTAGTTGATACTGTTGATGCTAGTGATGCTAATGCATGCTCCAATCCACATCTCGCGCGCGCTCGTATCGCATGTACACGGCAACGAAGGCAGAACGGACCTCCTGGCGGCGAGCATCGCGGTTGCTTTGCTCAACCTGTCCAGAAGGCCCGAACCTCTTCAAACTACCGTACTCAAAGCCCAGCGTCTAGCGCTGTGGAGTGCTTAGCTCCCGGACGTCATTCGGCTCCCGGGACCCCATTCGGTCTTCCTCCAGGCGCTCGCGCAGCTGCTCGAACGTGGCCGTGCCGATCTCGCCGCGCGCATACCGCTGGCGCAGGATCTCCAGCGCGGAGGGGCCGGGCGGTGGTGTTTGCGGGCGGCTTCCCAGCCAGCGGACCAGCGCCCAGATCAGCAGACCCAGCGCGGCGAGCCAGAACAGACCGCCAACAATCATCCACAGATCCATTGGCCAACTCCATCCGTATCCCCACATCATCGTGGTACCCTCTTTCTCCGCATCTCCAATTCAGGAGCCTGCGGTATCCATGTCCACCGGCGCATGACACTCCAGGCGCTTTCCAACCGCCGTCCACTAACCCTCCGTGACAGTCACCTGCGCGGTCATGTACTGGTGCACCCCGCAATAGTAGGCGAACGTGCCTGGTGTGGTGAAGGTGTAGCTGTAGGTATCACCCTGGCGCAGGATGCCGCTGCTCTTGAGCGAGCTATCACGGAAGGTGACAGTATGCGGCGCGGTATCCTGATTCGTCCACGTAACAGTCGTACCGACTTTGACGTGCAGATTCACCGGCTGGAACGCGAAGTTTGCGATCGCGACTGTGGTTCCAGTTACTGGGGTCGCGTTGCCTGGGTTCTGCTGGTTCTGGCCGTTGCCATTTCCGCCCATCATGCCCCCAGACCCCATCATCCCGCCTGATCCTGGGCCCATCATGCCGCCAGGACCATACTGCCCCTGCTGACTGGTCGTATTCGCTCGCGACGACTGCATGCCCCAAGCCTGTGCCATGCCGATTCCCGTCACGACCAGCGCCACAATCAGGAGCACCGCTCCTAACGCAATGATCCAGCGCATACTCATAGTCATTTCTCATTTCTCCTTCAGTCCAATCAGGGACGTATCAGTCGTGCCGCAGCGTATCCAGCGCCCGCAGGTATTCAGCTTCCGTCAATTCACCCGCCGCGTAACGACGGGCAAGAATCTCGCTCGCCACCGCTTCAGCGCTACGGCGCTCATGGGGAAAGAGGTGTCTGATGCCCCAGATCAGCAGCAGTATCAGTCCGCTCCAGATGAGCGCCATCATAAGCATCATGGCAAGCATCGAGCTGCCGATTGAAATGATGCTCACCGTGATCGCTCCTTCCTCCCCTGCGCCTCATGGCTCATGGCTTGCCGCGCCTCGACGGACGATTTCTGCCCTCTGTGGACAGCATATTCCGGCAATATCAAGGGAGGATGTGGGAAAGGTCAAGTTTCGATCAAGCGTGAGGCAAGAGGAGATAAGGGAGGATAGGGGGTGGGAGCCTGGAATGATAGGGTATCACTCGGCGAGGGGTAGCGTGAAGGTGAAGGTGCTGCCCTTGCCCAGCCCCATACTCTCGGCGCGCATGGCGCCGTGCATCGCCTCAACCAGGGCCCTAGCGATGGTCAGCCCAATACCGGTGCCGCCAAGCGTTCGCGTGCGCGATTTCTCGACGCGGTAAAAGCGCTCGAAGACATGGGGCAGATTTTCGGGCGCGATACCCATGCCAGTGTCACGTACATGAAATGCCAACATAGTATCCTCTCGCGTGGCAGTTAGCTCGACGCGACCAGGCGCTGGAGTGTAGCGCAACGCATTAGTCAGCAGGTTCGTGAGCACCTGCACGGCACGATCCGGGTCAGCGGAAACGTCGGGAAGACCCGTGAGGGGCCCAATGTCCAGTTCCAGACCCTTCTCGGCATAGTGCGGTTCCACTCTCTCCTGGGCTGCCGTGATGATGCTCGCGGGCGAGATGCGCGCGACATGCAGGGGTATCTGCCGGGCCTCGGCGCGTGACAGCTCCTGCAGATCGTCTACGAGCCGACGCAGTCGCAGTGATTCGGTGTGCAGCTTCGCCCAAGTTTCGGGCGAGGGTTCTACCACACCATCCAGCAGCCCTTCCAGGTAGCCGGTGAGCGTTGTAATCGGCGTGCGTAGCTCATGGGCCACGTCGCCGACCAACTCGATACGACGTCGCTCGGTCTGCTCCAGCGCGCTTGCCATCTCATTGAAGCTCGTGGCGAGCTTTCCCAGCTCGTCGCCCGTGTTCGTCGCTGGAACGACAACACGTTCGGCGTAATGGCCGCCACCGATACGTTGCGTTGCGCCGAGCATCTGCTGTATGGGACGCGCAATCTGGCGTGCGACAAAGTAGCTCAGCACGAGCGCGCAAATAGTTGCCAGCACCGTTGCCAGCACAAGTCCCTGCATCAACGCCTGGCGAAAGGCGGCGTCCAGGCTCTCAGTCACAGCCGAGGCGTTAGAGCCCTGCCCGCCCATCATATCGTTATCCATACCCGTGCCCGACATCATAGAGTTCATCGCGGACCGGAAGAAGTCTGGGGCAAAAGCAGACATGATAACAAAGACGGTCGCGACGCCGATCAGCACCAGGGCGAGATACGATATGAAGAGCTTCGTCCGAAGGCTTGTTTTTGCCCACTGTATGGCCCATTGAGATTTCCACTGCTTTACCCACTGCACAGATCAACCTCCCGGCCCGGTGTCATCCGTGCTCTGTGTGCTATGTGCGCCATCCGGCACGATTCGATACCCAACACCACGCATGGTGGCGATGAAGCGTGGATGGGTCGCATCTTCTTCGAGCTTCTTGCGCAGATTGCCGATATGCACATCAACCACGTGGTCGTCGTAATACTCGTCACCCCATATCTGCTCAAGCAGCTGCGCCCGCGTGAAAACACGGCCAGGATGGCGCGCCAGTGTGACGAGTAGTGCAAACTCCCTGGCGGTCAACTCAACGAGTATGCCATTGCGCGCCACGGCATGGGCATCCTCATCGATCACCAGCGAGCCGATGCGCAAAGGCGGCGCGGCGACATCGGCTGGTTGAGCATAGGTGCCCCCCGTCCGGGGGCGTCGCAGCAACGCTTTGACCCGAGCAACAACCTCGCGCGGGCTGAACGGCTTGGTGACATAGTCGTCTGCTCCCACCGCTAATCCGATGATCTTGTCAATCTCCTCGGTGCGCGCGGTCAGCATCAAGATGTAGGCATCGGAGAAGCGGCGAATCTGGCGACACACCTCGATGCCATCAATCCCTGGCAACATGACATCGAGCACGACAAGATCTGGATCGAAGGTACGAGCAGTCTCTACACCTGTTGGTCCATCCACGGCAGTGGCGACCGTGTAGCCTTCACGGCTGAGGTAGTCATTTAACAGGTCCACCAGATTCGGCTCGTCGTCTACAATAAGGATACGAGTCATCGCTCTCTCCGATATTTAGAGCTATTACGTCCGCCGCGGTATCTTGCCTCGATCTGAATGCGTCTCATCCTCCCAATGCATTCCCTATTGTACCGCGAGGCATAGATGACCCGGAGCGCCCGACCCACTCGCACATGGCCCAAGGTAGGAATATCGCGGGGCGGGCTTGCGCAGAGTGATAAAATACGAAATGATGCGTATAGGGCTTGCTTTCTACCGCGGTGTCTGTCTGCGCGTTGCGGGGCGCTTTTGTCGTGACGGGGCTGGTATGACCTCGCATGACAACGCATGACAACGCATGACGCCGACTTCTTCATGGCGTCTGGCGCGAGGGTTTGGCCGAGAGCGAGTGAATGGCCGTGTAAAACGACAGGGAGGTGCGCTGGTGGGATACGACGATCGACGAAGCGGCTCGCAGACACGAGAAGTCACGCGCACGAGTGGCGCGCCAGCAACCACCGCCTCGGTCGGCGACCAGGGCCATATCGCCACCTTCGCGCAGGTCTCGCTCTTCTCCACGCTCGATCCCGAGGCCTTGCGCGAGCTGGCATCTGCCGCGCGCCGTCGTGGATTCCGCGGGGGCGAGGTGATCTTCCACCGCGACGACCCCGGCCAGGTGCTCTATGTCATTCGCGAGGGTAAGGTCAAAATCTGCATCAACAGCCCGGACGGCCACGAGGTGGTGCTGGCGGTCTTCGGCCCCGGCGACTACTTCGGTGAGCTTGCCCTGCTTGATGGCCAGCCACGCTCGGCCAGCGCCGTCGCGATTGATCTGGTCGAGGTCTACGCCCTGCAACGCAGCGACTTCATCAATATCGTCATCCATCACCCGCGCATCGCCATCCAGGTGATGAACGT